>WNFE01004222.1_pt1 | contig 10687 bp, 12 predicted proteins | sample 5400451 | NCBI WGS metagenome assembly WNFE01 (sample SAMN13153344, study PRJNA577476) | soil metagenome | isolation source: 200 cm saprolite under Douglas fir tree site 2 hole 2 | place: USA:California | collected 2015-04-18
AAGTCCACGAGGTCCTGGAGACCCAATGGGTCAAAGAAGCCGGTGAAGAGAAACGATTTGTACAGGGGTTGATTCAGATTGCCGTGGCATTTTATCATTTGAGTAATCACAACCTGCGCGGTACACTTGCGCTCCTGCATGACGGGGTGGAAAAAGTCAGCCCCTATCAGCCCGCCTTTCTTGGGATTGAGTTGCGCGATTTTCTTGCCGATCTAGAAATCTGTCGGCATGAGTTGCTCCGGCTCGGGCCGGACGGACTCGCGCGGTTTCAGACAGCGATGATCCCACGGATGCGGTTCCCAGAAGTGCTGAGGCATGGGTGATAAGGATCGAGTGAGAGGCCTTTTTGTTGCACCCTTGCTTTAGCAGATCGCGTCTGCTGATTGATTTACTCATAGACGCCTACCGCCTGGCTCGCCATCGGCTACGTTGATCTTTCCGGCCTGCACTTCCCTGCCCGAGACCGTGAGCGCGAGCTTGATCGTTGTTCGGCTAGGCACTCCACCCTACTTTTGCGCTCTAATTAGGGTGTAATATGCTTGACAACACTCTCATGAGAGTGTATTCAGCTTTCCCATGAATACTCCGAATTCTCCTGAAAAGGACTGGAGCCCGAATATAGAGCAGGAGATTCTCCAGGCCGTAAGAAGCCTCCGCTATGGCTCTGTGGAGATCATCATCCACGACTCGAAGGTGGTGCAGATAGAGCGCAAGGAGAAGATCCGGCTTGGTAAAAGCGGTTCAGACAAAGGAAGGTGAGAGGCGCTTATTGCGAAGCTGACGGTCGCCGCGGCAACCAGACACCTGGAGGCAAAAGCGCCGCAACAGTTGAGAAATTATTCATTATATCAGGAACTGACCGGACAACCGGAAGTTCTCATGCAGGAAGGAGTCTGTGTCATGAGAAGACGTCGGTTGTCCCTTATTGCTGTGCTAGTGGGAAGTGTGGTGCTAGGATACTCGCCACTGGTCCTGGCGGACAGCACGGCATCAACCAAAGCGCTGGAGGAACGGGTGGAAGCCCTCACGCGAAAAGTCCAGATTCTGGAAAAGCGCCTGGAGCAAGAACAGGAAAGTGCTGCGGCCAAGGCCAAGGACGCTCCTGCTCCCGCAGCGAAAGAGGAGCGCATTGAAGCCCTCGACCAGAAAGTCCGCATTCTGGAACGGCGCTCAGAGATCGATCAGGAAAATGCCGCGGCCAAGGCCAAGGACGCTCCGGTTGTCGGAGCGGGGCAAGATGGCTTCTTCCTCAGATCGGCGGACGGGAACTTCCAGTTGCGGGTGCGTGGCTACCTTCAGGCGGACGGGCGTTTCCTCGCCGACGACCAGAAGCGCTTAGGGACAGATACCCTTCTCCTGCGACGCGTTCGCCCCATCTTTGAAGGCACCGTTTATAAGTATTTTGACTACAGGATCATGCCGGATTTCGGTCAGGGCACGACCACGCTCTTTGATGCCTATCTCAACGCTCATCTTTGGCCAGAGGCCCAACTGCAAATAGGAAAATACAAGCCTCCGGTTGGCCTGGAACGCTTGCAATCGGCAACTGACTTGCTCTTCGTCGAACGCGGTCTGCCGACCAATCTCGTCCCTAACCGTGACGTCGGGGCAGAACTGCACGGCGATCTGTTAGATGGAGCGGCCAGCTACGCGGTGGGCGTTTTCAATGGGGTCCCGGATCTTGGCAATGGAGACCTCGATAACAACGACGGCAAGGACTTCGCCGGTCGCCTCTTCGCTCTTCCCTTTAAAAACTCAGGCTTCGAGCCGCTGCAGGGATTGGGCCTCGGTTTTGCCGGCACTTACGGACGTCAGACCGGAACCGTGAGCGTCCCCAACTTGCCCTCTTACAGAACACAAGAACAGCTTACCTTCTTCCGCTATCGGTCAGACGGAACCCCGGCCGGTACCACGATCGCCGAGGGAGAACACTCCCGGTGGTCGCCGCAGGGGTATTACTACTTAGGACCTTTCGGGCTGCTTGGCGAATATGTCCAGGTTTCACAGGGAGTGAAAAGAGGTAAAACAAGCGCTACGCTGGACAACGACGCCTGGCAAGTGGAGCTCTCCTACGTCCTGACCGGCGAAAACGCCTCCTACCGGAGTGTGTCGCCAGCCCAGCCATTTGATCTAGCGAGAGGCACCTGGGGCGCGTTTCAAATCGCGGCCCGCTACGGCGAGCTGCACGTAGACAAGGATGCCTTTCCCGTCTTCGCCGATCCTACCAAATCCGCTCGTGTGAATGAGTCCTGGGGCATTGGCCTCAACTGGTACCTGAATCGTAATTTGCGGTTCATGCTGGACTACGAACAGACAGATTTCACCGGTGGCGATGTTAAGAACGGGGACCGACCAAAAGAGCACGCCATTCTCACCCGTTTCCAGATCTCTTACTAGGTTTCACGCTAGGTGCCATGAGAGGAACAACATGTCACGAAAAACCCTGCTCCGCACTGCGCTCAGGCTAATCCTTGCTCTAGGAACTGTCTTGCCCGTGACCTCTATGGGCTTGACGATGTTCCCCTTGAGCGTGGACTCGCAGCCAGCGCTGGCGCAGAAGAACATTACCTTGCTCAACGTTTCTTACGACCCGACGCGGGAATTGTACCAGGATTTCAACGCCGCTTTTGCGAAGTACTGGCAGGGAAAAACGGGTGACATCGTCACCATCAATCAATCCCATGGCGGCTCGGGGAAGCAAGCCCGAGCGGTGATCGACGGCTTGGAAGCCGATGTCGTCACCCTGGCGCTTGCCTTTGACATCGACGAAATTTCCCAAAAAGCCAAACTCACCCCTGCCGATTGGCAGACACGCCTCCCGCAGAACAGTTCGCCCTATACCTCGACTATCGTTCTGCTCGTACGCAAGGGGAACCCCAAAGGCATCAAAGATTGGGGTGATTTGGTCAGATCCGGGATCTCGGTTATTACGCCAAATCCTAAGACTTCTGGTGGAGCGCGCTGGAACTACCTAGCCGCGTGGGGGTATGACCTGAGACAGCCCGGGGGTGATGAGGCCAAAGCCAAAGACTTTGTCACCCGTCTGTACAAAAACATGCCCGTGCTGGACTCGGGCGCGCGCGGCTCAACGACGACGTTCGTCGAGCGCGGCATAGGAGATGTCCTGATCGCGTGGGAAAATGAGGCATTGCTGTCCGTGAAAGAACTGGGTGAGGACAAAGTGGAGATTGTCGCGCCATCGGTCAGCATCCTCGCCGAACCACCAGTGAGTGTTGTAGACAAAGTGGTGGATAAGCGCGGCACCCGCGCCGTGGCGCAGGCGTATCTGGAATATCTCTATACAGAGGAAGGCCAGAAGATCGCGGCGAGGAACTACTACCGTCCGCGGCTTGCATCGGTTGCCGCTGAGTATGCCAATCAATTTCCCAAGGTGAATTTGTTCACCATCGATGGGGTATTCGGCGGCTGGCAAAAGGCGCAAAGCACCCACTTTACCGATGGTGGCACTTTTGACCAGATCTACCAGTCTGGGCGGTAAAGGATACGCGTTGCTAGAAAAAAGATTGCATGCTTCGACAGGCTCAGCATGAACGGATAATTTCTCCCGAATTCAAACCTCGCCCCGTTCGCCCTGAGCTTGTCGAAGGGTGAACACGGGGTTTCTCACAACCTGTCTACGACCACAAGGGACGAGAGTGAGTCAGCATCTATGATCCTCAAGCAACGCAGTATTCTGCCGGGTTTCGGCTTGGCCATGGGCTTCACTCTGCTGTATCTCAGCCTGGTTGTGCTCATCCCGCTTGCCGCTCTCTTCTTCAAGACGGCGACGCTGGGATGGGTGCAGTTTTGCGCTGCCGTCACTGCCCCGCGCGTACTCGCCTCCTACCGCCTAAGCTTCTCTGCTTCCTTGGTTGCTGCCCTCATCAATGCCTTGTTCGGCTTGTTGGTCGCGTGGGTGCTAGTCCGGTACACCTTTCCTGGGAAACGGGTCGTTGACGCATTAGTGGATCTACCTTTTGCCCTGCCGACTTCGGTGGCAGGCATCAGCCTGACCGTTATCTTCGCCAAGACTGGCTGGATCGGGCAGTATCTCGATGCCTGGGGTATTCAGGTCGCGTTCACCCCGCTGGGGGTAATTGTCGCGCTGACCTTCATCGGTCTGCCCTTCGTCGTGCGCACGTTACAGCCCGTACTGACGGACTTGGACACGGAGATCGAAGAGGCCGCCGCCAGTCTTGGCGCCAGCCGTTGGCAGACCTTCACGCGCGTCATTCTCCCCGTCCTGTCGCCGGCTCTGCTTACCGGGTTTGCCCTTGCCTTTGCCCGGGCGCTAGGCGAGTACGGCTCGGTCGTGTTCATTTCCGGGAACATGCCGATGCGCACGGAAATCACGCCGCTGCTGATCATGACCAAGCTGGAGCAGTTCGACTATGCGGGCGCCACCGCGATTGCGGTGGTTATGCTGGTAGCGTCGTTTGTTTTAATGTTGCTGATCAATCTGTTGCAACGCTGGAGTAGCGCGCGCCACCTGGTGGCCTGAAGTCAGGAGAAGGAGAGCAGAAACTGATGGCTGAAAGTATCGCCTTACAGCGCGTATCCGTGTTGCCTGCTCACCCCCGCGCCACCACCGAACCGGTGTTCGTCCGTTGGCTACTGGTCGGGACTGCGCTGGCGTTCCTCGGGGTGTTCCTATGCGTGCCACTGGTCGCTGTCTTTGCTCAGGCGCTGCAAAAGGGTGTCACCGCCTACCTGGCTGCGCTGCGCGAACCCGATTCCCTGGCGGCCATCCGCCTCACATTGTTGACCGCGGCCATTGCCGTGCCGCTCAATCTGACGTTTGGCGTGGCGGCTGCCTGGGCTATCGCTAAATTCGAGTTTGTCGGCAAAAGCTCTTTGATCACCCTGATTGACTTGCCCTTTGCCGTGTCGCCAGTGATCTCGGGATTAATCTTTGTGCTGCTCTTTGGCCTGCGGGGCTGGCTTGGTCCCTGGCTCGCCGATCACGACCTCAAGATCATCTTTGCCGTGCCGGGGATCATCCTCACGACCACCTTTGTGACCTTTCCCTTTGTGGCCCGCGAACTCATTCCGCTGATGCAAGAACAGGGGACCGAAGAGGAACAGGCCGCGCTCGTGCTCGGCGCCAGCGGGTGGCAGACTTTCTGGCGCATCACGCTGCCGAACATCAAATGGGGCCTGTTGTACGGCGTGATCCTGTGCAATGCGCGCGCCATGGGCGAGTTCGGCGCCGTCTCGGTAGTGTCCGGTCATATTCGCGGCCAGACCAACACCGTGCCTCTGCAAGTAGAGATTCTCTACAACGAGTATAGCTTTGCTGCCGCTTTCGCCGTCGCTTCATTGTTGGCGCTACTGGCGCTGGTGACCTTGGTCGCCAAAAGCGTCGTGGAGTGGAAAACCCACCAACAACTGCTGGCCGACGAAAGAGCCGCTGTGAAGGAATCTGCATGAGTATCGAGGTTCAGAACGTCACCAAAGCCTTTGGCACTTTCACTGCGCTGCGGGACGTGAGCTTTCAGGTACCAACGGGCGAATTAGTCGCGCTGCTGGGACCGTCCGGTTCAGGAAAAACCACCCTCCTGCGTATCATCGCGGGGTTAGAGGCCGCCGACCAGGGGGCCATTCTTTTCCATGGCGAGGATGCAACGGACCGCAGCGTCCGCGACCGGCAGGTGGGGTTCGTGTTTCAGCACTATGCCTTGTTCCGGCATATGACCGTTTTTGAGAATGTTGCCTTTGGTCTGCGGGTCCGCCCCAGGACGCTGCGGCCCTCCGAGCGTGAGATTCGCGCCAGAGTCCACGCACTGCTGAAGTTGGTGCAACTAGATTGGTTGGCGGACCGCTACCCCTCGCAACTTTCCGGCGGCCAGCGTCAGCGAATCGCGCTGGCCCGTGCCCTGGCCGTCCAACCTCAGGTCCTGTTGCTCGATGAGCCTTTTGGTGCACTGGATGCAAAAGTGCGCAAGGAACTGCGCCGCTGGCTACGCCGCCTGCATGACGAGATGCACATCACCAGTGTCTTTGTAACGCACGATCAAGAAGAAGCCCTGGAAGTCGCGGATCGTGTAGTAATCATGAACGAAGGCGGAGTTGAACAGATCGGCACCCCAGAGGAGGTGTACGATCATCCTGCCACGCCCTTCGTTTATCACTTCCTTGGCAACGTCAACCTCTTTCACGGCCGAGTCCACGAGGGACGGGCTCGCATTGGCGACATCGAGATCGATGCTCCGGAACATGCCGACGCCCAAGATATCCCGGCGGTGGGCTATGTGCGTCCCCACGATATTGAGGTCACCCGCTCCCGCAACGGCACGGCCGCTCTCGAGGCCATCGTCAGCTACATTCACCCCATTGGTCCGCTCGTGCATCTTGAACTCATAGGATGTGATACTGGCGACCTAATCGAGGTTGCGTTGAGTAAGGATCGCTATCAGGAGATGAACTTCCAGGAAGGGGAGCGCGTCTTTATCACGCCACGCAAGCTGCGAGTGTTCGCACAGGAGAGTCAACCTGCACCGGGGGAAGGATTGCCGAAATCCTGAGGTACTACTGGACTTTTGCAAAAACCGAATTCGCTACTATATATTGTGTCTCAGTGTTTGCTTGATGCCCAAGATATTGTGGCAAAATCCAAGTTTGCAAAAGTTCACGTACTATCCATGCCTGCTCAATTTTCCCTTAGATAAAGCACTTCCGTAGCATCCATCGGAGGAAAGCAGTAAAAGAGGAACGAGAGCGGCAAATCTCTGAGGAAGAAGGGAAGAATCCCGATGGGCAAGCGCATCTACTTCAACGCCTTCCACATGAACTGCGTGGTGCATCAATCGCCGGGGCTCTGGGTGCATCCGGACGACAAGATGCACGAGTACACGGATCTCGGCACCTGGGTGGAACTTGCCAAGCTGTTGGAACGGGGCAAGTTCGACGCGCTCTTTTTGGCAGACGTCGTGGGGGTCTACGATGTCTATCGGGGGAACCGCGAGGCGGCGGTGATGCAAGCCGCGCAGATTCCGGTCAACGACCCTGCACTGTTGATTCCCGCGATGGCGTACGCGACAGAGCACTTGGGCTTCGCGTTCACTAGCTCGGTGCTCCAGCATCATCCCTTCACCTTTGCGCGGATGATCTCAACCCTCGACCATCTGACCAAGGGTCGGATCGCCTGGAACATCGTCACGTCGTATCTGGAGAGCGCGGGTCGCAACTTTGGGCAGCCGGGGTTACCACAACACGACGAGCGGTACGAAATCGCTGATGAATACCTCGAGGTTTGCTACAAGTTGTGGGAAGCCAGCTGGGAAGATGGAGCGGTCATCAAGGATCGGCAGCGCGGGATCTACGCCGATCCAGCCAAGGTCCGGGACGTCCATCACGACGGAAGATATTTCACGGTACACGGGTGCCATCTCTCAGAGCCGTCCCCTCAACGAACACCGGTTCTGTACCAGGCTGGCGCCTCGCCGCGGGGGCGGCAGTTCGCTGCCCGGCATGCGGAGTGCGTATTCGTGCTCGGGTCGAACCCGCAGGTGGTAGGCCAGTACATCCAGGATACGCGGGAGCAGGCGCGCCAGCAGGGGAGAAACCCAGAGGACCTTATTTTCCTCGCGTACGTCAAGGTGATCACAGGCGACACCGAAGCTGCAGCGCGCCGGAAGTACGACGAGTTCTTCGAGCAGATCAGCTACGATGGTGGACTCGCGCTGCTCAGCGGCTGGACCGGGATCGACTTTGGACAATTTGAGCCTGATCAGCCGCTGGAGTACATCGAGACGAACGCGATCCGCACGATCGTACACGGTTTCACCGAGGCGGATCCGAGCCGTACATGGACGCTACGGGATTTGGCGAAATACGTGGGCATTGGCGGAGCAGGGCCAGTGCTCGTGGGCACGCCGGAGCAGCTTGCCGACACCTTCCAAGAGTGGGTCCGGGCGGGGGTGGACGGGTTCAATCTCGCCTACGCGATCACCCCGGGCACGTTCGCAGACTTCGTCGAGGGGGTTGTCCCCGTATTGCAGCAGCGTGGGCTGATGCAAACGGACTATCAAGAAGGGACGCTCCGCGAGAAGCTCTTCGGCAGAGGACGCGCACGGCTGCACGACCCGCATCCTGCCGCGCAGTATCGATGGTCGTGGGCGGACACGGTTAACGGGCACGCACCAAACCCTGGTGAGAGCGACGGGATGATCAGCACGTCTGTAGCGAAGTGAGTAGGGTGCGCGCTCTTCCTCTGCCTCTTGAGGTGCTCTTCTATCCGCCCCAGCCACTCCATTCATCCCTGACAGATCCCTGCCCCGGGCTCACTCACGAACCGAGCTCGTGGGGGTATTGTGTCTGGATCCTGCGTATCACCTCTTGAGCGTTGTACGCGGTCGGATGATCGGGATCGTGAACGACCTGGATGAGCGCCGTGGCATAATAATTCCGCGGAACGACCCCAGCTTTGGCGAACGGATCACTGATGTCGAGGGTGTCTTCGCTAAGGAGGACGAAGTGGTCGTAGCCGAGCCGCGTGGTTAATTCTGCGCAGCGATACAGCAGGAACAGTTCGACTTTGTCGCGCAAGGTGTAATTATTGCCTTTGAACCGCACGCGATAGGTGTTGTCCGCCAAGGGGAAATCGATGTACCCGCCGGTGATGTTTTCGCGTCGATAGGCAGTGGCGCAGCCCGCTAGCGGGATGAGTACGGCCACGAGCCCGGTCCGTGCGAGACGAGCCAACGCCCTTTTTGCGCTCCATTGGTTTGGCATTGCGCACAGTGGTTATAGAGAAGGGTGGCAGCGTGTCTACGTGGAAGTCTGAGGTTGCGTTGAATGATCCAGTTTTTCTCTTCCTCGGACATAGCACGGGTTACCATCCTGCCAATGGAGCCAACTGTAGTAGCCTCGCCATCAGGCCCCGCAAGGGCGTTGCAGGTGTTTAAGGCCGCTTTAACGTCAAAGACTGCTCCGGACGCCTCCACCTCTGCCTCCGACCATGCAGGGTTTGAGGTTAAGAAAGGCGGTTCATCAATGAGAATAAGCTTGACAAGGCGATGAGCGCCAAACAAATCCCAGTAACACCAGATAACGGAGCAACCCATCGAGTGTCCCAACAGTACTACTTCATGCAAATCTAGTGCTGTCAGAACATCATGGACGTCTTTGGACAGACATTGAATCTTGTAGCCGAAGTCTACTTTCTCGGACTCCCCATGGCCACGCATATCAATGGCGATGCAGCGGGAGCGGTCACTTAAGCCCTTAATCTGATACTTGAATTGTTCGGCAGATTGAGACCAACCAGGTATCATGACCAAGGGTTGGCCCAAGCCTGCTTCTAGGTAGTGAAGTGTGACACCGTCACTCGTTGTAACGTGCTTGGATTCACCGACACTCGTTGTCATCTGCTCTCCTTCCTTTCGGTTGTTGAGGCTTGTGTCTCCGGCGTTGAAACTGCCTAACGCGTTCGCTTACCTACTACGGCCCGACCGTGCCCTCTCGTGTTTATTCAGAACCGTAGCGTGGCCGTGGTCGGGTGCAGCGGGTTTGATAGACCGCCGTGATACGCTTTGCTTGCGTTTCCCTTCTGTTGCAATCATTCGAGTGATCGCAGGCACGAGTGCTTTAGGGACAACCATTACCGTTTGATTACGTCGTCGAAACGCCGCTTCATCTTCGGCCACTGCTTCGTCTTCTGTCTGCGTCTCGTAATGGCGCAGTAATTTTCGTACTCTCTCTTTATTCCAGCCAGTGGGGTAGCGAGTCTGTTTCATCTGCCCTTCTTTCTGAGTCGTCTCCGGTAGGCAAGTAGCGGTTTGCCTCTCAGGTCATACGCGGTCACCACGAAGACACTGTCCGGCTGCGGATCGCGGACGTAAATGACGCGGAGAAACCGGCCCCCGCGGGTCTGTCCAATGGCAACCCGGGACCCGTCTTGCCCCGGGCGGTCTTCTCCTGGACTATCGAGTACCTCTTCGACTTCCTCTTCCTCCACGTCATGGTCGTAAATGTGGGGGACGCCTGTTTCCGGATCAATGTAGAAGCGGATGTTCACGCCCTGTCAGAATAGGAACCATCACGTCAGGGTGCAAGAGCAAAACTTTGATCCGCATCGCTACGGAAAAAGCAGCGGGCTAACTCCGCTCAGGGGCAAGGCTCCAACCGAGACTGTTCATGTTCATTCAGAACCGCGAGAAGGGCCGTGTCCCCTGCCGTGGACAGTTAGGCCTCGGCGCCGGGAAACTCAAACACCGGGGTTTCGATGACGCGACTCGGTACTTGCTGTTCCCAGACAATCTTCTGTTGAGTCGGGTCAGGTTCGTAGAGCGTAATGATCTTGACCAAGGGGCGAGACGGATAGCTGCACTGGACGTAGATGGGCCGACCAACTCCGGCGAACTCTAGGATCAAACAACTCGGCCCATACTTATCGTTGGGAGAATCCTCGATCACTTTGCCCACCGCGATGGTCTCGTGAAGCTCTTGCACGCTAATATGGCGTAAGATGCTTTGGTCAGTCACGTGCTGTGAGAACTCAAATGCTCCAGCCTCAACCTTCTCGCGGATCCCTTGAATCAGCGCCACGTCTGCGATCGTAACTAAGCGAAGACTTTGGGACAAGGATAACCTGGGATTCTACGTTTCAAATGTGGACTGCCAAGTCTAACGCTTTGGTTGAGCCGCGCGAGCTTTGCGAGCGTCGGTGTTACAGTCGATGAGGAAA
>WNFE01013720.1_pt1 | contig 10685 bp, 8 predicted proteins | sample 5400451 | NCBI WGS metagenome assembly WNFE01 (sample SAMN13153344, study PRJNA577476) | soil metagenome | isolation source: 200 cm saprolite under Douglas fir tree site 2 hole 2 | place: USA:California | collected 2015-04-18
ACCGGCAAGCCGTTCGAGGAGGCGAAGAAGGAGGTCCAGTTCTCGCTGGGATACTTCGGCTGGTTCGCGGAAGAGGCGCGGCGGATGACCGGAGAGTGGATTCCCTCGCCCCAGCCGGGGAAGCGTTACTGGGTGTTTCGCCAGCCGATCGGGCCCGTCGCGGCGGTGACCCCATGGAACTTCCCGGCGACGATGGTCACGCGCAAGATCGCACCCGCCCTCGCGGCGGGCTGCACCGTCGTCCTCAAGCCGGCCTCGGCCACGCCACTGACGGCGCTGGCGATCGCGAAGATCGCCGAGGACGCCGGACTGCCGCCCGGCGTGTTCAACGTGCTGACGACCAACCGCTCGAGCCTGGTTGGCGAGCATCTGCTCACGCACCCGCTCATCCGCAAGATCGGCTTCACGGGCTCGACGGACGTGGGCAAGGGGATCATGGAGATGGCGGCCCGGCAGATCAAGCGGCTGTCGTTCGAGCTCGGGGGCAACGCGCCATTCATCGTGTTCGAGGACGCGGATTTCCAGGCGGCGGTCGAGGGTGCCGTCGCGATGAAGTTCCTGCGCGTCGCGGGCCAGTCGTGCATCTGCGCCAACCGGATCTACGTCCAGCGGACGATCGCGGATCGGTTCGTGCCGGCGTTCATCGACGCGGTCAAGCGGCTGAAGGTCGCGCAGGGCTTCGAGCCAGGCGCCCAGCTCGGCCCGCTGATCAACGAGGCGACGCGCGCCAAGGTCCACGCGCTGGTCGAGGATGCCGTCAAGCGGGGCGCCCGGCTCGTCACGGGCGGCCACCCCCTGACCGGCGAGCGATACGCGAAGGGCTTCTTCTACGCGCCGGCCGTTCTCCTCGACGTGACCGATGACATGCCGATCGCCCAGGAGGAGATCTTCGGCCCGGCGGCTCCGATTCTCACATTCGACACGGAAGAGGAGGTGATCCGGCGCGCCAACGCGACCAAGTTCGGGCTGGCGGCCTACTTCTATACGCGCGACATGGCTCGGCTCGTCCGGGTGGCCGAGCAGCTCGAGTACGGGCTCGTCGGAGCCAACGACGCCGCCGGCTACACCCACGAGATCCCGTTCGGCGGGTTCAAGGAGTCCGGCCTCGGGCGCGAGGGGGGCCACGAGGGCATCGAGGAATATACCGAGGTAAAATCGGTCGTCGTAAACCTGGGCTGAGCACCGGCGTGGGAGGAGGAATGACCATGCCTCTCTACGAGTTCTATTGCGACAAGTGCCAGAAGGAAGTCTCAGTGACCATGTCCATCAGCGAGCGGGAGAAGGGGCAGGCAGCGTGCCCCCGCTGCGGCAGCCGCGCGATGCGCCCGCTCATGGGGACGTTCTTCACCCAGACGTCGAAGAAGTCCTGACAAAGGAGCGCACATGAAGCTTGAGGGCAAGCGGATCGCGATCCTGGCCGAGAACATGTACCAGGAGATGGAGCTCTGGGTGCCGTACTACCGGTTCAAGGAGGAGGGCGCCGACGTGAAGGTCGTGGGCGCCGGCGGCGCCAAGTCGTACACCTCCAAGCACGGCTACCCGGTCACCGTGGACGTCCAGGCGGACCAGGTGAAGGCCGTCGAGTTCGACGCGATCGTCGTCCCGGGTGGCTACGCGCCCGACATGATGCGGCGGCACGCGCCCATGGTCGCCCTCGTGCGCGAGGCGGCGCAGCAGGGCAAGGTGGTCGCCGCGATCTGCCACGCCGGGTGGATGCTGGTGTCGGCAGGGATCCTCAAGGGCCGGAAGGCGACGTCGTTTTTCTCGATCAAGGACGATCTGGTCGCCGCGGGCGCCAACTGGGTGGACGCCGAGGTGGTCGTGGACGGCAACCTGATCACGTCGCGCAAGCCGGACGATCTACCCGCGTTCTGCCGCACGATCATTTCCGCGCTCAGCAAGTCCTAAGCGACGTCGGGGGGAGCGGAGCCGCTCCTCCCGACACCCCCACCGGTCACCCGCGGCGGCCTCTGCGTAACCCGATTGCGCGGGCAGAGCCCGCGCTCGAACGGTGGTAAATCCGACGCGCTGCTAGCGCTGGGACTTGGGCGCGAGCTGCCAGCCGAGGTAGGCGACGGCCGCGCTGAGGAGGACCAGCACGCCCGCCGCCGCGATGCGCGACGAGATCGAGAGCACGGCCAGCGTCCCGCTCGAGAGACCCGTGAAAACGAGTCCGACGACGGGCAGCACGGGCGCGCCGCAGCCGACGACGCTGCACGGCCCGGTCGAAAGCCCGAGGACGCTCGCGAACGCTCCGACCACGCCGCCGCTCTTCGTCGCCGAGGCGCGCCAGCCCGAGACCTGGCCCCGCTGGCGCGCGTAGAGCCAGAGGGCGCCGTACGCCCCCACGAGGAGCGCCATCACCACGAAGCGCAGGACGTCCATCGTGTCGACGGCGAAGCCCCACTCGGGCGCGCCGTAGGGCCCGTCGGCCGTGAACCAGTAGAGCGCCACCCGTGACAGGAAGTCGAGTTTCTTCTCGAGCGTCTCGCCGGAGGCCACGTACTCGGGGAGCTTCTTCAGCCACGGGTTGAAGGTGAAGTACGTCCACGGCTTGCGCGTGACGGCGAGCACGAGTGGGGGAAGGATGACGTTGAGTACCAAGACCGCCCCGGAGATGGCAAGAAAGGCGACCGGACGGGCACGCACCGCGGCGAGGATACCCCGCCACGCCGTCGCGATCGCTCCGCCGACCCGCCGCACCATGTGATTTCGCGGGAACAAAGCTCCCGGCGAAACGATTATAGGTGACGAAGTCTCCCGGTGTCTTGACATCGGTCAGACCAGGTGTTACGCGTGGGGGAACCGGAATCTCCCATCGTACGCGAGTGAACCCAATGGAGGGACGAATATGGCAGGGGAAGTGAATCGGCGAGACTTCCTGAGCACCCTGGGCGTGAGTGTCGGCGCGGCGCTCACCGCATCGGCCGGGTCGGTCATCCCGGCCGTCGGGGTCGCGCATGCGCAGGAGAAGCCCAAGGGCAACATTCCGGACACCCCGTACAAGATCGGCCACATGACGTTCTTCACCGGGCCGGCGGCGGTGCTGGGCGAGCCCATGTTCAAGGGTCAGCAGCTGGCGGCCGAGGAGATCAACGCGGCGGGCGGCCTCCTGGGCAGGCGGAAGATCGAGCTCCTCAAGGCGGACGAGGCCGCGGGCACCGACGCCAACGTCAAGGAGCTACGCCGGCTGAAGCTGTCGGAGAAGATCGACTTCTTCTGCGGCATCACCTCGAGCGGCAACACCCCGGCGCTCGGCCCGGTCGCGGAGGAGCTAAAGACCCTCACGATCTTCGTCGACGGCTGCACGGACTTCCTCTGGGACAAGGCGGTGCCTAACCCGCACTACATCTTCCGGATCACCAACATGCAGTCGGCCGACGGCGTCACGTGCGCGGTTGCAGTCGCCCAGACCTGGCCGAAGATTAAGAAGATCGCCCACATCCATCCCGACTACTCGTACGGGCGGAACGCCTTTGACCACTTCGGCATCGTCATGAAGAAGCTCTTACCGCAGACCGAGGTGGTCTCGGAAGGCTGGCCGAAGCTCGGCACGACGGACTTCAGCTCGCACATCACCAAGACGATCGCGTCGAAGCCCGACCTGATCGTCGCCTCGGTGTGGGGCGGCGACTACGTCGCGATGTACAAGCAGGCGCTCCGCTACGGCATGTTCAAGAAGGCGAAGTTCGCGAGCATGATCGCGTTCGGCGTCGCGCCGCACGCGATCGGCAAGGACCACCCGGAGGGCGTCATCGCCGGCGTGCACTCGAACTACCACTTCACCTATCCGGGCGGCGACCGCTGGCCGTACAACAAGAGCTTCGTCGAGAAGTACCACGCGCGCTTCAACGAGTACCCGAACTTCCAGGCCGAGGGCGCGTACACGGCGACGTACATGCTCAAGACCGCGGTCGAGAAGGCCAACAGGCTCGTCGGTGGCTGGCCCGACGACGAGGCCCTCATCGCGATGCTGGAAGGCATGATGATCGCTGGGCCCGCGGGCTACGTCTACATCCGGCCCGACAACCACCAGGGCTACAAGGACGCGGTGACGGGCTTCAGCAAGAACGTGCCGGAGTATCCGTTCCCGATCCTCGACCCGGCGCGGATCATCACGATCCCGATTCGGAACATCACGGCGCCTCCGGGCTGGCCCAAGGGGGAGCCGACCTCCACGTTCACCTGGATCGACAAGACCTGGCCGGTCGTCCAGGTTTAGGCATAACGACGGGGGTGGGGAGGCAGCCCCCACCCCGTCGCTTCTCTCAGCCTTGAACGCCCCGCGCGGCCTCGCTGTTCTGGTGTGCGTCGCTGTCCTGCTGGCATCGGGCGAGGCTCAGGCGGGGCACGAGATCCCGTTCTATCCGTCGTTCTATCCTCAAGAGATCAAGCTAATGGTTGTCGAGCCGGCGGCGGCGCCGCGCCTGCTCGAGAGGAACGCGATTCACGCCTACGTGGGCCCGCTCGGCGGCGCCAAGCCGGCGCATACCGTGCGGGTCGAGTCTCTCCACTCCTTCGTCGTCTTGACGTTCAACCGGGCGAACCCGACGCTCGCCGACCCGGCCCAACGCTGCGCTGCGGCGGCGCGCCTCCTTCCCACGCTCGCGGCGTCCAAGGGCGACTACACGTTCAATCCGTACCCGGTGACGCCGTACCACGAGGACTACCTCGACCACTTCGACCTCGTCGAGGCGGCAAAGAGGAGGGTGGAGGAGACGCGCGGTGGCGGTCCTGTGCTCCGCGTTCGCGTCAAGGGCCGGCTGGCGGAGATCCTCGGCGGCTCGGGGTGGCGTCCGGCCGCCGGCGAGTGGGACGCGGCGCTCGAGGAGATCGAGCTCCGCGATCTCCTGGCCCAGGCGGCGACGCAGCTCGACGGCTGGACGGGGCCGCCGTGGGTGAGGGCGGGCTGGTTCCAGGCGCACGTCGTCTTCGCGCGCGGCGTGTCCGAGGCCAGCGCGCGCAGCGCGATCGAGGAGGCGTTCGCTCGCCGTCTCCGCGGCGGCTTCGCGAGCGCCGCCGAGCGCGTCAACCTCGAGCGCCGCCTCGTCTCGCTCCTCACGCGCGGCTGTGACCGCGTCGCCGTCGGATACACGGTCCGACGCGAGGCGATCAACGACGACTACTCGGAGGGCGCGGAAAACATCGGCTGGGACGCTCAGGCCGGCATCAACTCGGCAGTCTTTCTGAGAACCGTCAAGCTGAAAGACTTCCCCTGGAACGGTTGGCTCCATCTCGGCGTCGCGTCCCGGCCGGCGGCGGCGTGGAATCCGATCGCTGGCTTCGGTGACGAGGTCGGCCGCTTGGTCTGGGCTGCGCTCGGCGATCCGGCGCTGCTCCCGGCGCCGTACGGCGGCGGCTGGATTCCCAACCGGGTGCGGACGCTGCCGCCGTCCGGCGCCGCGGGAGGTGAGGTCGAGGTACCGCGCGACGCGCTCGTGCCCGATCCAGCCACCGGGGCGCTCCGTCCCGCCGCATCCGCGCTGACCGCGCAGCAGAAGGTCACGTACCGCCTCATGCTGTCGAAGTTCCACGACGGGACCAAGATGACGGTCGCCGACGCCGTCTATCCGTTTGCGTTCGCCTACCGGTGGAGCGCCAGGGACCCGGAGATCGACCGCGCCACGAGCGTGCTGCGGGAGTGGCTGGCCGCGGTCCGCGTGGTGAAGCTCGACTCGGAGATCAAAGACTTCGGCGAGCTCCAGATCGTGTACGAGATCCCGCAGATCGAGGTCTACCTGAAGCACGCGGCCGAGCCCGGCGTCGCCCCAGCGATCGCGCCGCCCTGGAGCGTCGTGCCCTGGCAGCTCGTCGCCCTGATGGAAGAGGCGGTGGCGCGCCGGCTCGCCGCCTTCTCGGAGACGGAAGCGAAGCGGCGCGGGGTGCCCTGGCTCGATCTGGCGCGCGATCCGAAGGTGAAGAAGACGCTCGCGTCGCTCCTGGACGAGCTCGAGCGCCGGGCGTTCGTCCCCGAAGCGCTGCGCGGGCTGGTGACCGTCGAGCAGGCGAAGCTGCGCTGGGCCGCGCTCCGGCGCTTCGGGAGGCAGCACGGCCACCTCCTGGTGACGAGTGGGCCGTACCAGCTTGTGAAATGGTCGGCGGACTCCGTGGTCCTCGGCGTCTTCCGGGACCTCTCCTATCCGAACACTGTCGGCTCGTTCGACGGTTACGCCCTGCCGCTCCGCGCATGGGTGACGAACGCCGAGCGCAAGGGCGACAGGCTCGAGCTCCGGGCCGACGCCGAGAGGGTTTCAAAGTTCGAGCGTTCGTATAAGATCGTGCGGGAGCCGTACCGCCTCGAGCCGACCGGCGAGAAGTCGCGCGACACGCTCGTGGCGCACTACGCAGTCGTCGGCGGAGGCGGCGAGGTCGTTGTTGCCGGGACCTCCGAGGTGCTGGACGGCGGCCGGCTGATCGTGGATCTCGGGGGGAGGCTCGAGGTGAAGGTGATCCCGTACCGCGTGGCCGAGTGATGGAGGTCCTCCTCATCCACCTCGTCAACGCGCTGCTCTACGCGTCGGTCCTGTTCCTGATCGCCGGCGGCCTCAGCCTCATCTACGGTGTCATGCGGATCGTGAACCTCGCCCACGGCAACCTCTACGCCTTCGGCGCGTACGTCACCGCGTGGGCGATCGGAGGCGTCGCCGCCGGCGCGCCGAGCGCGCTCCTGCTCGTGCTCCTGCCCGCGGGCGCGTTCGCCGCGGCCGTGCTCGGCGCGGCGCTGGAGCCGACGCTCCTCCGGCCGTTCTACAAGCGCGCCGAGGAGTACCAGCTCCTCGTCACCTTCGGGCTCTTGATGATCCTCGAGGACCTCCTGCGCTTCATCTGGGGGCCGTACCCGCTCTCCGCCAGCGAGCTCTTCGAGAACTTCGGCAGCCTCACGATCGGCGACTCGCTCTACCCGACCTACAACTTCCTGGTGATCGGCGTGGGGATCGTGGCGGCGGTCTTCCTGTGGGCGTTCATCTACAAGACCCGGTTCGGCGTCGTGCTGCGGGCGACCTCGCAGAACATGCGCATGGCCTCCGCCCTCGGGGTCAATGTGAACCGGGTCTACGTGCAGGCCTTCACACTCGGCTGCTTCATGGCGGGGCTCGGCGGCGCGATCGTCGTGCCGGGCCAGTCGGCCGTGCTCGGCATGGGGGTCGACGCGCTCGTGCTCGCCTTCATCGTCGTCGTGATCGGCGGGCTCGGCAGCCTCGAGGGCGCGCTGGTAGGGGCGCTCATCGTCGGCGTCGTGCGCGAGGCCGGCATCGCGTGGTTCCCGGAGATCGAGCTGGCCGTGCTCTACCTCGCCGCGGCGATCGTGCTGCTGGTCCGGCCCGCCGGGCTCTTCGGGCGGCCGTGAGTACGCCGGCCGTCGCGGCGTCCGCGATCGCGCGCGAGACCGGATCGCTCCGTCACGTCTTCCGCTGGGCCTTGCCGGTCGCCGTGATCCTGCTCGTCGTGCCGTGGATCGTCCCGCAGTACACGGCGATCCTGCTCACGTACGGGCTCATCATGGCGATCGGGGCGCTCGGCTTCAACCTGCTCCTCGGATACACGGGACTCCTCTCGTTCGGCCACTCCGCGTATTTCGGGGTGGGCGCCTACGTCGTCGCGCTGATGGTCAAGTACCTCAGGGTCGGCTCGATGGAGCTGTTCCTCCTCGGGGCGATCGTCGGCTCGGTCATCGTCACCGCGGTGTTCGGGTTCGTGTGTGTACGGTACACGCGCATCTTCTTCGGCATCCTGACGCTCGCGCTCTCGCAGGTGCTGTGGTCGCTCGCGTTCAAGTTCTTCTGGGTGACCGGCGGCACCGACGGCCTCAGGGTGCCGACGCCGTCGCTCCTGGCAGGGCTCGCCACGGGCACGGGGGACAAGACCGACTTCATGTCGCACGCGTACTACTACTACGTGCTCGTCATCTTCTTCGCCTGCGTCGCCCTCATGTGGGTGATCGTGAACTCGCCCTTCGGCAAGGCGCTCCAGGCGATCCGCGACAACGAGACGCGCGCGGAGTTCGTCGGCGTCCAAATCTGGCGCTACCGCTTCGTGGCGTTCCTGGTGTCGGGCGTGTTCACGGGGCTCGCGGGCGCGCTCTGGGTGCCGCTGAACGGCCTCACGACGCCCGACATCATGCACTGGACCTTCTCGGGCGAGATCGTCTTCATGACCGTGCTCGGCGGCTTCCGGTCGTTCGCGGGCCCCATCGTCGGCGCGATCGTGTTCAACTACCTCAAGACCTACGCCGTCGGGTACACGGTGTACTGGCAACTCCTCCTCGGAGCCGTGCTGGTGGCGCTCGTGGTCTCGCTGCCCACCGGGATCGTCGGCACCGCGGAGCGGCTCGCCGCGCGCTGGAAGAACGGAAGCTGACGTGAGCCTCCTCGTCACCAAGGCGCTCGTCAAGTACTTCGGCGACACCCACGCCGTGGACCACGTGAACTTCACCGTCAAGCACCGGGAGGTGCTCGCGCTGATCGGCTCGAACGGCGCCGGCAAGACGACGCTCGTGAACCTGATCAGCGGCCTGTTCCCGCCCGACCGCGGGCAGATCCTGTTCCTTGACCGGGACGTGACCCACGAGTCCGTGCACGGGCGCATCGAGGCCGGGATCGCGCGGAGCTTCCAGCTCGTCAACCTGTTCGACCAGCTCAGCGCGCTCGACAACATCGCGCTCACGATCTTCTCGCGCGATCACAAGACCAAGAAGCTCGTCTCCCTCGCGAGCGCCGACGGCGCCGTCTGGGACGAGGCCTACGAGGTGCTGCGCCTGTTCGGGCTGGACGCGAAGGCCCGGATGCTCGCGGGCGGCGTGTCGCAGGGCGAGCGCAAGCTCCTCGACGTCGCGGTCGCCTACGCGCTCAAGCCGAAGCTCCTCTTCCTCGACGAGCCGACGAGCGGCGTGAGCACGCGCGAGAAGGCGCCGATCATGGACACCGTCACCTCCGTGGTCCGCTCCATGGGGATCTCCGCCGCGATCATCGAGCACGACATGGACGTCGTCTTCAACTACTCGGACCGGATCGTCGCCATGCACCAGGGGACGATCCTCGCCGACGGCACGCCGGACGAGATCCGGCGCAACGAGGCCGTGCGGACCACGCTCATCGGCACGGCGGACGCCCACTGATGCCGGGGATGATGCTCGAGCTCGAGCGGATCGACACCTTCCGCGGGCCGGCGCAGATCCTGCGCGGTGTCTCGCTCGCCGTCCAGCACGGCGAGGCCGTCTGCCTCGTCGGCCGCAACGGCGCCGGGAAGACGACGACGATCGACAGCATCATGGGGCTCCTCCCGGTGCGCGCCGGGAAGGTCGCGTTCCAGGGGCGCGACATCACGCGCCTGCCCGCGCATCAGCGGGCGCTTCTCGGCATCGGCTACGCGCCGGAGGACGCCGGCATCTTCCCCGACCTGACCGTGGAGGAGAACTTCCAGATCACCTCCTGGCTCGCGCGGCCCGGCGCCGCCAGGGGCGCCCCGGCGCCGGCGGGCGACGGCTACGAGCGCATCTTCTCGATCTTCCCCGAGGTGAGAGAGTTCCTGACGCGACGGGGACTCCATCTCTCCGGGGGCCAGAAGAAGATGGTCGCGATCAGCCGCGCGATAGCGCTGTCGCCCTCTGTCCTGCTCCTCGACGAGCCGTTCGAGGGCCTGGCGCCCGTCGTCGTGACGCGTTTTATCGAGGCCGTCAAGGCGATCAAGGCCCTGGGCATCTCCGTGCTGATCGCCGAGTCCAACCTCGTCAACGCCACGCGCGTCGCCGACCGTCTCTACGCGATCGACCGCGGCGAGATCATCTTCCGCGGCCAACCTAATGAAGTCTTCCAGAACGAAGACGTCATGAAGACGATCCGCGGCTAGTCCTGCTATCATCGTCGCGAATGATCGTCCTCGGGATCAGCGAGACCCACTGCGCGACGGCGGCCGTGCTGCGCGACGGCGCCATCGTCGGCTGCGCGTCCGAGGAACGGTTCTCGCGGCTGAAGAACGACGCCGGCTACCCGCGCCTCGCGATCGACGCGCTCCTGCGCGAGCTCACGCTCGCCCCATCCGCGATCGACCGAGTCGTCCTCGCCGGCACCCGGATTCCGTCCTATGACTGGATGAACCGCGTGATGCGCGATCCCGAGTACGTGCGGCAGTACTACGCCGTGCGGCTCGACGCGCCCCGGCGCGGGCTCGGCGGCCGCGCCCGGAAGCTCGGCGCCAAGCTCGGCCTCCTCGATCCGGCGCCCGGCAAGGCCCCGCTGCCGGAGCGGGAGCGGCGCGCCGCAGTGACGACGCACCTCGGGATCGACGGCGACAGGGTGAGCATCGTCGATCACCACACCTGCCACGCCGCCGCCACCTACTTCGGCTCGCCCTTTGCCGGCGCGCCGGCGCTGGTGCTCACCAACGACAACTCGGGTGACGGCCTCTGCGCCACCGCCTCGAGCGCCCACGGCACTGCGCTGGAGCGGTGCGAGGCGACGCCGAGCGGGCCCGGGTCGCTCGGCTCCTTCTACACGCTCGTGACGCTGCTCCTCGGCATGAAGCCCGGCGAGCACGAGTACAAGGTGATGGGGCTCGCGCCGTACGCGACGGCCGGGCCGACGGCGCGCGCCACGGCGGCGCTCCGCACCGTCTTCGACTTCGTGGAGGCGAAGCCCTGTCGGTTCGAGTGGAAGAAGCGCGGCCCGCTTTACCGGGCCGTGCTCGAG
>WNFE01015149.1_pt1 | contig 10685 bp, 17 predicted proteins | sample 5400451 | NCBI WGS metagenome assembly WNFE01 (sample SAMN13153344, study PRJNA577476) | soil metagenome | isolation source: 200 cm saprolite under Douglas fir tree site 2 hole 2 | place: USA:California | collected 2015-04-18
ACGACGACCAGCACTACGTGCCCAAAGAAGAGCTCGACTGGTGGGCCAAGCAGAACGACCCGGTCGACCGCTACGTGAAGCAGCTGGTGCAGCACGGGTGGGCGGAGGAGCCCGAGCTGAAAGCGATCGACGACGGCGTCAAGATCGAAATCGATCAGGCGACCGATGCGTGTATCGAGGAGCCGCTCCCGCCGCCTGAGTCTGCGCTGGGCGGGGTGTACGCCGAGCCCCCGGCGGCAGCGCGACACTGGTACCGGAGCCTCTGATGGCCGAGGTCACGTATCTCGAAGCCCTGCGTCAGGGGTTATGGGAAGAGATGGAGCGCGATTCCACCGTCTTCATTTTGGGGGAAGACGTCGGGGCGTACGGCGGTGCGTTCAAGGTCACCGAGGGCTTCGCCAAGAAGTTCGGCGACGCCCGCGTCATCGATACGCCGATCTCGGAGGCGGCGATCGTCGGCGCCGCCGCCGGGGCGGCTCACATGGGCATGCGCCCGGTGGCGGAGATGCAGTTCATCGACTTCATCTCCTGCGCCTACGACATGCTCACGAACTACGTCGCCACCGCGCGCTACCGCGCCGGCCTCGCGACCCCGATCGTGGTGCGCGGCCCCTGCGGTGGCTACGTGCGGGGGGGCCCGTTCCATTCGCAGAACCCGGAGGCGGCCTTCTTTCACACGCCGGGCCTGAAGATCGTCTATCCTGCCACCGCGCGGGACGCGAAGGGCCTGATCAAGGCATCCATCCGGGACGACGATCCGGTCATCTATCTCGAGCACAAATGGCTGTACCGGCGGATCAAGGAGGCGCTGCCGGAAGAGGAGGAGATCCTCACTCCCATCGGCGAGGCGCGGCTGGCCCGCGAGGGGGAGGACCTGTCCATCGTGACGTACGGGGCCACCGTATGGAAGTCGCTCGAGGCAGCCGACCAGCTGGCGAGGGACGATGGTCTCTCGGTCGAGGTGCTCGACCTCCGGACGCTGTTGCCGATGGATGACGCCGCGATCATGCGGACGGTGCAGAAGACCAACAAGGTGCTCATCGTGCACGAGGACACGCGCACCGGTGGCCTGGCCGGCGAGATCGCGGCGCGTATCAATGAGCAAGCCTTCGCATGGCTGGACGGCCCCATCATGAGGGTGACGGCGCACGACGTGCCGCTGCCATATGCGCCGACGCTGGAGGATTTCGTGCTGCCCCAGACGGACGATATCGTGAAGGCCGCAAGATGGCTTGCGGCGTATTGATGGAGACTCTATGGCGCGCGTAGACGTCCTCATGCCCCAGATGGGCGAGTCGATCGCCGAAGGCACCTTAAGCAAGTGGCTCAAGAAGCTGGGCGACGAGGTGAAGCGGGACGAGCCGCTGTTCGAGATCTCGACCGACAAGGTGGACGCCGAGATCCCGGCGCCGTCGGCCGGGGTCCTTGCCGAGATCAGGGTGCAGGAAGGCCAGACGGTGCCGGTGCAAACGCTGGTCGCGGTGATCGAGACCGACAAGAGCGCCGCGACGACGACGCCCGCCGCGGCGGCTTCACCCGCGGCGCCCCCGATCGCAGCAGCCCAGCGGGCACCCGCTGCTCCCGTGGGCGCCGCGGTCTCGCCGCCTTCCCCTACCGCCCCTTCCCGCCCTCTACCGCCCCCTCCCGCCCCGGCCGTGAAAGGCGGGGACGGAGCTGAAACGGCCGAGGAGCGTTTGCGTCGCAAATCCACGCCCCTGGTCCGCAAGATCGCCGCCGAGCATCAGGTCGACATCTCCGGCATCCCCGGCACCGGCTTCGCCGGCCGGGTGACCAAGCAGGACATTCTCGGATTCATCGAGCGCGGCGTGCCGGCACCGACTGCTCCCGGCTCCCGGCTCCCCGCTCCCGCGCTGTCGGGGCCCGTCGTGCATCCCGTCGTCGAGCCCTGGCCCGGTGACCGGGTCGAGCCGTTCTCGAAGATCCGCAAGATCACCGCGGATCACATGATCATGTCGCGCCGCACGTCGGCGCACGTGACGAGCTTCTTCGAGATCGACTACAGCCGTGTGGCCGAGCTCCGCCGCAAGCACAAGGCGGCGTACACCGAGCGCGGCGTGAATCTCACCTACCTCGCGTTCATCGCCAAGACGTGTGGCGAGAATCTGCGGAAACACCCCGTGGTGAACGCCGCGGTCTCGGGCGACAACATCATCTACCGTGGCGATGTGAACATCGGGATCGCGGTGGCGCTCGATTGGGGGCTCATCGTCCCGGTCGTGAAACGCGCCGACGAGCTGTCGCTCAGCGGCCTGGCGCGCGCGATCAACGACCTGGGCGAGCGGGCGCGGACCAAGAAGCTCTCGCCCGACGAGATTCAGCGCGGCACCTTCACGATCACGAACCCGGGTGTGTTCGGTTCGTACGCGGGCGCACCGATCATCAACCAGCCTCAGGTGGCGATCCTCGGCGTCGGCGCGATTGAGAAGCGCCCCAAGGTGGTGACGCTGCCGGACGGCACCGACACGATTGCGATCCGCACCATGGGCATGATATCGATGTCCTACGATCACCGCGTGGTGGACGGCGCTGACGCGGACCGATTCCTCGCCGACCTGAAGCGCGCGCTCGAGGACTTCCCCGAGGGAGCGATCTAGCCATGCCCAAGGTTCTCACCGCGGCGCGGGTGCGCGTGCCTCCGACCAACGAGGCCGACTACCTCGCCACCCTGCGGGAATTGTGTCAGTTCGCCGATGCCCGCGGCCAGAGGATCTGGCTGTTCCGCAACGCCAAGGACCCGCAGCTCTTCACGGAGTTTTCCGAGAGCCAGACCGAAATGTCGCACCGGGCCCAGGCGTCGCGGCTGCCCGAGGAGATCAAGCTCGAGAAACGGTTGCAGAGCCTCGGGACCTATGCGTCGGATGCCTGGGAGCTGTGGACCGAGGTTTCGCTCGCCACGCCCACCGAGGCATAAGGGAGCGGCCATGGCGGGGCGAACGATCGTCGTGGACGGGGCGACGTGGGAGGTAGCCCCGGCGGGACGCGTGACGGTGTACGACCGCGACCAGTTCGGCGTGGTGTTCGAGCAGGGGACCGGTCCCGAGCGACGCCGTCGCTTCACGCGCTACACGCCGGTGGGCAGCCGCAGTCCCGACGCCGCCCTGGCCGAGCTCTCCGCGCGGGAGCTGGTGGACCTGTTCCGGCAGTCGCAACCGGCCTGGACCGCGCCGGAGGGTGCCTACGGCGCGCGTTGACTTGCACTGTCATTCGACGGCGTCGGACGGGGAGTACCCTCCGGCCGAAGTCGCGCGACGGGCGCAGGCGGCGGGCCTGGCCGCGATCGCGCTGACCGATCACGATACGACGAGCGGCGTTCCCGAGGCGACCCGCGCGGGCGAGGCGCTCGGCGTGCGGGTGGTGTCCGGTTGCGAGTTCAGCGTGAAGGCGCCCTGGGGTGAGCTCCACCTGTTGGGCTACTTTCTGCCGCCGGGTCACGCCCGGCTCGAGGAATTCCTCGCCGGCACCCGGGCAGCGCGGCAACGTCGCGCGGAGCAGATCGTGGCGCACCTGCATCGACTCGGCGTCGCCATCGAGGTCGGGGATATCGTGCGCGCCGCGAACGGCGGGGCGCTGGGTCGTCCCCACGTGGCTCGCGTGCTGGTGCAGCGCGGGGTGTGCGTCGACATGAACGAGGCGTTCGGGCGCTACCTGGGTCGGGGCAGACCGGCCTACGTCGAGAAGCCGCTCCCGACCCTGCAGCAAGTCGCCGACCTGGTCCACGCCGTCGGCGGGATTGCCGTCGCGGCCCACCTCGGTGACCACGGCTCCGAAGGACAGATCCGACAGTTCCAGGAGCAGGGTCTCGACGGCCTCGAAGTGCGGCACCCGAGCCATTCGCCGGGCACCGAGCGGAGGATCGCCGGGATCGCACAGCGGCTCGGCATGGCCGTGAGTGGCGGCTCGGACTGGCACGGCGACATGGAGCTCGGGGACTCTCATGCGCCGCTCGGCGGGCTGGATATCCCGATGGAATGGCTTGAAAAGCTGGAAGAGCGTCGCCCAACGACGTCAAACGAAAACGTCGCTCCAAACCGTAGGGGAATCCCATGAGCGAGCTCCTGGCCGTCGGCAGCAAGGCACCCCTGTTCACCGCCGCCGCGTCGGATGGCAAGACCTACAGCCTGACCGACGTGCTGAAGACCACACAGGTCGCCCTGGTCTTCTACCCTGGAAACAACACCCCCGGCTGAAACCGCCAACTCTCCGCCGTGCGCGACGAGATGGCCAAGTTCCAAGCAGCGGGCATCCAGCCGTTCGGCGTCAACCCGGCGGGGGTGGAAGCTCATGCGAGCTACGTGAAGAAGCTCCGTTTCAATTTCCCGTTGCTCTCGGACCCCGACCGCGCGATCGCCCGGGCCTACCGTGCCCTGAAAGATGACGGGAAGGGCATCCAACGCTCGGTGTACGTCGTGCAGCGGGATGGCACGATCGCCTTCGCGCGGCGCGGCGCTCCTCCGGTCGACGAGATCGTCGCGCATGCCGCCTGAGTTTCGCGGCAAGGTCGTCCTGGTCACAGGCGTGGGTCGCGTGGGTCAGATCGGCCACGCGGTCGCCCGCGGATTCGGTCGGGCCGGCGCGCAGCTCGCCATCGCCGACGTCAACGCGGCCAGCCTGGTCGACCGGGCCAAGGAGTTCACGGCCGAGGGCCGGACGCCGCCCGGCGGGCGGTCGCCGGAGCACGCGAGCGCTTCGGGGGGCTCGACGTCGTGGTGAACGTCGCCGGCGGGCTCGTGAGCTACGGTCCGGTGCTCGAGCTCAAGCCCGACCGCCTGGAGCTCGAGCTTGCGATCAACATCAAGACCGCGTTTTACGTGTCACAGGCGGCGATCCCCGCGCTGCGTGATCGCGGCGGCGGGGCCATCGTGAACTTCGCTTCTGCCGCGGTCTTGAAGCCGCAGAGTCAGCTGGCCGCGTACACCGCCGCGAAGTCCGCCGTGGCCGGGCTCACCCGTGCGCTGGCGAAGGAGCTCCGCGACGACCGCATCCGGGTGAACGCCGTCGCGCCCGGCACCATGAAAACGGCCGACAATCTCGCGCAGATGCAGGGCGCCAAGGTCCGGTGGGTGGAGCTCGACGAGCTCGTGGCTGCGGTGCTGTTCCTCGCGAGCGACGAGTCCCACGGCGTGAGCGGTGAAATCCTCGCGGTGACCGGCGGAGACGTCTAGGCGTGACCGATGCGGTCGTCATGCGCGACGTGGCGGTCGTGGGTGGCGGCTGCTATGGGACGTTTTATGCGGGGCAGCTCGCCAAGGCCAAGGAGCGGGGAAAGGTGCGCTTCCGGCGCGTGGTGGTCGTCGATCGTGACCCCGCCTGTCGGGCGCGCGTGGAGCTGGGTGAGACCCCGGATCGCGTCTTCGAGGCGCGGGAGTGGGACGACTATTTCGCGGAGTTTTTGGGCGGGGCCGCACCTGCTGCGGCGGGCGAGCCGCAGGACTACATCGTGCCGTCGCCGCTCATGCCCCACCTCATGTTTGAGTGGCTCGTGGCCCGCGCGCGCGAGCGGTGGCCCGGGCGCGCTATCGACGTCGCTGCCGTGCCGGGGGAGCCGGGGACGCCGTACGACCGCACGGGACCCGACCGCACTCGATATGTCTCGTTCGCCGACTGGATCTGTCCCACCCACTGCATCGAGCCCGCCGTCTGCCCGGCCATCGGGAGCGCGCGATCGTGGGAGATGGGGGACGCGGTGCGCGGTCTGACGGAGCGGCTACGGGCGGCGGGCGAGCCCGTGCATGGGCCGGCCCTGTTCGTATGCCGTCATCACGTGTTCGGCGTCGGCACCTTCGCCGTGGACGCGGTGCTCGCGGGCGACGCGCTGGTGCGGGCCGCGGGAGAGAGCGGCTCGGCGGCGGGGGTGTTGGTGGGGACGATCAGCTCGTGTCATGGAGCGCTGAACATGTTGCGGATAGGGGCGGTAATGGGCGGTAACCGACGGTAATGGGCGGTATTCTACACATGCTTTAGCGCCCATTACCGACCAATACCGCCCGCTACCGCCCATGACTCCCGAAGTCCGCCGAGCGCACGTCACTCGCGCTCGCGACCTGTTCAACGCCGGGGAGTATTGGCTCGCCCACGAGGCCCTGGAAACCGTCTGGCGTTCTATAATTAGTGACGGCGACGTCGCCGCGGCGCGGGTCTGGCAAGGCCTGATCCAGGCGGCCGCGGCGTTGCTCCATCAGCAGCGCAGGAACAGCCATGGGGTAGCGGCGGTGGGCCGGGGGGCGCTCGAAAAACTGGCGGGCCGGCAGCGGCCGGATGTCGAGGTCGAAACGGTTCGGTTTCGCGCGCAGCTCGAGCGAGCACTTGCGGGCCATGCCGAACCGCCGCGGCTGGAGTTGCGTGCGGCGGAGGGAGAACTGAGGACCGATGACGGAAACGGTTAAACTCGGATACGACGTGATCATCGTCGGCGCCGGCCCCGCCGGGCTGTGCGCCGCCATGTACGCGGGGCGCGGCATGCTCAAGGCCCTGACGATCGAGCGCGGGGCGCCGGGTGGCGAGCTCCTGAACACCGATCTGATCGAGGACTACATCGGGTTCGAGAGCATCAAAGGGTGGGAGCTGGCGCAGAAGATGGCGGAGCACGCCAAGAAGTTCGGTGCCGAGATCGTCACCGATACGGTGGAAAAGATCCGCAAGGCGGACGATGGCTGGTTCGACGTCGCGACATCGCGCGGGAAGACCTATCGCGCGCCGGCCGTGATCCTCACCGCCGGCGGGACTCCCGTGAAGCTCGGTGTGCCTGGCGAGAAGGAGTACGCCGGAAAGGGTGTGTCGTACTGCGCGGTGTGTGACGGAGCGTTCTTCAAGGGTGAGGTGCTGGCCGTGGTGGGGGGCGGAGACGCCGCGGTCGAAGAGGGCGACTACCTCACGCGCTATGCGTCCAAGGTCTACATCGTGCACCGCCGCGACCAGCTCCGCGCGTCCAAGATTCTCCAGGAGCGTGCGTTCGCGAATCCGAAGATCGAAATGATCTGGAACAAGCAGGTGGTCGAGATCACGGGGACCGAGCGCGGTATCCATCACCTCGAGCTCACGGACACGGGGACGAGAGAGCGCTCGAACCTCCTGGTCGGCGGCGTGTTCATTTTCGTCGGGTTCAACCCTAACACGGGCCTCGTCGAGGGACACTTCAAGCACGACGCGGGCGGCTACTTCATCACCGATGACCGGATGATGACCTCGATCCCGGGCCTGTTCGCGGCGGGCGACGTGCGCAGTCAGCTGACACGCCAGATCACGACCGCGGTCGGCGATTCGACCACGGCGGCGATCGCGGTCGAGAAGTATCTCGCGACGCTCCCCGACTAGCCATGCGCATCGTACAGATACCCAACGGCCAGTTCGTAGAGAACTGCTACTTCGTGATCGACCAAGCGACGACCGAGTGCGCGATCATCGACCCCGGCGAGGAAGCAGGGTTGATCATCCACAAGGTGCAGGCGGAGCGCGTCCGTCCGGTCGGCATCTGGCTCACCCATGCGCACATCGACCACGTGCTCGGCGTCCCGCGGCTCAAGGCCGAGACCGGGGCCCCGGTCTATCTCCATCAGGCGGACCGCATGCTGTACGATCACGTCCCGGAGCAGGCCTTTGCCTTCGGGATGCGCGCCGAGCCCCTGCCGGCGCCCGACCGGGACCTGTCCCACGGCGACGAGCTGCGAGTCGGAAGCCTCGCGTTCCGCGTTCGTCACGCCCCCGGCCATTCCCCCGGCAGTGTCGTGTTCGAAGGGCAAGGCGTGGCGTTCGGCGGCGATGTGCTGTTTCAGGGATCGATCGGACGGACCGATCTGCCGGGGGGCGACTTCGACACCTTGCTGAAGAGTATCGAGCGCGAGTTGCTTACGCTGCCTGATTCGACCATCGTGTACAGCGGGCATGGACCGGAAACCACCGTCGGACGCGAGCGCCGCGCCAATCCCTTCCTCACCGGCGCCTATCGCCTCGGCTAAGCCGCGGCCTACCTGCCTGCGCTGCGGCGCCGAAGTGCAACCCAAACCGTTGGGGTGTAAGAGCCCCTGCGCGAATTGCGGCTTCATCTACCCGCTGGGCGACTGCTCCGACTGAACCAATGAATCACGTGCTCGCACTCGCGCTCCTGGGCGTGGACTGTCTCGTCCGCGCGTGGCGGATCCAACTCGCCGTCTGGACCGCGGGCGGGCGTCTCTCCTTCAACGATGCCTTCCGGCTGAACCTGTATGGCGAAGCAGCATCCCAGCTCACGCCGAACCGTCTCGGCGGCGAGCCCGCCCGCTTTCTGGGCCTCCACGAGGCTGGCCTACGACCGGTCACGGCGATCGTCGCGATCGGCGTCGAGGTCGCCTGCGAATGGCCCGTGTTCGTCCTCGCGGCGGGCGCAATGGTCGCCTACTACGTGCCCGACTGGGGGGACGCGGCTCGCATCTGGCTGAGGCATCATCGGGCCGGCGAGCTCGTGACGCTCGAGATCACGCTGCTGCTCATCCTGGTGACGGTGTACCTGCTGCAGCGCCTGGCCCGCTCCGGCTTCGTCAGCCACCGCGTGCGCCGCCAGTGGCGGGTGGCGTGGGCGCACGTGCGACGCGCGCCCCGCTGGGCGCTGGGCGCGGGGGCGCTCTTGACCGTGGTCAGCCTGGCCGCGCGCGCCCTCATCCTCCCCGCACTGATCTGGGGCCTGCCGGACCGTCCGCCGCTCGCCCAGATGTTCTTCGGCGCGCTCGCGCTGCTCCATGCGCCCCTGATCGTGCCGCTGCCCTCGGGAGGCGGCGGACTCGAGGTGGCTTTCTTGAACGGGTTCGCCGGGAGCTTCGGTGCCCGCCAGGTGACCATGCTGCTGTGGTGGCGCTTCTACACGGCGATCCTGCTCACCGTATTCGGCGTCTACGCCCTGGTGCGGTCCGTGGGGTACCACGCGGCCGTTCAGATGTTCAAGATCGGTTGGGGAAGAGGAAAGCGAAGGGAAGAGCCGACATGACGACACGACGGATCACGCCGCTCGCGCCGGATCAGGCGCCCCCGGAGGTCGCGCCGATCTTCGAGACGTACCTGAAGGAGCGCGGCAACATCCCCAACATGTTCCGCACCGTGGCGCTGCGGCCGAACCACCTGCGGACGATGATCGCGCATTTTCGCACCGTCATGAACGAGGGCACGGTGCCCCGGCTCCTGAAGGAGCTCCTGTGGGTGCGGATCTCCCATTTGAATAGCTGCCGCTACTGACTCAATTCTCACACTGTCTTGGCAAGACAGCAGGGTGCCAGTGCGGAGCTGGTCGAGGCGATCCAGGACCGGGGAGGGCGCGCCCCGATCGAGCGCCTGGAGGCGGCGTGGCGGGTGGCGCTGGAGTTCGCGGATGTGGTGCACGGATCCGGGCACGACATCGCCGACGAGCTCTACGGGAGGCTGCGCGGCTCCTGGGACGAGGGGCAGATCGTGGAGATCACCCTGGTGATCGGGATGACCGAATACTTCAATCGGTTCAACAACAGCTTGGGGGTGGAGCCTACGAAGTGAGGCCCTTACCCCGGCGGTGCGGGAGCGATCGCTACGAGCATGACGGTTCGCTCCAGCGCCGTTTCGATGCCGTGCGGGAGGCCCTCGGGCGCCAGGATCAGATCTCCCGGTCCCGCCTCCCGGACCCTGTCACCCAGGATGAACCTCGCCTTTCCCGTCACAAGTAAATAGAATTTGTCGGCGCCGGCATGCGTGTGCACCGGTTGCTCCTGCCCCGGCTCGAAGCAATTCAGGCCGACCAAGAGCCGGTCCGAGCGGAAGCAATCCAGCTTGGTCATTTTGGTGCCCGAGAAGCGAGCGCGCTCGGGCACGTGCTGCAGCAGATCCTGGGTATCCATGGGCGATTCCTGGTTCGAGACCGACGGCACCGTGACCGAACGGACGGAGGCGATGGGCGCGACCCGCATCGAGCGTGATCCTCTGGGCGAGCTGCCCGTTCCCGCCGAAGCGCTCTACGGGATCCAGACCGAGCGCGCCCGCCAGAATTTCCCCATCTCCCATCTGCAGCCCCTCGCGCCGTTCGTGGAGGCCGTCGTCTGGATCAAGAAGGCGGCCGCCATCGTGCACAAGCAGACCGGGCGTCTCGACCCCAAGCTCGCCGACGCGATTGCGCGGGCGACGGACGAAGTATTGGCGGGGCAGCACCGCCAGCAGTTCGTCGTGGATCCCTACCAGGCGGGCGCGGGAACGTCGCACAACATGAACTGTAACGAGGTCCTCGCCAATCGCGCGAACGAGCTGCTGGGCGGCAAGCGTGGCGAGTACAAGCCGGTGCATCCGAACGACCACGTCAACATGGCCCAGTCCACGAACGACGTGATCCCGACCGCCATCCGTCTGGCCACGCTGGCCCAGCTGCCCGCGCTGCTCGACGCCATGGGGCGCCTGGCGCGGGCGTTCCTGACGAAAGGCAAGGCATTCGACAAGATCCTCAAGTCGGGCCGGACGCACCTGCAGGACGCGACGCCGATTCGCCTGGGCCAGGAGTTCGTCGCGTACGGCCATACGATCGAGCGCAACGCGGACCGCGTGGCCCAGGCGGCCGACGCGCTGCGCGACCTCGGCATCGGGGGCACCGCCGTCGGAACGGGCCTGAACGCCGAGCCTGCGTACCCGGCGCTGATGGTGACGCACCTGCGGAACCTCACCGGCATCGACCTGCGAGAGGGGAA
>WNFE01004223.1_pt1 | contig 10684 bp, 10 predicted proteins | sample 5400451 | NCBI WGS metagenome assembly WNFE01 (sample SAMN13153344, study PRJNA577476) | soil metagenome | isolation source: 200 cm saprolite under Douglas fir tree site 2 hole 2 | place: USA:California | collected 2015-04-18
CGGAGCACGATCGCTTCCGCCTTATAGACCGGCATGTTTCAGGCCCATCACGTCGCGCGAGAGGACGACCCCCTTCATTTTCCCGTGTCGATCCACGACGGGAAGCGCGCGGAAGTCATACCGCGCAAACATCTCCCGGGTGTCTTTGAGGGTCGCCTCGACGTTCAGATAGGTTGGAGAACCTTTGAGGATGTGCCGCACGAGCGTGTCGTCCGAGGCCGCCAAGAGGTCCACAGCGTTCACCAATCCGAGGAGGTGATCCTTCGCGTCCAGCACATACAAGTAGGCTACCGCCTCCCGCTCCTGTGCGCCGCGGAGGAGTTGCCGCGCCTGTGCCACGGTGGTGTCCGGTCGCAGTTTGAGGTAGTCGGAGGAGACATAGTTTTTGACCCGCTGGTCTTGCTCCGCCAAGATTTTCCGAACCTGGTCGGCCTTGTCCCGGTCGAGAAAGGCGAGGATGCGGTACACGTCCGACCATGGCAATACCGCCAAGACATCCGCGGCCTGACCGGGCGTCATGGCATTAATGAGGGGACCCGCTTTCTCACTGGGCAGGGCAGAGATCAACTCCCGTTGGGATTTGGGGTCCAAGGCTTCGAGCGCATCGGAAGCCCGCCCCGGCTCCATCGTGTTGAAGATCGCCAGGCGTTCGTCGCGCCCGAGCTGCTCGAGGATTCGGGCCACATCGATGGGCGGGATCTTAGCCAGTTCCTGTTTCACCACTTTGAGCTTGAGGTCTCCCGCAAAACTGCCGATGCCGGCGGGTAACGGCTCCACCAAGCCCCACCCAATCATATCGTTCTCGATCCGATCGGTGATACCCGCGGTGAGATTGGCAAGCCACTTCAAGCCAATGCGGCGCAACAGCCCTCGTCGCGAAATGTCCACACCCACGACATACAGGTGTGTGCCTTTCAGCGCCAGGGAGACGTCGTACACTACTTCAATCTCGCGACCTTCGACATCTAACACCTTCTTGTCGACAATATAATCTTCCAGGAGCACGGCACCCGCGGGCTCTCGTTCGAGCACGTCGGTGGGGATCCCGGGTTTCACGACCACCTGCTTCTCCGAGAACTGAGCAATCTCGGCCCAGGGAACATACCAGGGCGGCCGCCCAAAGGGACGTTGCACACAGATGTGCGTCACCTCGGCCACGACATCCCGGTCCACAATGATCAGATCGGAGAGCCGCCCAATCCTCTCCTCCCCGAACATGACAGGAGCCCGTACGACGTCGCTGAGCCGAAAAATCCGCTCCGGCGTGTGGGAGTTGGCCGTGACGATATCGGTCACAGCGCCTGCCGGGCAACCAGAACGAATTTGACAATCATCAGCGTGACCAGCACCAGGAGATACACTCTCAGGCTCACCAGGCAGAATTTCACGAACGGCGTCATGGCAATCTCGGGCTTTGCGTACCGGCGATTGACTTCGCGGATCTGTGCTTTGAGGCTTTCAAAAATTCGACCCATCGCGTCCTCCTATGCGCTGATCAGTGAAAGAGGTCCGGGAACACGGCACTAATACCGTAAAGTGTGGACGTCACAATGACCGCCACGACGATCGTGACATTCGCAATATTCTGCCACCGCGTGTTTGTGTACTTCCCCATGGTCTTCTTATCATTCAGGAGCAGGATCAAGAACACCAGCGCCGCCGGGAGCAATGTGGTGGCTATCACCTGCACGAACAGGGTGATGAGGACCAGCGGGGCCTTCGGAATCAGCACGACCGTGCCGGCGAGCAGAAGATCGAAGAAGTAGTATGCATAAAACCACGGCGCTTCCCGCACTTTGTGGTTCAAGGAATGCGCCCACCCGAAGACCTCGCCGAACGCCCAGGAGCTCGCCAGAGAAATGCACACCGCGCCCAGGAGGCCGGCGTCAAACAACCCGATCGCCATCACCGTGCCGATGAAGCGGTTCTGAGGTATTAGCAGGCCGGCGGCTTTCGCGGCATCATCTACGTTCGTGCCCTGCAACAACTGCCCGGCGACGATGATCAGCACCACGGCAACCACGACGGTCAAGATGGCGCCAATGAGCGTGTCGATTTTTCCGTACTGGATATCTTTCTCTTTGAGGCCTTTGTCCACCACAGAACTCTGCTGGAAGAAGAGCATCCAGGGGGCAATTGTGGTCCCGATGTTGGCCATGAGCAGGAAGAAGAGCGTGTTTGTGAATCCGCCCGGTGGAAAGTGCGGGATGAAGCTGTTGTGCAGGATCTCAGGGACGGACGGATGCACCAGAAACGCCGCGGGGATGTAGATCAGGTTGAGCACGACGAACCCGAGCGTGATCTTCTCCCACGTCCAGTACTGTCCGGTCATGATCATCGACCCCATGATGAGCCAGCAGATCACCACGGTGAGGACCGGCGGAACGTGGAAGATACTCAACGCGGCTGTCATGCCAATGAATTCGGTGATCATCGTGAGCCAGTCGGTCATGACCAGGTCCAGCAACGAGAACCATCCCCAGAAGCGCCCGAAGGAGGTAAAGATTGCCTCGGCATGGCCTCGTTTCGTGACCGCGCCGAGCCGGACGGTCATTTCCTGAACGAAATAGGCCACGGGGCCGAGCAGAATCAAAAACCACAACAGGTGCATGCCGTACTGCGCGCCCGTCACGGTGTACGTGGTAATGCCGCCCGCGTCGTTGTCGGCCACCATGACGATGATGCCCGGACCCGCGATCGCGAGAAACAGGCGCAGGGCTTTGGAAGACCGGCGAAAGCCGAAAAACAATCGGGCCAGGCCGCTCATCCCGCGGTCGCGGAGTGAAGGAGGGACAAGAGAGGGCGAAACGATCTCGGGGATTTCAGCTTTCACACGCTCTCTCCATTACTGCCATGAGATTGCACGTCGTGAGAGAGTCGCGTCGGGAGGAGGCCGGTCCAGACCTCCCGAGCCCACCGGGGGCCAATGCGGCACATCCCAACACGCTGAGTGTGACACCGCCCGGGTCCAGACGGAGGGCATTGACCAGGCGGCCGATACATATCATTGCCCAGAACCGCGCACGGATTCCACGCCTCGACAAAAATTCCCTGCTTCATCTTCACTGTGCCCAAAAAATTGTACCTGACGCATCTGCATCGGTCCATCGGCAACCGCGTGGGGGGAAACCTGCGGAACTACTCGGGGTAGAACGCCTTGATGAGGTCGTCGCGCTCTCGCCAGCCCTTCGTCGTTTTGACCCACAGCTCGAGGTAGATCCGAGACCCCAGGAGCGCCTCGATCTCCCGCCGGGCCCGCTGCCCAATGGCCTTGAGCATCCGGCCATCCCGGCCGATCAGCATCTTCTTGTGGGACTCGCGTTCGACGTGGAGGACCGCACGAATGTAGACCAAGGGCGCGTCCTTGGGGCCTCCCCGGGCGGAAGCGGGAGGGCGCTCTGTAAACTCCTCGATCTCCACGGCAATGCTGTGGGGCAGTTCGTCTCTGGTCAGGCTGATGGCTTGCTCCCGGACAAGTTCGCGGACAAGGAACTGCTGGGGCTGGTCTGTGAACATCTCCGGGGGAAAGTACTCCGGTCCTTCGGGCAATAGGGCTACCACCTGATCTACTAGGCGGTCCAGATTCGCCCCTGTGGCAGCCGACACCGCATGGACTCCGACAAACCCCCCGAGGGCGCGAACGCTCGCCTCCATTTCTTTCAAGGATCCGGGATCGGCTCGATCGGCCTTGTTGAGCACGGCCAGGACGGGCGGCCTCCCCACAGGCAGCCTAGCGGCGACCTGCTCGTCCTCGGGCGTCACGCCCCGGGGGGCATCCAGGACAAACAAGACGACATCCGCGTCCCCCAGCGCGCGGAGGGCTTGATCCACCATCCACTCCCCCAAGCGATGCTGGGGCTGATGGAGCCCAGGAGTATCGATAAAGACGATCTGGACACCCGGCTGTGTGAGAATTCCTGACACCCGGCTTCGCGTGGTCTGCGGGGCGGTCGCGGTAATGGCCACTTTCTGCCCGACCAGACGGTTTACCAGTGCCGACTTCCCCACGTTGGGACGACCAATGACCGCGACGAATCCGGAGCGGTGACCTGAACTTCCAGGTCCGGAAGTTGGTGGGGGGGAATCGGGAGCCTGGGAGGCGTGTCGGGTTTCGACCATCCCCTCGTCCCCTGCTGGCCCTAGTGGTGGGTTACTTCCGGGGGAGTCGATCAGCCAAGAACGGTTCGGGGAGCAACTGCTTAAAAGAGCGGACTCTCCGACGGCCAGCGGGGGTGGCCACGATCACGCGCCGGACCCCAAACTCTGCCATCACTTGCCGGCATGCTCCGCAGGGCATAGCCGGCGAGGTGCCGTCCGCGACGACCGCGACCACCTCCAAGCGCCGATGGCCCTCCGAGACCGCCTTGTGGATCGCCACGCGTTCCGCGCAGTGCGATAACCCGTAAGACGCGTTTTCGATATTGGCACCTGTGTACACGGCGCCACTCGCGGTACGTACAGCGGCGCCCACCCGAAAGCGAGAGTACGGCGCGTAGGCGGCCTCCCTTGCCCGTGCAGCGGCAGCGACGAGGGCGGCATCAGTACCCAGGCGAGCCATCAGGAATCGCCGGCGGGACGCGCAGACACCGGAAGGCGGGACTCCGTCGGGGACACGATCCCTCCCGACATGACTAGTTTGAGGGCGTCCTCGACGCTCATGTCGAGGGAGTAGATCTGGTCGGAGGGCACCAAGATCACGAACCCGCTGGTCGGATTGGGTGTGGACACGATGAAGACGTTGAGAACACGTTGCCCGGCGATCTCCTGAACTCGTCCTCCGGTCTCCCCTGTGACGAAGCCCACGGTGTAGAGACCGCGGCGCGGCCACTCCACCAGCACGGGACGTTGAAAGCTGGCGCCGCGCTGCTGGAGGATGTTGTCGCTGAGCTGCTTGGTGGCGGAGTAAATGCTGCGGGCGAACGGGATCCGCAGGACGAGGCGGTCAAACCACCCCACGATCCGCCGACCCAGCACGTTGGTGGCCAGGGTCCCGGCCAAGAGGATCGTGGCGAGCATGGCGACGAGCCCGACTCCCGGGAGGACCTGACCGGACCACTTCGTGAAGAGCCACCCCAGGAACCCATCCAGCGTCCAAAACAACCACACGAGGACGTTGACGGTCACCGCGATGGGCAGAATGACGATCAGACCAGTGATAAAGTACCGTCGCAGACGCGTGCGCATGCTGTTTAGGAAGGCAGGGGCTCCGCCGGCACCCGCCGGCTGATGCGCACCCGGGCGACGCGATGACCCTCTAGCTTCTCGACGGTGATGACCGTGTCGCCAGCGGCGACCGTCTCTCCCGGCACCGGCACATGCCCGAGCCGCGCGTACACGAACCCGCCGATCGTGTCCACCTCCCCCACCGGGAGGGTCAGGTCCATCAACTCGTTAACTTCCTCGATGCTCAGCCGGCCATCCACGATGGCACTGCCTCCGTCGACGCGCTCGAAGAGTTTCTCCTCGACATCGTATTCGTCCCGGATCGGCCCCACAATCTCCTCGAGCAGGTCAGCGACCGTCGCGAGCCCGGCCGTGCCCCCATATTCATCCACCACAATCGCAATCTGCGTCCGGCGGCGCATCTCCCGGAACAGGTCGTCTAGCCTCTTGCTCTCAGGGACGAAGTACGCCGGCCGCATGACTTCCGTCGCGGGCAGGGAGTAGTGTCCGGCCTTGATGTGGCTGAGGATGTCCTTGACGTGCACAATCCCGACTATCTGATCGATGGTGTCGTGGTACACGGGAATCCGGGAGTGCCCCTCGGCCAGGATCACGCGCAAGACGCCGTCCACCGTCGTCGTGTCCGCGACGCACACCATATCGATCCGGGGGGTCATGATTTCGCGCACGACGGTATCGCCGAACTCGAAGATGGAGTGGATCATCTGACCCTCATCTTCCTTAATAACACCCTCGTCCTGCCCCATCTTGAGCAGCAGCCGGATTTCCTCCTCCGTCACCAAGGGGGCGGCGACGTTGACGCGGCCGCCGAGGGGTCGCACCACGAGGGCGCTGACCAGCGACAAGAACCGGATCACCGGCGTCAGGACGGCGGTCAGGACCCACACGGGCCAGCTGGCCCACAGGGCGATCCAGTCGGCATTTTTCGCCGCGACGGTCTTCGGGACGATCTCGCCGACGACCAGCAACGCGAGCGTCATCGCCACGACAGCCAGCCACAACCCCCAGCCCGGCCCCAGCCACGTCAGGAACAGGAGGGCCGCCAGTACGGAGGCGCCGGTATTGACCGTGTAGTTGGCCACCTGCAGCGTCGTGCGCAGGTGGCCGGGATCGTCCAGGAGCTGGCAGAGCAGGCGTGCGCGGGGGTCGTTGGCCTCGCTGCGCTGGCGCAGACCTGTCTTGTTGGCAGCCAGCACGGCCGTTTCGACCGCGGAGACGACCGCGGACAGAAATAGCAGCAACGCCAGACCTATCCAACCTAGGGGGTTACTCGCAGGCTCCAACGGGAAGAGCCACCTGCCTTTCGATAATACGCCTCATTATACCATGGGGGCGCAGACACCACGGCGGCCCTACGGGGGAGGACGCGGAGCGCTGAGAAAGGTTACTGGCGGAGAATTTTAGAGAGAAACTGCTTCGTGCGTGGGTGCGTGGCGTTCGTGAAAAAGTGCTCGGGCGCGCCCTCTTCGACGATCACGCCCTCGTCCATGAAGAGGATCCGATCGGCGACTTCGCGGGCAAAACCCATCTCGTGCGTGACGATGATCATCGTCATGCCCGCATCGGCCAGCCCGCGCATGACATCCAACACCTCCTGGATCATCTCCGGGTCGAGGGCCGAGGTCGGTTCGTCAAACAGCATCACCTTCGGCTGCATCGCGAGTGCCCGCGCGATCGCGACGCGTTGCTGCTGGCCCCCGGACAACAGGGCCGGGTAGACATGCGCTTTCTCGGGGATCCCGACGCGCGCGAGCAAATCACGCGCAATGCGCTCGGCTTTCTCCGGCGGCCAGCGCCGCACCTTGATCGGCGCAAGGCTGATGTTCTGCAGAGCGGTGAGGTGCGGGAACAGATTAAACGATTGGAACACCATCCCCACTTCGCTGCGCACCGCGTCGATGTTGTGGACGTCATCGGTCAGCTCGATCCCATCGACAACGATCCGGCCGCGCTCGTGGGTCTCCAGGCGATTGATGGTCCGGATCATCGTGGACTTGCCCGACCCCGACGGCCCGGCGATCACGACGACCTCACCCGGCCAGACTCTCACACTGATGCCGCGCAACACGTGCAGCGTGCCAAACCACTTGTGCACGTCCTCCATCACAATGATCGGCTCGCCCTGGCGCGGGGGGGCGGTCGCTTTTTCTCGAGGGCTCACACCGACTTCGGCCATCACATGGCCACCTCGCCTTTTAGTATACGCATCCGTCTGCGGATGCCCTACCGCTCGCCCACACCGAGTCTCCTCTCGAGGCGACGGCTGGCGGACGACAGGGCGAAGGAGAACACGAAGTAGAGCACGAGCAAGAATACGTAGACTTCCCGGACGGCGTGCAGGTACTGCGTGATCGCGAGCAACGCCTGGCCGGTACCCACCAACTCGGTGAGCCCGATGATAACTGTCAGCGAGGTGTCCTTGAACAGACTGATGAACTGGCCGACGAGGGCGGGGATCATGTTCTTGACGGCCTGCGGCAGCACGACGAGGCGCATCGTCTGCCACGGGGACAGTCCCACGGCGCGCGCCGCTTCGCGCTGCCCTCGGGGCACGGACTGGATGCCGGCGCGGACGATCTCGCCCACGTAGGCAGAAGCGAAGATGATGATTCCGATCATCGCCCGCTGGACTTTGTTCAGGGCGTCGCCGGAGACCAGGGTGACGAACACGGAAAACCAGAGGAGCACGGTGATAAACGGGATGCCGCGGATCACCTCGATATAGAGGGTGGACAACGCCCGAATGACCGGCAGCCGACTGACCCGCCCCATCCCGACCAACACGCCGATGGGAAACGACCCCGCGATCCCCACGGTCGCCAGCACCAACGTGAGGTACAGCCCGCCCAAGTGGTCCAGTCGGAGAGGAACGAGAAGCCACAGGGCTCCGGCCAGCACCCCGCCCCAGGCTCCCACGAGGGTTCCCGGTCTCACGCGAGCACGCTGCCCTACTGCCGTCAGGATCGCCATCATCGCAACCAGGCCTCCCGCCCAGTACGCGCGCCAGGCGACTTCGGCGGGGAGAAACCCAATCAACCAAAACCGCAGGTTCGCGACGATCACCGCCCAGTGTGCCTGCAAGACCCAGCGGGTCGCCCCGGCAAAGAATGCGCCGAGGACAAGGGCGAGAGCCACGGTCAGCAGGGTGTTCCAGACACCGTCAAACAGGTTGCGCTCCAGCCACTGGCGCGGGGTCGGCCGCATGTCGGGGGCAAGAACGGGGATACCGGCGGCCATGAGCTAGACCGTCCCCGGAAGGGCCAGGCGGGCACGCACCAGGTTGAGGATGGCGGAGATCGCGAGCGACAGCCCGAGGTACATCAGCGTCACCACCGTGAACACCTCGAGCGAGCGGAAGGATTGACTACTGATGGTGTTCGCCGCCGTGAGCAATTCGGCGTAGCCGATCCCTAGGGCCAGACTGCTATTCTTCGTGAGATTGAGGAACTGATTTCCCAGCGGCGGGATAATGACCCGCACCACCTGAGGGAGAACCACAAGGACGAGGCCCTGGCGATAAGTCAGCCCGAGACTGCGCGCCGCCTCCATCTGTCCCCGCGATACAGTCTGGATCCCCCCGCGGACGATTTCGGCGATAAATGCGGACGTATAGCAGGCGAGCCCAATCACAAGCGCCACAAGCTCCGGCGTAAGTTGATAGCCGCCCTCGGCGATGAGCCGACCGAAACGCGGGACCAACGTGGCGCCGACGGCGAGACCGGAGTTGGTGAGGATGATGGCTCCTCCCCACATCTGCAGCGGGGGGTGCGCGGGCGAACCGTCAGGCAGTTGTAAGAAGATCGCGAAGTACCAGAAGAACAGTTGCACGAGCAACGGCGTGTTGCGCAACGCCTCGACATACCCCAGCGCGAGCTTCCCCACCAGCCAGTTGCGGGACAGCCGGGCGATACCCACGAGCGTGCCGAGCACTGTGGCGGCGACGATGCCGATGACCGCCACCTGCACCGTGTTGAATAACCCGGCGATCAGGGCCTCGGCGTTGGTACTGGTGGGATCGAAACGTTTGACGTGGAAGGTCTTGAGGTCCAGCGTCCACTGCAGCGCGCTGAGTTCAAACCCCGCGGTTTGGCCGAAGACTCGCCAATCCAGCGAGATGTGCCGGCGGGCCAAGCTGCGCTGCAGCGCAGCAGTGGCTCCGTAGAGAGCCAGGGCGACGACGAGCACGACAATGATCTGCGCGCCGATGGCCTGCATGCGCGCGTCCCGCCAGAGGGCTCGACGGGCCGAGGAAGACATTAGGCGGTCAGGGTCTCTCTGTCCATCCTCCTGAGCGTGCGCTTCCGAATGCACGCCCAGGAAGGATTACACCGTGCCCGCGCCACCGAAACTCGCGTCCCTGCTTAGTTACGGAACGGCCGGCTGGTCATGGCCCCGCCCCGCTTGGCGAGATCATTCCGCGTGCCCGCGCGCGTGACCGCGGTCTTCTGACGGGGACCAAAGTAGCGGTCGTACACTTCGCCGTAGTTCCCCACCAGGCGGACGACGCGCTGGATCGCGCCACCCTTGAGTTCGAGCAGGTTCTTGACAGTCGGGTCTTTGCTCGACAGATCTGCCACCTGGGCGGCATCACGGGTGACCGACTGGTTGATGCCCAATTCTTCGGCCAGAATCATTCCCCACACGGTGTAGTCGACGACCTTCGCCCACTTGGAGTCGTCCTGCGAGAACATCGGTGCCAGAGGCTCGTCGCTGAACTCCCGTCCGACAATCTTGAAGTCGGCGGGCGTGGGCGCGGTCGACCGGAACGCGGTGAGCTGGCTGGCATCGGTCGAAAACACATCACACCGACCGGCGGCCATACCGTCAAACGCCTGCTTGGCCTCAGCGAAGGTCACCAGCTGGAAGCGGAAGTTGCGCTGCCGCAGCTGGTCGGTGATGTTGCGCTCGCTGGTCGTCCCGGTGTGGACACAAATCCGCGCGCCGTTGAGATCGTCCAATCCGCTGATATTCGAGCTGGTCTTCACCAGCAGCCGCTGGCCATCGAAGAACGTCACAGGGCCGAAGTCGACCTGATCATCCCGGCTGATCGTCTGCGTGGTCGTCCGGAACACGACATCCACCGATCCCGCGATGACCGCGGGAATCCGTGAGGCGCTAGTGAGGTTGACGAACTCGACGTCAGGCACATCGAGGAATGCCGCCACCGCCCAGCAGAAATCGGCGTCGAAGCCGACCATCCGGCCGGACACGGGATCGGGGAAGGAAAACCCTGGCGTGCTACCGGAGACGCCACAAATGAGTTTGCCACGGGCCCGAACCGTATCCACCCGGGTCTTGGCCTGGCCGAGCACAGAAAATGAGACCGTCCCCACCGTCAGCGCTACTGCTAGCGCGTAGATAATGACTTTCCGCAATATCCTCACCCCCTTGTGTGGTTACCGCTCCGCTTCCTCTATCTGGTCGGGTCCGTCGTTCCGCCAGCGTGGAGGCGGGTGCGGGCACTGAAATCCGGCCCCTTTGCCGCAACTCACGGCGGCCA
>WNFE01009100.1_pt1 | contig 10679 bp, 9 predicted proteins | sample 5400451 | NCBI WGS metagenome assembly WNFE01 (sample SAMN13153344, study PRJNA577476) | soil metagenome | isolation source: 200 cm saprolite under Douglas fir tree site 2 hole 2 | place: USA:California | collected 2015-04-18
CTGGAGCCAGGTTTCGTATTCGGGGCCGAATTGCGCTTCGAGTTCCTGGCGAAGACGCTGCGCGAGAGCGGGGCTTTTGCCATTTGTGGATATGGCGATTTGCAGATCACCGCGCTGCACGACGGCGCCGTAATAAAAATGGCAGTGTTCGATGTCGTCCACGGCGTTGCACAGGATCCTGCGCGACTCGGCCTCAAGGAACACGGCTTCGTTAACACCCGGAGCGGAAGTCGCGGAGATCACAAGGAATGCGTTTTGCAGATCGGCAGGGTCGAAGGATTTGGGGAGCCAGTCGATTTTCGCGAAGCGCACCCACTCCGCGATTTTGGGTGTAACGGCTGGAGCGATCACGCGAACGCGTGCTTCCCCGGATAAGAGGCCTGGAATCTTTCCTTCGGCGACCGCCCCGCCGCCAACCACTACAACCAGGCGTCCTTCTAATTTAACGAAGATCGGGAATAGGCTCATGGCTTAGCTCTCGACTCCATGCGGCACCGGCCCCACGGCAAGATCGCGCTCGACCGGTGGCGCAAAAGTGCCGGCTAAGAACGCTCGAAGTTCTTCGTTCGAATGACGCGCGAAGAACTCACGGAGATTTTCACTTGACTCGCGCTGGCTGTTGAAAGCTCGCAGGAGACGCTCGATCGCCTCGGGAACCTCTGTCGCAGCGCAACGGTAGCCGACGGGTCGGGCTATGGAAGCGAACTGCCCAACGCTTCCGCCGACGCAGAAGTAGTACGCATCCACCATGCGCCCGTTGACCTTGAGTTTCTTGCCCTCGATGCCGATATCCGCAATCCAGTGCTGCCCGCAACTGTTGGGGCACCCCGTGATGTGGAGTTTGAGCTGCTCCTCGAAGCCAGGGAGGCGGTCTTCAAGCTCCTGGGTAAGCCAGCGCGCGAAGCCCTTCGTCTCCGTGAGCGCAAGTTTGCAGAATTCCGAGCCGGTGCAGGCCACCGTGCCGCGAGCGAAGACGGAGGCCTCGACGGGGAGGCCGGCGGCTTCGAGTTCACGAGCGAGTGCGGTCGCATCGCGCTGCGGCACGTTGACGATCAGGAGATTCTGCATTGTGGTATTGCGGATGTGGCCGTCGGCGAAGCGATCGGCGAGTTCTGCGGCCACGCGCAATTGCTGAGGCGTGATGCGCCCGCGAAGAACCGAAGCGCCGACATAAACCAAACCGTCCTGCTTTTGTGGATGAATCCCCACATGGTCGCGGTGAATGTCCGCAGGGGCATCTTCCGGCTCAGCGGGATCGAGTGAGAACCCGATCTGGCGCTGCAATTCATCAAGGAAAGATTCTGCCGTCCACCCATTCTGCAGGAAGAGAAACTTCAGACGCGCTTTTTCCCTGCTCTGGCGAAGAATTTCACTGGCTCGGAAAATCTCCGCCACGCCGCGGGCGACGGGGACCGCCTGATTCCACTTGATGAAAGCATTGAGGCGCACGGCAAGATGAGGATCGGTGGAGAGCCCGCCGCCGACGCGAAGAGAAAAACCAGTTTCGATTCCACTGCGGCGCTTACGTGTGGTGGCTGTGAATGCCACATCGTTAATCTCTGGATAGGAGCACCAGCTACGGCAGCCGGTAACGGAGATCTTGAACTTCCGTGGGAGGTTATAAAAATCGGCGGCGCCGCCCAATTCGCGATCGATAGCGAGGGCGACGGACGAGGCATCGATGATTTCCTCTGCATCGAGCCCCGCGACGGGGCAACCGGTGATATTGCGGGTGACGTCGCCGCAGGCGCCCGTGGTCGTCAGCCCGGCGCGCCAGAGCGATTCGAGCACGTCTGGCAGCGATTCGATCGTGACCCAATGCAATTGAACATTCTGGCGCACGGTAATGTCGGCAACGCCGCGGGCGTGGTGCTCGGCGAGATCCGCGATGGTTCTGACTTGATCGCTGCGCAGCAGCCCGTTCGGAATGCGAATCCGCACCATAAAATAAGGCACGGCTTTGCCTTCGCCGCCCGCCCCGCCAACGACGCCTGCGCCGTCGCCCTGGGTGTAGACGCCCCAGGCACGGAAATAAGTGCCAAGCCACTCCGGCGGGATCGAGCCGTACCCTTTGCGGGCAAATTCCCGAATTTCGTCGAAGTGCTCCCAAGCATTCTTGGCGCGTTTCAATCGCTCGACGCGCTGCGCTTTCGTCTCTTTAATTTCGCCCATAGTGGATTCACCCGTGTAAAAACAAAAAAGCCCGCGTAACCAGCAGCTCTGGCACGTGGGCTTCGGAACTTTCTTATTCTTAAACTACTCTAAGTCCGGAAACTCCTGTGGCCAGAGATGAGTGTCATGCGACACGCAGCGTTACACGCGCATGGACAACAGATCATCTGGCGGCAGTTCGTCATGAAAACTGAGAATACGCTCCTGGCCTTCGGGAAGTCAAAGAAAGGCCATCACAAACTTTAGATGCATCTCATTCAAAAAAGTAATCAATGAACCGTCAAAAAATTATTGCGGCTTCTTTGCCGCAGCGGCGGGCTTGGCTGCTGGCGCAGACTTGGCGGGGGGCGCAGCGGCTGACCCGACAAGAGTCGCGCTCTTGATAAAATCGAGCTTCGGGAAGCTCTTGTCCAGGTAGGTTTTTCCCTGCTTTTCAATGAGGTCCTGATTCGGGCCGGCTCCGCCGGGCGCGCCTTCGCCGTAGCCCTCGTACATCAATTCGACGACGTTCATGCCTTCCGTGACCTGTCCAAAGGGCGCAAAACCGCTGCCGTCCAGGCGCTTATTGTCGACCAGGTTGATGAAGACCTGCGTGGTGCGCGTGTCGGCTCCTGCCGTAGCGAAGGTGATGGATCCCTTCTTGTTGGTCTGAGTGACGGGATCGTCTTTGATAGTAGCCTTGGACCATGCCGCCGAGACGGGAGGATATGCGTTAATCCCGAACTGCACGACGAAGCCGGGCAGCACGCGGAAGAAGCTGGCGTTGTCGTAAAAGTGGTGCTTGACGAGGTTGTAGAAGCGGTCGGCGCCAACGGGCGCCCAGGCGCGTGTAACGGTAACGACAAAATCGCCGCGCGCGGTCGTGAACTTCACCTGATACGATTCCGGAGCCTTCGCGGTAAGAAGCGCGGGGCGCAACAACGCGCGATCGTAGGAGCTGACGGGTGCCGCTGGTTTGTGCGCGGGAGTAGTTGTCCCGGTTGATTTGGGCTTCGCCGGCGCCGGGGATTGTTGCGAGGACTGCGCCTGCGCTCGCGCGATACCGGCCGCCATTGTTGCGAGGACTGCGACTGCTGCTGCCATCATCCATCCCGATTGACGCATTGCTCTTTTCTCTCCTCATTGAGTTTGTTTCTTCTTGCGTTGCTTTTTCGAATCTATATGGCGGCGTTCAGTTCACGGCTGACGCGCTCGACTTCTCTCATCACCCGCAGGGTATTCTCGCCGAGAATCTTCTTCACGTCACCCTCGGAATAGCCCTTGCGCAGCAAGGCCTCGGTGAGTTGGGGAAGCTTGGTGGCGTCCTCCATGCCGTAGGGCATGTTGGCGCCGTCGAAATCGGAGCCAAGTCCGACGTGATCGACGCCGGCAACTTTTGCGGCGTGGTCGATGTGTTCGATGATCTTGGTCCACTCGATTCGAGGCAGTTTGCCCTTGTCGACATTCTCGCGGGTGAGGCGGTCGCCCTCGAGCAATTGACAGGCTTCGTTCTCCCCGCAGCGCTTTTGGATTTCAGCGCTGATGGCTTTGTTGATTTCCGGGTCGGCCTTTTCGGCATTACGGAATTCCTGGCTGAGGAAGCCGACGTGATAATTGATGTGGATGACTCCGCCCTTGGCGGCGAGGTCTTTCATCATCTGATCGGTCATGTTGCGTGGCGCGTCGCAGATGGCGCGGCAGGAAGAGTGCGACGCGATCATCGGAGCCTTGCTGACCTCCAGCGCGTCGTAAAACGTCTTGTCGCTGACGTGGGAGATATCCACCATGACGCCCAAGCGATTCATCTCGCGCACGACCTCCTTCCCGAAATCCGTGAGGCCATTGTGGACGGGCTTGTCGGTCGAGGAATCGGCCCACTCGTCGTTCCCGCTGTGAGTAAGGGTCATATATCTGACCCCGAGGGCAGCGTAGGTGCGAAGGATCGCGAGGTCGGAGTTGATCATGTGGCCGCCCTCGACGCCCATCAGCGCCGCGAGCTTCCCTTGCTTGCGCGCTTCCCGGATTTCAGCCGCGGTGGTTGCGAGGGCAAGATCCTTCGAATGCTTGCGGACCTGTTCGCGGACGGCGTCAATCTGTTCGAGGGCGCGCTTGACGGCTTCAGGGCCGGTGACCTTGCTGGGGATCCAGATGGAGAAAAAAATGGCGCTGAGGTTGCCATCGCGCATTCGTGGTATGTCGATGCTGCCGTCCGCGTTGCGCGCCGCAAGATCGAACTCGCCATCGAGAAGGCGCTGCGTCGTGTCGTCATGGGTATCAACGACGATGGAAGAGAAATGCAGCTTGCGCGCGCGTGCGGAAATGTCGTCGGCGGTCACGGCCGCCGCCAGGAATATTGAGGCGGAAAAACACAGGCCGGCGGTAAACATGGTTCGAAGCATCTCACCTCGCATGGTTCTCCCTTGGAGGATTACTGCGATTGCGACTGCAATTCCCTGCTGACCCGCTCAGCCTGCTCCATCACGCGGAGGGTATTTCCCCCGAGAATTTTTCGAATGTCGTCGTCGCGGTAGCCTTTGCGCATCAGGGCTTCGGTGATTTTCGGAAGTTTTGAGCAGTCTTCCAAACCATCGGGCATGGTCGCCCCATCAAAATCGGAGCCGAGGCCAACATGATCCGGTCCGGCGAGTTTGACGGCATGATCGATGTGCTCGATGATCTTTTCCCAACTCACGCGAGGGAGCTTGCCTTCCGCTGTCAACTGGCGCTCCGTCTTGGCTAACTCGCGGCCGATACACTCCTCGTCATTGTTGCAAGCTTTCACGAGCTGGTCCATGTGCTGGACGACACCTCCGGTGGCTTTGTCGTAAGCGTCTTTATACGCTTGGTCGATGAAGCTCTTCTCGTAATTGATCTGGATTACGCCGCCCTTGGCGGCGAGAGCCTTGATCATGTCGTCTGACATGTCGCGCACGTGATTGCAGATCGCGCGGCAAGATGAGTGGGATGCGATCAGAGGAGCTTTGCTGACTTCGAGCGCGTCATAGAAGGTTTTGTCTGAAACATGCGAGATGTCCACCAGGATTCCCTGGCGGTTCATTTCACGCACGATTTCCTTTCCAAACTCGGTGAGGCCATTGTGAGCGGGCTTGTCCGTCGACGAATCAGCCCACTCATCGTTGTAAAAATGCGTCAGCGTCATGTAGCGGACGCCGAGTTGGCCAAACATCCGTAGCACGCGGATGTCATTTCCGATCATGTGGCCGCCCTCGACGCCCATCAGCGCGGCAATTTTGCCCTCGGCGTGGGCGCGGCGAACCTCTTCGGCGGTGCGGGCGAAAACCAGGTCTTTCGAATGCTTGCGAACGTTTTCGTGCACGGCATCGATCTGGTCGAGCGCCTTTTGCACCGCGGGCGGGCCCATGATGCGGCCGTCGATCCAAATGGAGAAGAAGATCGCGTTCATGCCGCCTTCGCGCATGCGCGGAATATCAATATGGCCATCGGGATTGCGTTTGCCGATATCGAAGTCTTTGGAAAAGAATCGCTGCGTGGTGTCGTCATGCGTGTCGAGGACGATGGTTGAGAAGTGCAGCTTGCGCGCGCGATCGGCGATATCATCGCCCGTCGCTGCATGACTCAGCAACAGCGCGAATGTAAGCAAGCCGGCATTCAGCGCGGCGCGTAGCGGACGCATGAGCTCCCCCTGATGAAAAGCTGCGGCGCGATTCTACCCTACTAGCCAGTCGAGAAGCGCCTGTTTCCAAGCCTGACGATTCATTTCGGCGATGGATTCAGTCAGGGGAATGTCCTTGGGGCAGGCTTTCACGCAATTTTGCGCGTTGGCGCATTCCTGAATTCCGCCCGGCTCCATAAGGGCCTGCAAACGCTCCTTTGCGTGCATCGCGCCCGTGGGATGCATGTTGAAGAGGCGCACCTGGCTGATGATCGCCGCGCCGATGAATTTGTTGTTGTCGTTCACCTGCGGGCAGACTTCCAAACAGCTTCCGCAGGAGATGCACCGCGACAACGGATAGGCTTTTTCCTGTACCTCAGGCGCCATGCGGGGGCCTTCGCCCAAATCGTAGGTGCCGTCAATGGGAATCCATCCGCGGACACGCTTCAGGCTATCGAACATGAACTGGCGGTCAACCGTGAGGTCGCGCACGACGGGAAATTTGGAGAATGGCTCAAGTCGGATGGGCTGGTCGAGCTTATCAACGAGCGCGGTGCAGGCCATGCGCGCCTTGCCGTTGATGAGCATGGCGCAAGAGCCGCACACTTCCTCGAGGCAGTTCGAATCGTAGCTGACCGGAGTAGTTTTCTTGCCTTCGCGAGTTACGGGATTTTCCGAAATGTCGCGCAGGCAGATGATGACATTCATCGAAGGGCGCCATTTGAGCGCAAACTCTTCCCAATGCGGCGCCACCTTTGGGCTGCTCTGCCGCTTGATTCGAACGATGACCTGTTTGCCTTGAGCCATAGACCCTCAGCTGCTATTTCGCCGCGTCATAGCGCCGGGCACGCGGCGGAATCTGCGAAATATCCACCGCTTCATAGCTGAGCTGGATTTCGCCATTGACCCACTTGGCCCGCGTAGTCTTCAGCCAGTTGGCGTCGTCGCGGTTCGGAAAATCCGGCTTGTAGTGCGCCCCGCGCGATTCGTTGCGCTGCAGCGCCCCGAGGGTGATGACGCGGGCAAGGATGAGCATGTTGCCGAGCTCGCGCGCAAAATTCAGCGTCTGGTTGGACCACGCAGTGCGGTCGCTCAAATTCACGCGGGCGAAGCGGCCCTGCAGTTCCTGAAGCTTGCCGTCCGCAGCCTGAAGGTCCTTGTTGATGCGCGTAACGGTCACGTGCTCGGTCATAACTTCTCCGAGCTCGCGCCAAATGCTCATGGGATTTTCCGTGCCGTCCTGCGAAACAAGCGCCTGATTTTTCCCTTCCTGGCGTTTGCGCTCGCCGTCGTAGACGGTTGCACTCGTCGACTCCGCGCCGCGCTCGAGATTGCGCGCGTACTTCACGGCCGCTGGACCGGCCAGCCCGCCGCCGAAAATGCACGAGACCAGAGAGTTCGCTCCCAGCCGGTTCGCCCCGTGATATTGGTATTCGCATTCGCCGGCCGCATAAATCCCGGGCACGTTCGTCGCCTGATCCTCTCCGTTCACCCAAATCCCGCCCATGGTGTAGTGCATCGCTGGGAAAACCCGCATGGGCTCTTCGCGCGGATCGACGCCCAGAAATTTTTCGTAGATTTCGAGAATGCCCTCAAGCTTGCGATCCAGCACCTCACGCGGAATATGTGTAACGTCAAGGTACACCGCTGCCTGCCCGCCAATGCCGAGCTTTTCCTGATAAACGATGCGATGGATCGCGCGCGTGGCGATGTCACGCGGAACGAGGTTGCCGAACTTCGGATACCACTCTTCAAGAAAATAAAATCGCTCGGAATCAGGAATGCTCTTCGCGGCACGCGTGTCGCTCGGATTCTTGGGGACCCACACGCGCCCGCCTTCGCCGCGCGCGGACTCGCTCATCAAGCGGAGCTTGTCCTCTCCAGGAATCGCGGTTGTCTTTACTTCCATCGACCGTAGGTCCATCGTGCATATACCCCGGCAAACTCCTTGCTCGTCGATCACCGCCGAGAGAAACGTGAAGCCTTCGTGCTTTTTCACCTTGCCGTCGGCTTCGTGGCGCCGCACCTGCTCGTCCAGCGCATAAAGCAACTGTTGTCCCGTCGTCGCGCCGGCAAACGCGGTTCGATGATAGAGCGTTCCGCCAAAACGGCGATAGTCCAACAATCCCTCGGGCGTGCGGTTGAACATGACGCCCATCCTGTCAAGCAAATCAATAATTCCGGGCGCGGCCTCGCACATTCTCTTCACCAGCGGCTGGTTGGCCAGAAAATCTCCGCCATAAATCGTGTCGTCGAAATGTTTCCAGGTGCTGTCGCCCTCACCCTTCTGGTTTTTCGCGGCGTTGATCCCGCCCTGCGCGCAAACAGAATGAGAACGTTTCACCGGCACAATCGAGAAAAGGTCGACCGGCACGCCCGCTTCCGCCACGCGAATCGTGGCCATCAGCCCAGCCAGACCGCCGCCTACGACAATGATTCTCGGCTCTCTCATTTCGCGTAGAAGCTGAAGGGATGCCAGTTATATCGGAAACCGATGACGATCAAAACGCCCACAACACTAAACGTAAAGCCCACCACCGCGCCCAGGCGGCCCGCCGCGCGTTGCGCGCGTGCCGTCGCCGCTAATCCCCACTTGCAGAGAAAATTCCAGATTCCCGCGCCGAGGTGAAACGATGACGCAAGAACCCCAACCAGCATGAAGGCCATCGCGTACGGATTCTGCATTAATCCCCGCACATCAGCGTACGTGGACTTGCCGTGAGTCAGCCAGCGCTCGGTGTAGAGATGCCAGCCGATGTACGCGAATGCCACCAGTCCGGTATATCGCTGCGCGGTGTAAAGCCAGTTGCCCACCCACGGATACGACGAAACATTGGACTTGCCCCGGAGCCAAATATAAATGCCATAGCCGCCGTGATACAGCATCGGGAGAAAAATAACGAGCCATTCCACTGCGAGACGGAATGGGATAGTCTGAAGTTCCCGCGATTTCTCGTTGTAAAGATTCGAACTGACCAGCGCGTAACTGTTGGACCAGAAATGTTCCGCCAGGAATGCCCCTACGGGAATGATGCCGGTCAAAGAATGCAGTTTGCGAAGGAGATAACTCGTGTCAGGCCGGGTCGCCGTTGCGGACATGCCCTCTCCGCCGCATGAGTCCCCGAAAGGGGCTGAGGAGTAGCGGCACAGTCAGTATAGGGAGGTGGAAAGAGCGATGCAAGTCGCGCGGTTCAACTTCTGCCACGGAGAAGCAAAAAAGCGTTGCCCTCGGTGACCTTTTCCGCGCTCTCTGTAACCTTACATTCATTTTTCCTTCTCACTCTCTGCGGAACCCCGGAAAGGCGTTGACACTCGAATACCTTCTTGCTACTTTTCCACAGCAGAAAATTTTCCGAGCGTCACCCTACTCACACGGAGGCACGGCAACCCGACACCATGGCGTTCGTCGCAAAGAAGATTTTCCTTACCAAAGGCGTCGGCAAACATCGCGAAAGACTCTCTAGCTTCGAGCTTGCCCTCCGCAACGCGGGCATCGCAGCGTGCAACATCGTGCGCGTGTCCTCGATTTTTCCGCCCAACTGCAAATTGATTTCCCGGAGCGAAGGCTTGAAGCACATGAAGCCCGGTCAGGTGGCGTTTACCGTCATCAGCGAAAACTCCACCAAGGAAGCGCACCGCTTGATCGCCGCAAGCATCGGTCTGGCCCTCCCCAGCGACAAATCCATGTACGGCTATTTGTCGGAGCATCACTCCTTCGGCGAAACCGAGGAAGTTGCCGGCGAGTACGCCGAAGAGCTGGCCGCGGAGATGCTCGCAACCACCCTCAACGTGGAATTCGATCCCGACCTTTCCTGGGACGAGAAAAAAGAGGTCTACCGCATCTCCAATAAAATCGTCCGCACCATGAACGTCACGCAATCCGCCGTCGGCGATAAGCGCGGCCTGTGGAGCACCGTCCTCGGCGCCGCCATCCTCATCGGCGAAGACGACTAGAGTTTTCAGCCCGAGACAATTTATTAGGAGGTGAAACATGATGCCTTTTCGACGATTCCAAAGGCTCGCGCTAGCTTTTTTTCTGCTTCTCTTTCCCGCTATCCTCCAGGCCAAGGACCGCATCACCATCCTCTACGACGCCTTTTCCGATTCGAAAGAGATCGTCAAGGACTGGGGCTTCGCCGCTCTCATCGAGCACGACGGAAAGCGCATCCTCTTCGACACTGGCAACAACGCCGAAATCTTCGAGCGCAACGTCAAATCTCTTGGCGTGGACCTAGGCAAGCTCGATTTTGCCGTCATTTCCCACCGGCACAGCGATCACAGTACGGGGCTCAAATATTTATTGAAGGTCAATCCCGCAGTGACGATTTATGTTGCGCGCGAAGGCGCGGGAATGTTCGGCGGCACCCTGCCAATTTCCTTCTTGCGGCCGGCGGCCTCATTGCCGGCGAAGATGCGCTATTTCGACGGCAACTATCCAACGGATCTGCCCACGGGAAAGATTTTTGACAGCGGGAATTTCATCCTCGTCGACAAGCTAACCGAAGTCGTGCCCGGAATTTTTCTCGTGCCGACAACTTCAAAGACTCCGGGGACTCTGGAACTGCGTGAACTAACCCTGGCCATCAAAGGTTCTCAGGGGCTGCTGCTGGTGGACGGCTGTTCCCACGCCGGAATCGAAGAAATCCTGCAAGCCGCCGCAACCGTCGATTCGCGCTTTCACATCGTTTTTGGCGGATTGCACCTGGTCACCACCCCGGAAGACCAGATCGACCTCCTGGTCGCAAATTTGAAGAACAAATGGAAGCTGGAAAAAATCGCCCCCGGTCACTGCACTGGCGAAGCCGCGTTTCTGCGGCTGCAAAAGGCCTTCGGCGAAGACTACTACTACGCAGGAGCAGGCACGCGGCTCGACGTGCCCTGACATCCGGGTTCA
>WNFE01006694.1_pt1 | contig 10678 bp, 6 predicted proteins | sample 5400451 | NCBI WGS metagenome assembly WNFE01 (sample SAMN13153344, study PRJNA577476) | soil metagenome | isolation source: 200 cm saprolite under Douglas fir tree site 2 hole 2 | place: USA:California | collected 2015-04-18
CGATCATGTTGACCAGCACGTGCGGCTCCGCGCGCCGCGCCGGAGCGTCGAGGTCGCCGAGCGCCTCGGCCAGCGCGTACTGTTCGCCCGAGAGTCCCTGGACGAAGTAGCCGCGTACCACCTCGCCGCCGTACTCCATGCGAAGCAGTGTGTGGCGGAGCGTGGCCCAATCGCCCCGGGCGAGCTCGCGCGTGACGATGCCGTAGCGCGAGAGCAGGAGCTGAGCGCGCGCTTCGTCCCGCTCCTCCGGTGAAAGCCGCTCTTCGTCGCCGAGCGCGCTCCAGCGGCCGATCACGGGCAGGCGCGCGAGCACCCCGCGGGCCTGCCCTCGACGCCGGCGGCGGGGACTCCCGGCCTCGCGCGGCCGGCGCGCCGGCGTCACGCCGGCGGCGATCGCGCTGAAGGTGTCGGGCGTGACCAGCCCGGCCCAGAAGAGCTGCCAGAGCGCCGAGAGCACGTCCGGAGTACCGAGGCCGGTCGCCCGGGTGAGGTCCTGGGCGAACGAGGCGCCGCGGAGCTGGAGGTGCAGCAGGACGTTCTTGACGTGCGCGTCTATCTCGGCCGGCGGCGCCGATCCCTCGCGGAGCCAGCCGATGTTCTCGCGGAGGGCGGCACCCACTCGCGTCGAGCGACCCGGCTCGCCCGGGGCGCGGTCGAACACCGTCCAGACCATCTCGCCCGCCAGCCCCAGACGATCGAGCCACTCCCGCTCGTAGTTCTCCACGCGCGCCGGCAGGAGGTCTTGCTCCCAGACGCGCACGGGAAGGTCTTCGCCCTGAAGCAGCTCGAGCGCCGCGAGGACCCCGGGCGGCCCAACCAGGCGTCGATCAGGATGGAGATGGTGGCGACGAAGGAGGAACGCTGAGAATTGCTCGGCCGAGGCCACGGGCCGTGGGACGCGGCGCGCGTGGACCTGGCGGCGCTGGATTTCGTCGAGCACCGCGATGTGCACGAACTGCGGAGGTGGAACGTCGGCGAGGAAGGCGCCCTGGCGCACGAGGCCCCGCGCCGTCAAGCGCTCGAGCGCGCCGGTGGCGCCGTCGAGCGCGATGCCGTAACGCTCCGCGAGCCAGGCCGCGGTCACGGGCCCACGCGTTCTCAGGAGCCGCAACGTGACCCGCTCGAGTCCCTCACCCGTGTCAAGAGACCGATAGAGCGCGGCGTCGGTCGACGGTACCCACGCTCTCCGCCCGCTCGCGAAGTCGAGGGCGCCGACGCGCCGCTCCTCGGCGAGGGCACCGATCAGCGCTCCGGCGTCGGCGGCGACGCGCGCAGCGATCTCCGCGTCGGTCAGGTCGCCCAGATCGTCGAGAATTCCCGCCAGCTCGTTCGCATCCCGGGCTCGCCGCTCCGGCGACGTCTTCTGGAGCTCCGCCTCGACCGCCGCCACGATCTCCGGCTTCAGCGGACCGGGCGCGACCGACCAGGCCTTCCGCATGGTGACCGCGTCGCTCCGCCGCTCCTCGGCGTGGCCGGCGCCGAGGTACGCCCAGTCCCAGGCGAGAAGCAACGGGTACACGAAGGGCGAAGGAAGCGGCGTGTCCACGTGCCGCCGCCACATCTCGCCGTCGTGCAGGCGCTCGAGCAGGCGTTTGAACCGCGTGACGTCGAGGGCGTCATGGAAACACTCCCGAAGGGTCTCCGCGACGATCGGGAACTCGGCCTGCCCGCCCACCGCCTCGAGCAGCGCGTCGGCCTTGAGCCGTTGCAGATACGCGGGCGTCCGCTGGCCGCGGGACATGCGCGGAAGGAAGAGCGCGCGGATCGCGCACTGTCGGAAGCGCGTGGCGAAGAGCGGGGTTCCAATGAGCGCTCGACCGAGCAAGGCGTCGACTTCCTCGGGCGCGACGAGCGTGACGAGCCGCTCCGGGGCGGGCGGCACCTGGCCGGGTGCGAACGACAGCAAGATGCCGTCGTCCACGTGGCTCGCCTCGGCGACCAGGCCCATCGTGCGCCGGAGCTTTTCCTTCAAGACCATGCCCCAGGCGCCGTTGATCCGCATGCCGAAGACCGCGTGAATCATCGCGTGGCGGCCGCCCATCTCGTCCGAGAACGACTCGACCACGATGCCCTGGTCGTCCGGAACGCCGTCGAGGACCTCGCCGGCCTTCACCAGCCAGGCCCGCATCGCTGCGGCGGCGCGCGCGTCGAGCCCGCAGGCCGTCGCGGCCCACGACTCGAAATCCGGCGAATCGACCTTCGCGGCGGCGTCGCGACGGAGCCGCCCGACCGCCAGCCCGAGCTCCCACGAGCGGGACGGATGCTCGCCCTTCCAGAACGGGATCGTCGGCGACATCCCCTGCGCGTCCTCGACCAGGACCCGATCCGCGCGCACCTTGACGATCTTCCACGCGTGGGAGCCGAGCAGGAACACGTCGCCCGGCAGGCTCTCGGTCACGAACTCCTCGTCGAGCGTGCCGACCTTGAGGTCGGTCTCGGCCACGAAGACGTCGAAGAGGCCGTTGTCGGGGATCGTCCCGCCTGACGTGAGCGCCAGGAACCGGCTGCCCCGCCGCGCGTGCAGCCGGTCGTTCACACGGTCCCACAGGATCCGGGGCGCCGCGCCCTTGACCTCGGCCGGGAGCGGCTCGGCCAGCGAGCGGACGACCGCCAGAAGGTCGTCGCGCGAGAGGCTGAGGTACGGCGCCGCGTTCCGGAAGCGCGCGTGGAGCGTGTCCACGGTCAACGACTCGGCGGCGACGGCGGCGACGACCTGCTGGGCGAGCACGTCGAGCGGCGCCTCGGGCATCACGACCCGGTCGAGCTGGCGCTCTCTAATAGACCGGACGACCGCCGCGGCCTCGAGCAGCTCTTCGCCCTTGGTCACGACGATCCGCCCCATGGAGGTGCGGCTCAGCAGGTGCCCGGCGCGGCCGACGCGCTGGAGCGCGGCGGCGATGTTGCGCGGCGACTGGAGCTGGACGACCAGGTCGATCGCGCCGACGTCGATCCCCAGCTCGAGCGAGGAGGTGGCGACGAGCGCGCGCAGCTCACCCTGCTTCAAGCGATTCTCGGCCTCGAGCCGCGCACGGCGGGAGAGTGAGCCGTGGTGCGCCGCGACGCGCCCGTCGGCGATCCGGTCGTTCAGGTCGCGCGCGAGCCGCTCGGCGGCCCGTCGGCTCTGCGCGAACACGAGCGTGGTCCGGTGGGCCTGCACCAGCTCGGCGATTTGCTGGAGCGCCGCTTCCCAGATGGTGTCGCTCGGCGCCGTCAGGAAGTCGTCCACCGGCGCGATGACTTGAAGATCGAGGTCGCGCGTAAAGCCCGCGTCGATGGTCACCGCGTGCGCGCCCGTGGCGCCCGTCAGGAAGGCGAGGGCGGACTCGATCGGGCTTACCGTCGCCGAGCAACCGATCCGCTGGGGCCGGCTCCCGGCGCCGCGCGCGTCGGCGAGCGCCTGGAGGCGCTCGAGCGAGAGCGCCAGGTGGGCGCCGCGCTTCGATCCCATCAAGGCGTGGATCTCGTCGACGATCAGGAATCGGGTGTGGGCGAGCGCCGGCCGGAACCGCTCGCTCGTCAACAAGATATAGAGCGACTCGGGGGTCGTGATCAGGACGTGTGGAGGCCGCCGGGTCATCGCCTGTCGCTGGGCCGCCAGCGTGTCACCGGTGCGCACGGCCACGCGGACCTCGGGGAGCGTGAGCCCATCGGCGGCGGCCGCGGCGCGGATACCCGCCAGCGGCGCACGCAGATTCTTCTCGATGTCGTTGTTGAGCGCGCGGAGTGGGGAAACGTAGACGACGTAGACGCGGTCTTCCAGCTGCCGATCGAGCGCGAGGCGATGGAGGTGGTCGAGCGCCCACAGGAACGCTGCCAGCGTCTTGCCCGAACCCGTCGGGGCCACGATGAGCGTGTCGCGGCCCGAGGCGATCGCCTCCCAACCTTCGCGTTGTGGCCGGGTGGCCTCGGCGAACGTCTCGTCGAACCAGCGACGGATGAACGGCAGGAAGTCGGCCATTCAGATCAAATTCTACGCCTCAGCGGAAGCCCATCTGACGCAGCAGCAATCGGCTCAGCGTGCTCCCGGGATCCTCGAGCTCCGCGAGGATCGAGAAGTGATGGTGCTTGGGCATGTCGAGGGCCTGGCAGGGGAGGGCGCGGCTCCGCCACACGGCCGCGAGCTCCTCGGTCTGACGGTGGTACTCGGGTCCCTCGAGCCCGCCGACGGTGAGCAGGAGCGGCCCCGAGCGCGGCGGCGGGCAGTGCACCGGGCCGTTGCGTCGGGCTGCCTCCGGCGTGAGTTTCAGGACCTCGTTGAGATACGAGAGGCGGATCGGCTCGAGATCATAGAGGCCGCTGATGGCGCATCCCGCCTTGATGACGTCGGCGGCCAGGTTGCCGAACGCTTTCCAGTCGGTCGACATCAGCATCGCGACGAGGTGGCCTCCGGCCGAGTGGCCCGACACGAAGATCCGGTTCGGGTCGCCGCCGAACGATGCGGCGTTGCGATGGACCCAGACGATCGACGCGCGACACTGACGGACGAGCTCGTCCATGTCGACCGTCGGAATCAACGCATAGTTGATCACCACGACCGCCGCGCCCGCCGGCTGGAGCGCGCGCGCGACAAAGCTCGAATCGGCCTTGTCGAGCCGATGCCAGTAGCCCCCGTGCACGAAGACGTGCACGGGCGCGGGAGCGCTGCGGGCCGGGAAGACGTCGAGCGTCTCGCCCGGGTGCGTCCCGTAGGCGAGATCGAGCCGGCACTCGAGCGTGGCGCGCGTCTCGGCGCTCGCGATCGCGTACCGCGAGATCCAGTCGGCGCTGTCCTTGACCTTTTCGCGGTTGTTGTACTCGGCGTCCAGCGCCTGCTGGTCGTACTCGAGGTAAACGCTCCTGGCCATCACGCGCCGAAGATCACGCGGGTGCCGGTGGAGGGCATCACGAGCTTCTTGGGCATGGCGCCGTGCAGCGCGATGATCGTATTGAGCCCGGTGCAGTGCATCGGGATGATGTAGTCGGGGTTGATGGTCTTGAACGCCTCGACGGTCTTCGCCACGATCTCGTCGGGCGCGGGCGCCAGGTGAAAGCCGCCGACCACCGCGTGGACCTTCTCGATGCCCGTGGCCTTCTGGACCTGACGGACCGAGTTGATGACGCCGGCGTGGCCGCAGGAGGTGATGACCACCAGACCCCGGTCCCTCACGTGATAGGCGGTGGCGTGCTCGCCCTGGAAGCTGTCGGCCACCAGCTCGCCCGGTTTGACCTCGACCTTGGTGGCGCCGAAGTGTGTCACCGAGCACGCGGAGTCCATCGGCCCCGCCACGAGGCGCGCCGCCGCCGGCGGCCTTTCGAAGTCGGTGAGCCGCGGGATCTGTCCCGACGTGATGGCATGACCCGCGACGACAGTCGGCTGCTTGGCCAGCATGACCGCCAGACCGCGCGCCTCGAGCCCCGCGCGATCGAGCTGACCCTGGTCGATGCTTCCGCTCGGGGTGGCGACGACGCGGTGGCAGAAGGTGTCCTCGCCGCCGGCGTAGAGCGTGAGCCCGGGCTTCGTCCGTCCCTGGACGAACCGCGCGTAGTCCGCGAGCGCGCCGTAGTGGTCCGCGTGCCCGTGGCTGATGATGAGGCCGTCGGCGGCGGCGGGGTCGACCTTCAGGACCTTGTAGTTGTTGAACAGGTTCCGCTCGGTCAGGCTGAAGTCGAGCAGGATCTGCCGCCGTTCCGAGCCGCGGACCGACTCGAGATGGTACGCGAGACCGTGCTCGGCCAGCAGCGTGTCGGCGCCGAACCGGAGGCCCGCCCGCTCGACCGTGATGGAGTCGAGCGTGCCACCTTTCGCGAAGACGTCGTAGATGTTGTCCACGACGTTCGTCATCACGAGGCGGTCCACCGTCGGCACGGCCCGCGACTGCGCCGTCGCGCGTGCGGCGACGCGCGTGAGACCACCCGTGGCGAAGATCCCCGTTCCCACCGCGCCCAGCCGCAGGACGTCCCGTCGCGTCATGGTTGCCCTCCGTGTGTAGGTCCGCGGCGACTATGCCCGCCGCGCCGGGCGCCTGTCAATCGAGCTCGCATCGGGCCTCGCATCGGGAGGGCTGGGCCATCCATATCCGGCGTCGCCGTGCTAGCCTCCGAGGCTCTTCAGATACGCGACCAGATCGATCAGATCCCTGGCGGAAAGGCTGTCTCGGTAGTCCGGCATGATCGACCGACCGTCCGGACCGGTATAGCCTGGTGCTTCGACGATGACAGCGTTCGGGTTCATGATCGACTCCAGGAGGTAGCCCGCCGGGTGGTGCCCGCCGACGCCCGTCAGCGCGGGCCCGGGCTTCGATGGCCGCGGGAAGCGCTCACCGGCGACTGCATGACAGGTGAAGCACTCGAGTCGCGTGAACACCTCGCGTCCTCTTGCGGCGTCCCCGGCCGGCGGCGCGAAGGTCCAGCCAGTCGGTACGCCGCCACTGGCGTGCAGTTCCTCCATGCTGACGCGAAATGGCGCGTTCTCAGACTCCCCCCCGCGTGAGACATGGCCCTCGTGGCGCTTGGGTGTGGACTCCCCGAGCACGGCGGTGCATCCGAACACGACTACCGCGATCAGCGCCTCATAGGTGACGAATCTCGACAGCCGCAAGGACGCGGGTACGCGGCGGATGCCCGGCCCGACCATCGCGAACCGCACGAGCCGGGCCCACCGCTCCGCCCTCCCCCGCCGACGGTCCGTGATGAATCCCGGGAGAATCACATACCGGTTGGCGGCCCCGAGGAATGCCAGTGTCAAGGCCAGAGCGACCTTCAACACGAGCACGCGACCGTAGGTCGTCGTCCAGAGAGCGGCAAGCGCGGGCATCTGGGTCCAGACGTTGTAGACGCCGGTTGCGACGACGGCGAGGAGGCAATATCCCGCCAGTCTCGAAAATCGCCTCGCGACCGCGCCGAGCAGCGCCGGGGGCCACGACGGTTGGTCCACGAGGACCCCCAGCGCGAGTCCGAAGAGCCCGCCGGTCCACGCTCCGGCGGCGACGGCATGGCTCCAGTCGACGAGGACCGTGAACGAACGATCTCCCCAGTCCGCGGCATGCCCGGTGAGGCTTGTGGTCAGCGTGACTCCCAGGGCCAGCAGCAGGCCCGTGGCCCGCGCTGGAGGTGAAGGAAGAAGCGAGAAGAGCAGGAGGAGGCTGAGCGCCGCGACGCGCGCCATCCAGATCGTGCCGAAGTGCGTTCGGGTCAGCACGAGCGGCAGAGCCGCACGAACCCCCGCGAGATCTCCTCCGCTCATGGTGCGCGTCCGCGCCAGGAGCTCGCCCGCGGTTGCGACCATCAGGACAGCAACAGCGATGGCGCTCAACATCCGGAGACGACGCCGCGCGACTGCGAGCTCTGCGGCCTCGCGTGGAAGAACGAGGAGGTCGAGAACGAGGCAGCCCATGACCGCCGCGAGCGCCATGAGTCCGAGCCAGCGGACGATCGTCGCGATGAAGAGCTCGTGGAGAGGCAGGGCGATCACGTCACGAGGCCGCGGTTACTTGATCCGGAAGGAGAAGTCGCCCACGGTGCGGTGGCCGTCGCGTGCGATGACGCTCCAGAAAACGCGGTAACGGCCGGGCGGCAATGGTGGAAGGCTCACCTGGAGGAGGGTGTCGTCTTTCGGATCGATCCGCGCGTCGCCCTTGTCGACCCGTTGCTTGTCGGCGTTCTCGACATGGACCGTGCTGAACACAGGCTCGATCTGGCCGTCGAACCAGATCCGGACCGCTGGCGGGGAAGCGTCCACCGTGTGCCCGACCCGAGGCTCGGAGTGGTCGGGAAAGGCGTGCGCGCCCACAACGCTCGGCGCGAGCAGGAACGCCGCCACCGCCAGCAGCCGGTGCATTAGCGGGGTTGCGTCGGGCCCAGCACGCCGTGGAAGGGCGTCCACGTGAAGATCTGCGGCAGGATGTCGTCAAGATAGAAGTGCATCTGGGCGAGCACTCCGACATTCTTGCCCGACGCGGCGTTGATGGGAATCACGGCCTCCAGTCCGAGCTGGAAATACCGCCCGAACCAGATGATGCCCGGATTCACCGTCCCGGTGGTATGGGCGGCGTCGCGCCCGTCGATCGGCGTCTCCAGCGCGACCTCGACGATGGGGATCATCCGGTTCAGCGGCGCCGGGAGCCCGACGTCGCGCACGTAGGACTGGAGATACTGGAGGCTGTACTGGAAGCTGAACCCCCACTTGAACACGGTCGGGTTGAGCGGCTTCTTCACCTCGACCTCGCCGTCCTCCGCGGTCTCGAACGTCTTGGTGTGGATCCGGGACGGCACGGCCCAGCCGAGGGCGCCGGTGACGGCGAGAGGCTTCAGCAGGTCGAGCTGGTCCGGCAGGTCGCCGAAGCCTTTGCCGAAGAAGAGCGACGGTGTCCATGTGCTGAAGCTCTCGGCATCGACCTTCTTGCTTCCCGTGCCGCCGACGTCCCAGCTCAGGCCCAGCGACAGCAGCATCTCGTGCGCCTCGCTCTTGAAGAACACGTACTTCAGCGCGACCTCGAGATTGTCGAAGCCGCTCACGGACGTACCAGGGTCGGGATCGAGGATCTTGAAGGTTCCCCCGAGCGAGAATCCGAGATCGGGGCTCAGACGCTTCGAGAACTCCCCGCTGAGGTCCGTTTCTCTTGTCGGGGCCGACTCCTCCGAGCCGCGCCTCTGGATGTGAAAGATCGTCGGCAGCGACAGCTCGTCGGCGACGAACGGGTCGTCGATGGCCAGGGTCGCAGGCAAGAAACGCTTGCCGATCAGGCCGTGAGCCTGCGCGGGCTCCAGCGTCGTGGCGATCAGCGTCACGACGAGACGGGGAGCATGGGAACCTCGACCGCGGGGCCTTCGATCGTCGTGCCGTTGAGGTGAGCGGCAATCGACGCAGTCGGGCACGCGACGGCTGAGTTGTCGAACACGTGGTGCACCGAATGCAGCGCGGACTCCACACCGAACACCGTGAGGACGACGGCGAGGGCAGCGACAACGAGTCTTGGCGCGCGCCGGGGAACGAGGGCCGCCGACCCGACGATGACCATCATGAGGATCGGCCAGGACATCGCGGACGATGCGTGGGAGCCAGCGGCTTGCGACGCGATGGACGTATCCGACCCCGGTGAGGTCGTCTGAGGGGCCAACACAACCGGTTCTTCGATAGGTTCGTGGGCGCTCGCCGGCCCTACCCCTCCGAGGAGGAGGACCGCCAGCGCTGCGAGCACCGCCACGACCCGCAGGCTCATCGTTCGGCGCGACGACGTCGGGCGCGCGAACGCCGAGGGCACCATATCTCCATGCGTGTACCCGGATCGTGGAACGACTGCAAGCAGAAAGCGTCAGCGCCCGAAAGCGCGCCGGCTGGCCTAGAATCGAACCGATGAGGATCGTCTCGATCGGCGGCGGCCCGGCCGGGCTCTACTTCAGCCTGCTCATGAAAAAGGCGGACCCCGCCCACGACATCACGGTCGTCGAGCGCAACCGGGCCGACGACACCTTCGGGTTCGGCGTCGTCTTCTCGGATGCGACGCTCGAGCACTTCGCCGAGGCCGACCGCGAGAGCTACGCCGCGATCACGAGCAACTTTGCCCACTGGGACGACATCGACATCCACTACCGGGGCGAGGTGCTGACCTCGACGGGCCACGGCTTCGCGGGAATACCGCGCCAGCTCTTGCTCGACATCCTCCAGCGGCGCTGCGCGGAGCTCGGGGTCAGGCTCGAGTTCCAGAAGGAGGAGAGCGACCTCGCGGCCCATGCCGACGCGGATCTCGTGCTCGCCGCCGACGGTGTCAACAGCGTCGTTCGCAGCCACTACGCCGAGCATTTCCGGCCGCAGGTCGACTGGCGGCCCAACAAGTTCGTCTGGTTCGGCACGACGTTTCCGTACCCGGCGTTCACGTTCCTTTTCAAGGAGAGCGAGCACGGCCTCTGGCGCGTCCACGCCTACCGCTACAACGCCTCCATGTCCACGTTCATCCTGGAAACGACCGAGGCGACCTGGCGGCGTGCCGGCCTCGACCAGGCGGATGAGGATCAGACGCTGGCCTTCTGCGAGCGCCTCTTCGCGAGCGAGCTCCACGGTCATCGACTGCTGACGAACCGATCCGTCTGGCGCAATTTTTCAACGGTTCGGAACGGCTGCTGGCACCACCGGAACGTCGTGCTGGTGGGCGACGCGGCGCACACGGCGCACTTCTCCATCGGCTCGGGCACGAAGCTCGCGATGGAAGACGCAATCGTGCTCTCGCGGGCGCTCCAGCGCCACGACGAGGTGGAGAAGGCGCTCGCCGCCTACGAGGAAGCGCGGCGGCCGGAGGTCGAACAACTGCAGCGCGCCGCGCAGGTGAGCCTCGAGTGGTTCGAAGAGACCGAGCGCTACCACGGCCGTCTCGAGCCCATCCAGTTCGCCATGAGTCTCCTGACGCGGAGCCTGCGCGTGACTCACGACAACCTGAAGCTCCGTGACCCGAGCTTCGTGACCACGGTCGACCGCTGGTTCGCCTCCCAGGCCGAGCGGCAGAGCCGCGTCCCGGCGCCCGCGTCGCTGACGCCACCGCCCATGTTCACGCCGTTCCGGTTGCGCGACATGCTGCTCGCGAACCGGATCGTGGTCTCGCCGATGTGCCAGTACTCGGCCGAGGACGGCACGCCCGGCGACTGGCACCTCGTGAACCTCGGCTCGCGCGCGGTCGGAGGGGCCGGGCTCGTCATCGCGGAGATGACC
>WNFE01008752.1_pt1 | contig 10678 bp, 8 predicted proteins | sample 5400451 | NCBI WGS metagenome assembly WNFE01 (sample SAMN13153344, study PRJNA577476) | soil metagenome | isolation source: 200 cm saprolite under Douglas fir tree site 2 hole 2 | place: USA:California | collected 2015-04-18
ACAGTAATTTCCTTCGAGTCTCTACGTTGGCGAATCAGCGCGGCGCCGCCTGATGTCTACCGACTTGGCTTCGCTCCGCCAGGAGCGAGATGTTTATAGCACGCGTCGTCCTGGATCGATCTTGAGCTCCTTTAGGAGCGGTATCTTTACTCGCGTCGGTCCTCAATGAACGCTGGAAGCGAACGCATATTCCGCTCCTAAAGGAGCTTGACGAAATCAGGAGTTGCCCCAGGCTATAAACATTCGGCCCCTACGGGGCAAACAGGCTTTCCGACCAGCAGGGAGAGCCGCAACAATTGCCGCTAAATTACTCCCTCGAATCTTCCCGGCGACAGCAAATTCTGCGGATCGAGTTCCGACTTCACGCGGCTCATCAATTCAGCAGCCGATCCAAAGCTTCCCCATGAATCGAACTCATTCTTGATTTCAATCGGCGCGCTTTCGACGACCAGATTGCCGCCCAGAGTTTCCGCTTTCTGGCGCAGGCGTTCCAGCGCGCGCACGGCCTCGCGATGATACACCGGAGGTTTCGCGATCGCACGCAAACGCCCGTCACCCACTCCGGCATGCCACATCAAAGATGGATGCGAAGCTTCGTCCGTCTCAAGCGCGGCCACTTCATTTACGAACGAAACCAGATCGCCGGGCCGCAGACTGGCTCGCCAACTCAAGTTGTCCGCCAGACGCAGAGTTACCGCGGCGAGACCTGACCAGAGGCGTTCGTCCTCATCCACAGTTCTCGCCTGCGAATCACGATCGCTGCGCACCAGTTTAAGAGCCTGTGCCGTTTCCGACACCACGGAGCGCGACGCGCCGGCAAATCTCACCAGCAACGCGAAGTCGCGCGGGCGCCCGCCGACCTTAAGGTGATCAGCCATGCGCGAGGACAGCAATTCCACGGCTACCGGAAACAACGAACCTGAGATGACCGCTCGACCCGCAGCCAATAGCGACGCGAGCGATCCCGTGGCAATGATCGTTCTGGTCTCAGCCGGACGCGGTCGCAATTTGAAAGTCAGTTCCGTGATCAAGCCAAGCGTGCCGTAACTTCCGCAGAAGAGTTTGCAGAGATCATAGCCGGCAACATTCTTGACCACGTTACCGCCGGCTTTGATCGACCGACCATCGGCAAGCACGACACGCATGCCGATCACGAACGAGCGCGGCAGGCCGTAGCCAAAGCCTTGCGCGCCGCCCAGACCCGTCGCGACCACACCGCCCAGCGTCGCGTGTCCATCATCCGGCGGATCGATTGGCAACCACTGGCCGGCGTTCGCAAGCTGCCTTTGAAATTCGACCAATGTCGTCCCGGCTTCGGCGGTCGCCACCAGGTCAGCCGGCTCGTGTCGAATGATTTTCGTCATTCGGTGAGTACTCAAAATCAAATCCGTACGACTCAACGGATTGCCAACGTCGCGCCAGCTGGCAGTCCCTGCGGGAATCAATGCCAAACCTTCGCGGGCTGCGAGCTTCGTCACCTCGCGTGCTTCGCCCGCCGTGGCTGGTGCTACTGATAAAGTGCGCTCGGTCTCTGCGGTGTTGGTTTGAAACTTTGCCGCGAGGTCGGTCTCGACAAGCCTGTTCACATTTAGCGCACCGACAATCCGCTTGAATTCGTTGGCAATCCGAGCCTCGCTGATTCGTTCGGCGAGGCGGGCAGCGGTGGCAGTCTTTGGTCCGAGCCGCGAAGGCGTGAAAACTCCCGCTCCCGTTGGGAGAGGGCTGGGGTGAGGGATTGGCCGCGCATTGCTGAGACCCTCGCCCTGAACCGCTCCCGGTTCTGACAAGCTCTGCGTAGCCACCGCACGCGCCTCACCACAGCCGCGCGGTAAAGGAATAATTTTGCCGGGGTTGCACAATCCAGACGGATCGAATGCGGCGCGCACTCGGAGCATCGCGTCCATGTCGTCTTCGGAAAAAATCAACGGCAGGTAAGCGCTTTTGTCCAGGCCGACCCCGTGCTCGCCGGTAATCGATCCGCCGGCGCGCACGCAAGTTTCCATAATCTCGCGGCCGGCCTGTCGCACGTGCTCCAGATCGTCACCGCGGCGAAGGTCAAAACAGATCAGTGGATGCAGATTGCCGTCGCCGGCATGAAAGACGTTGGCAAGTTGCAAATTGTAATGCGCGGCGATGCGATAGGTTTCGGCCAGCACTTCAGGAAGACGCGAGCGCGGCACGACGGCATCCTGAATCATGATGTCTGGACTCAGCCGGCCGACCGCGCCGAACGCGCCTTTGCGGGCGGCCCACAGTTTCTTTCTTTCGTTTTGATCCGTTGCCGAATGCACTGAACGTGCTCCACGTTCGCGCAGAATCGCCTCGACCTTTTCAGCGTCTTCATCGATACCGGCTTCCACGCCGTCGAGTTCGACCAGCAACACTGCCTGGGCATCGATCGGCAATCCGGCCGTGAACACGCTCGCTTCGACGGCGCGAATGATCGCGTTGTCCATCATCTCCAAAGCGGCCGGCAGCACCCCGGCCGCGATGATTGCTGAGACGGCGTGGCTCGCCCGATCAACGTCGCTGAAATCAGCGAGCAGGGTGCGGACCGCCGGCGGAATCGGCGAAAGCTTTACGGTCGCTTCGGTGGCGATTCCGAAGGTGCCTTCTGAGCCCACAAAGACACCAAGTAAATCGTAACCAACCGCGCCGCCAACAAGATCGACAATCGCTCCATCTGACAAAACCACGCGCGCGCCAATCACATGATCCGTAGTCGTGCCGTATTTCAAGCAATGAATGCCGCCGGCGTTCTCGGCAATGTTGCCGCCGATGGTGCACGACGGCTGGCTGGACGGATCAGGAACGTAATACAGGCCGTAAGGCGCGACCGCGCGCGACAGGTGCGCGTTCACCAGCCCAGTCTGTACAACTGCAATTCGGTTTTCGGGATCGACGCGGAGAATCCGGCGCATCCGCGCGATTTCAATCACCACGCCGCGATTGATTGCGAGCGCGCCTCCGGAAAGCCCCGTGCCCGCGCCCCGCGGCGCAAAACTCACGCCTTCGCCTGCCAAAAGTTGCAGGACGTCGGATGTCTCTTCAGTTGAATTGGGAAACACCACCGCGCGCGGCGGATGTTTGTGCTGAGGCAGGCCGTCGCATTCGTAAACCAGCAGCTCATCGGGTTCCGAAAGAACGTTCTCTTCACCCACAATTTCGCGCAGTTCTTCGACGAGCGCGTCGTGCGTTTCAAGCTGTGCGGTACTGGCAGCCATGGCTGGATTGTTTGCAAAATCTCTCTTCTAACGCGGCGAACGTGATGATACACTACGCGCCCGATCGTTGCGACAATGCCCTCTGGCAAGCGATTTGAACCGCAGCGGACACAGAGGAACGCGCAGAGAACGCAAAGCCATGTCCTCTGATTACGTAGGATGTTATGAGTCTTGAGATAGTTATCATAAGTGCCGTGGTCGGTAGTATTACCAGCGCTATAACTGCTTATGTGACAACGTGCTTAAAAATGAAAGAAGAAAAAGAGAAATGGCGTAGAGAATTCGCTATTAAATTTGCCGAAGTGCAATCTAGAGATAATACAGAGGCTCAGAAAATGGCCGTACAGTTTGCTGTCGGCGTTCTCATCAAGAACCCGGAGTCACCAGAGCGTGAAAGAATCTTCATGCCTCCTCATTGCCGACTTATCGCGGGCAGAGCTAGCGACAACGCGATCGTGATAGACGATCCAATGTTATCGCGACATCACTGTGCTTTTGATGCCGACGATGCCAGCGCTTACGTCGAAGACCTAGGTTCGGCTAATGCGATAATGCTGAATGGTGAACGAGTAACGGGTAGGCACAAACTGAAATCAGAGGATCTCGTGCTCTTATCGAAGATGACAGAGTTTCGATTCCATAAGCTGGACGCGCGATAGTGTCGGGTTTCGCTCTGCTGCGTCAACTATATTGTCACCCTAATTTCGATACGCGATTGATCTATGAGACTGAAATCTCTCTTGTTGTCGCTAATCCTTCCCGTGCTTATGTCAACCAACTTCGCCACTCAACCCGGCAAACCGCCATTCACCGCTGACTTAATAATCATCAACGCGACGGTTCACACGATGGATCAGGGCCAGCCCCTCGCCGAAGCCGTCGCCATCTCCGGTAATCGCATCATCGCCGTGGGAACGACGAAAGAAATAGAGAAACTCGCCGGCGACAAGAAGCGGACGCGCATAGTCGATGCAAAAGGCCAGCTCGTGCTGCCGGGATTCAACGATGCGCACGTGCATTTCATGTCGGGCGGTTTTCAATTGTCGAGTGTCGATCTGCGCAATGCGAGTTCGCAGCCGGAGTTTGCCGAACGAATTCGTGCCTTCGCCGACAAGCTACCGCCCGGGCGCTGGATCACCGGTGGTGACTGGGACCACGAGCGCTGGCCGGACGCAAAGTTGCCGACTAAGGAATTGATTGATCGGTTCACGCCGAATACTCCGGTCTTCGTGAATCGGCTGGATGGTCACATGGCTTTGGCAAACAGCCTGGCGCTCAAACTCGCCAACGTGACACGGCAGACGCTGGACCCGCCCGGCGGGATCATCGTTCGGGATCCGAAAACCGGCGAGCCCACCGGGGTCCTGAAAGACGCCGCGCAAAGTTTTGTCTGGAAGGTTTTCCCAACGCCAAGCTTCGAAGAGAAACTCGCCGCCGCCCGCGCGGCCACCAATCACGCCGCGACCGTCGGCGTGACCAGCGTCCAGGACATGTCGGCGGGTACTGATGTCGGCGTCTATCAAGCGTTGCTGGATCGTGGTGAATTGAAGAATCGCATCTATGCGGTGTGGCCCCTGCCGCGTTGGGAACGCCTCGCGCAAACCGGCGTGCGCGCGCACTTTGGCAGCCCGATGCTCCGCACCGGCGGCTTGAAAGGATTCGCCGACGGCAGTCTGGGATCAACGACGGCGCTGTTCTACGCCCCCTACGAAGATGCGCCAGGCACGAGCGGCATTCCCAGCGATGAGATGTTTCCCGAAGGGGTGATGCTGGAGCGCGTGCGCGGCGCCGATCGCGCCGGCTTGCAGGTGATCATTCACGCCATCGGCGATCGCGCGAACGACCTTATCCTTTCGATTTACGAGCAGGTGGAAAACGAAAACGGCGATCGCGATCGTCGCTTTCGCATCGAACACGCTCAGCATCTGCGAGCACAGGACATCTCGCGCTTCGCCCGCGATCATGTCATCGCTTCAATGCAGCCGTATCACGCGATTGACGACGGCCGCTGGGCGGAAAAGCGCATCGGCCATGAACGGGCAAAGACGACTTACGCGTTTCGCTCCCTGCTGGACTCGGGCGCAACGCTGGCGTTTGGTACCGACTGGACCGTAGCGCCGCTCGATCCAATGCTCAGCATTTACGCGGCGGTGACTCGCCGCACGCTCGACGGCAAACACCCCGGTGGCTGGATTCCGGAACAGAAGATTTCAGTCGAAGAAGCGGTGCGCGCTTACACTGTCGGCTCAGCGTTCGCAGAGTTTCAGGAAAAGGAAAAAGGCACAATCTTGCCCGGCAAGTTCGCTGACCTCGTAATTCTCTCGCGCGACATTTTCAAAATCGATCCGAAAGAGATCGAGAAGGCGAAAGTCGTGACGACGATCATGGACGGCCGCGTGGTTTATGAAGTTAAGTAAACGCGGAAGGAATCAAAGACCACCGATGGCAGATTCCGGTTCAAGCAGCAAATTGCTCCCATGCCACAGTTGGGTCCAACTTCGAAGCGAGATCTTCGAGGGAGACGCTTGTGGTTTTTTCGCGCCTAATGAATGCCTTTAGAGGCTCCGACTTCCAAATGTATAGATCAGGAACTACTTCTGGGTCGCGCCATTTCGCTTGATAACAGACAAATACTAGAAAATGATGCTTTCGCGCCCTGAACTTTTCAACGGGCCACTGCGACGTACCTGTGAGTGTCTTGACGTCGATGGTGAATGCTTCACCCGATTGCCGTACAGCCGCGATATCAACATTATCGGGTTGCGCGTAAGTTAGACTTGCCTCAGCTCCTAGCCTGTGCAGAACTGAGAGCACGTAAAACTTCGCCGCCAACTCAAGGTGCCTTAGTTGGCCATACCATTGAGGACGTTGCGCTCTGCTCGGCGGTACGGTAATCGGCGCCCCCCAGGCATCGGCGTTCCTCGAATCCTCGATGAGGCCTAACTCGACTTCTGCATTCGAAAGTCTCTTTCGCTCTTTCATAAATCCCATCCCGTGATTACTCGAATCACGCCTGTTCGTTTCTCATAGACAATCAATTTGAGCAAACGGCCCTATCAGTGATGCCGGTAATTTGATAGCCGACATAGTGACGCTTATTTCGGCGTACCTCGAAACCGTTCCAGATCACTTCAATCGCTTCATCGACTGTGATGCCGTGCTGCGAAAGTTCGTCTTCGTCAAACTCAAATTCAAATTCGTCTGGATCGAACTTTTGCCAATAGACCACGCTACTATTCTATCTTATGACAGTTTTGCAATGTAATATCCAGCTTAAAGTAGGGCTTAGTTAAACTAACCAATACTCGATGAGTATTTAAGTCTCTCTAACACGGATGATTAGCATATACCCTAGATAGATCAGTAATCCCAGCGCCGCGGCAATCGTTGCTTGAATAGCCTCGCTCCGAGTGCTGTGCGCCAATAACCAGACGGCCAGAACGAGCGCGGCAACTGCAATTGCCGACCCACCGCGCACCCGGAACATTGCCGGAGACACGCCGGAACGCCGGCGTAATACCGGCAAAGCTGCGCATGTAACGCCATAAGTCACCAGCCGGGCGATCGCGCTAATCGTCAGGGCCGCCACAAATGAACTCTTGAGCGTAAAGACGAGCATGACAGAAGCAGTAATCGCAATCGCGACGTGCGGCGTGAGGAACCGGCGATGAACCCGGGCAACCAACCTGGGCAATTGTTTCTGCTCGGCGAAAGCAAACGGCAGACGCGATCCCGAGAGGACCAGGATGTTTAAGTTGCCGGCAATCGAAATGATTGCTCCGGCGGAAATGATTGCGGCGCCGGCTGTACCCATGAAGTTTTGCGCGGCGTCGGCCAGCGGTTTTGTGGAACTCGCCAACTGTGGCAGGGTCCCGACGCAAACGATCTGAACCAGGATGTAAGTCGTGGCGACCACTGCGGTGGCGATGAGCAGCGCTCGCGGTAAATTGCGGCGTGGATCGCGAACCTCGCCGGCAGGGATCGCCGCCATCTCAAATCCGGTGAAAGCAAAAATAAGTAACAAGACCGATTGTGAAAACGCGCCGGTGGACGGTCGCGGGCCAAAAGCAAAAGCCTGCGGCTTCAGAAAGAAGAGTCCCGCGGCGATGAAGATAAGCAGTGGGATCAGCTTGCCGATGGTGAAGAAATCGCTGGCAATCGCCGCCTGACGCACGCCTATGAAATTGATTGCGGCCAGCGAAATGACGACCACCGTGATGATGATGGCGCGCTGCAGGGGAGCAGAGGCGCCGGGCCAAAAGAAGGCCAGATAGCTCACCATCAAATTGCAATTGGCAGCGAACGCGGTCAGCCGCGCCAACCAGCTCAGCCAGCCGACTTCGAAACCCACTGTGGGGCCGAACGCCTCCCGCGCGTAAAGGTAGGGCCCGCCCGTTTCGTCAAAGCGACTACCGACCTCAGCGAAGCACAGGATGATCAGCGTGACGACGATCGCGCACGCGACGAACGCGATCAGGCTGTAGGTTCCGATCAGCGCATAGACTTTTGCCGGCAACCCGAAAATGCCGGCGCCGATGATGCCGTTGATGGCAACGGCCACCAGGTCCCATTTGCGTATGCCGCGGACAAGGCCTCCGGCGCCGATGATGCCGTTGATGGCAACGGCCACCAGGTCCCATTTGCGTATGCCGCGGACAAGGCCTTCGGATGATGTTTTTGGGGTTGCAGCTGAATTTGTCTTCATCGGCCAAAGGCGCGGCTGTGCCGCCTGATGTGCGGAAAGGCTCTGCCTTTCCGATGCTCTCATCTGGAGAATTCAGCGAGGCTACGCCTCGAGAGTGTTTGGGAGGCATAGCCTCCAACAAACTTCTGGCGTTCCCGGAAAGCCATAGGCTTTCCGCACATCGGGCGGCAAAGCCGCAAGCACTGACGTCTGCTACGAGCGGTTCTTTGCCAGCGCTTCGCGAGCGACTTCCTTGTCGTCGAAGTGAAAGACTTCGCGGCCGATGATTTGATAATCCTCGTGACCCTTGCCGGCGATCAGGACCAAATCGCCCTCGCGAGCCTGGGCGATCGCGTGATGGATCGCTTCGCGGCGGTCGGCGATCTTCTCGTAAGGCTTGCCGGTCTTTTGAATTCCGACTTCAGCATCGGCCAGTATCTTTTCTGGATCTTCAGTGCGCGGGTTATCGGAAGTCAGAATCACGACGTCGCTCAGCGAACCGGCGGCTTCGCCCATCGGCGCGCGCTTTGAAGCGTCGCGATCGCCACCGCAACCGAACACAGTAATGATTCTGCCCTTCGTCACCTCGCGGGCGGTGCGCAGGACGTTCAGCAAGGCATCATCGCTGTGCGCGTAATCAACGACGACCGCAAAGTCGCCATCGTGCGGCACGCGCTCAAATCGCCCCGGCGCGCCGGTGCATTTCTCCAGCGCCTTCTTGATCACATCCAGGCTGTAACCGAGCGCCAGGCCGCCGGCCGCCGCGGCCAGCGTGTTGTAGACATGCGGCGGACCAACCAGAGGCGAATGGAAATCGATCTCGGCGTTCGGGGTGCGCAAACGAAAACGCATGCCCGATAGTGAAAACTCCGGATCGCGCGCGGTGATGTCAGCTTCCGACTTCACCGCGTACCGAACTACCCGCAAACCCTCTTTCTCAAGTCGATCCGCCAATTCAATTCCGTAGGGATCGTCGACATTGATGACTGAAGTTTTCGGCCTCGAACCAAGCCGCCCATCGAACAGGCGCTGCTTTGCGTACCAGTAGTTCTCCATCGTCTTGTGATAGTCGAGATGATCGCGGGTGAGATTTGAAAACACCGCCACCGCATAGTCCAGTTCATCGCAACGATGAAAATCCATCGCCTGTGAAGAGCATTCCATCACCGCGATCTTGCATCCTATCTCGACGGCCCGGCGCAGTATTCGCTGCATGTCGGTCGCTTCCGGAGTGGTGCGCCCGGCTTTTTTCTTTTCTTTGCCTAGCCGGTATTCAACCGTCCCGGTCATCGCCACCGGTTCGCCCGCAGCTTCGGGAATCGAAGCGATCAGATATGCGGTGGTCGTCTTGCCATTGGTCCCGGTAATGCCGACGAGATTCAGTTCGCGCGAAGGATGTCGATGAACTTCGGCGGCGGCCAGGGCCATTGCGCGGCGCACGTCGTCAACTTGAATCCAGGCGCGTTGGAAATCACCCGGCCTCTCAAGTTCCGAGATTACGCCGTCCGCGCCTTGCTCAATCACCTGAGGAACAAACTGGTGGGCATCGAACAGCTCGCCGCGAATCGCGACGAACAGACAGCCCGGCCCGGCTTGTCGCGAATCGTGCGTAACGTCGGTCACGATTGCGGCTTCGTTGCCAAGCAGCTTACCGTTAACCGCCTTCGCGATTTCTCCGAGCGTTACACTTTGTCTCGGTTCCGGGCTGGTTGCATCATTCATAGGTGGTGTTGAATTCTACGGAGTCAAACAGGAAAAGTCATGCGTCGGGCTGGGAGCGCGGGCGCCCTCGCCCGCACAGCGTGCGCCAGCACGCTTGGGCTTCGTCATCCTTTAAATTTTTTCGCGCTGCGCGCTCAGTGCGGACGAGGGCGTCCGCGCTCCCGGCGAAACGTGGCCTCTTAGATCGCAACTTACTTCCATTCAACGATCCGGTGCTGGCGGACTGTCTCCGAGAAACAAGCTGGACACCTGGGAATCGAACGATTACGATTCCCCGTCCTGCAAATCTCGGCCTCCGAAGGCGAAACTATGATTAGAAGAATTGCATTAGCATTAACTTTGGCCGCGGTTCTCTTCATCTCGTCGCCGCCGCTCACAAACAACGCTGCTGCTGCACCCGAATACGACATCATCATTCGCAATGGCCGAGTGATTGATGGATCGGGCCGCCCCGCCTACGGCGCCGATGTCGCGATCAAAGGCGATCGCATTGAGGCAATTGGCAACCTGCGCCGCGCGCGCGCCAAACGAGAGATCGATGCGCGCGGGCAGGCCGTCGCGCCCGGTTTCATCGACATGCTGGGACAGTCAGAACAGTTCGTGCTGATCGATCCGCGCGCGATGAGCAAAGTCATGATGGGCGTCACCACCGAAATTACCGGCGAGGGCGAGTCGATCGCGCCCGTCAACGATCGTATTCTCAAAGAGCAGGAAGATTTCAATCGGCGCTTCAATCTCACTGTCGATTGGCGGACGCTGGGCGAGTATTTCAAGCGGTTGGATAAGCAGGGCGCGGGCGTAAACCTCGGCACGTTTGTCGGCGCGACACAGGTGCGCGAGTACGTCATCGGCTATGACGATCGTCCGCCGACGGCGGCCGAACTTGAACAAATGAAGCAGCTCGTGGCTAACGCGATGAAAGATGGCGCGCTCGGAGTCTCAACTTCTTTGCAGTACGTGCCGGCGCGCTTTGCGAAAACCGATGAGATCGTCGCGCTGGCAAGAGTCGCGCATCAATACGGCGGTATCTACATCAGTCATCAGCGTA
>WNFE01004229.1_pt1 | contig 10676 bp, 6 predicted proteins | sample 5400451 | NCBI WGS metagenome assembly WNFE01 (sample SAMN13153344, study PRJNA577476) | soil metagenome | isolation source: 200 cm saprolite under Douglas fir tree site 2 hole 2 | place: USA:California | collected 2015-04-18
GCCTCGCGATACCGCTGCAGGCCCTCGTCGACCTTGTCCGCCAGCCAGAGCAGCGCCAGCTCGCGCAGCGCCGTCAGGTTCCCCACCCTGAAGTAGTGACTGAGCGCGGCGTCGATCTTCTCGGCCGGGTAGATGTTGCCGTGCGCCATCCGGCGGCGTAGGGCTTCGGGCGTCATGTCGATGAGCTCGACCTGATCGGCTGCCCGGACGATCGCGTCAGGAACCGTCTCTCGCTGCGGCACGCCGGTGATCTTCATCACCACATCATTCAGCGACTCGAGGTGCTGAATGTTGACGTTGGTAATCACGTCAATCCCGGCGTTGAGCATCTCCTCGATGTCCTGCCAGCGCTTGGCGTTGCGCGAGCCGGGGACGTTCGTGTGCGCGAGCTCGTCGACCAGGGCGATCTGCGGATGCCTGGCCAGGACGGCGTCAACGTCCATCTCATCGAAGACAGTGCCCCGGTAGGCGATCTTGGCCCGCGGGATCACCTCTAGGCCGATCATCTGCTGGGCCGTGCGCTGCCGGCCGTGCGTCTCGACGAAGGCCACCACCACGTCGGCGCCCCTAGACAGGCGGCGGTGGGCCTCGCCGAGCATGGCGAAGGTCTTGCCGACCCCCGCCGCCGCGCCCAGGTAGATCCTGAGCTGACCGCGGCGCGCGGGGACGGGGGCGGCAGTGCCTGTCGCGTTCGCGCTGGTTGTTTCTGTCATCTCCTACATCACGGTACGTGGTGCTGCTTGTCCAGCGCGATGTTGAGTAGCAGGACGTTGACGCCCGGCTCGCCAAGGAAGCCGAGCTGTCGGCCGAAGGTGTACTTCTTCACGAGAGCGTCGACCGTCGCCGGGCTGATTCCCCTGGCCGTGGCGACCCTGTTCACCTGGATCGCGGCGTTCTGCGGCGAGATGTAGGCCTCAAGCCCGGAGGCCGACACCGTCACCGCGTCCGGCGGGATCGCCGACGCCGGGACGTGGTCGAACTTCTCGATCTGCCTGATGCGCTGCTTGATGTTGGTGACCAGCACCGGGTTGTTCGGACCGAGGTTGGACGCTCCGGTGGCGAGCGGGTTGCACCCGCCGGTGCCGTTTGTCGGCGAGCTGGCCGACGCGGACGGGCGCGGCTGGAAGTACTGCGGCAGCGGGTTGCCCTTGGCGTCGGTGAACTCCTGGCACAGCAGGCTGGAGCCCACGACCGTGCCGTGGTAGCTGACAAGCGAGCCGTTGGCCTGTTTGTTGAACGCAACCTGGGAGATCGCGAACATGACCAGCGGATACGCGATGCCGCAGATCACCGTGAAGATCAGAAGTCCACGCAGCGCCGCGATGAGCTGCCGCACGCTGGAAGGAAGACGCGACATGTCGATCAACCGCCGAATCCTGGGATGAACTGAATGATGAGGTCAATGAGCTTGATCCCGATGAACGGGATGATCAGGCCGCCGACGCCGTAGATCCACAGGTTCCTGCGAAGCATCGACGCGGCCGAGGACGGCCGGTAGCGCACGCCGCGCAGCGCCAGCGGGATCAGCGCGACGATGATCAGCGCGTTGAAGATGATCGCCGAGGTGATCGCCGATTCCGGGCTATGCAGGTGCAGGATGTTGAGCTTCGCCAGGCCCGGGATCACGCCCTGGAACATGGCCGGGATGATCGCGAAGTACTTCGCGACGTCGTTGGTGATGGAGAAGGTGGTCAGCGCACCGCGGGTGATCAGCAACTGCTTGCCGATCTCCACGATCTCGATGAGCTTGGTCGGGTTGGAGTCCAGGTCCACCATGTTCCCCGCCTCCTTGGCGGCGGAGGTTCCGGTGTTCATGGCCACGCCGACGTCGGCCTGGGCGAGCGCGGGAGCGTCGTTGGTGCCGTCGCCGGTCATCGCGACCAGCTTGCCGCCTTCCTGTTCCTTGCGGATCAGCGCCATCTTGTCTTCCGGCGTGGCCTCGGCGAGGAAGTCATCCACGCCGGACTCGTCGGCGATCGCCTTGGCGGTGAGCGGGTTGTCACCGGTGATCATGACGGTCCTGATGCCCATCTTGCGCATCTCGGCGAACCGCTCGGCGATGCCATCCTTGACGATGTCCTTGAGGTGGATCACGCCGAGGGCGCGGGCAGTGCCGTTATGGCGTTCGGCAACCACCAGCGGAGTGCCGCCGGCGGCGGAGATGCCGTCGACCATCGGGCCCAGGTCATCGGACGGCGTGCCGCCCGACGACCTGATCCAGTCGCGGACTGCGCTGGAGGCACCCTTGCGAACCTGGCGACCGTCGGCCAAGTCGATGCCGCTCATCCTGGTCTGCGCGGTGAATTCGACGAAGTCCGCGTCGCGCAGTTCGCCTTCGTGCCGCTCGCGCAGGCCGTATCGCTCCTTGGCGAGGACCGCGATCGAACGGCCCTCCGGCGTGTAGTCAGCCATCGATGACAGCTGCGCGGCGTCGGCGAGTTCCCGCGCGTCCACGCCGCCGACTGGCAGGAAGTCGCTGGCCTGCCGGTTGCCGATGGTGATAGTGCCGGTCTTGTCCAGCAGCAGCGTGTTCACGTCGCCAGCGGCCTCGACCGCGCGGCCCGACATGGCCAGCACGTTGCGCTGCACCAGCCGGTCCATCCCGGCGATGCCGATCGCCGACAGCAGGGCGCCGATCGTGGTGGGGATCAGCGCGACGAGCAGCGCGACGAGGATGACCAGGCTCTGCGGTGCCTTGGAGTAGAAGGACATCGGCTGCAGCGTGACCACCGCGAGCATGAAGATGATCGTCAGCGCCGCGAGCAGGATGTTCAGCGCGATCTCGTTCGGCGTCTTCTGCCGCTGGGCGCCCTCGACCAGGGCGATCATCCGGTCGATGAAGGTCTCTCCCGGCTTGGAGGTGATGTGCACGACGATCCGGTCGGACAGCACCTTGGTGCCGCCGGTGACCGCGGAGCGGTCGCCGCCGGACTCGCGGATCACCGGCGCGGACTCACCGGTGATCGCCGACTCGTCCACCGAGGCAACGCCCTCGACGACGTCGCCGTCGCCGGGGATGATCTCCCCGGCCTCCACCACTACATGGTCGCCGAGCGTGAGCTGGGTCCCTGGGACAGCCTCCTCGCGCAGGTCGGCGTCGGTCTGGCCGGGCCGCCAGCCGACGAGGCGGCGGGCGACGGTCTCTCGCTTGGTCCGGCGCAGCGTCTCGGCCTGGGCCTTGCCGCGGCCCTCGGCCACGGCTTCGGCCAGGTTGGCGAAGACCACGGTCAGCCAGAGCCAGACCACGATCGTCCAGTTGAAGATCGACGGCTTGGTGATGGCCGTGTACGTGGTCAGTGCGGCGCCGACCTCGACGACGAACATGACCGGGTTCCTGAGCTGGACTCGCGGGTCCAGCTTCTTGAAGGCGTCCGGAGTTGCCTTCCAGAGCGTCTTGGCGTCGAGCAGGCCGCCGCCGACCCGCCGCGGCTGGGCGCTGTCCAACGCCTTGCCCGCACCGGCCGGGGCTCCGGGTGTCGTTGTCACAGACATCAGTGCAGTCCTTCTGCGAACGGGCCCAGCGCGAGGGCGGGGAAGTAGGTCAGGCCGACCAGGATGAGGATGACGCCGACGAGCATGCCGACGAACAGCGGTGTCCTGGTGTCCAGCGTGCCCGCGCTCGCAGGCACGGGGCTCTGTCTAGCCAGCGACCCGGCCAGGCCGAGGGCGAAGATCTCCGGCGCGAACCTGCCGATCAGCATCACGATGCCGCCGGCCGTGTTGTACCAGGGGGTATTCGTCGTCAGGCCGGCGAAGGCCGAGCCGTTGTTGTTGGCCATCGAGGCGAACGCGTACACGATCTCGGTCAGGCCGTGCGGGCCCGGGTTGAGTATCGATGCCTGCGGCGTTTTCAGCCCGATGGAGAGCCCGGCCGCGGTCAGCACGACCACGGGGAGGGTCAGGAAGTACAAGGCGGCGTACTTCATTTCGGCCGGCCGGATCTTCTTGCCGAGGTACTCCGGGGTCCGGCCGACCATCAACCCGGCGACGAACACCGTGACCATGGCGAGCACCAGGATGCCGTAGATGCCGGCTCCGACGCCGCCGGGAGCGATCTCGCCGAGTGCGATGTCGAACAGGGCGATGCCGCCGCCGAACGGGGTGAACGAATCATGGAACGAGTTCACCGAGCCGGTGGATGTCACCGTCGTGGACGCCGCGAACAGCGAGGAGCCGGGGGTGCCGAACGCGACGTTCTTGCCTTCCATCGCGCCGTGCGCGAGTTGCGGGGCTATCCCGGCGTGCTGGGCCTCGAAGAAGCTGATGCCGCCGACCGCCGCCAGCCAGATGACCACCATGACCGCGAGCAGCGCGTAGCCCTGCCGGTTGTCCTTGACCATCTTGCCGAAGGTGCGTGTCAGGGCGAACGCGGTCAGCAGGAGGAGGAAGATCTCGAACCAGTTCGTGAACGGGTTCGGGCTCTCGAACGGGTGCGCGGAGTTGGCGTTGAAGAAGCCGCCGCCGTTGTTTCCCGCGTCCTTGATGACCTCCTGCGAAGCGACCGGGCCGCCGACGATCGTCTGGTGGCCGTGGGCCAGCGTGCTGATGGTGTGGTAATTCGCGAAATTGTCGATCACGCCGCTGGCCATGAGGACGATCCCGCCGACTATCGACAGCGGAATCAGGTACCGGATCGTGATCCTGGTCAGGTCCACCCAGAAGTTGCCAAGCTTGTCGGTTCTGGACCGGATGAACCCGCGGATCATCGCGATGGCGACCACGATGCCGACGCCGGCGGACAGGAAGTTCTGCACCGCGAGGCCGGACATCTGCACCAGGTAGCCCATGGTGGACTCGCCGGAGTAGTTCTGCCAGTTCGTGTTGGTCACGAACGAGGCGGCCGTGTTCCAGGCCAGGGCCGGCGGCACGTTGGCCATGCCCAGTGAGAGCAGGAGGTAATGCTGCAGCCGCTCAAGACCGTACAGGAAAAGCACGCTGACCAGGGAGAACGCCAGCATGCTGCGCAGGTACGCGCTCCACTTCTGGTCGGCTTCCGGGTTGATCCCGATGACCCTGTAGATGCCGCGCTCGACCCGCCAGTGCTTGTTCGTTGTGCTGCTGCTGTCCCGGGGGGGCGACCCCCCGGACCCCCCGAATATGCGGGCCATATAGTTGCCGACCGGCACGTAGCACGCGGCCAGCGCGGCCACCAGCAGGGCGATCTGCAGCCAGCCCGCGAGGGCGCTATTCATCAGAACCTCTCAGGCAGCACGAGGGCTGCGAACAGGTACACGGTCAGCAGGACGCCGCCGATCAGGCCGATCCAGTTCTCAACGCTCAAAACGTTCGACCCCCTTGATGAGGAGGAAGAGCGCGGCGAAGACAACGATCGTTATGCCGACATAGAGAAGATCGAGCACGGGGCCCTCCTAGGCGTCTCCCGCAGGTGATCGGCCGTCACGGCCTGCCGCCCGCGTGCGGCGGGCGCTCCGTGACGGCGGTCAGGGCCGGTGTGCGACCCCGACAGGACCCAGTGAAACCCCGGAAATCGGTACGGAGCCCCGCCCATGCGCGACCCATGCGGGGCCCGGGCGATCCCTAACAGAACCCATGCGTTGGCTGCCCGCTGGTGCCGGCCTGTCCATGATTCTGTCTGCAGGCTCGCTGCCGCGCGCATCCGGCCGGACGACCTTCCTGCACACGGTGACCAGGCCCGCAGGGATCGGGGGGCGGTGCTGGTAGTGGCGCCTCTTGGCAGCCATGCCGGCGGGGTCTAGCCTAGTGATCAGGTGAGCCGGGAAGACTGGTCGGCGCGACATTCGCAATGTCCGCATTCGTCCACCAGGAGCCCGCGATGACCACCGGGAACGCACCCGCAGCCAGCCCACCTGTCACGAGCACAACCGCACCGGATAGCACACCGCCCGTGGCTGCCCCGGCGAGCTGGCCGTGGCGGCGTGGCGCCCTGATCCTCGCCAGTGCCGCGCAGCTGATCACCATCTCAGCGCTGACCAGCGCTGACCCTGGCGTGACCCGGCCTGACCGGGTCTGGAGGTGCTACCGGTGAATCGCTACCTGACCAGGGACCGCGTCGCGATCGTGGCTGCGCTGGGGGCGCCGCTCGCGGCGGCGGCAGTTCTCCTGCCGTTCCGCGGGGGCTGGTCGAACACGAACGTGGCCCTTCTCCTGGTCGTGGTCGTGGTCGCGGTGGCCGCCATGGGAAACCGTGTCGCTGGCGGGCTGGCGGCGGTGTCGGCGGCGGTCTGGTTCGACTTCTTCTTCACCCTGCCCTATGAGCGGTTCACGATCAGCAGCTCAGCGGATATCACGACTGCGGTCTTCCTGCTGCTGGTGGGCCTGGCGGTGTCGCAGCTGGCGGCTCGCGCCCGGCGTCTGAAGATCATCGCGATCACGGATGCCGGGTACCTCGCGCAGATCCACGAAACCGCGTCGCTGGCCAACTCAGCCACGTTCCCTGATGCAGTGGTCGATCACGTCACGGAGCAGCTCATCGGCCTGCTGGATCTGAAGGGAAGCCGCTTCGAGTACGGATCCCTGCTCGGCCATCCGCCGCGCCTGGAACCGGACGGCACTGTGGTGGCGGGTCACGCCCGATGGGACGTTGAGCAATCGGGCCTTCCCAGGGAGGAGATCGAGCTGCGCACTTTCGGCAACGGCCAGTACTACGGGCGGTTCATGCTCAAGCCGAACCCAGGCGCGAAGCCGTCCCTGCAGGCGCGCCTGGTCGCAGTGACCCTGGCAGATCAGGCCGGGCGTGCGCTCGCGGCCGGCCAGGACGCTCGCAGCGCGCACTGACACACCGGCCCTGTCATCCGCTCGCTGGCCCAGCCCGGCCGGGCCTCGGATGGGTCCGGTGCGGCACTGCGACCTCGTGCTGCAACACACGGGCACCTCCGCGTCGTAGCAGCCAGCCGAATAACCGGATCATGGTCAGGTAGACCAGAAGAAGAGCCATGAGCCGTGATCATTTCGCAACCATCTCACCCGATAAACCGCAGGTCACAGCCTCTATGCCAAGTTTGAAAGCGGTGCAGCGGTCAGCGCCTGGGCAGCTGGTCTATACGCTGCCCAGGCGCTGATGGCACGCTTGTCACTGAGGGCCCGGCCGCCCGCTGCCCGCATCCGTGCGGGCGCGGTGATCGGATTGCTGGTAACCAGGTCCTGTCAGCCGGCCACGACGATCTTCCCTAGCAGCCCGTGTGACTCACCATTGGGCCCGGCGGAGAAGAGCAGCTCGCCTGTCTTGGCGGCGTTCCCGTTGCCGAAGCGCAGACCCCACAGGCCATCGATGACGATCGGCTGCCCGTTCGCCTTCCGCAGCTCGCCGAGGTGCGCGCCCGTGTTCGGGTTGTAGACGTTGATGTGACCGTTACCGAAGTTCCCGACCAGCAGGTCGCCACCGAAGCTGCCGAAACCGGCCGGTGCCAGCGCCAGTCCCCATGGCGAGTTCAGCTGGCCACGGGTCACGAGGCGCTTGACGAATGCGCCATCGTTGGTGAAGACGTCCACGAAGCCGTGGCCAGGCCCGGCCACGTCGTCGTGCAGGGTGGCGTTCTGCTTGGCGTAGCTCACGTACAGCTTGCCCGCGAGTTCCTGAACGTTGAAGGGCGCGTAGCCGGCCGGAATCCGGGTATCCACGAACAGGCCGCCAGGCAGCTCGACCGGCTTGAAGTTGGCGTTGTAGGCCTCCACCCGCCCGGACCGGAAGTTGGCGGCGTAAAGATAGCTGTGGCCATCGGACGCCTGCGCGATGGCGAGGCCCTTGTAGACGGCGTTCGCGCCGTTGTCTACGGGTACCTCAGTGTTTGTAGACAGCCCGGGGGCGGTCGCCCCGACGCCCCCGTTCCAGCCATCGATCGTGCCGTTCTCCGTATCGAAGATGAACAGCGCCGAGCCTGAGTGGCCGCTGGTGTCGTGGACGACGAACGCGGTCTTGTCCGCGTTGAACACCTGACCGGTCGGGGCGCCAGAGGTGATGTTCACCGTCAGGCCGGCCTTGGTCACCGAGGTGGCGGTGCCCGAGGAGTACAGCGTGGTCTTGTCGGAGCCATTGTCTGACACCCACAACGGCGAGCCCGGGGCGGCGTCCGTGCCCGGAGAGGCAGCCATGCCCCAGGCGTTGACCAGGTCCGCGTCGTGCAACTGTGCGGCGCCAGGGACGTCAGATACCAGGTTGATCTGGCGGAAACTGGACGGGTGCGAATCAGCGGGCGAGGCGCCCGCCGGCCAGGCACCCGCCGCCATCGTGATCAGCGTTCCTGCTGTCACCACGGCGGCGGCTGGCCACCGCCGGGCTCGGCTCCGTCCTAGGGGCCGCAGCAACGTCGATTTCGAGCGATGGAACGTAGGTCGAGTCATCGGTACCCTTCCGCTCTGCGCGTCCACGCCCTTGTGGCGCTCCCACGCACACACCGTTAGTTCACGTACGGCGCACCCCCATTGGTTCACCGCCGGTGGTGAAATCTGGCCACAGGTCGTGATCGACACCGTTGGCGCCGCTGGCTTGTGCCAGCGAGGCTGCCTCATCCAGCAATTGGCGAGAACGCTCCATGTCGCCGCAATGATTGCGGGCCATGCGGGCCGGGGCATGGCTGGCCGCGGTAGGTGTCAGCGGCGCGAGGGGTGCCGCGAGCCTATGCCGTACCAGCCTGAGAGTCATCTCGCTGCGAGTCGGACGTGACCACGGCAGACGTTAACGATCTTGATGAAACCTTGACGCCCAGACCGCCAGGCTTGACGCCGCGCTAACGCCCCGCGCACCCGGCCGCGTCTAGCGTCGGGTGGTGAACCGTGAGTTCCCCGGGGCACAGGGCGGGTCAGCCAGGACAGGCATTGAAGGCCGTGTCGGCAGCCTGAGGACGGAGGCACAAAGTCGTGGCTGTGCGCAAGGCGGCTGGCCTGCTCAGCGGCAGCCAGGGGAAGGATCTTCCGGACACCTTCTGGTACTCGGTCAAACGCAGGCTGCTCGGGCCGCCCATGGTCAACGAGCAGCTCAAGGTGGAGCGCCTGTCTCGGCCGCTCGCGCTCGGCGTGCTGTCTTGCGACGGGATCTCCTCGGCGGCCTACGGCACCGAGGAGATCCTCATCGAGCTGGTGCCGATCTTTGGCCTGGCGGCGTTCGCGCTGGTGCTGCCGATGACCCTGGTGATCTTGCTTGGGATAGCGCTTGTGGTGCTCTCCTACCGCGAGGTGGTGTCGGTCTACACCAAGGCCGGTGGCTCCTACGTTGTGGCCAGGGAGAACTTCGGGCCACGGATCGCGCAGGTCGCCGCAGTGGCGCTGCTCATCGACTATGTGGTCACGGTCGCGGTCCAGACGGCAGCCGGAAGCGCCGCGATCGTGTCCGCGTTCCCGGCGCTCAGCACGATCCCGGTGCTCGGCCCGCACATCCTATTGATCATCTCGGTCGCCGCGATCCTGCTCATGTGCTACGCGAACCTGCGCGGCATCCGGGAGGCCGGCAAGACCTTCGCCCTGCCGACCTACCTGTTCTCCGCGTCGGTGGCCCTCATGATCGCTGCCGGCTTGTACCGTGAACTCCTCGGGGGCGGGCTGCCGCGCATCCCGCATCAGTCAGGGATGTATTGCGCCGGGTGCCACGGGACTCCCGGTTCCGGGCTCATCGCCTTCGGCGCTATCTATATCCTGCTGCGCGCGTTCGCCAACGGGGGCTCCTCGCTGACCGGGATCGAGGCGGTCTCCAACGCCGTGAGCGCGCTCCGCCCGCCGGAGGGCCGCAACGCCCGCCAGCTGCTCGTCACGCAGGGATGCATTGTCGCCTTCCTGATCGGCGGCATCTCCTGGCTCGCGCATATCACGCACGCGACTCCCTACACCGCCGGCTTCCCGACGGTGCTCGCGGAGGAGTCGAAGCTCATCTTCGGGCAAACGTTCACCGGCCAGGCACTGTTCTTCCTGGTCCAGGCCGGGACCGCAGCCATCCTCTTCACGGGCGGGAACACGAGCTTCAGCGGGTTCCCATTCCTCGCCAGCTTCGTCGCCGAGGATTCCTTCCTGCCCCGGTGGCTCACCAAGCGCGGCCACCGGCTGGTCTTCTCCAACGGCATCATCGTCTTGACCGTGGTCTCGCTGACCCTCTTGATCGTCGTCGGCGCCGTTGTCAACCTGCTGATTCCGTTCTACGCGATCGGCGTCTTCACCGGGTTCGCCATGGCTGGGTTCGGCATGGCCAGATACCACATCAGCCATAAGGAACAGGGGTGGCGGCGCCGGCTGGTGATCAACGCGGCGGGAGGCGTGTATACGGCGCTGGTGGTCCTGATCTTCGCGGTGGTGAAGTTCACCGAGGGCGCCTGGCTCATCGTGATCGTCTTCCCGGTCCTGGTGTTCGCGCTCATCCGGCTGAACCGGGAGTACCGGATGGAGGCCGGGGTGCTGGAGAACCTCGGTGGCCGCAAGCCGCCCGGCCCGCCGAATTACCTGCGCCGCACGGTGCTGGTGTTCGTGGATGACTACGACCTGGCCACCATCGCCGCGCTGCGTTACGCGCGCGGCCTGCGGCCGACCGGGCTGCGCGGTGTGCATTTCGTCATGGACAGCGCGCAGGCCGGCAAACTGCGCGAGGACTGGCTGCGCGCCGATTGCGGCATCCCGCTCGATTTCGTCGACTGCGCCGACCGGCGGCTGACCCGCGCCGCGGCCGGGCTTGTGGCCCGCGAGGCCAGCCGGGAGGGCACCCACGTGACCGTGGTCCT
>WNFE01005837.1_pt1 | contig 10676 bp, 10 predicted proteins | sample 5400451 | NCBI WGS metagenome assembly WNFE01 (sample SAMN13153344, study PRJNA577476) | soil metagenome | isolation source: 200 cm saprolite under Douglas fir tree site 2 hole 2 | place: USA:California | collected 2015-04-18
GCAGAACGAGGCCAGGAGCCTCAATATCCCGATCGTACCGGTCTCGGAGACCATGCCGCCGGCCAAGACCTATCAAACCTGGATGATGGATCAACTGAACACGCTGGAGCAAGCATTGGCGACAGCGACGGGCAAGTAGCTGGAAAAGGAAGTAGTTTTAAATGGGTCCTGCCAACGACGCTGCGACCTCACCCTCTGCTCCCTCTCCACGCAGTGGAGAGGGAAGAGGTGAGGCGTCAGTCAGGCAGGACCAAAGGAAGGAGCAATAACCTGGTGAAGGACCCGGTCATTGACCTGGAGCACGTTCGCGTTCAATATGGGCGTCAGATCATTTTAGAAGATATCAGCATGACGGTAGGCGAGGGAGAGTTCATCGTCATGCTTGGTCCCAATGGTGCGGGAAAGAGTACCCTGCTGAAGCTATTGCTCGGCCTGGTCAGGCCCAGCGCAGGCGTAGTGCGGGTGTTGGGCAGCCCTCCACGCCGTGGCAACAATGCCATTGGCTACGCACCGCAGCACCGCGTGCTCGAAGCAGACCTCGCCTTGCGAGCACGTGATGTCGTCGGATTCGGGCTGGACGGTAACCGCTGGGGGCCAGGACTGCCCAGCCGCAAGCGAGATGCCATCATTGACAAGGCTTTGCTGGAGGTGGACGCGGCTGACTTCGCGGGCGTGCCCGTGGGGCAGTTATCGGGTGGTGAGCAGCAGCGCTTATTGATTGCCCAGGCGCTGTTAACCAATCCGCGCTTGCTATTGCTCGATGAGCCACTGGCAAACCTCGACATCAACCACGAACAAGAGATCGTGGAACTGGTTGCCCAGGTCTGTCGTGCCCGCAATGTGGCCGTCATGCTGGTCACACATGATATCAATCCGCTGCTTACAGTGGCGGATCGCGTCCTCTACATGGCTGGCGGGCGTGGCGCCATCGGCTCACCCGACGAGGTTATCACGAGTGCCACGCTTTCTCAATTGTATGGCACGCCCGTCGAGGTGGTGCATGCGCTGGGGCGTGTCTTCGTGGTCGGTGCAGAAACGTAGTCCCTTGGAATGCGAGCCTGAGGAAAACGGCTATGTTCGATATCTTACAATATACATTCATCCAGAATGCTCTCCTCGCGGGGTCTTGCGTGGCAGTCGTTGCCGCCGTTGCGGGTTACTTTATGATTGTGCGCGGCTTGACCTTCGCCGGGCACGCTGCTGGGAATTGACCCCGTGATCGGGTTGTTTGTTTTTACTATCGTGGCCGCAATCGGTATTGGTTTCCTGGGCGAACGGATCAACGAGCGGGATACCGTCGTTGGGATCATCATGACCATTGCTCTAGGCCTCGGTATCCTTTTCCTTTCACTCTACGCCGGATTCGCGGAACGCGTATACAGCATTTTATTTGGGCAAATCGTTGGCATAAGCCAGGCCGATGTGCTGATTACGATAATCTCCAGCACTGTAACGCTGGCAATACTGCTCGTGTTATTCAGGCCACTGTTGTTCAGTTCTTTCGATCCAGAGGTGGCCGAAGCGCGTGGTATTCCCGTGCGCCTGCTTGCGATACTCTTCCTGGTCTTAATCGCTATCACGGTCTCGCTGGCAGTACAGGTGGTCGGCGCTCTACTTGTGTTTACCTTGCTTGTAGGGCCGGCTGCGACTGCGGTCCGCATCGTGCAGCGCCCGCTCTGGGCCATCGTCATCGCCATCGTGCTGGGAGTGAGCTACACCTGTCTCGGTATTTTTTTAGCGGCCATTAGCGTGAACTGGCCGGTGAGTTTTTTCATTGCGACGATCTCTTTTGGCGTGTATCTTCCCGTGCGTCTGCTCTCGCCACTGTGGATAGGACGCCGCGCGAGGCAGAAGGTCACTTTGACACAAAGCGGCGTCTTTTCTTCAAGCCAGGCAGACGAACAGGAACAAAGTACTTCAGTAGAGACAATGGGACGCATTCAGGGAAAGTCCCTCTAAAGAAGAGGACAGGTATGCTTGAACTGTTACAACACGAGTTTGTACAAAATGCCTTTCTGGCAGGAACGATTGTCGCTGTTATCTCGGCAGTGATGGGCTACTTTGTGGTCCTACGCGCCCAGGCCTTTGCAGGAGAAGCGCTGGCAGATATTGGGTTCGCGGGTGCGACCGGGGCAGCTGTGCTTGGTGTCAGTTCGCTCGTGGGGATGTTTTTCTTGACGCTGCTGGCAGCGATGGGGATGGGAGTGCTGGGCGAGCGTGTACGGGGACGTGATGTCGAAATCGGCATGGTGCTCTCCTTCGCGCTCGGCCTGGGTGTCCTGTTCCTGACTATCTACACGCAATTTGGGACGAATGCGTCAGAAGGAGTAGGCGTGCTCTTCGGCTCTATTCTGAGTGTGACGCGCAGCGATGTCATGATTACCCTTGCGAGCGGTGTTATAACGCTCTTACTGCTGGCGTTTCTGTTTCGTCCACTGCTCTTTGCTTCGATTGATCCAGAGGTGGCACAGGCGCGCGGCGTTCCTGTGCGCCTGCTCTCCATGGCGTTTCTGATGCTGCTCGGAGTCACGACTGCCGAGACCATCCTGGTCGTCGGCGTGCTGCTCGTCCTGGCGCTGCTGATTGCTCCTGCAGCGACCGCTTTACACGTGACGAAGCGACCACTCACATCGATCGGGCTGTCGGTAGCACTGGGCCTGCTCTTCACCTGGGGAGGACTGATCCTGGCGTTCGTGGGGACAGGGCGTCATTTACCGGTAAGCTTCTACATCGCGGCACTGGCGGGCATCTCCTATTTCGCTTCTATGATTGCCGCGCGTATGCGTACACCACGTCGCCACCGGGATTTACCCCATCCCTGCGGCGAACATATCGCACTCCCTGATGGTCGATCACCGGTGCAAAGTGATGTGTAGCTCTACCTCAGCCTTATTTGCCAGGAATGAACTGGCATGGTACACTGAGAACAGCCACTTATGTAGACTAACCGGTGCGACCGGTCGTCACAACGAACATGAGGATTGCCAGAGAGGAAGTAGTAACTTTATATGCATTTCAAAGAAGATGTGCGTACAAAATGGAAAGGAAATCGGCATCATATGTTAGCGGAAAAGATTTATGCAGCGTTCGACGAGGTGAGCTGCCGTAACACACGCCCACGACGACTCATTGCCGAACGCCTCATAGAACTTGCTGCTAGCGGGGCCGACTTCACGATCGACGATCTCTGGCAAGAGCTACGACAGGAAGATCCACACCTGGGACGGGCAACGGTTTACCGCTCGGTGGAGAAGCTGGTCAACATTGGCCTGGTGGATCGCATTGAGTTTGCCGACGGCACACATCATTACCGGGTTTGTGGGAGTGATCATCATCACCACCTGACCTGCACGCAGTGCCACCGCATCATAGAGGTGAAAGTTTGCCTCCCCACTGATCAGTTAGCAGCTATTGAAAACCAGACGAACTTTGATATCGAAGGTCATTCCCTCACCTTCTTTGGCCGCTGCGAGAACTGCCGCGTTTAGGGGTCTACATCCATCACGGGGGAACGAGCGGGCGACCATAAAGGCCCACCCTTCCCGACCCCACCGCCCTCGCCCCTACGGGTAGGGGATTCCCCCGCAAGGACGGAGAACCCAGCAGGAGCATTTCCTGTCATCACGTCTGCTGGGCCTTGTTGTAAAGAGCGTACCATGTATCATCATAGTAGGGAGAGAACATATGCCCGTACCGGAGGCTGCTGGTGAAGTCGTTATGGCCGTTGAGGTACCAGTTGCCACCGATCTGAACGAACCAGGGGCCACCGCTGGAGCCGCCGGTCATATCGCAGGGGACGGAGACCACCGTGCCACCCCCATGCTGCCAGCTGGTGCCCAGGGAACCCTTGCAGGACTGCCTGGTCTGGCCATCGAAAGGAGGCGCGGCGGGGTAGCCATAGGGGTAGAAAGTCTGATTGGCAGACTGATTATAGGCCCAACCGGCGCCACCCACCAGGTCGGTCAAGGCGCCCTGGTTATTGGGAGTAACGATGGCCATACCAAAGTCATGATGAAGGTCATTTGGCCTGGCGCCTATCCAGTCGGAAGGGACCTCTAAATCGCGAGCGGCCCAACAGCCATAAGGCCCGGTGCCCTTCTCGTACAGAGGGCAGAAGATCACGTTCTGCATCCAGCCGCCCTGCCAGTAGAGGCAGTGGCCAGCAGTGTCAACTACACTATGGTTGAGGCTTGCAACGGCAGTACCAGAGCAGGCGAGGTTTTGACCAGTGGCGCTGGTCAAAAAGAGTTTCCCGACGGTCGATTGGGGATAAGAAAGGCCCTCATCGCGCGGGAGCTGCCCCTGTTGCTGGGCCGCCTTGCCCGCGCTTGTGTCGATGCTCCCCTGGTTCAGATCAGAAGCCTGGCTGGTCAGCAGATCGGCGTCGGTGGCATCACGCATGCTCGCTACTGTCCAATACTTGATGGCGACGGCGGCGTTCGTCCCCACCACGTGCTCACTGATCGACTCCGAAGGAGCTGACAGCGACGCGGACAGAAAACGCCCCATTGCAACCAGATACACCAGGTACACACCGGCAAGCAAGCAAAGAAAGACCTTGCCGGTCAGGGGGTGGAGAATGAGTCTATGCAGTTGTGGCATCATGCCCCTCACTTTCATCAAGCCTGGTGTGGACTAGAGCGGTGTGGAGGGCGTCGCGGACGGCGTTTCCCTCGATCGGGAGTATCGACGTTCGGCAGAGGAGCGGGTTTGGCATCGCGCATTTTGTCCGCTGTCCAATACTTGAGGGCGTCATCGGCAGGAGTCTCCACCGGGTGTTTGATGATCGTGGCCGAAGGAGCTGGTTTCGAAAAACGCTTCCATGCAAACAGGTACACCCCAACAAGCAAGCAAAGCAGGACTGTGCCAACCAGAGGCAGGCGGATGAGTCTCTGTTGTTGTAACATCATGGTTCTCTCTTTCAGAAAAGACGGTACGGGCAGAACGCGTGTGCAGGGTATCATGCCTGTCGTTTTCCTCTCTGCACTTTCCAGGAGCAACTCTTTCCCAGGATCAGGATCGCGTTTCCTCTAAAGAGAAGTATAGCAGCAATTCGTGATTTTAAGAAGAGGGGATGCCGCTTTCCTGTGAAAATGTGAACTACGCAATTGACCCCGCTATAGAGATAAACTATACTGTGCTTAAGCAAACTTTACAATCATTTAACGTAGTTCACAAACTGCGATAACGTGGCAAGTTGGGCACAATAAACGCAATGCGAGGTGCATCATGTCCACCTATGATAACCAAACGGGAAGACTCGCTCCCCAATCGATGTTACAGCAGCGCTACCTGGTTGTTGGCCCGGCGGGCCGTGGTGGCATGAGCGCCGTCTACCAGGCAGTAGATACACAGTATGGGAACCGCCGTGTCGCCCTCAAAGAGATGAGCCAGGGTCAACTCAACGCGAATGAGCTTGCCGAGGCGACGGCGCGCTTTCACCAGGAAGCCAGGCTGCTCGGCTCGCTGCACCACCCCAATCTCCCTCGTATCTACGACGCATTCAGCGAGTATGGCCGTTCCTACCTGGTGATGGATTACATTGATGGGAAGACGCTGCTGCAATTACTCAAGGATGCTGGCAAGCGTCCACTGCCGGTTGCGCAGGTGCTGGACTACGCTACCCAGTTATGTGATGTTCTCGCCTACCTGCACGCACAAAACCCGCCGATCATATTCCGTGATTTGAAACCAACGAATGTGATGGTCACGGAGAACGGCCACGTTGTGCTGATTGATTTCGGTATTGCGCGCTTCTTCAAAGAAGGCCAGGCGCAAGACACAGTTTACCTGGGTTCACCCGGCTATGCACCGCCGGAGCAGCACGGTGTCTCACAGACGAATCCCCGCTCGGACCTGTATGCCCTGGGAGCAACGCTGCATTGTTGCCTTACAGGCAGAGATCCTTTCCATGCTGATGATCGCTTCGCATTTCCCCTGGTGCGCCAGCTGAACCCGCTGGTTCCCATCGAACTGGACCAGCTTGTTCAACGCCTGGTGTCGCTGGATGAGCGACAACGTCCGACCAGTGCTCTTGAGGTACAACAGGAGCTACTTAAAATCAAACAACACGCGGCGGAGGCCACAACGGGGCTGGATCCTGTGCTGGCTTCGGCCCCAACCCAATATGGTTCTCCCGCTATGCCACCTGCGACCGTTCGCAGTACCAACCCGGCGCCAATAAGCCCACCGACGCTTCCGGTAAGCGCTTCTCCTGCGCCATCGCCTGCTTATGGTCAAATACCGTCATTAGCTCCTACCTCACAGGCAAGAGGCATCCCCAGGTTTGCTGCTGTCTGGACCACGGGTTTTATGATATTGTTCGGATTAATGCTCGCGCTTACAATTGCTGGCAGCGCAATTGCTTTCAATATCAATCAACCGTATGGATCGAGTAACCAGGCCGGATTGGATCACGCCGTTGAGCTAGGCCTATCGGTAATCTTGCTGGTAGTTGCGCTTGTTGCAACCGGGTTTGTGCGCAATGGCGTTGCAAGGGGCATCCTGCTGCTGACTGCACTGGCTGCCCTGGTGTCTGGCTGCGCTTTTCTCCTGCAAACAATCAGTGATGTCCAGCAAGCTTCATTTCTGGTGCCAGTCGATCCAAATCTATTCTTAACCATTGGCCTGGGGGCTTCTGCCATTATCTCATTGCTATGGCTGGCACGTCCCTATATGTTGCTAGACCGTATCGTACTACTGGTAGTGTTCGGTGCCGCTGCCGTTTGTGCCTTGCTGCAATATTCGGGCATGGACAGGGATATATCCAAGCACATCTTCCTGCTTCTAGCGCTGATTTTGCTGGTACAGGGCGTGTTACTTGCAGCACAAACGGAACGGGTGCGAACGAGGGGTCGTAATTGACCACACAATGCCATTCTGACCGGCAGCGCAGCTCTATACAAACGCATACAGCATCCCATTCAAACTCCCGATATACAGGTGGCCATGCGCCAGGGAAGCAGAAGCGCGTATCTCCCCTGTAACATAACGCCAGGCGGGCCGGCCCGTTTGCGTGTCGAGCGCGTAGAAGTTGCCATCGCCGGAGCCTATATATACCTGCCCGGCAGTCACTACCGGTGTCGCCAGGATTTGTGCGCCAGTCGCGAAACGCCAGTCGAGCTTACCATGCAGCACATCAATGCACGAAATTACGCCGCGATAATCCCCGACATAGAGACGACCATTCGCCAGGGCCATACTGCCGCTTACGCCATCGACGATATTCTGAGGAGATTTCGTATTCAGTGAATAGACCCAGCGCTTCGTGCCGTCGGCCCGATTGAGAGCAAAAATGCTCCCGTGCCAGGTAGCTATGTAGACCGTACCTGCTGCCACCAGCGCCTCGCCGGTGATACGATCGCCCGTATCAAACGACCAGAGGACGTGCCCACCGGTTAGATCGAGCGCCCAGAGCTGCGATCCCGTTCCCAGGCCAATATAGACGACATTACCCGCTACAGTCGGAGACCCGGTAGTAGGCCAGCCGCTCGCCCCCCGGTGGAACTTCCATAGCACCCGCCCCGAGGCAGCGTCCAGCGCCCATAGCGTCATACGCGAAGCTATGAGCAACCGGCTGCCCACGACCAGCGGCGGAGCCTGTATCTTCTCGCCCGTGTCAAAGGTCCAGTAAACCTGCCCGGTATGCGCATCGAGCGCCTCCAGCGCGGTGCCATGCACCGAGACAAATAACACCTGGCCCTCTAGCGCCGGGGTGGCATCGGTTAAAAGATCGCCCAGGCGAGCACGCCAGGCTATAGCGCCAGAGTCTTGCCGCAGCGCATACAAATAGCCATCGGTGCTGGCGATGTAGAGCATGCCCAGGCCAGCTACCGGTGAGGAAAAGATAGGACCGAGGTGTCTCGACCACAGCAGTTTGCCCTGTATGGGATGCGGGTCCGCTATTGGATTGACATAGCCCGTGTGACCGGGATCATATCCAAAGACCGGCCAGTCGCCACTGCTGGAACCCAGCAATAAGGTCGCACTGATAGCACGATTATGATTCATCATGGGAGCCGCAGGAGTAGAGGCTGAGCCACAAGCTGTGAGCAGCAGCATCCCACCCAGCGCCAGCAAAAGAGATAGACGCGACACAACCATCGCCTTTCACACAAAAATATCGATCTGCCCAACTAAACGGCGGCTGGATGTTAAATTAGAAGGAAAAGCCACCAAATCCGCGGCCAGATTGTGCTAATCAATCGCCGTACGCCTGTTTATTAACTGTAGGGAAACCTCAAACGATAAAGGAGTACACCGACAGATGGTAAAGCCAGTGCCCACACATTTCCTATCCCGGCAGGTGGCCTCCATGCGGGTAGTATTTTGAGGGTAGCTAAACCTCAGTTTTATTTTGTAGATAGGAGTAGAGATTGAAAGCAACAAAGAGCAGTTGGTTAAGCCGGAATCGACTTACCATCGTATCTTCGGTGGCAATCATTGCCCTGCTTATTTCGTCGATTGTCATCATCCCTCGCGCCTTATCTATCAACCCTGACAATCGCACCAGTCCCAAAGCTCGCTATATTCCATCCTCAGCTTTTGGGGATAGCGATGATCTACCGAGCGGTGCATTACATCCACAAAGGCTCAGCCTGGCCGCAGGGTCATCTAGCGTGAGCGGTGTCGTCAAGGACGCTACTACCGGCCAGCCGGTCGCCAATGCCCAGGTGGGCCTTAGTATTGGAACCGTGGGAGGTGGAGCACAATATACCACCACGGCAAGCAACGGCAGCTACAGCTTCACCGGTATCGCCAACGGCACGTATAACCTCGAAGCAGACCGGTACACCATCAGCGGTACGCAGCCTTTCTACAAGGACGCCCAGCAAATGCGGGTCACCGTCAGCGGAAGCGCTACCGTCAACTTTAATTTATCCCCCATCTCTGTCCCCGGCTCGCGCACTATCCCCGCAGGAAAAGCGAAAAACCTGATCATTGTGGACTACGACGAGACCTATTACGATTCGTGGTTTGCCGATACACAATCGATGGCAAATAACTCACCGGCCACCCACCAGCTCGCGCAGAAGGGCGTCGATGCTACCCAAAGCTGGACGCAGTATGGCTGGTCGCCCATCGATCACTACCAGATCGCTGTCGGCTCCTATCCTGCCTGGCGCACTCCCGATGCGCCCGGTAAAGTGTGGGGCCAGCCCGATGGCCTTGATACAAATATCTGGTACGGCGGAACCGAGGTCTTCGGGCAGGAATCGATCTTCGATGTTGCCAAGAGCTACGGTATGAGTACGGCGGTTATCGGCGGCAACGACTACCCGACCGGGCACATCACCGATGCCAATGTTGACCAGATTACGCTGGGGCAGAACATTAACGGTGTGCCGACCCAATGGGTGACGGAGGTCCAGAATTTCATCACGGCACATGCGAACAATCCCAACGGATTTCTCGTCTACATGCCGGTAACTGAGGCCGAGGGCCGCTCCATCGAAAGCACAAGCCCCGACGCTTCAAGTAGCCTTTACCAGCAGGCAAGTGGCTGGGATGACCAGGCATTTGGGCAGTTATACAGCTGGCTGCAACAGAACAACTACACCGGCAACACTGCTATCTCGATCACTGCCGACGAAGCACAGAACGATCACACCAGTTACGACAATTTCTACGGAGTGGGCAGCACAGGCCAGGGCTCAACACGGCACGTGCCATTTATATTCGCGGGACCCGGCATTGCCAGCGGGCAGACATACACACCGGTCATGGGTGTCGACGACATGAGCGCGAACTACATGTACGCGCTCAGCTTACCTGCGCCGGTCGATAGCCGGGGACAGGTGATTCCCAGTTTCTTTACTACGGGTGGTACACCTACGCCTACACCTACGCCAACGAAGACGGCGACTCCTTCGCCTTCACCGACCAACAGCCCGACCGCGACACCGACACAGACGCCCACTCCAGTGCCGACAGTTACTTCCACTCCACCAACTGCGACACCTACGGCAACCAGCACCTCCACGCCTCCTCCAAGCCCCGGCCTTATCCAGAATGGCGGCTTTGAAACAACGGGGGGCTGGACATATGGCGGCCAGGATCACCCGAGTCGTACGCAAACAGTTGCACACAGTGGAAAATACTCGTTAAAGCTGGGATACAGCAGCCGTCAACAAGGTGACTCCATTGCGTACCAGATGGTCAACATTCCGGGTAACGCGCGAAGCGCGAATCTCAGTTTCTATTACTGGCCTGCCAGTAACGACTCGAGTACGTATGGCTGGCAGGAGGCCGATGTGATCGATAGCAGCGGGCATGTGCTGCAACAGCTTTTCGTGAACACGACGAACGATAAAGTCTGGATACAGATGACGTTTGATCTCTCGGTTGACAAATAGCATGACCAGGACACTATGTGGTGCCCTGGTCATTTTGTGGTCAAGCACTATACGAATTTGGGTTCCACCACTAATTAGGGGCCGAGGGTGAGCTGCCACCGGAGCGATGCAAGCGTCCCCGCCCTTCTCCACACCGCTCCCGCTTTCAGGGGTAGGTTGATGGTGAGGCCGCTTGCGTCGCCCTGGCCAAGCTGCTGTGCGCTACGGGAGCGCGTCGTGGCAGGTGAACGCTCCCCTGCATGACGGGTGCGCAGGAGAGCGAGGCGCAGGAACAGGCGGTTGGCCAGCACGGGGCGACGCAAGCGTCCCCCTTCCACGCCG
>WNFE01014160.1_pt1 | contig 10675 bp, 14 predicted proteins | sample 5400451 | NCBI WGS metagenome assembly WNFE01 (sample SAMN13153344, study PRJNA577476) | soil metagenome | isolation source: 200 cm saprolite under Douglas fir tree site 2 hole 2 | place: USA:California | collected 2015-04-18
GCAAGATCGGGTGACCGAACTCATCGAGCAACAGACGGCCATCTCGGAAGTGCTGCGCGCCATTGCGAGCTCGCCGCACGACTTGCAGCCCATCTTCGACGCCATCCTCGACAGCGCCACACGTCTCTGTCGAGCAGACGTATGCAGCTTACGTCTCTCCGAAGAAGGCGGCCTTCGTCGCGTGGCGATGCGAGGGGACCCCCTTTTGGTTAGTCAGGTGTGGTCATCATTCCCAGTGCTCGCAGAAAAGGGGAGCTCTCTGAGTCGATCAGCCACAAGCAGGTTACCCACCCACATCCCCGACTTTGCGGCATTTGAAGGCAATCGGGATGATTATTGGATCACGGCGGTGAACGCAGGTTTTCGAACGGGCCTGGTTGTGCCGTTGCTCAAAGACAATGAGATAGTCGGGATAATTAATCTGGGCCGCAAACAGGTGCAGCCGTTCACCGACAAACAGATTTCCTTATTCAGGGACTTCGCTGCGCAAGCCACCATTGCCTTGGAGAGCACCCGTCGCGAGCGGCAATATCGCGAGATGCAGAGCGAGCTGGCGCATGCCAACCGCGTCGCTACCATGGGCCAGCTCACCGCCTCGATTGCTCATGAAATCAAGCAGCCCATTGCGACGGCACGCAACAACGCCGCTGCTGCGCTGCGGTTTTTAGACAAAAGCCCACCCGATGTGGCGGAGGTGAGGGAGGCGCTCACCTGCATTGTGAACGACGCCGATCGAGCCAGCGACGTCGTCGACCGGATCGGGTCTCTCATCAAAAAAGCGCCACCCCGGAGGGAGGTCGTCGACCTCAATGCGGCGATCCTGGAGGTAACCGCCCTAACCCACAGCGAAGCGGTCAAGACCGGCGTCACGGTGGGCACCCAACTGGCGGGCGAGTTGCCACGCATCCAATGCGATCGGGTGCAACTGCAACAAGTGATGTTGAACTTGATCGTCAATGCCATCCAATCGATGAGTGGCGTTGAGGACGGCAACCGCGAATTACAAATCAGCACCGTGAGTATCGAGCCGGAGGGCGTGTGCGTCGCGGTGCGGGATACCGGCCATGGGCTGCGCCCGGAGAGCCTGCCGTGTCTCTTTGAACCCTTCTACACGACGAAGCCCGACGGCATGGGCATGGGCCTCTCGATCTGCCGCTCGATTATCGAAGCCCATGGTGGGCGGCTGTGGGCGACCAGGTGCGAGCCGCGGGGTGCTCTCTTTCAGTTTACGATCCCCGCTGACTGAGCCGCCATCCGTGATCGATGTCGCTTATTGGCACTTATGCGACCTTCACCGACGGCAGACGAAAGGCCGCTATTAGCCCGAAACCGGACATCGCAGGGCTTCTATCGGTGCTCGTTTATGCGTTCACGCCCTAGTGCACTCGAAACCCTAAACGAACCGCTTGTCAGTTTGGGAGTTCGATTCACCAGTCGGCTGTGGGCATTCCTATCTTGGTTAGCTGCGCTACTGATGCCCTTTCCGCCGGAAAGAGATGCAGTCCATTCACACCCGTCGCTCGTATCAAGGAAACCAAGCAATATCAACGACATTTGCCCAATGGATAGGACAAATCATTCTTGCAGATTTGGAACAGAACGGCATCAAAAGCACCGGAGTGGAACGAAAATCACAGGAAAATCACAGGAGACGTTCTTAGAGCGTTCCGGTCAGCGCCCCTACCCTGGACACGCTCCCTCGACGGCTCCCAGAGCTTAGGGGCCGACCGGAGAGACCGATCCTGACCCCTGGCCTCTGTGCTCTCACACCCCTGGCAAGCTGTACGGGGGCTTTGGCGCGGCTGGAGGGCAGAGGGATAGGAGCCGGCGCACACCCCAGCACAGCACCGGTTCAGGGCACCAAAGTTGACGCCTGTGCCTTGGCTTTGCCTTTATGCCATCGATAGAATCGTGGTGCCTAGAAGGGGACGGTCCCGGTCGTTGCGAACGGGGGGTTCGGGGACACAACCGGGACCGTGCCTTTCGGTTAGGAAAGGCGGGGTATTCCTACGCTGGGTTGGGCGTCGATATCAAGGATTAGCATCTCACGCTAGGCACAACCGTCATTAAGGCGGGCATTAGCGAGTTGCGCTTGGTTGTGACCGGGGGGACAATTATGAAGGCTGCCGTTGGTGTAACTGCTGTTCTAATCTTGCTGGCAACGAATCTTGCTTTTGCCGATCCACAATCGGAAATCTCGGCATACCGCAGGAGCCATGGATTATCTCCCGTAACTGTAGATGCAAAACTTACAGCGTTGGCAAGTAGACAAGCGAACGCAATGGCCGCTCGTGGCGTGATGGATCATAGCGTGTACGCGCCATTTTCAACCCGAATAGCGTCCTATCGCACAACATCAGCCGGTGAAAACATTGCTATGGGGACAAAGACATTTGAAGAAACACTTGGTCTATGGAAAGCATCTTGGGGCCATAATGCCAATCTACTTTTAGGGGATGCCAACCGAATGGGAATAGCCTCTACATCTAGCAATGGGAAGATATATTGGGCTTTGATCTTGGCTGCTGACCCAAGTAAGAAATCTAAACTTCGGGAAGCCTCCTTCACTTGGGGTAGTGGCACTCTCCCATCGTTAACTTCCATTATATCTTCTGTGTCTTCTATTTTTCATTGATCTTGTATCAGACTTGGCGGCTGGGAAATGCCTCGGACCCTCAGCCAATTCGCTGTGGCACAATAGACTAGGCCCCACCAGCACAGCCCTTGCTTCGACACTTGCTTCCGTTCATCTCTATTGAAATGATCGCGGCCATGGAAATCGATTCGTACTGGCACACCCGGTCAATCGGTGAGGCCCAAGGCGAAGGCTACACGCACCTGAGAGCGGCGTGCCCAAAATGTGGACGCATTGCCGATGTCCCATGGCCGCTATTGCTGGGCCGGAAGGGCACCACTCGCGAAACGTTCCTCGGCAACATACCCCTGAAGTGCCAACGCTGCGGCAACGCGAACCCGACCATAGGCGTCAGACACCACGGCAACACTGACGGTTATGCCAAGCCCGTGCTTCGCTGACACAGTTCCCCGTGATGCAAACAAGCTCGGCCGGGGCGGGGGACTTTCGGAACGAGTTGAATCTGACGCGGTGTCGCTTTTCGGGTCGCTTCAATCGCGCAATGTGGCAGGTAGAATCTCATTCATTCCTATCATTCTTGTGCTTTTCTATCGTGTATTTCTCATTGTGATGCCGACGCAATTCATTAAACAAGGAAGCCATTCTTTCGGCTTCCGCTTCATCATCAGTCACGAAAAGCACTTCCCGATGTTTGGAACCATTCGAAGTCGCATAGATGCAAAACTTACTCATGCAGAAATCACCAGAGCATGTCCAATTTTCGGCCCCGCGAACCCGCACTCGGTAACGACTCTCCAAAAAGCCCCCATCGTTTGAGCGTAGGCGCCTCGTCATCGGGAAGCCAAGCCTCTCGGGACTGCTGGGCTACCTTTCCGCCCAAGTGTGTCCTTGCCGCCACACAGACCCAGTGATCACCGTAAAGCATCGGCTGCCCTGGAACTTCCCCATTGCCGCCGCATTGGAATACAATATTTTAATCGAGGTCAGGGGACGTATCGCGTGAATAGTGCGGAATTGTACCGGGCGAATGCTGCCGAGTGTCTTGTCATGGCATCGAGCGTGACGGACACGAGCAATCGAGCATCCCTGCTGAACATGGCCTCTGCTTGGTTGCGGCTTGCTGAGTTGGCGGACAAGAACCAACGAACCGGTCTTAGTCTACGAGACCCCGCCGCCACAGCCTCGGACAATTCGCCAGATTCCCCGTGATGCGCAATGGAACCTGCTTGTTGGGGGTTCGGGACTCAGCTTGCGCGTGTGTGTAGGGTGGGTGAAATGGCAACTGGGGATGAGTACCCGAGAACGAGCGAACGAATGCCTAGCGGCAGCGGACCAAATAACCGAGCCGGAGCGCAAGGTTAGTCTCCTGGAACTCGCCCAACGATGGCTACGACTCGCTTTCCAAGTAGAAAAAATCCAAAACCATAACGGGTTTAAGGGCGATGCACTGTTAGACCCCCCGGACACTGACCACCGTAACCGCTAACTGTGCAAGGGCGGGGGTTCGTAGACCAAATCGGTTTGCCTGTTTTTCTCGGCCTGTTCTCCTAGCTTAATCCATGCTGTCGCCATGTCGGTCAGCACGGCTCTGGTGGCCGATTCAGTCGTGGCATGGGCTAGGCGAAGACATTCGACGGCGTGCTGGCGATAGGATTCGCGACTAGTCACGGTCATTCCCCACGCAAAAAACAACAATTGGAATGATCCTCTAACCCAATTCTTAACAATTGGTTCCGGGGCGGTCGGAGTGAAACCGAAGGGCCTGGAACTTACCTCTTGCCGCCTTGCTCTTCCGTTGTATTTTGGACAGCACTACCGAGAGGGAGGCATGACAGAGACCGGGCGCAGCTAAAGGCATCAAGGGCAGGGGGCAGGGTTGCCCAGCCCAACCTGTGGCGAGAACTAGCAGAGGAAGCCGCTAAAAACAAAGCCAATGCAGCCATAAAACGCCGCAAGTCCATTATCGAGCAAACGTTCAAATCAGCCGGTCATCTCGGATCGGCGTGTGTTGGATTGTCTTCTGGCCGAGAGCACCGATCTGCTATCTCGGCAAGTTTCAAAATGGTCCGTTGTGCCGCTGGAGTTTTGAGCTTCTTCGCGATTTCCCGATGACTTTCCGCTCGCTGCCGCCACCACCTGAGAACCTCATTTTGGTCCGCATCCATCCCTGTTCTCCCTTGTAGGCATCGCGACTCTAGCATCGCCCGCAGGAGTCACCAGCCCACGGTAAATCTAGTCCAAACGGCGCAGAAGCTCGATGATTCTCGGCGGTAGGGGTTCTCTCAAAAACTCATTGTAAGTCGTCTGTAGATGCTTCCCAAGGCATATTCGCAAGGCAACACGCTTATCCGCATCATCCGCCCGTATCTTCGCTTCCGAATCCGAAGTGGGCTCGCGTAGCTTTGCTGGGCGCGGCATTGGAAAAAATCTCAAGGTGTTCAGCAAGAATGTTGCGCGTTGATATAAGTTCCGGGGGCTGGGAAAAATAAAATTGATTGTCGTCATGCCACATACCGAGTTACCGGCGTTCGGGTGCGCTGGGGAATGGGAACTCGGGAGTGTGTTTGCGGATTTATAGGTCCACTGGCTGATCGGCGTGATTTAGGAAGGAAGCAGCCCGAATGACCAGAATCCTAGTTGCTTTTGGCGTGATTTTGCTGCTGACCAATTCATCGTCGGCTCAGGTCTATTGTGAGCAAGTAATGCAGGCAATAGCCATCTATGGATATGACGCAGCGAGGCAGCACGCCATGGCTCACTACGGTAGAGAAGCGGTGGAAGCAGGTGATAGATGTGTGAGGGACAGGCATCCATCGTCCCAGCGTCCTGCTCGCCCAAACTCCCGATAATCTGCTCTTCCGTGAACTATGCTTTTGTTCGTCATCTCGGCTTGAAGTGTCCCTGTGCGCAGTTTGACAGTAATCGATTTCCATGGGGCTCGGGATCATGGGCCGAAACTTGCCCCCATTGCGCGCTGCTGGGGAGGGGACCACGTCGGGTGCCTGCCTGTATGCCCCCGGTCCCGTAACAGGGCTTGGGCGGCCTTGCTGGGGCGTGTTGGGGAAGGGCGGCGGGGGTAGGGCGGTTCGGGGAAACGGGTTGGAGGACCGGGGCGGGGAAGGGCAGGGCGTCCCACCGCACCACCGCCACAAAATTCAGCCAGGGTACCGTTGCGTGAGAGTGATTCGGAGCGCCCCCAAACGACTGCCACTAGGGGATTCTCGGGTTTATGGCCAAGAGAGTTGTCCGCAGCCCGAAAACGACCATCGGGAAGACGAAAAAAACAGCCCCTATAAACCTGAAGGGAGTTTCGGCGAAAGGCATAAAGCCCGCCGTTGTAGGCCGTCTCCCATCTCGCGAACGCAAGGCGCTACTCGCAATCGCAAGAGTGCTCGCAGGAAAATGATTTTACGGTCTTCTTTGGGAGGAACGGGATGTTCGAAATGGCAAACGAAAATGTTGCAAGACTTCTCAGGGGTCTGACCATCGCCGTGGGAAAGCGCAAACGAGGAAGCCGGGAGGACGAAGGCTGTATCGCGCAACGGAAATGATGATGCGGTGCGGTCAGTGAATGGGTCCCGAGCGGCATCTTCCTCCCCGACCGTGCCACCCCCCAAGCCATCAAGCCCATCCTATCAATTACCGACTGATACCGACCTAACGCTTCTGCAAACTGAACTTGATGGCGAGCCCCATTGCGGAGTCGAGGAAGCTCATTAATGTGGGGCGGGCTTTAACTCGTAGGCGGACGGCAGATCGGGCATCGGTTCCGACAAACTCATCCACATTCGGGCGTATCGCAGCATATCTGCCCGCCGCTCCGGATCATTCATGCTCTCTGCTAGTGATAAGAGTTCGAATCCCTTGGCCCGGTATTCGTTAGTGCGATTCATGGCACCCCTCTCCGGGGTCGCCCGCCCTCGCGTAGAAAAATTTTTAATCAGCAGAATGGTTCCAGTATGGAATATGCTGTCAAGCGAAGCTAAATGCATGGCACATCTACAGGATTATGCGTCATGCGAGTGCGTCAGGCCACCTAATCCTTTGGAACAAAAAACTGCTTACGACGTTTCCGCGTCGGCAAGGCATCATGGAATGTCATGTACCACGCGAGAAGGCCGCCCGAGTTTCCAGGGGCGGCCTTGTCTATCCGATGCTTGGCTATCCTGCGCGGGGCCCGGTGAGTTGGCACCGGAGATCGGAATCTTCAATCATAACTGATTCGGCCGGGGTCTGGTTTCACGGCACTCCATCAAAGTTATGTGCGGTGCAACATGCTCTCCGCCTGGGCGCGGAACCAAGTTGGGCCCGCTGGCGTTTCCAGCGCTCCGGTGAGGAGGGAGGACGGAGATGGCTGCGAACGTTACCAATCGGTCTCAGCTCAATCCTGTCGAAATCGTGGTTCTCGCGTCCAGCTTTGCCCTGGTCGCGTTGGTTGTCGTTCTTGCTTGGCACTAGCTGCCCAAGTTAATGGAGGAAAAACAAGAGCCCGGCCTTTAATGGCCGGGCATTTTTCTTTGCCGTGTCGTCCGCCCTCGCTCGATGTTGCGCGATGAAAACACCAAGGGTCGTTGCACTCTGGGGAGGAGAGGATGGCCTTGGCTTGGCGCATTAGCCGGGCAGTTCCATTTATCGGTCACTCCCTGCGGGTCGCCTATTCCGGCTATATCCTCAACCGGGAGGCCACCACATACCTCTCTCGGGATTTCGTTCGCACGATTACGAACCGAATGCGGCCTCTAGCGTTGCGCCTTTTGCAAGAAGGCCGCCGACTCTGCACCGGCGCCGCTTTTAGGTGTTAGTAATGGAATCTGACACTATGGAGCTTTACAAGAGCGAGAACGGCGATAGGCGGCTGCTTGCCCGAGACGCCGCATCAGGGCGAGTTTTCATCCGCCACATTCCCAATGTGCCTTCGGGTGGAAAAGTCAGCGAGATTGAAATTGGGGCATTCCTATGTGAGCGAAGCTACGGACCTCAGCACATGGAGTTGTTGCGGCTCATCGGAACATTGGTCAAGGAGCGTGCTGATCCTGGACATCACGAAACCCCCGGCGACCTAATTGCCAATCTGACCGAGTGTAGGTACAAATTCCTATAGACAGATATGACAAATCAGTTCAGAATCGGTTTATCTGGCAAGGATTAAGCTTGGGGATGAACTGGGAAATTCAGTTGATTCGGCCTCTCCGGACGCACCGTTGCGGACTGCCGGAAGTTGTTCGGACCCTAGGAGACGCTATCGATCTGATTGACGATGATCTGCCCGAAACGCTTCGCTTTCGACCGGTGTGGCGGCATGTGAAAGAGATGCTGATCACGGCTGCGGAAACGAAAACCGGTCGTGCTGTTGAAGCCGCCACCACATTACTTGAACACGCTTTGAAAGATGAAGGTTGGCTAAATTAGATTACTGATCGCTGCCAATGGTGCGGGGCGGGCTACTCTATCGAGGAGCGGGCGTCTGAATGTGAACGCCTCGCTGAGACAGCCATTGACCCTGCATGCCCGAGAGCGGTTCCTGCGAATGGGGATTGGCATCCTAAACGCATGGCATCCTATTTGACAGGAAAATGAACCAGAGAGGGACAGTCGTGGGCCGATCCGCCCTCACATCACGTCTTCTGGAATTGCTTTGGGGGCTTTGCAGCTTTATTCCGCTCCCCCTCTATCCAAGCCCGGGCCTCATCCTCGCTTTTGAACCCGGAAATTGTGAGCGGGGCATTTGCTTCATGGGGCGTAACCTGAACGGCGTAGCTGCCATCCTCCGCCGTAGCTGCGCTCTGCCGTTTCTGCCATGCGCCGCTCCCCAGCGTAGCCGGGCAACAATACAACGCTGGCGCAAAGGGATTGTTCCTTGGCCGAATGCAACTGTCAATCGGGATTAGTGAGAGGGTGCCGGAATAGGCGAGGCTCAGTCCCGGGTCAGGCAATTTCTATGGTTCTGTCGGAGACCAGCGTCAGGTGCCCGTATCGTTTATGGCTATGGAGAGAGTTGGCTTGATCTTCAAGTTTTAGCCAAGCCTGAGCCATGTCCACCAGCACGGCTTTGGTGTCTGGGTCCGAAGTAGTGTTCGCCAGCCGCAGACAATCGAGGGAACATTGCCGGTAATATTGGGGACGCATCGAACAAGTCCTGGCACCGCTTACACAGCCCACGGATCGCAAACTCTGATGCGGCTGGAGAGTTCCGGTGCGGGGGTAAGAATCAAAGAGCCCTAGCCTGCCTTGCTGTAGCGGAAAAGGTGGGCCAGGGCTCTTAGACGGCTCTACAGGAACAAGGGCCGCATCAGCAATCTAGGTTGTAAATCTTACCGACTGCCTAATGTCCGGTTTCGCCGTCCATACTGGCAGCTCCCGGATCGGATTGGGCTACGTCTCCACCGCGTTGTAGCGTCCACACTCCCGGCACCGTACTATGAGCCCGTGAACCTCGTCATCATCAGCGATCACGAGCAACGTACCGCATTCTCCGCAGAGATATCGATTGCTTTCGGGGGTCACAGTTATCGGGGGTGGTGCCGAGGTGACGTACCCAATGCTCGGCGGCCGAATGACTCGGAGCCGGATGGTGCGCCACTCCCACTCCACGGGGCACGTCTCCGCAGCCCGTCCGAGTACCAACGGCAACGTCCAGGGTATGTGTTCCTAGTCTCGGCTTGAGACACTACTCGCCGCTCGGGGCATTCCGGGCGGCCTTTTAACTTGTGGAGCTATCGCGGGACCGGCCAATGCTGGGGCGGCAACTCGTACCGATGGTCCGGGTTCGCCAATACGACTCGGTTTCCATCGGGAAAGGATGGCACAAGAATGCTAGAACCGGGAGGTGGCGCTGTAATGCGCTTGGGAATATTTGTGCCCTTCAAGTAGCTCGGATCATCGGGTTTCTCGGGCGCAGATTGTTTTGGCTTGACCCTGACTTTTTTCGCGGCAATCTCGCGCATGGCATCGTCGGTAATAAAAACGGCGTGAACAATCGCCGTAGGAGCCGCCATGGTGGCTGTGGGCGCCGCCAAGGCGATGAAGACCCTGGCGAGCAACGACTTATTCACGGATTTCCCTATCATCCAAAGTTACTACCGGCCCCGCCTGCGTCCTTGCTGGCCCGAGCCTATGTCCGACAAAGCCCCGGCTCGGCACGGCCCAGACGCCTCAGGAAACCACATTCCGTTACCGGGATATCGGCGGGTCGGTCAGAATTCGACCCCTCCCTGTGACCGCCATCACAGGGGTTCCGTGTCGCCGCATCCTACCCTCCGTCAACACGAACGGAGCATTCAGGAACATGCAATCCGAGGCATTGGCAGCCAGAGCGGACCGGGCTTTGCAGCGACATCGAGAACTCAGGATGGAGTTCGATATGCTGCGCGCTCGTGCCGATGCCGAACGGGGACTTGCTCATGCTTGGACGGCAATCGGGTCTTCGCAGCAATACGGCACTTTACGAGAACGGATGGCAATTCTCATGTTGGCTGAGGCATTCTTCCGGGCTAATGAACATGCGTATGGACATCGAGGATATAGTAGCCGAAGCGGACAAGGTTTTCACTCGGGGGACATTCCGGGGCTCGTACCACGGTGCCCCATTGTCGGCTTGGAAGATTGCGGATGGCGTAGTGCCGATCGTCCTGATCCCCGGAATGACCCTCTTCCGGATCGAGCGCAGAAAGATCGGCGAGGTGTGGGTCGAAGAGAACTTCCTTGAGGTGCTACGCCAACTCGGGATTTCCGTGACATTCCCGCCAGAACTTCCCTGTATCAAGGGCTGGGCAAACTAATCATTGAGTTGCGCGAGGGCAGCGCAGGAGCGTCATTCCCATTTGTTCATGAAAATGCGGCACCTTCTCCCAACCCACAGCTTTCACGCTGGCTTCCGCCGCGACGATGGCATTGGCACCCGCTTCATGTCCCGCTACAACAGGCAACCGACGTTTCGTCCGCCATATTATCGGCGGATTACCCGGCCGAGATAGTCAATAAGGGGCCGCCTACAAAGTACGACTGCTTGAATCAATGGAGGCGCCTGCCCGATCAGTAGGGCTGCAATCCTTGCCGTCATCAAGGGTCTCATTCCCGCTT
>WNFE01004230.1_pt1 | contig 10673 bp, 11 predicted proteins | sample 5400451 | NCBI WGS metagenome assembly WNFE01 (sample SAMN13153344, study PRJNA577476) | soil metagenome | isolation source: 200 cm saprolite under Douglas fir tree site 2 hole 2 | place: USA:California | collected 2015-04-18
CCTCGTGCGCCACCTCGATCTCGGTGGGGCGCTGCGCGAAGGTATAGGCGAGCGCCGGGATGAAAGTGTTGACCTCGCGGCAGCTGTTGATCGCGGCGACGATGTCGCGGCTGTAGGCGCGCATCATGCAGCCCTGGTCGGTCATGCGGATGCGGGTGATACGCTCGCGCAGCGCGTTCATCAGCCGCGAAGCGCCGCGCCGGAAAGCGGTGTCCCGGCGCTCGCGCCGCACGCCGCCGACGTAATCGTAGCCCTCGTCCATCTTGGCGAGGAGCTTCGCGATCTCCTCCGGCGGGTTCTGAAGGTCCGCGTCGAGCGTGACCACCCGCTCGCCGCGGCAGCGCTCGAATCCGGCGACGATCGCCATGTGCTGGCCGTAGTTGCCGCTGAAGAGGATCACCCGGGTCGCGTCGGGCCGCTTCTGGAACTGCTCGCGCAGCAGGGCCGCGGACCGGTCGGTGCTTCCGTCGTTGACGAAGATGACTTCGTAGCTCTCACCCAGCGCGTCGAGCGCCGGATAGAGCCGCGCGAAGAGCGGCGGGAGCACCGCCTCCTCGTTGTAGACGGGAATGACGACGGAGAGCCTGGGCGCGGCCATGTCAGGCGGCCTTGCGGCGCATCACGCGCTTCATGCTTTCGCAAACGCGCTCGACGTCGGCCTCGCGCATCTCGGGAAAGAGCGGCAGCGTGACCGTTTCGCGCGCGATGCGCTCCGAGACCGGGAACATGCCCTCGCGGAACCCCTTGTTGCGGAAGAGCGTGGTGAGGTGGATCGCTTCGTAGGAGATGCCGGTGCCGATGCCTTCCTTCTGCATCGCGCCCATGAACGCCTTGCGGGTCGAGCGCAGCGCCTGCAGCGGCAGCAGCACCGCGAACATGTTCCAGCTGTGCCCGGGGTTGTCCCGCGGCGGCAGGCGCTCGGGCGTGAGCAGGTCGTCGCCCGCGAGGCACTCGAAGTAGCGGTGCGCGAGCCGCTCGCGCGCGCGGCACCAGTCGTCCAGGTGCGCGAGCTGCTCCAGGCCCAGCCGCGCCGACACGTCGGAGAAGTTGTACTTGGCCCCGGCGCGCTCCACGTCGCGCGTGCCGTCGGGCAGGCGCTTGATGCCGTGGAAACGCAGTTGGTCCACGATCGCCGCCTCGCGCTCGTCGTTGAGCGCCAGGGCGCCGCCCTCGATGGTGGTCATGTTCTTGTTGGGATGGAAGCTGAACGAGACGATGTCGCCCGTCGCCCCCACCGGGCCGCGCGAGGTGCGCGATCCCATCGCGAGCGCCGCGTCCTCGAGGATGCGCACCTTGTGGCGCTCGGCGAACGCGTCGAGCTCGTCGGGATCGAGCGGCGCGTTGTAGTGCGTGGGAAGCAGCAGTCGCGTCTTCGGCGTGACCGCGGCCGCGGCCTGTGCGAAATCGAGATTGCGCGAGCCGAGGTTCACGTCGACGAACACCGCGGTGGCGCCGGCGCGCTCGACCACGTTGCCGGTCACGAAGAAGCTTTGCGCGGGAACGATCACCTCGTCGCCGGGGCCGATGTCGAGCAGCTCGAGGGCCACCTGCATCGCCGCGGTCGCGGAAGTGAGCGCACGGACCGGCCGCCCGCCGAAGCGCTCCGAAAGCGCTTTCTCGAACGCCGCGGCCCGCGGGCCGGTGACGATCCAGCGGCTGCGCAGGGTGTCGGCCACCGCGGCGATCATGGCCTCGTCGATGGTCGGCCGCGCAAAGGGCAGGAAAGATTCGCCGGCCACGGATTCAGCTGCGCGCCACGAGGAACACGCCGGCGACGATGAAGGCGATGCCGATGAGCTTCTGCGCGGTGAGCGACTCGCCGAACAGGTACCAGGCCGCGAGGGCGTTCAGGACGTAGCCGATCGAGAGCATCGGGTAGGCGATCGAGACCTCGACGCGCGACAGCCCCATGATCCACACGACGAGGCTCACGACGTAACAGGCGACCCCGCCCGCGATATGCGGCTCGAACGCGAGCTTCAGGCCGACCGGGACGATGTTTTGCGCGCTGAACGCGAATTGCCCCACCGCGTTCGTTCCGGCCTTGAGGAGCAGCTGCGCCGCGGCGTTGAGCAGCACGCCGGTCAGGATCAGGGCGAAGCTCGCCGCGCTCACGGTTTTCTCACGATGATGCGGCGCGCGTCGCGCGCGACGATCTGCATCGGAACGGGATGGTCCCCGAGAAAGCCGGCGAGGTCGTCCGGGTTGAACATGGCGAACGCCTCGCGATCGGCCTGCCAGGCGCGCGCGAACGCCGCCGTGTCCGGCAGGAATTTCTGCGGCTCCCAGGCGATCGGCTGCGCCAGCTCGTCCTTGCTGGCCACCATGGTCACGGTCCGGCCCAGGTAAAACAGCAGCGTGTGATCGAACGTGTTCACCACGTAGAAAGGGACATCCGGTCTGAGCTGGTCCCGGATTTTCTGGACGACATGATACGCGGAAAAAGCCGGAGCGAGCGTCTCGTGTCCCGAGAGTACGATTTGCACCCAGGCGAGGCCGCCGAAGGCGAGCGTCAACACGGCGGCGGCGCGCCGGCCGCGTAACGAAGCGGAAGCGAGTCCCGCGGCGGCCAGCACGACGCCCCCCGCGGTGAGCCAGGGCAGGTAGCCCGCGTACAGCTCGGGCGGGAGATCCGTCTCGAAGAGAACCAGAGCTCTCGGGAGATTGGCCGAGGCCCAGAGCGACGCCGCGGCGAGCGCGATCCCGAACAAGGCGGCGACCCCACCCTGTGCAAGTACGAAACGCGGGCTCGCGGAGGCGAGATGGATCCCGATCAGCAAAGCCAGCGCGGGAAATATCGGCAGGATGTAGGAGCCGAGCTTGGAGTCCGACGCGGAAAAGAACGCGAAGACGACGGCGCACCACAGAAGCAGGAAACGCCGCGGCTGGAAACGGGTTTCCGGCACGCGCGCCCATGCGCGCCCAAGGGCGGGGAAAAGGCCCACCATCCAGGGGAGGACTCCGGCAAGCAGCATCGGCACGAAATACCACACGGGCTGGTAGCGTCCGTGTTCTTTGGTGAGAAAACGCTCGAAATGCTCGTGAATGAAGAAGAAGCGGAAGAACTCCGGGTTGGCGAGCGAAACCAGGACGAACCACGGCGCGGCAATCGCGAGGAACAACAGCCCGCCCTGGACGAGGTGCAGCCGCGGGAGCAGCCTCCAGTCGCGGTGAAGGAGGACGTAGGTCGCGACCGCGCCCGCGGGAAGCACGATCCCGACCAGTCCCTTGGTCATGACGGCGAGCGCCGTGGCCGCCCAGGCAACGAGCATCCAGCGGCGTCGCCCGCTCTCTCCGGAGTCCTGCTGCGCGACGGCAAACGCGAATACCGACGCCGCCATGAAAAAAGTCAGGGCCGCGTCCAGCGTCAGGATATGGCCGATAGCGACGTAGAAGGCGCAGCTCGCGGCCACCGCCGCGCCGTACAGTCCGGCCGGCGGGGCGAACAGGCGCGTGCCCGCCCAGAAGACCAGCAGCACGCCCAAGAATCCGGTCAGGCCCGGCCACAGGCGCGCCGCCCACTCATTCTGACCGAACGCGGTGAACGCGGCCGCGGTGATCCAGTACTGCAGGGCCGGCTTCTCGAAGTACTTGAAGCCGTTCAGGCGCGGCGTGAGCCAGTCGCCGCTCGCGACCATCTCGCGCGGAATCTCCGCGTAGCGGCCTTCGTCGGGTTTGACCAGGTGCCGGTAGCCGAGATTGCAGAACCAGCCGGCCGTAAAGACGGCGAGCAACAGCCAAAGTCCGAGTCGTGAAGTCATTCGCAGAAAGCGTGGCCGGGCATCGGGCCGGCTCCCCCCGCGCAAGCGGGGACCCAGTGACTCGAAAAGACGCTGGATTCCCGCCTTCGCGGGAATGACGAACAGGTTTTCACCCGAGCAGCAGCGCCGCCGCCACCTTGCGCTCTTCGGCCACCAGGATGTTGTAGGTTCGGCAGGCGGCCTCCACGTCCATCACTTCGACCCCGACGCCGGACTGAACGAGCGGCCGAACGATCTCGGGGCGGGGAAAGCGCAGCAGAGCCCCGGTGCCCAGCAGAACGATCTCGAGCCCCAGACCGGCGAGCGCGGCGAGATGCCCGGGCGCGAGCGTCTCGAAGCTCGTCGCGGGCCAGTCTGCGATGATGCGCTCGGGCAGGACCACCACGCTTTTATCGATGCGCCGGTCGTTGACCTTCACGTAGCCCGGGCCGTATCCGGTGAAAACGTTCAGCGCGGTGGCGGCTTCGCGGTGCAGTTTCAAGTTTGCCGGTGCTGTAAGTGTCCGGTAGCATTATAACTTTTTGCGCTGCAGCGCGATTTAAAATGCTTGCACCCAAGCCGATAAGCCCGCCCGCGATCATGAGAGAGTTCGCCCGCATCCAGCGCCTTCCGCCGTACGTCTTCAACATCACCAACGAGTTGAAGATGGCGGCGCGCCGCGCCGGCGAAGACATCATCGACATGAGCATGGGCAACCCCGACGGCCCCACGCCCAGGCACATCGTGGCGAAACTGGTCGAAGCGGCGCAGCGCCCCGACACGCACGGCTACTCGGTCTCGAAGGGCATACCGCGCCTGCGCCGCGCGATCTGCACGTGGTACCAGCGCCGCTACGGCGTTCAATTCGATCCCGACTCGGAGGCGATCGTCACCATCGGCTCGAAGGAAGGGCTCGCGCACCTGATGCTCGCGTGCCTGGATCGCGGCGACACGGTGCTCGTGCCGAACCCTTCGTACCCGATACACATCTACGGCGCGATCATCGCCGGCGCCGACATCCGCTCGGTGCGCATCACCGCCGACGTGGATTTTTTCGAGGAGCTCGAGCGCGCGATCAGCGAGCTCATCCCCAAGCCCAAGATGCTCGTCATCGGGTTCCCCTCGAACCCCACGGCGAAATGCGTCGAGCTGGATTTCTTCGAGCGCGTGATCGCGCTCGCGAAAGCCCACGATATTTTCGTGGTGCACGACCTCGCCTACGCCGACATCACTTTCGACGGCTGGAAGGCGCCCTCGATCATGCAGGTTCCCGGCGCGCGCGATATCGCGGTGGAGTTCTTCACCATGTCGAAGAGCTACAACATGGCGGGCTGGCGCGTCGGCTTCATGGTGGGGAACAAGGACCTCGTCCATGCGCTCGCCAGGATCAAGAGCTACCACGACTACGGCACTTTCACGCCGATACAGGTCGCCTCGATCGTCGCCCTCGAAGGCCCGCAGGATTGCGTCGTCGAGCACCGCATGAAGTACCAGCGGCGCCGCGACGTCATGGTCAAGGGGCTGCACGAGATCGGCTGGATGGTCGAGAACCCGAAGGCTTCGATGTACATCTGGGCGAAGATCCCCGAGGTCTACGCCAGGCTCGGCTCGCTCGAGTTCGCGAAGAAGGTGATCAAGGACGCAAAGGTGGCCGTGTCGCCGGGAATCGGTTTCGGCGATCACGGCGACGATCACGTGAGGATCGCGTTGATCGAGAACGAGGCCCGCACCCGGCAAGCCGTTCGCGGCATCCGCGACATGTTCCGCAAGGACGGGCTGCTGTGATGCAGATCGTGGAGGTCACCGACGAGAAAGGCGCCGTCGCGGCGCCCGACTGGCTCAAGAAGGCCGAACCTGTGCACCGCCAGTTGCGCACCGCCCTGCCGCGCGAGTACGAAGCGAAGATGAAGCGCGTCTTCGCGGGCGGGGCGCGCATGTGCGTGGCGACCGATGGCGCGGACGTCGCGGGTGTGGCGGTCTACCGAATGTACGAGAACACGTTTTACGGGAAACAGCTCTACGTGGACGACCTTGTCACCGACGAGGAGCGTCGCTCGAGCGGCGTCGGCCGGGCGCTTCTCGCTTACCTCGAGCAAAAGGCGCGCGAGGCGGGTTTCGACAACCTTACGCTCGACTCGGGGACTCAGCGAGCGCAGGCGCACAAGTTCTACTTCCGCGAGGGCATGGTCGTGACTTCGTTCCACTTCGGGAAAAAGCTCAAATGAAACCCATCAAGGTGGGCTTGCTCGGTATCGGCACGGTGGGCGGCGGCACCTGGGCTGTGCTCGCGCGCAACCAGGAGGAGATTTCGCGCCGTGCCGGGCGCGCGATCGAGATCAGCGTGGTGGCGGACAAGGAAGTCGAAAAAGCGAAAAAGCTCACCGCCGGGAAGGCGCGCGTGACCTCGGATGCTTTCGAAGTCGTGCGCGATCCCGACATCGACATCGTCATCGAGCTGATCGGAGGGGTCACGGTGGCGAAGGACCTCGTGCTCGCCGCGATCGAGAACGGCAAGCACGTGGTCACCGCGAACAAGGCGCTGCTTGCCACCCACGGCAACGAGATTTTCGCCGCCGCGCAAAAAAAGGACACGATGGTGGCCTTCGAAGGCGCGGTCGCGGGCGGCATTCCCATCATCAAGGCGCTGCGCGAGGGGCTCACCGCGAACCGCATCGAATGGATCGCCGGCATCATCAACGGCACCTCGAACTTCATCCTCTCGGAGATGCGCGAGAAGGGCCTGCCGTTCGACACGATCCTCAAGGAAGCGCAGAAACGCGGGTATGCGGAAACCGACCCGACCTTCGACGTCGAAGGCGTGGATGCCGCGCACAAGCTCACCATCATGGCGGCGATCGCCTTCGGCGTCCCGATGCAGCTCGACAAGTGCCACAAGGAAGGCATCTCGGAACTCACGCAGGAGGACATCCGCTACGCGGAGCAGTTGGGCTACCGCATCAAGCTGCTCGGGATCACCAAGCACGTCAAGGACGGCATCGAGCTGCGCGTGCATCCTACGCTGATTCCAACACGGCGCCTGATCGCCAATGTCGAAGGCGTGATGAACGCGGTGCTCGTGAAAGGTGACGCCGTCGGTCCGACCATGTACTACGGCGCGGGCGCGGGCGCCGAGCCGACCGGAAGCGCGGTGGTCGCCGATCTCGTCGACGTCACCCGGTTGCACACTGCGGACCCGGAGCACCGCGTGCCGCATCTCGCGTTCCGGCCCGACCGCATGTCGGACATCAAGATTCTGCCGATGGAGGAGGTGGTGACCTCCTATTACCTCAGGATGCGCGTGCACGATCGCCCGGGCGTGCTCGCCGACATCACCCGCATCCTCGCCGACGCCTTGATCTCCATCGATGCCATGATCCAGCGCGAGCCGGCGGAAGGCGAGCAGCAGGTGGACATCATCATGCTCACCCACCAGACCCGCGAGAAGAACGTGAACGCCGCGATGAAGAAGATCGAGGCGCTGCCGGTGGTGAGCGGCAGGGTGACGCGGATCCGGCTTGAAGAACTGCAGTGATCGGGATTCAGAAGCACGGCTGATGCTTTACGTCAGCACCCGCGGCGGGGCGAAGCCGCAGCCGTTCACCGCGATCCTGCTCGAAGGCCTCGCGCCGGACGGCGGCCTGTTCCTGCCAGAAGGGTTCCCGAAGGTCAGTTCAGCAGAGCTCGCCGCGATGCGAAGCATGAGCTACCGGGAGCTTGCGCTCGCGATCCTCTCGAAGTTCGCCGACGACATCCCGTCGGGCGACCTGAAGCGGCTGATCGACAAGACCTACACGAAGGCAATTTTCGGCAGCGACGAGATTACCCCGGTGAAAAAGCTCGATCCCGGCTTGTTTCTTCTCGGCCTCTCCAACGGGCCGTCGCTTGCCTTCAAGGACATCGCGCTGCAGCTCATAGGCAACCTGTTCGAGTACGTGCTGGAAAAGCACGGCAAGCGCCTCAACGTCGTCGGCGCGACCTCCGGGGACACCGGGTCCTCCGCCGAGTATGCGCTGCGCGGCAAGAAGAACGTGCAGGTCTTCATGCTTTCGCCGCAGGGGCGTATGAGCGCATTCCAAGCGGCGCAGATGTACTCGCTGCAGGACGCGAACATCTTCAACATCGCCGTGCGCGGGGTGTTCGACGAATGCCAGGACATCGTCAAGGCGATCTCGGGCGATTTCGCCTTCAAGGCGAGACACCGCATCGGCGCGGTGAACTCGATCAACTGGGCACGGGTCGCCGCGCAGACCGTGTACTATTTCAAGGCGTATTTCGCAGTGACTAAGTCGAACGGGGAACCGTTGTCTTTCGCCGTGCCGACCGGCAACTTCGGCGACATCTACGCGGGCCACGTCGCGCGGCAGATGGGATTGCCTATCAAAAGGCTCATCCTCGCCACCAACGAGAACGACATGCTAGACGAGTTCTTCCGCACCGGGCGCTATCGCGTGCGCAAGGCGGCGGAGGTCGTTGCGACGAGCAGCCCTTCCATGGACATCTCGAAGTCCTCGAACTTCGAGCGCTACGCCTACGACCTAGTCGGGCGCGACGGCGCGATGCTGCGCGGACTTTGGGGGAAACTCGAACGTGAGGGAACGCTCGATCTTTCCGGAACAGATTATTTCCGGCGCGTTGCGGAGACTGGTTTCGTTTCCGGATCGAGCACGCATGCCGACCGTGTCGCGACTATCCGGCGCGTCTGGAAGGACCACGGCGTCATAATCGACCCGCACACCGCCGACGGCGTGAAGGTCGGGTTAGAGCGCCGCGAGAAGGGCGTGCCGCTCGTGTGTCTACAGACCGCGCAGGCGGCGAAATTCGCCGATGTCGTGCGCGAAGCGACCGGGCGGGAGCCTGAGAGGCCGAAGGGATTCGAGAACCTCGAGAAACTGCCGCAGCGGGTGGAAGTGATGGACGCGGATGCGCGGACGGTGAAGGCCTTTATCGCCGCCCACGCGGCTTAGGCCGCGGGCGCGGGCTCTCGTAAGGCCCGCAGCTACGGTGGGCGACGAAGCGGCAGAAGCGCCACCCTCGAGCGACCACGGTTGTTTTCCCGCGGGACTTGCTGTATGGTGGCTGTATGGCGCGCCTTATTTCCACGACGGTTCGGCTTGAAGAGGAGGATGTGCGGGCGCTGAAGAGAGCCAGAGCGGCTGGCCACTCTGCTTCCCGCCTTATTCGTAAGGGTCTACGGGTAGTAGCGTCGCGCTACTACACCGGTCGCCGCCCACCTTCTACGCGCCTCTTCGAGTCCACGGACACCAAACTCGGAGATGAGTCTGAACTGTTTCGAGATCTCAAGACTTGAGCCCACCGATCGTTGCAGATACCGGCGGGCTCCTGCGGGCTCTCGCCAGCACGAAAGGAGGTAGACCAAGTTTCCCTGAGTACGAGAACATTCTAACGTCTGCGAGTCTGATCATCCTACCCGGGCTCGTTCTGGCAGAGGTGGACTACTTTCTGCGAGACAACCGGGCCGCCATGCGAAAGCTGGTCGCGGAGGTCTTTGATCCGGGAACCCGCTACGAGTATGAGCTGCCGCTGCCGTCCGACATCGTTCGAGCTCTCGAGCTCGACGCGAAGTTCGGAACGCTCGACTTGGGACTGGTCGATGGAACCGTTGCCGCTGTCGCCGAGCGGCGGCACGTCTACCGAATACTTACGACCGATCGTCGTCACTTCGGCGCAATCCGCGTGGGTCCGCGTCTTGCGCGGTCGCTCGAGCTGTTGCCCTGACTGAGCATGCCCGACATCAAGATCCCTGCCGATGGAAGAGGTGATCACCTCCTACTATCTGAGAACGCGCGTGCAGGACCGCCCGGGCGTGCTCGCCGACAAAATTGCCACAGCGCGTCGAAGTCATGGATGCCGACGTCGGGTAGGTCAAACACTACATCGCCGGGGCGACGTCACGGTCCGCGGTAAGTTGACGCCTTCCGGAAAACCCCGACGATGCAAGGCACACTGCAGGTCCTGAACGAACTCGAGCGCGCCGGCGTGCTCGGCCGCTACGCGATCGGCGGCGCCATGGGAGCGACGTTTTACGTCGAGCCGCTGCTGACCTTCGACCTCGATGTGTTCGTGGTGCTGCCGCGGGCTGGTGGCGGACTGCTTTCCCTCGCTCCGCTGTACGAGGCGTTGCGCGCGCGGGGCTACGCGGAGGAGGGCGAGTGCGTTATGATCGAAGGCGTGCCGGTGCAGTTTCTGCCCGCCTACAATGCGTTGTTGGAGGAGGCTCTTGCCCAGGCGCGCGAGACAGCTTACGATGAAACACGCGCGCGCGTGCTCCGCGCCGAGCACCTCCTCGCCATCTGCTTGCAAACCGGCCGGGACAAGGACCGCGAGCGGGTACGTATTCTCCGCGCGCAGGCGAAGCTGGATATGGACTATCTGGCCGGAGTGCTGACGCGGCATCAACTTGAGGCGAAGTGGAACGAATGGAAAGGCTGACCCCCGAAATCGCCAAGCTGTTCGCCGCCAAGGAAGAGCGCCGGCACAAGCTGGCGGCGCTGCCCTTCGCGGAAAAGGTGCGCGCGGTGGTGCGCATGCAGAAAATGGCCGCGCCGCTGTTGCGCACCCGCGGGCGTCCCGTGTGCGTCTGGCCCCTATGAGCACCGTCCTCTCCAAGGAAAAGAACGTTCTCGGCGGCCCGCTGCTCGCGTGCAGCTATGCGCCGCTCACCGGATTCTTCCGCGACGGCTGCTGCGCGACGCATGGCGCGGAAGGCGTCGCGCACCTCGTGTGCGTCAAGGTGACCGAGGAGTTTCTCGATTTCAGCCGCTCGCGCGGCAACGACCTCGGCACGCCGCGCCCGGAAATGCGCTTCAAGGGCTTGAAGCCCGGGGACCGCTGGTGCCTGCACGTGCTGCGCTGGGTCGAGGCCTACAAGGCCGGCATGGCGCCGCAGGTCGTCCTCGAATCGACCCACGAAAA
>WNFE01004231.1_pt1 | contig 10672 bp, 10 predicted proteins | sample 5400451 | NCBI WGS metagenome assembly WNFE01 (sample SAMN13153344, study PRJNA577476) | soil metagenome | isolation source: 200 cm saprolite under Douglas fir tree site 2 hole 2 | place: USA:California | collected 2015-04-18
CACTGAGAGCGACAGTGCGGATGGTTCAAGCCTGGGCTACCTGACGATGCTGCATGATTATGGCGTGACCCTGGCCTGGCAATTCGCCCCGTCTCTCCAGGATCCTGACGTGACCACCGTGACCACCATGGCACGCCTGTCCGTCTAAGGGGTGCGCATCAGAGACATGATCGAGCTGGGAAAAGGAAGGGCGCGCAGAGCGCGCCCTCTGCCCACACAGTGGCAGAAGGAATACTGCTATGGACATCGTCCACGACGATTATCAGGTCCACTACGACGCCGCCACGGCAACGGTGCTCTGCCAGGGCTCATTTCGGCTCCGGGGTACGGAGGAATATGCGCCGATCTTGCAGGTGCTCACCGCCGCCGCCGATGCCAAACCCACGACGCTGACGCTGGATCTGCGCACGCTCCGGTTTCTCAACAGCTCGGGGATCAATACGCTGGCGAAATTTGTCCTGCACGCCCGTCAGTACCATGCCACGCAAGTGGTGATCAAGGGCAGCCATGCCTTTCCCTGGCAAGAGAAGTCCTTGACGAATTTCCAACGCCTGTTGCCCAGGTTGCACCTGGAGATAGAGTGATGCCGGCCGCACAGCCACCCCGAGGACCATCCCGCCAGGCCCTGCTGGCCGAAGTGCAGGCCCTGCGGCAGCGTGTTGCCGCACTGGAGCAGGAAAAACGTGATCTGGAAGTCATGTTAGAGATGGCTACAGACCATGCCGATGACCTCTCAGAAACCCTGCAGCAAGAGCGGGATGATCTGGAAACCATGCTAGAGATGACCACGGACCACGCCGATGCACTCGAAGCCGATCTCCAGAGCCAGGCGGAAGCTCTCGCACGGCGGAGCCAATTTATCCGGGAGACGTTTGGCCGCTATGTCTCGGAGGAGGTGGTGGCGCAACTGCTCGATGCCCCCGAGGGCCTCGAACTCGGCGGGGTCAAGTGCAAGGTCACCATTTTGATGTCGGATGTGCGGGGCTTTACGGCCCTCGCCGAGTGCCTCGAACCGCAGGAGGTCATGACCTTCCTCAATCGCTATCTGGAGGCGATGGTGGATGTCATTCTCGCCTACCAGGGTACGATTATTGAGATTCTGGGCGATGGCCTTCTGGTGCTGTTTGGAGCACCCCTTACCCGCGACGACGATGCCGAACGAGCGGTCGCCTGTGCCCTCGCCATGCAGTTGCGCATGGACGCCACCAATGCCCCGCATCGCCGCGCCGGCCTGCCGGACGTCGACATGGGCATTGGCATTCACACCGGCGAGGTCGTGGTAGGCAATATTGGCTCCCAGCAACGTACGAAGTATGGCATGGTCGGCAGTGCGGTGAACCTCACCGGGCGTATTGAATCGTACACCACGGGTGGGCAAATCCTCATTTCCCCCACCACCTATGTGGAAACGGCTGCGCTCCTCACGGTGTCCCATCAGATGACCGTCGCCCCCAAAGGGGTGGCAGCCCCCATTACCCTCTATGCCGTCAGCGGGATGAGGGGCGCCCATGCCCTGTGCCTGCCGACACAGACAGATACGCTCATCTCCTTGCCCCAGGCGCTCGACGTCCGCTATACCCTCCTGGAGGGGAAATTTGCTGGCAGCACCATGTATGGCGGGCGTATGGTCAAGCTCGCCACCAGGACGGCTGAACTGCACGTGGACCAGCCGGTGGCGGCCTTCAGCAATCTCAAGCTGCACCTCCTGCGTTCCACTGGCGAGGTGGTGCCAGGGGAGCTGTTTGCCAAAGTGGTCGAGACACTGCCCGAAGACGCCTCCAGAGTCGTGGTCCGTTTCACGTCGATCCCAGAGGCGGCCCGGACGTTTTTGGACACCATGAGGGGGTATGAATATCATGTCATCAACAGAGCCGAACAAGTATGAGGAGTATCGGGCTGTCCCCTCGACCAGCATGGACCTCGAAAGGTCGAGACCAGCGTGGTGGACACGGCGGGCGTTGCTCGGCACCGCGGCGGGCGCAGCGCTCGGAGCCTATGGCCTGTCGTTGGGTCTGACGGCGGAGGTCCCCAGCACGTTTGATGGGACGGGTTTTAAGCTCCGGGCACCCGAGCCCAATGCGAAGCGCGGCGGGGTCTTACGCTATGGGTTCTTCGGCGCGCCGGCGCACTTCGATGTGCATCAGTTGGGCGCCGGCATAGGCATGCAAGGCTGCATGTATGATAACCTGATCCGGCGTGACCCCCGGGACAGCGGGCAGACCATCATCCCCGACCTGGCCCACAGTTGGGAGATTGCCAAAGACGGCAAAACCTATACGTTTTTCCTGCGTCAAGGAGTGAAGTTTCACGATGGCGGAGCGTTGACCGCTGAAGATGTCAAGGCCACTTTCCAACGCCTGATCTTTCCCCCACAGGGCTTCATCAGCTTGCTCACGCCGTTGTTCTCGACTGTCGAAGCGATCACCGTGCGTGACACCTACACCATCGAATTCACGCTCCGCGAGGCCCGACCCAGGGCGTTCATACTCGGGGCGTTTGCCAGCGGCAGGAGTGTCATCGTACGCAAGAAGACGTTGGAAGATAACAATTACAATCTGCGCCAGGTGCTGAACTATCCTGGCACCGGCCCGTTCCGGCATGTGAAGCGCATTGATAAAGAAGTGTGGGTGATGGAGCGCAACCCCAACTACTGGAACGAGGGTCTGCCCTACCTTGACGGGATCGAGTTCTACCACTTCGAGCCCTTCTCACCGCCCTTAGGGGCAGCGCTCTTCTCTGGCCGCATCGATTATGCCCGCCTGCTCGACCAGGTCAGCCTGAAGAAGCTCCAGGAGACCCCGGGCATGTCCGGGCACCCATTATACCAGAGCGCCATCCAGGGGGTCTGGGTCAACAACACGAAGAAGCCGTTTGACGATCCCAGAGTACGCCGGGCCATGCACCTGGCGTTCGATCGACCAACGCTGGTGGAAGTAGTCAAAGACATTGCCCCCATGCTGGTCGGCGGTTTTATCTATCCGTTCTCGGACTGGGCCACGCCGCCGCCGAAATTGGCCGAGCGGCTCGGCTACCAGGTCGATCCCACGGCCGCGCTCAAGGAGGCCAAACAATTGCTCGCCGCCGCCGGGCATGCCAAGGGCCTCAAAGGGGTGGACTTCCTGGTCAGGGATGCGGCGTCTTTCAACACCTGGGCCCCAGCGGTGCAGGAGATGCTCAAGGCCATCGGCATCGAGACGAACCTGCGCACCGTCCAGGCTTCGGTGTGGTTCGGCGAAGCGCAACGGGGCACCTTCGACATCACCATCAATATTCAACAATCCACGCTGATCGACCCATCCGATTACTTCCGAGCCTGGTATAGCAAGGACGGCCCCCAGAATTACTCGAAATGGCACAACCCAGCGTTCGAGGAACTCCTGCCCCAAATTGACCGTGAACTCGACGAGGCCAGACGCAAGGACCTGGTACGGAAAGCAGAGGCGATCTTTGAACAGGACCCGCCCTTGCTACCGGTGTCCTGGGAAAAGATCAACGACGGTTGGTTCAATTACGTTAAGGGCCACAATCCGTACAACTACTTTGGCATCTACGACGTCGTGCGCTTCGATACGTTCTGGTTGGATAAATAGCATGCGCGTACGCAAACGGCTGCGCATCACGGGGCGTGTACAAGGAGTTGCTTTTCGTGCCTCGGCAGTCACGACAGCGCAGGCGCTGGGTCTCGCTGGCTGGGTGGCCAATCGCGCCGACGGCAGTGTCGAGGCGGTGGCCGCGGGGGATGAGGCGGGGGTTGCAGCGTTCATCCGCTGGTGCCATCAGGGGCCACCGGCAGCCCGTGTCGACCACGTTGAAGTGACCGATGAGCCGGTACACAGCGCATTGCCAGAGCCATTCACGATCCGTTAACCGGGAAAGGGCAAAGGAGTCACCACGCGACGATGCAGCTTTACTATGATATCCACGACGGTACTGGTCCCTACGTGTCGATGGTCCATGGCTGCCTGTCGAGTCGCGCACACCCAAGACTCCAGGTGGTCGGGACCAACGCCGGGCATGCTGTCAACATCGAGGCCGAGACGTTTAACACCGCAGTCGTTGACTTTCTGAGTCGACATCTCTAGGGTACTGCGGAATGTAGAGCTGACGGTAAAACCTGGAGCGTAGGCATTGATGAGGAGGGTAACCGATGAGGTGGACCTGGGGTGCAGCGTGTATGGCCCTCCTGATGCCGGGGATGCTCCTCGTTACGGGCCCCCCTGTAGCCGGCAGCGATTGGGCTGCACTCTTTGCGGGGGATGTGGTAGTCGAGGCGGTAAAACGTCCGGATGGGATTCCTGGCTTGCGGGCCTCGTTTGCGGTCGCAGCACCACGAGAGCGCATCTGGGCTGTACTCCTCGATTATGCGAGCTTTCCAAAGATCTTTCCGGATATCCACAACATGCGCGTGCTCACGCACGATCAGCAGGGCGCCCAGGTAGAATACTGGGTGCATGCCATAATGTCAAAGTACCACTATGTGCTGTACCGCCATTATGATGAACCGGGCCGGCGGTTGACATGGACGCGGGTCGCTGGAGATCTGAAGCGCATGGAGGGGAGCTGGGAGATTCACGACACGCCTCGATCTGATGTCCAAATGCTGGTCTACGAGTCCTATATAGACATAGACAGTGTCGTCCCTAAGGCCCTTTTACGCATGGAGGCGACGCGCAAAACCCGCGAGATGGGCGAACGCCTCCGGAACTGGATTGAGGGGCGCCCCATGCCAGAGTGAGGTAAACCCCAATCGAGTGCGGTTGTGCCAGTAGCAGTGCCAGCTACACGCTTAGGCCCCTGTAGGCACAGCAGGAGACGAGGTCGCCGTGGTCGTGCCATTCCCAATGAGGAGGGTCTTGTTGGGAATATCGAAATCGCAGGGATCTAATCTGATCGCGTCGTTCACCTGTGGCCCAGCACCAATGGCGTAGGTACTGGCCGTGACCGTCAGTGTGCACGCGTTACCAAAGGTGTTAGTCCCAGTCGCTGTCCCACCCACAGATGAGAGCGTAAAGTTTGTCGAGCTGTTGCTGAACGCCAGGGTCGTCGCTATATTGGCCAGGCCTGGATTAAACACCGCCCCGCTTGGAAATGTAAACGATTGATTATTCAAATCATCTACTATAGCCGGCTCGACCTTCTCAGAACACCCGAGGAGACTCATGGCCCCTGCAAGCGCGATGAGCGCTACGAAGCCACGCATGGTCCTGCTGGCACGTTGCACCTTCTTTCCTCCTTTCCTGTTCTTGAAGAGCTGTCCTCTCGCCTCTTGCTCGGCTGACGATAGCACGGATCCCTACGTGGGGAAAGCCAGGAGGTTACACGCTTGACACCTCCGTATCCTTTCCGTAGCATGCTGGTCTACCCAGGCTCCTCGTGCAGAGGTGGCAACATATTGTCAAAGGATGGTGTTTATGGCCGAAGCCATCCCCGCCAGTCCTCAGGCAGTCTATAAGCGGTCTATCACCGAAGTCGTTGTCAATGGTGCGCCCTTCGACCTAGCGACGTATCCGCCGCAACGCCGGTCCTAGGCCTATCGGAGGAGACAGTCATGGGACATACCACAGAACGCCTACGCGATCCTGCACTGGCTGCCTTGAACGGTGTGCCTTTTAACTTAACAGCATGGATTGCCCGCTCTATGTCTGGCGATATGGGCTCAGTAGGGAATAAAGAAGTCTTTCGGCATTCCGACTTCATCTTCATGATTGTCAAAGGACCGAATAGACGCAATGATTTCCATATCGATCCTTACGACGAAATTTTCTGTCAGCTCAAGGGCACGATCTATGTGAAGCATCGCGATGCCGCTGGCCAGACCCAGGTTGCTGAGGTGAAAGAGGGCGAAGTGATGATTATCAATGCCTTCACACCCCATCTCCCCATACGTCCCCCGGAGACGCTCGGCCTCGTCATTGAGCGTCCTCGGGTGGCGGGAGAGCAGGATGGCATCGTCTGGTACTGTGATGCCTGCGGCAAGGGGCTGCATCAAGTGGCGCTGGATTGCCAGGACATCGAGACTCAATTGAAGCACGCGCTCGATGCCTTTAACGCTGACCTGGCGCTGCGGACTTGCACAAGTTGTGGCAGCGTGCTTCCCGATCCAGCTCAGCAACCCCCATGGCAGCAGATGGTACCAGCCAGTACGAGAGACGCCTGACCAGCCCCATTGACATCCGCGGCATGACGAGGCTATCACGGCGAGAGCGTAAACGGCTCTGAGTACAGCGGCGGCAAGGTGCCACGAGGGGCAATAACAAAACGGAGAGGATCTGAGAAAGATACCTGGGGATACCATGTCGCCTGCCACACGCCCGCCCCTGCGAGCGGTGCTTCCCGAAGGTAGCGTATCTCGAGATGGAGGCCTTGATCATCCACCGGCAGAGCGTCGATGAAGAGAGGCACCCAGCGGCCGTCACGGATCTGAGTTTCCAGGTGGACCAATGGGGCATCAAACGAGATCGTTCCAGGGCTCAGATCCTGCCAGACAAAACTCGCCCTGGGAGGTGTGGTACTGCGATCCAGCGTGACCCGCTGCGCCTCGCGTCCCCCTTGCGTAGAAAGCACTTCAGGGAAAGCTTGCACTTTCAGACCCGGTCTGAAGATCCATTGTGACGGAAGCGCCGGAGGCGTAGTCAGGGCAGCCATCTGCGTCACCAGGTATTCCAGCCGTGCGGCAATGACGGGACCACTGGCCGGACCATATAAGGTCGAGGCCCCCTCGTAATGTTGCAGGGCGTATTCCTCGGGGGTCGTGAAATACGAGATATATTGATTCGCCAGGCCAACAATGGCGACATGCGTAAGGCTCTGCCGGGTGTGCTGCGCGGCCTGCAAGACAGCCTGTTTGAGGCGCTGGCCCATTTCTGTGCTCATCTCGCCTGGGACAGCGACGAGGAGCAATTCATTGATGCGCATTGTCTGCAAGGTCATCGTCGTTGGAAAGTCTGTGGCCGGTATGAGGTCTTGGAGAAAGTCCAGGGCTTTCAGCTTCCAGGTATGACAGCCTTGCGGAGATTCTTGGCGTGCGCCTTCATACACTCCCAGAAGCTTCCCATACAACAACGATCGCCCTTCCTCCGATCCACCCAGCACCGGCACACCAACCATGGCATGCTGGCACAGCTCCAGGTCATCCGCCGTGTAGGGGATTTGCAGTGGCAGCTCCTCGTAGTTGTAGCCGAGGTGCACCGCGTCTGTCAGGCGCGTATCGAGATCCTGAAAGAGATCGAATGCCTTGCTTGCCAGGGTGAGTCCTAACTGTTCTGCCTCGGCAAAATTCTGCGTCGTAAACGCCGGTGCGACATCGCCTTCTGCACCATTCGTGAGCGCGTGTATCACCTCAGTCTGCACGCCATAGTGCCGTCGTATAGCCCATTCCAAGGCGCGCTCAGCCGCGGCGTGTACGTCCCCGCTATAGAGATCATTGCTGGACGGCACGGCCGTGCCATGGATAGCGAAGTTCGTGAACGCCCCGAGAGGTTGGGTGCCAGCACCGACAATCCGGTCAACGCGCAGCATGGTGAAGGTCGGGTCGACCGCGCGGTACTCCGGGAGCATGGTCCACAGAGCCTCTTCGGAGATGGTCTGAGACTTGTTGTTGTTATAGGCCTCAAGGCTACGATTGTGCGTCAGGCCAAAGATGGTCATGTGGCCAATAGCGATCCTGGCTGGGGCACGCGTGCGATACGCGGCGAGGACGGCGTTGGCGATACGTTCGGTCAAAAACGTCACGATGCGGGGATCATAGCCCGGGCGGTTCGAACCCCAGTAATTATAGTACGCCACCCCAAAATACCCGCCTGGGCCCGCATGCGTATGCGTTGCCCCGATAAGCAAGCGATCTACGGAGATACCCGTCTCCTGGACAATGGCCCGAGCGACCTGCAGATGCAGCAGCGCTGAGATCGCTCCAAGATCACACTGCACCAGGACGACGTGCTCACCGCGGGCATCTTCCAGGTAGAGAGCACGGGCATACAGCCGTGTACGCACACCAGCCGCATCGTCCGTGCGGGCGCGAGAATAGCCAAAGAGGGGCAACCCCGGCGGGGGTGTAATATCGACTTTGCCTACGCCAGCGACAAAGACCCCTCCAGCCTTCCATGACCCAGGGTCGATCCCTGGGACCCGGATCACGGTGGACGTAGGAATGAGCATGGGAGTGGGCGGAGGAGTACACCCACTCCCAACCATAATGCCCAGGAGCAGACAGACGTAGAGTCGCCAGATTCGCCACGTGTCATGCATCAGCGCTACTCTCAGGCATATGAGACTCATCTCCCCTGGCGAATGAAGTCAGCGATGCGCTCGCCAATCATCATTGTGGTGACGTTGGTGTTGGCCCGAATACAGTCGGGCATGATGGAGGCGTCCACGACACGCAGGTTCTGGATGCCGCGCACGTGGCCATGTTGGTCCACGACTGCCATGGGGTCTGAGGCTGGCCCCATCTTGCAGGTGCCCGAGATATGCTGGCCAGTGGTAACCTCCCGCAATAAATACTCATTCAAAGCCTCATCGCTCGCCAACTCGGTGTCAGTCGGCTCGATGCGCTCTGCGATGATGCTCTGAAAATCCTCGTGCTTGACGAGCTGTACCGCGCGCCGCACCATCTCACGCATGCGTCGGCGGTCGAACTCCTCCTGGAGGTAGCGGTAGTCGAGGAATGGCTGCACGTGGGGGTCGGTGGACTGCAGCCGCAGCTCTCCGGCACTCGTCGCTAAGTCGAGCACTCCCAACATACGGATCCCTAAGGGCTCCATACGGTCACCGCCCCGGTTGACGCGCTCCGTGGCGAAAGACGACATGAAGATCATCAAGTCATTACGCAGAGGCGAGCCCTCGGCAGTCCAGCGCAGCGCCATCTGAATTCTGGGAGCGAGCGGATCGAGAGGGTGTTCCTTCTGCGTGCGCCAGGTGATGTAGATGATCGGATGATCTCGTAAGTTCTGTCCCACGCCAGGGAGATGGTGGACCACGGGGATATTGAAACTGCGGAGATGCTCTTGCGGCCCGACGCCAGAGAGTAACAGGAGATGCGGGGAAGCAATGGCACCAGAGCTCAGGATAATTTCCTTGCCGGCGACGGTAAACTTCTGTCCACCACTCTCCACCTCGACGCCGACGGCTTTTGTGCCGTCGAAGATGATGCGGTGCACCATGCAGTCAGGCCGGATAGTCAGGTTCAACCGATGCCTGGCCTGGCTCAGATAGCCCAACGCAGTACTCCAACGAATGCCGTTGGGGTTGTTGCAGGGCACCGGACCGATGCCGGTGGCATCCGGGTGGTTATGGTCTGGACTCTCCGGAAATCCTGCAGCCCTACAGGCGTTGTAGAAGGCCCGCTGGTCTGGCAACCACTCATCTCGTTTAAAGCGTCGGACAATGATCGGACCGTTAGCGCTATGAAAATCACTGTCACCGAAGTCCGTGTCCGTCTCAATCTTGCGGAGATACTCAAAGCAATGCTCAAAGTGCCACTCATCGTTGCCCATCGCAGCCCATGCGTCATAATCTTGCGGCACGCCGCGCAGGAACACCTGGCCATTGATGGCACTCGATCCGCCCGTCACTTTGCCCCGAGGCACCATCATCTCAGGCGCCTTGTCGGTCGCCTTGCCAACGAACTGCCAGTTATGGTCACTGACCATGATGTCGGTGGCCGTGGCATAGCCATGCTTCACCTCATCGGGCAACTGCTCCAGAGTAGGATAATCGGGTCCGGCCTCGATCAGCAACACCGACCGCTGGGGGTCTTCACTGAGGCGGGTCGCGACGATGGCGCCGGCTGACCCTGCGCCCAACACAATGTGATCGTACTGCATCAGACAGTCCTCCAGAAACATTGGCAACAATGGAGACTCCCCGCAGCATGCTTCTGGGCCTGGTGCAGACAGGGAAGGTCGTCTACACCGCACGCTGTGGGGCAGCAGACTCGCAGCGGTGGCATGATATATGTGGTAAAAGGAGGCGTCAATATACCATAAGGAGAGAATATCGATGCCAGAGCCCTGTTTTTCATAGCGCACGAAGAGCCAAGGCCTCTCATCCTGCCTTGCGACAAGTTGTCCAGATGCGACATCTTGTCTAGTATGCTGCAACGTCGCACCGCCATCCAAGTTCTGATCCATTTGCCCTCAGTTCCATGAAATCCCTTATAATTCAATTTGATATGAAGTATGGCACACGAATTGCTCTCTAGCATACGCCGATTGTGGAAAAATTCCGAACAGCCACAGGAGCTTGAGGATAAACATAAGAAGGAGGTACCATTATGGCAGAATTGAATCCTTGGCAAACGCTGGAAGCGTTACGTCGTGAGCTCGACAAAGTTTTCGACGAGACGAGCACCCGTAATGAGCCTTTTTTCCGCACCGCCTTTCTCCCTGGTAGAGCAGCCCGGCGTTACCCGTTAACCAATCTCTATGAAGATAAAGACGCGGTGTACCTGGAAGCGCTGGCGCCAGGTGTCGATCCCGCCACCTTGGGGCTGAGTGTTGTGGGCAACACCCTGAGTATTACAGGGGAGAAACGGCGTGTGGCTGGGGACGTGAAACCAGAAGCGTTCCATCGCAGTGAGCGAGCCACGGGCAAGTTCGTGCGGCATATTCAACTGCCTGTTGAAGTGGACGAGAACAAAGTCCATGCCGATTATAAAGACGGACTGCTCATT
>WNFE01012497.1_pt1 | contig 10672 bp, 10 predicted proteins | sample 5400451 | NCBI WGS metagenome assembly WNFE01 (sample SAMN13153344, study PRJNA577476) | soil metagenome | isolation source: 200 cm saprolite under Douglas fir tree site 2 hole 2 | place: USA:California | collected 2015-04-18
GGGGCATCCCCATGCACACGGGAGGGAGAAGCGCCGGGCTTCAGAGTTCCGGCAAGTCTTTGGATGCGGGAGCGTAGCGACGCAGAAGTGTAATGGAAACTACCAGCACAAGAACCAGCAGACCCAACAAACCAAGCTCAACCATCGAAGAGCGAAAGATGGCGCGCGCCTTCGGTCGCCCATGCACCTTCCTTGGTGAGAGTGGCGGCTTCCAGGGTAATCACCAGAATGCGCCGAATGGAGGCAATCAGCCCGACGACCAGAAAGGGTTCCATAACCAGAACATGTGAGCGAATGGAGATACGCACCGTGTGCAGAATCTCCACCAGCATCAGCACAATGAGGAGCTGGTTCAATACCTTCAGAGTCTGGGCTGCAACCGTCCAATGACTGAGATCGATCCACAGGATTTGGCCCGCGGTGGCGATGGTCACAAAGGCCGTGACAGCCAGCAACACGGCGAGAATGGAGTAGATGACTATCTCGGTTTTGCTCAGATATAATAGTAGTCAAAGCGGCTGCGTAATTTGTCTTCGACCATATCGGACTCCAGTTCAAATCGAAAACGGTGAGGATTGTACGCCCGAAATGGCTTGCTGTGTTAAAGAAGGCCCGCGAGCACAGGAGGGCTTATGCGGAGACTTCTTGCGCTCAGGATTTTGAAAGCGCGCGATCGATGGAGAGGGCGCCGGAGCCTTTGACTATCAGGACCAAGGCGACGGCGATGGCAAGCAGATGATACTCGTACCCTTCGCCCGTTTTTGCGCCGGACCAGTTGATGAAAAATCCGAGCTTGAAATGCACCAACCATACAGCCACCAGCATGTTGCAAAGAATGCCGAAGGCGGCGACGCGCCCGAGGAATCCGAGCACTAACCCGATGCCGCCGAGGAATTCGGCGCAGATGGCCAGGAAGGCCAACGGCGCCGGGATGTGCATCTGCTGAGTGAAGAAGCCCATGGTGCCGCTGAAGCCGTAGCCGCCGAACCAGCCGAGAGCCTTCTGCGCGCCGTGCGCAAAAAAGACCCCGCCAAGGATGAGCCGAAGGATGGTCAACGTGAAATCGTCAGTGGTGTTGATGAGTTTGCGAAACATGCGTCGGTCCTCCTGTTCCTGGATGGGAAGATGGGTTTCGAGGGAAGGAGGATATTACAACTATTTCGCGAAATAGCACGCGCGAAAACGAGGGGCGGCAGGAATGCAAGGAAGGCAATATTTGCCCAGGTAACGAGAAGGAGGCGGTTGCCGGGGGATGGACTGAAATCGGGGCAAAACGTCGTACCATGGTGCTAAAGGAATCCTTCGGAGGGCGCCATCGACTACCAAGAGAAACGCCGTTCGCCGAGATATTCGTTCATCGCGAGCGCCGAGCTGATCGAAGAGAAAGCCGACGTGCGCATTGCCTCGCGGGTGAGCGAGCTGAGCCGGTTTGGCTGCTATCTGGACATGATGAATCCTTTTCCAACGGGGACGATGGTGCTGGTGAAGATTTCCGCGGGAGATGCGTTCTTCGAGGCCAAGGCGAAGATCGTTTATTCGCAGCCGAATATGGGGGCGGGCGTTGGGTTTCTCGAAGTCGCGCCGCCGTCGCAAGAGGTGCTGGAACGATGGCTGGATGGGGCGGAAAAGGAACAGCAGAAACAATCGGAATAGTTTGCCCTCACCTTGCGCGTTTTTGGACCGCACGGAAATGCATTCGCGGCAATCCACTTAAGACTTCAGAATAAATCAGGATGGCAGTGGGATACCGCGCGCTTGCAAGCGGTAGCGGCCGGTGTGTCTGACCGAGAATTCCGGCTGCGAAGAAAACTAAATTGAATTGCGCTTCATTTCAGACATGAGGTAATCGCAAGAGCGGACGGCTAGAGACATGATGGTCAGCGTCGGATTCTGGCACGGATTCGAAGTGAAGCCGGAAGCGTCCATGACGAAAAGATTCTTAATGTCGTGGGTCTGCTGGAATTGATTGAGGACGGATTTTTTCGGGTCGGAACCCATGCGGGCGATGCCGGCTTCGTGAAGCGCCCAGCGCGGCGCGGAAGGATGCGCGTAGGTGCGGATATTTTTTGCGCCGGCGGCTTCGAGCATTTCACCGGCGGAGTCGCCCATGTCCTGGATCATGGCGCGTTCGTTTTCGCCATCGGACATGTGAATTTTGAGGACAGGAATCCCGTAGACGTCTTTCACATTGGGGTCGAGCTCGACGAAATTGTCCCAGCGTGGAAGGACTTCGCCGAAGCCGGTGATGTCGATGCTCGTGCGGGGTTCGCGAAGGGCTTTTTTGTAGGCTTCGCCGAAGCTGGGGGCGCCCCAGTTAAATTTCGTCGAGGACCCGCCCTCGTAACCAAAGCCGCGGAGAAACTTTTTGTAGGGCGGTTCGTTGCGCAAATTACGGAAGCGCGCGATGTAAATGCCGAGCGGCTTTACGGGCGCGCCGAGAGAAGCCTTTGCGCCGAGGGCCGGAAATTCGCCACTGCCGCCGCCGCTTCGAACGTGTGCGGTGAGGTAATGGCCGAGGACGCCGCTGGAATTGCCGAGACCATTCGAATATTGCGGCGTTGCGGAATTCAGCAAGATTCGAACAGACTCCTGCGATTGCGCGCAGAGGATGACCACTCGCGCGGAGATTTCGCGGGACTGACGCGTGACGCGATCCACGTAGAGAACGCCCCGTGCGCGGTTGCGCTCCGGGTCCATCAGGACCTTGTGGACCATGGCGTTCGAAATGAGCGTACAGTCGCCGGTGGCAAGGGCATCGGCGACGGTGGTGAACGCGGAATTGAAGTACGAGTGGGTCATGCAGCCGCGTTCGCAGGGGCCGCAGTAGTGGCAGGGGCCGCGGCCGTTGAGGGGCTTGGTCAGATTCGCATTGCGCGAGGACATGACAGTGCGGCCGAGCTTTTCCTTGACGCGATTGCGGAAGAGAGTTTCCTGGCACGTGAGCGGGACGGGCGGCTGAAATTGCCCGTCCGGGAGATGCTCGAGTCCTTCGGCGGAGCCGGTGATGCCGACGTATTTCTCGACGAGGTCGTAATAAGGCTCGATGTCTTTATAGCCGAGAGGCCAATCTTCGCCGTAACCATCCTGCGAGGCGGACTTGAAATCCCAATCGCTGAAGCGCAGGCTCACGCGGCCCCACACGTTGGTGCGTCCGCCAGTTATGCGCAGCCGGCCCATCCAGCTGAACGGCTTGTCGGTCGGCGTCGTATACGGCTCTTCGAGATCGTTGACGAACCAGTTGTAGGTGTACTCGTTGCAAACTCCAAATTTGATTTGGATGGGGCGCGTCTTGCGGATGATTTCCGGGGCCTTGTTGCGGTATTTGAGTTCGAACGCGGGTTTGTGTTCGGTGAAATTCTTATCAGACTGCGGGCGGCCCGCTTCAAGAAGCGCGACCTTCAGACCGGCTTCTGCGAGACGCTTGCAAGCCCAGCCGCCAGATGCGCCGGAACCAACGACGATGACATCGTAAGACTGCTTTTTTTGTTCGGCCATGTATTTGCAATTCGAACTGGGATGCTAACAAGCGGCGGGAAACAGGTCAATCGAGGAAGAAGGAAACCAGACTTCCTTGTTCTTGTGAGCGATTGAGCGTGAGTGATACCATCAGCGCGAAAATTGGGGGAGGCGAAAGGACTGGAATGGGCAAAGTGAGCGCATTGCCAATTATCCAGGTGGAAGCAGCCCAAAACAGACGGCTGACGCGGCGGGAGATGGTGCAGCGGCTGCTCGCAGGCGCGGGAGCCGGTGCAGCGTGGCCTCTGGTGGCGGCTTCGCATCCGATTTATGAACATCTGGCCAATGGCGCGATGTTCGAGGAGGCGGAAAAGCTTGGTGCAACAAATTGGAAGCCGCTTTTCCTCAATGCGCAGCAGGAAGAAACGCTGGCCGCGCTTGCCGAAGCGATCGTTCCGGGATCGCGGAAGGCACAGGCAGACCGCTTCATCGATCTGCTCCTGAGCGTGGACACGACTGAACACAAGAAAAGCTTCGTCGATTCGCTTGCGGCGTTCGAGACGGAATCGCAGAAACGCTTCGGGAAGCGATTCCCTGCTCTCAACGCCGGGGAGCAAAATGCGCTGCTGACGGATGCTTCAACGCGACCGGCGAAAGAAAGTGCAACTGGCGGCGATAGAAAAGAGGATCCCGGTCTTCGCGGGCACTTTGAAAACCTGAAGGGATGGATCAGCGGAGCGTATTACTCCTCGGAAGCAGGAATGCGCGAGCTGGGATGGACCGAGGACCGCGTGTTCGAAAAGTTTCCCGGTTGCGGGCATCCGGAAGGACACCACTAAAGGGAATTCCATGAACATCTTTTCTGATTCCAATCGCAGAGAATTTCTTCGTGGCGCGGCGCTGACAGGAGCGGGGCTGGCGCTTTCGAACCGGCTGCTCGCGGCAAAAGAAAAGAAGGTCCTTGTTTTCACGAAATCCTCGGGGTGGGAACACGATGTCGTGAAACGGGTCGATGGAAAGCCGAGCGTCGTGGACGAGGCCGTGACGGACCTGGGGAACCGGCACGGATACAAGGTGGGCGTGACCAAGGATGGGCGCATTTTCGATTCGAAAGAGTTCCACTCCTACGCTGCAATGGTGTTTTTCACCACCGGGGATCTCACGACGCTGGGCACGGACGGCAAGCCGCCGATGTCCGCCAAAGGCAAGCAGAATTTGCTGGACGCCATAAAGGGAGGAATGGGATTTGTAGGCATTCACGCGGCGAGCGACACGTTTCACACGCAGCCGGATCCGCCGGACCATTCGAGTCGCTACATCGCACACGGGGAGAACGAAGATCCCTATCTGAAAATGCTTGGCGCGGAATTCATCGTGCATGGGAGCACGCCGCGGCTGCAAGACGCGCCGCTGATCGTGAATGACCCGAAATTTCCCGGGCTGGAACACGTGAATTCGCCCGTGAGCTTCAACGAGGAGTGGTATTCGCTAAAGGATTTTGTGCCGGACCTGCATGTCATCCTCACCCTGGATACGCACAGCATGAAGGGCGAATGCTACCAGCGCGCGCCGTATCCCGTGACGTGGGCGCGGCTGCACGGCAAGGGGCGCGTGTTCTACACGGCGATGGGAGACCGGCCGGAGAACTGGAAGAACGAGTTTTTCCTGAATCTGGTCGGCGGTGGGATTCGCTGGGCGATTGGCGACGCGAGCGCGCAATTGGACGCGAATTTGAAGCAAGCCGCGCCGGGCTACGCGGAAATCCCTCCAAAGCAACCTTCCGGCAAGTGATCCCTGCATTGTTTCGATCGCCGAACACGGAATCCCAGGGCCCATGCCACGCCCCATCTCGCGCAGCCGAATTAGACGCTTCGTGTGTCTCTGCGGTATCTTCAAAGCAGTTCGATGTGAGGCGATAAGCCCAAGATGATGCAGAGTGGCGGGATTCACCAAATCGAGCTGGTTATCCTCTTGTTGCTGCTTTTTGTTGTCGTGTTTGCAGCCCTCGCGCGCAAGCTGCAGACACCCTATCCCATCGTGCTGGTGATTGCAGGCCTGCTGCTCAGCTTCTTGCCGGGAATTCCGAAAGTTTCGTTGAACCCGGACGTCGTTTTTCTGGTCGTCTTGCCGCCGCTGCTGTACTTCGCGGCGTGGGTCACTTCCTGGAGCGAGTTCAAGTTTAATTTGGTCAGCATTCTCATGCTGGCTTTCGGCCTCGTGGGATTCACGGTCGTGGGCGTAGCGGCCACTACAAAGTGGGTTTTCGCCGGATTTGACTGGCGGCTGGGCTTCGTCCTGGGAGCAGTGGTGGCCACGACCGACGCCATTGCCGCAACCTCCATCGCGAAACGCGTCGGATTGCCGCAGCGCATTGTGGATATCCTCGAGGGTGAAAGTCTGGTGAACGATGCGACGGGCCTGCTGGCGCTGGAATTCGGCGTCGCGATCGTGGTGAGCGGGCAAACACCGACGTTAGGTGCGGGCCTATTGCGCCTGGCCCATCTCACGATTGCGGGGCTCGCGCTCGGCCTGCTCGTTGGCGTTGTCGTAGCGCGAATTCACAAGCTCATCGACGATGGCCCGATCGAGATCACGTTAACCATCTTGGTTCCCTACGTGGCTTACCTGGCAGCAGAGGCGATCCACGCTTCGGGAGTGCTGGCGGTTGTAGCGTGCGGGCTGTACCTGAGCCGTCAGAGCTCGCAATTTTTCTCGCCAAACGTGCGCATGCAGGCCTGGGCGGTGTGGGATGCGCTGACCTTCGTCCTGAACGGGCTGGTCTTCGTGCTGATCGGGTTGCAATTGCCGTTCGTGCTCGCGGGGATTCACGACTACAGCTTTGGGCAGCTTGTAAAGTATGGCGCGCTTTTCAGCGTCATCGTGATTGTGCTGCGGCTGATCTGGATGTTCCCGGGCGCGTATCTCGCAAACGTGATACGCCGGCGCTTCCTGCATCAGGACGTGCGGATGCCGTCGGGCCGGCAAATCTTTGTGGTGGGCTGGACGGGGATGCGCGGCGTGGTGGCGTTGGCGGACGGGAGCCCGTTTCCGCAGCGCAATTTAATCGTTTTCCTGACGTTTAGCGTAATATTGGTGACCTTGGTGCTTCAGGGGCTGACGCTGCCTCCCCTAATTCGCGCGTTGGGGCTCGGCGGCTCTGTGGGGCACGAGGCCGAGGAAAAGGAAGCGCGCCGCGCCATGATCGAGGCCGCCCTGGATCATCTCCTAAGAACTCGAGCGAAGGATCGCCCAGAGTTTGCGCATTACGAGCGCCACCAGGAGCTGAAGCGTGAGCTGGTGCGGATCGAGCTCCGCACTGCCCTGCGGCTGCGCAACGAGGGCCGAATCAATGATGAAGTCTTGCGAAGAGTCGAACACGAGCTGGACCTGAGCGAAGAGCGCCTGTCGTTGATGTAGTTATTCGCGGACTCGCCCGGCGGGACTCTTTCGCGCGCGCTATGATAAACTTTGGTAGTTCCTCCGGTGGGGCCGTGGCGCAGTTGGGAGCGCGCCTCGATGGCATCGAGGAGGTCGTGGGTTCGAATCCCATCGGCTCCACCAACTTACTTTCCTCTTTTCAATCCCATAGCAAAGACTTCAAGGGGCACTAAGGGGGCATTAAGCCACAACGGCGAAAGGGTATCTCACTCGATTGGACCCAAAGAGACTTACGTGAAGCCTGCGTTGCTTCCATTCCGGCGCATTCTTCGAAGTACACGAGCATTGGGAATCTGTCTGGCTCGCCGCGCAAGAGCCGGAAAAGACCTTTCTGTAAGGATTGATCCAGGTTGCCGCGCCTCCTTCCACCATTTCCAGCGCGGCAACCTAGCAGGCACCGTTTCGCTGCTCCGCTCAGCCTTACGCCGCCTCGATGTCTACCCAGAAGCCTTTGCTGGAGTCGCAGTTGACCCGCATCGAGCGACGATCCGCCTGTGGCTCGACGCCCTCGAAACGCCGACACGCTCCCCCCTGCCGCCCGTTCCGCAGCTCCAAATCGCCAGCACAGGGTCCCTTTCCTCGAACCCAGTTTCTGGATATTAATGTCTATATTAGGATGGGACGGGTGGATTCTACACCTGCTTATGTGTTTGAAAACTCTGGAAATGTCCATATTTAGCTGAAGATAATGGCCTTAGCTGGATTTCTATTAGGTCTGTTTGGCTCCGCTAAGTCTGCCTGGTGCTCTCTAGAAATCGACACCAAATAGACGCGAAACTTCCGGGGTATTCGGCGTGAGGCGCATGTATTCCCTCATGGCGTATATTGCGTTGACCGCTGTCACCAGCATCAGCCCATCTTTTATGATTCTCCGCAGGAATGGCGCCCCATGAGTCGCGCGGTCCTACTTTCGCGCCAGAACCTCCGCAGGTTGTGTAGCGGATGTCGGAAAAAGCGCGTCATCCACCAAGGCCAGTCCTTCTTCCACAATATCCAGGCCGTGGCGGAGTTCCTTTTCATTGATGATGAGCGGCGGGCAAACCCACAACATATTGAAGCGGCTGAACGCGTAGAGATGCTTGCTCTTTAAGTGCTCGGCGAGCCTGGTCATCTCCGGGCTGTTGCCGTTGAACGGAGCCAAGGGTTCGCGTGTTGCTTTGTCCTTGACAAGTTCCAGGACGCTGAAGAGCCCTTTGTAGCGAACATCGCCGACGCAACGATATTTCTGCTTCATGGCTTCGAGGCGAGAGGCTAGATAGCGCCCCTGGCGCTCGACGTTGTCAAAGACTTTCTCTTCTTCGTAGATGTTCAGATTGGCGACGGCGGCGGCGCAACAAACGGGGTGGCCGCTGTAGGTGAGTCCGCCCCAAAGCATGTTCGTCTCAAAATGCTGGGCGATGGCATCGGAAACAATCACGGCACCAAGGGGAAGGTAGCCGCTCGTCAGGCCCTTGGCACAAGTCACGATATCCGGACGAATGCCGTAATGTTGCGTAGCGAGCCATTTACCGGTTCGGCCGAATCCGCTCATGACCTCGTCGTCTACCAGCAGGATGCCGTATTTGTCGCAGAGCGCGCGGAGCTTGGGATAGTAGTCGTCCGGAGGAACGAGCAAGCCGTTTGACCCAGTGATGCCTTCCACGAGAATCGCCGCAATCGTGTTTGGGCCCTCCATCTGGATGATTTCTTCAATATGTGAAACGCATTCGCGATGGCATGTCTCCACCTTTTGTCCGAACGGGCAGCGATAGCAGTAGGGATCGAAGACGCGAACAATTCCCGGAACACCCGGCTCGACGGGCCAGCGCCGCGGATCGCCGGAAGCGGTCATCGAACCCATGGTGGCGCCGTGATAGGAACGATAGCGCGTAATGATTTTGTCGCGGCCAGTAAAGAGTTTGGCCATTTTGATGGCGTTTTCGTTCGCTTCAGCGCCGCCCAGTGTGAAAAAGGCTTTCGCCAGGCCGGTGACCTCGGCGAGCTTTTTGCCGAGCTGGCCGCGTGGCTCTGTCGCGAAGCCCGGCCCCGCGAAGCAGAGTTCGTCGACCTGCTTTTTGATGGCTTCCAGCATTTTGGGATGTTGGTGACCAACGTTTAAGTTGATGAGCTGCGAGCTGAAATCGAGCCAGCGATTGTCATCACCGTCCCAGAACCAAACGCCTTGGCCGCGCATCATGTGAATCGGATTCGATACCCCCTGCACAGACCAGGAGAACATGGTGTAGTCGCGGTTTTCTTGCACTACTTTGCGAGAATCCATAAGTTGCGTGTCCCTCCTTGAAACCTTGAGAGCTTTAGCGCTGCTTCAGAATCCAGTCCATCGTCTTGCACGCCAATCGATCGAGCGCCACAACGGACATTTCGAGATGCTCTTCCTTTGTGTCTTCAATCTTATTATGGCTGATGCCTTTCAGCGATTGCACGAACATCATAACGGTGGGAATTCCGGCGCGCGATACTTCGGCCGCGTCGTGCAGCGGGCCCGAAGGCATGCGATGCGAAGCGTCCGAGGTTTCCCGAACGGCCTGCTCACACAGATCCAACAGGTGCGGATGAAACGGCACGGGTTCGATGTTCCAGAGGCGCGACCAGTTCACTGTACAATTCTCTTCGGCGGCGAAGCGGCGACTGGCTTCCTGGGCTTCGCGATACATCTGGGCAAGGACATTGGCGTCCAGATCGCGCTGGTCCAGCGTGACTTCGCAGCGGCCCACGACCGCCGTGACGATTCCAGGGAACGTCTTCACACTGCCCATGGTGCAAACGGCGTCTTCGTGCTTGCTGGCGATAGTCCGGATTTCCAGTGCCAGCTTTGCCGCGGCGGCGAGCGCGTCGCGTCGCGCGTTCATGGGCGTCGAACCGGAGTGCGCTTCCTGTCCGTGGAACGTGATGATGTGCCGTTCCACGCCTTTCGTGCCCAGCACAACGCCCAGCGGCAAGCCCATGCGCTCAAGCACAGGTCCTTGCTCGATGTGCAATTCGAGATATGCGGCGGCGTTCTTTTGTTCTTTCTGGGCATCGGGGAATTTGTCGATCTCCACGCTGCAACGACGCAAAGCGTCTTCCAATTTCACGCCGTCGCGGTCGGTGCGGCTCCGGTCTGCTTCGATGGAATGTGTTCCGGCAAATGCCGAGGAACCCAGCAGGCTGCGGCCAAAGCGTGCGCCTTCTTCATCGGCCCAATCCACGAGGCGGACGGTGACCGGAGGACGTCCGCGAAACTCGGCGGTAGCTCGGCGCAGGACTTCGAGCCCTGCAAGCACGTTCAGCGAACCATCGAGCCAACCGCCGTTGGGCACAGAATCGAGATGCCCTCCGATCAACAATGATTTTGGAGATGCGCCCGGCAGCGTAACCCAGTTGTTTCCTGCCCCGTCGCAGTGATGTTCAACGGGAAGCTCCTTCACCTTTGCGGCGAACCACTCGCGCGCTTTCAGCCAGGTATCCGTCCAAGCCACGCGCTGCGCGCCGTTTTCGTCACCTGTAAGCGCGCGAAGTTCCTTCAATTCGGCAACCGTACGTTTGGGGTTCAGGCTCATAGGTTTGGTTAGAAATGACTCGGCTCGCGCTTCAGCATCTTGCCGCGGCCACGCTCTCCGACGAATTTTCCGTCGCGCACCTGGACTATGCCTCGAACTGTCACGACCGAAGGGCGGCCCTCAATCTCCATTCCTTCGAAAGCATTGTAATCGTTGTTCACGTGCTGCAATTTCGCGGAGACCACGCCACGGTAGTTCGGGTCGTAAACGACGAAGTCGTCATCACTGCCCACGGCAAT
>WNFE01004232.1_pt1 | contig 10671 bp, 7 predicted proteins | sample 5400451 | NCBI WGS metagenome assembly WNFE01 (sample SAMN13153344, study PRJNA577476) | soil metagenome | isolation source: 200 cm saprolite under Douglas fir tree site 2 hole 2 | place: USA:California | collected 2015-04-18
CCGAAGCGCGCGATGCCGGCTTGGCCAAGCTTGGTCTTGAACTCGGCGAAGCTGCCGAAGGTGGACTTGATTGCGCCGGCGAGATCGCCGGAAGGTTCGCCTCCGCCACCCTTCTTCATGATCTTCCAGAACATCGAGTGGTTCATGTGGCCGCCGCCGTTGTTGCGCACGGCGGTACGGATGGCCTCGGGTACCTTGTTGATCTGCGCGAGGAGCTCTTCGACCGAGAGTTTTTGAAGGTCGGGGGCAGATTCGAGCGCCTTGTTGAGGTTAGTGACATAAGCACCGTGATGCTTGTCGTGGTGAATCTCCATGGTCTTCGCGTCAATGTACGGCTCGAGGGCGTCGAAGGCGTATGGCAGAGGCGGCAACGTATGAGTCATCTGGGGGGCTGCTCCTTGTCCAGAAGTGGTAGTCATATATGTCTCTCCTGATTTCCGGTTCCTGCGCCATAATTATACGCGCTTAGGCGCAAAGCGGGATATGGGGTGTGAAAATTTCCGGGGAGCGCGGCCGGCGAGCGTAGAGCCACCGCAAAACGACCGCCAGAAAAAAGGAGCCGAGGATGCCAGCCGTCGAGCACGTAGAAAAACATTTCACCGCCACTGCGGCGGTGCGCGACATCGTGATCGGGATGTCCGATGGGCTCACGGTTCCGTTTGCGCTGGCCGCGGGACTGACCGGAGCGGCCGCAACGACAACCATCGTCGTGACCGCGGGGCTGGCAGAAATCGCAGCCGGCTCGATTGCCATGGGACTGGGCGGCTATCTGGCGGCGAAGACGGACACCGAACACTACGCATCCGAGCTCGACCGCGAATACCGCGAGACCCTGGAGCTGCCGGAAATTGAGACGGAAGAGGTGGCGAAAGTTTTCCGCGACTACGGACTTTCGCAGGAGCAGATGGCGCCGATCGTCACGGCGATCACAAACGATCAGAAGAAGTGGGTGGATTTCATGATGCGTTTCGAGCTGGGGCTGGAACGGCCGGACCCGGCACGCGCGAGCCGCAGCGCCGGAACGATTGCGGCTTCATACATTGTGGGAGGCCTGGTGCCGCTCGCGCCCTACATATTAATGAAGCAGATGATGGTGGCGCTGTGGGTTTCGGTGGGCGTGACGCTGCTGGCGCTTTTTATCTTCGGCGCGATCAAAGGGCACTACACCGGCGTGAAACCGCTGCGCGGAGGAATGCAGACGGTACTCGTGGGCGGCTTGGCCGCGGCGGCTGCATTTTTAATCGCGCGGCTAATTAGCTGAAAATGATTAGCTGAAGGTGTCTCGATTGCAGCCGGGGCGTCCGCCGCTGCAGACGCCCCTGCATTGACGGCGGCTAACTTTCCTCTTTCCTACGGCTCGACGCCGAGATCTCCGAATGGCCACAGATGAAAAAGTTTCAGCTCCACGTCTTCGTGTTTCTGCACCAGCATGCGCGCGGTCTTTTCGGCGGGCCAGGGAACGGCGAGGCGGTCGGGACGGTCCGCAATCCAGAAAGCGGTGAGGGCCATGACGGTCGCGTTGCGATCGAGAATGTCGGCCCGCACTTTATCGAATGTGTCTGCGGCGGAGTGGTGCGTGTATTTGTAGTCGGGCGAATCCTGGTCGAGATTGATGCCCGGGAGCCCGGCAAGAATGAATGGGCCGGTGTCGGTTCCGAACTCGACTTCATCATCCACGCGTAGATTTCCAAACGCCTGGAGCGCGCTAGCGAATTTTTCGACCTCGGGAACCAGATCGTTGCGGCCGCCAAGTTGGAGAGCGTTGACAGGGCCCTGGCCGTTGTCAAGGATCACTGCGGCTACGTGATTGGCCATCTCGTTTTTGTGCATCTTGGTGTAGGCGGCTGAGCCGAGCAGGCCTTCCTCTTCACCGGTAAAAAGAATGAAGCGGATGGTGCGGCGCGGCTTGTAGCCGGATTTCAGGATGGCTTCTGCGGCGCCGAGCGTTGCCGTGGTGCCCACGCCGTTGTCGGTGGCGCCGGTGGCCAGATCCCAGGAATCGAGGTGGCCTCCGACGACGACAATCTGCTCCGGATGTTCCGTGCCGCGAATTTCGCCGAGCACGTTGGCGGTTGCCACGGGCTTGTCGGTCACACGGTTTTGCACGTCAATTTTCAAGTGCACGGACTTGCCGCGTTCAAGAAAACGTTCGATCTGCTCCTCGTCTTCGTAGGCCATGCTGACCACAGGGATCTCGAAATACTCGTCGAATCCGAGCGCGCCAGTATGCGTGAGGCGCATGCCCGCTGCTTTGGATCCGGCCTGACCGGCTATGACGGCCGCGGCCCCGGCTTTTTGCAGTTCTTTGAGGAACGCGCCGAACTTTGCGAATTCCGCGGGGTCATGCGGAGGACGAGGGCCGCGATGGACGATCAGGATGATTTTGCCGCGCCAACTCCCGCGGTTGTTTCTCAGCTCCTCTTCGAAATGGTAGGCGTTGACGGGAACGATGTCCGACTCCACGCCGCCGGTCGGCGTCGAGCCCACCCAGCCAAGCGAGTCCACCGCGAGGCGGCGATGAACCGGCGCGATCATCACGGCATCAGCTGAAATGCGCGTCCAACCGCGCGAGATCTGGTATGACTCCTTATGAACATTCTCGAGACCCAGTAATTTCATCTTCTGCAGGCACCAGTCGCCAGCTTGCGCCTCTGCGGGCGAGCCGGTGACGCGCGCGCCGATGTCGTCGCTCAATTCTTCGAGGTACTCGTAGGTGTGCGTTTCCATGGTGCCCGCGCCGGCGACGGCTGCGAGCGCCGGAAGCGTTCCATCTTCGGCGGGCGAGGATGTGCTCAAGCCATTGTGGGAGCCGGCCGCCGGGCGCACTACGGCGAGCGAGAAGGCCGCCAAACAAACGAGTGCAATAAACTTTCGATTCATCTTGAACTGCTCCTTTTCCCGAGGCTGCAAATTCGAAGTTTGAAACTAGGACGGAATCAGTCTCTCATAGGGCCATTCCTTGGACGAATGAGAAAAGGAATGGTTGCAGTGAAAAAAAAGAGAAAACGGCCCGCACTTCCGAGCCGGGGAAATCGGGCGAAGCTTCGGGGCTGGCTTCAGAGCCAGAGTGATGGGACGAGGGGCCAGTTGACAGAAAGCCGCTTACTTGCATCATAATATGGGTATCCAGTCCATCGCGGGAAGCAGCCTGCCGCAGGTGTGGGCAGGTTCGGGGTTCATCGCATGGATGGTTTTCAGGAAACACGAGTGGTCTGCAATCAAAGTGTCTCTGCCGGATTTGGAATCATTTCAAGTTTGTGTGCGAATGAAACTCGGCCCGGCGAAAGACAATTTCCCAAGCACTGCGTCAAATTATAAAAGGAGATTCACGGCCCAGCCGCGGCATTAGCGCGGATGAAGCTCAAAGTAATCATGGAAAAAAACAAGGAGAGACAGCCATGCAGGAGAATGTAATGAAAATTCGCCGCTGGGTGGCCACGGTTGTGGTCCTGGTGGCGCTTGCGGCGGGAGGGATTCTGTCGCAGCAATTGAAGGATTGGACGGGCCACTCGGTGCTGGGCGCATCGAAGACCGCACCGACGATAGCAGCGGAAGGCGCGCCCGTGACGCTGGGCAATTTCGCCAACGGTTTTTCATCCGTGTTGAAGCCCGCGCTGCCGGCGGTGGTGAATATTCGCTCGTCGAAAGTGGTGAAGACGCAGATACACGGCGGCTTGCCATTCAACGATCCGATGTTCCGCCAGTTTTTCGGCGACCAGTTCGGGCAGCGCGGCGGCCCGCAAACACAACGTGAACAGAGCCTGGGCTCCGGCGTCATCATCACCACCGACGGAACCGTGCTGACCAACAATCACGTGATTGACGGTGCGTCCGACATCAAGGTGTATCTGAACGACAAACGCGAGTTCAAGGCCACGCTCGTGGGCACCGATCCCAAGACGGACGTAGCCGTGCTGAAGATCGACGCCAATAACCTGCCTACCCTGCCGCTCGGAAATTCTTCGACGCTGCAGGTGGGCGATTTGATTTTCGCCATCGGCGATCCGTTCGGCATCGGCGAGACCGCGACCATGGGCATCGTCAGCGCCAAGGGCCGGGGCAGGCTGGGCATCGAAGATTACGAAGACTTCATCCAGACCGACGCCGCCATCAATCCGGGAAATTCCGGCGGGGCGATGATTGATTTGCACGGCAACCTGGTGGGCATCAACACGGCCATTTTGACGGGAGGCTCAGGCGGCAATCAAGGCGTCGGTTTTGCGATTCCCATCAATCTGGCGCGGAACGTGATGGACCAGATCCGGGCGCACGGCAAAGTGGTGCGCGGGTATATGGGCGTGTACATCCAGGACGTGACTCCGGAAATTGCCAAGCAGTTCCACTTGAATGAAACTCGCGGCGCGCTGATCGGTGATGTCTCGGCCGATACTCCCGGCGCGCATGCGGGTCTGAAGCGCGGTGACGTCATCCTCGCCGTAAATGGCCAGGAGATAAGCGGCGCCAACGAGCTTCGGCTACAAATCTCACAAACGCCTCCGGGAACGCTGGTGAAGCTGAAGGTCTGGCGCGACGGGAAGACGCAGGACACCAACCTCACGCTGGGCGAACTGCCGGAAAAGGCGGAGAAGGCCAGCAAGAGTGAAGAGGGCGGCGGCGCGCTGGAGGGAGTGGATGTAGAAAACGTCACTCCGGAAATCGCGCAGCAGCTCAACCTGAAAGCCGGGACGCACGGCGTGGTGGTCACTTCAGTTGACCCATCGAGCGCCGCAGGGTCAGTGGGACTCAGGCAGGGCGATGTGATCCAAGAAGTGAATCATAAGCCGGTCACGAACGTGGAAGAGTTTCGTCATGCGATAGCAGGTGCGGAGAAGCAGTCCGCACTGTTGCTCGTCAATCGCGGCGGCGTGACCAGCTACCTCGTCATCGAGGCGCACTAACCTACAAAACCAGCTCAACGGGCAAAGGCACGGCCATCCCTTGGCCGTGCCTTTGCATCTTCATCATAGCGTCAACAGTTTCCGCAACGTGTCCCCAGCCCGCGGGTTAAGATTTAAGGTGCGAACAAATCGTGTCGGGTACATATCCCAAATTGATACGCTCAGGGCTGGCGAGTCTGCGAGCCCTACCAATTGGGTTATCGCTTTCAGCACGACTGGGGATAGAATGGTACTTGAGTTCTATTCACCCCAGCCATCCGTTCTAGTACTAATTTAGTGTCGGGCCATTTGTGTCTCGACGCATCTTAGTATGGGAAAGGCATTCGGAGACAGCCATGGCAAGGGTCACGAACCAAATCGTCTTTCGCGGATCGCTCCTCCCCGAAGGCCAGCCGCGTTGGGGCTCATTCAGCGCAGGATTGGGCGTGGAATTCATCTTTCTCGCGGCCATCGTCATTATCCCGATGCTGGTCCCACAAAAGCTCGAACTGGTCCACCGTTACTGGACCACACCGATTGCAGCGCCAGTGATCGAAGCCTGGAAACCACAACCGCCTCCGCCGCCGGTGAAACCGCCGCCTGTAAAGCACACGGTCATCAAGCCGCCAGAGCCAAAGCCTGAACCGGTAGCGTTTGTGGAACCGCCGAAGCCGAAGATCATTTCACCAGTGTTCAGCACTCCAGTCGCCAAGCCCGTGGTCAAGAAAAAGAGTGCGCCGAACCCGGACTTGCCGGATGTTGCCAAGGTGTTCCCTACGCAGGCTCCCTCGGTGGGCAGTTCGGCCATCCCCACCATCAAAAAGCCGCGTGAAGCGGTGCAAACTGGTGGATTCGGCGATCCGAACGGCGTTCCATACAATGCGCAGGCAGCCAATCATTCACCCAATATCGCATCCAAGGGCGCTTATGACATGCCAACGGGCCCTGGCTACGGCAATGGGACAGGCGGGGCGAAGGGAACTCCTGGAGTTGTGGCGAGCACGGGTTTTGGCAACGGTGTTGCTACTGGCACGAATAGCGGCGGGAATCGCGGCGCAGTCCGGCAAGGCGTTTTCGCGGATGAGCATGCTGTGGCTCCAGCGCCCAAGGTGAAACCCGCGGCCAGCGTCAGCTCGGGCACCAAGCCGGTTGAAATTCTCTTCAAGCCCAAACCGCAGTACACCGACGAGGCTCGGACGAAGAAAATCGAAGGAGAAGTTCTACTGCAGGTTGTCTTCACGGCCGCAGGTGACGTGAGGGTTCAGCGCGTGGTGCAGGGATTGGGCCATGGGCTGGATGATTCAGCGCAATCCGCGGCGCGTCAGATTCGGTTCAAGCCCGCGCAGCAAGGCGGGGAGCCGGTGGATTCCACGGCCATCGTCCACATCGTGTTCCAGTTGGCATACTGAGGGGGGAAAGGCAATGCGCACGTCGAAGAATCTCTTTCTGGCATTAATCCTGGGAGGCGCTCTGGCCGGTGTGGCCTCCGCGCAGAACCCGACACAGACCGCCGACCAGACCCAGCCGCAGACAGGATCTTCGATGGCCGGCCCGGTAACCACGGTGGATCAGGCAATTGATCGGGTGATCGCCCGCGAGCGCGACGAAATCGCCACCATTCGACGCTACACTCCGATCATCGAGACCTACATTCAGGATATGAAGCCCGATAAGGACATGGGCGCCATCCCCGTGAAAGACCATTATTTCCTGGGACAGGCTGAGCTGGCCAAGGGCGTGGTGGACAATTCCATGCTCTCGAAGAGGAAGGGCAAGATGGACGCGTTCAATCCCATCTCGCACCTCAGCGGACTCTTCACCTCCTCCTTTGTGCCCGAAGGCTTCCTGCAGATGATTTACGTCGACACCAATGGATTCGACCGGCAGCACTACCAGTTCGATTATGTCCGGCGAGAATTTCTGGGCGAAGTGCGCTGCCTGGTGTTCGATGTTACGCCACTGCCCAAGTCCGGGCGAGGCCGTTTCAAGGGGCGGGTGTGGGCGGAAGATCAGAACTACACGATCGTGCGTTTCAACGGCGTTTACACGCCGGTCGCGGGCATCAACGGCTTCAACCTCCACTTCGACAGTTGGCGCTTGAACGTGCAGCCCGGCATGTGGCTTCCGGCATATGTCTTCAGCCAGGAATCCAATCTGAAGGAATTCATGGGCGGCACGATTCGCTTCAAAGCGCAGACACGCCTGTGGGGGTACAACCTGAAAAACGTCGGCCGACAGGAAGAATTCAGCGAGCTAACTATCGAATCGCCGAACGCCATTCAGGATCAGGCAGCTGCGCAAACGGATCGTTCACCGATCGAGGCGCAGCGCGAATGGCAGCATGTGGCCGAGATCAACGTAGTGGATCGTTTGCAGCGCACTGGGTTGCTCGCGCCTGCAGGGCAAGTGGACAAAATTCTCGAGACCGTGGTGAACAATCTCGAGGTGACCAACAACCTGGACATCCAGCCGGAAGTTCGCTGCCGCGTTCTAACCACCGGGACGCTGGAAATGTTTTCGATCGGGCATACCATAGTGCTGAGCCGCGGCTTGCTCGATGTGCTGCCGGATGAAGCCAGCCTGGCAACCATGCTGGCGCAAGAGCTGGCCGACATCATCGTCACGAAGCCATCCACGGATCAGTGGGGCTTCAACGACATGACCAACGTCTCGACCACCGAGGCCCTGAGCCATTTCACGTTCAAAGACAGCCCCGGGCAAGTGCAGATGGCCAGCCAGAAGGCGCTCGAAATCCTGAAGAACTCGCCCTACAAAGACAAACTCGGGAGCGCTGGACTGTTTCTGAAGCAACTCGACTCGCAATCCAAGAATTTGGCGGCTTTGATCAATTCGCGGCTGGGCAACCGGCCGTACCTCGAGGGCCAGTTGATCTCTGCGGCGGCGGAGCTGAAGCCCGACAAGCTCGACCAGATCGCAGCACTCCCGATTGGTGCACGAATCAAGCTCGATCCCTGGAACGATCAGGTCGAACTGGTGCAGGCCAAGCCGATCGCGCTGCTCTCTGCACGCGAGAAGATGCCATTTGAGGTCACGCCATTCATGCCCTTCTTGACGCGGTATCAGAAGCCCGGTTCCGGAATTACGGCATCCGCGGCCAAAGCTGACGTGGCGAAGAAGGAACAGCAGCAATCACAGCAGCAGAGCCCACAATAGCTCTTAATCACCTGAAGACAGCCCGGCGGCGAGTTCGCTCCTCCCCGCCGGGCTTTTTGTTTTTGCATCGCACCAACGGCTAGCCTCTATCTGTTTTCCCTCTAGTGCGTCTAACTTCCGCGGCCTATAATTCTACGCGCCTAAATCGCTGATCGGAGAACCTGTAATGAATCGCATCGCGCTGGCGATATTCCTGTCTTTGCTTCTCGCTGCTACGGCTTCTGCGCAATCTGCCGAGTCGCCCCGCCCGCTCCGCCCCGTGCACACTTTTTCGATCGTGGCACGCGATCCGGTGACGGGCGACATGGGTGTAGCCGTGCAATCGCACTGGTTTGCAGTGGGCTCGGACGTAATTTGGGGCGAAGCAGGAGTCGGCGTGGTGGCCACGCAATCATTCATCGATCCGGCGTACGGTCCGCTGGGACTCGACTTAATGCGCGCGGGGAAATCGGCGCCGGAAGCGGTGCGCGCGCTTCTTGCTGCGGATCAGTATGCGGATGCGCGCCAAGTGGCCATGCTCGACGTGCAAGGGCACGTCGCTTCGCACACCGGCAAGCGCTGCATTCCTGCCGCGGGCAATCAAGTGGGCGAAAATTATTCCGCGCAGGCGAACCTGATGGAGAAACCCACCGTCTGGCCGGCGATGGGCAAGGCATTTGAAGCGGCGCACGGCGACCTGATCGACCGGCTGCTCGCCGCTCTTGAAGCCGCGCAACGGGAGGGCGGCGACATCCGCGGGAAACAGTCCGCCGCAATTCTGGTGGTGCGTGCGAAATCCACCGGCCGGCCCTGGGCCGATAAAATTGTGGACCTGCGCGTGGACGATTCAAGCGACCCCATCAACGAGTTGAAGCGCCTGGTGCGCTACCATCGCGCATACGAGCACATGGAGAACGGCGATGCCTGCTCGACGAAAAAAGATTGGGATTGCGCCGTGCGCGAATACGGCGAAGCCGAGAAAATCCTGCCCGACCAAATGGAAGTGGTCTTCTGGCACGCCGTTATGCTGGTCACCAGCGGCCGCACCGAGGAATCTCTGCCGCTCTTCAAGCGCGTCTTCGCGCGCGAGCCTGTGTGGGCGGAGCTGCTCGGCCGCCTGCCCGCCGCCGGACTTTTCCCCGACGATCCGAAACTCATCGCGGTTATCCAGGCTGAGCGCCCCTGAGATATTGAGTTCTCGTCCCTTCCAGCCGGGTGCGTGCATCCGCGAAATGCTTGCAGTATAATCGCGCGCCTGTAGACCCCTGAAATACGAATTGAACCCTCGAAAAAGGAGTACCTCCATGGCGCAGGATCGCAGGAATTTTCTAAAGAATGCGGGAGTCGCATGCACCCTGACAGCGATGGGTGGATTCAACCGCGCGACGGCGGACAAAAAACCTGCGCTCAGCCAGGCGCGTGGTTTGGCGACCGGACTCACTTTGCTGAATATGCGCCGTGACGGTGGATACCACCTTGGCGTAAAGACCAGCAAAGGCGTTCTGGACGCTGGCGAGGCAGCGAGACTGCTCCACATGCACGCTCCAGCAACAACGGATGATTTGCTTCAGAATGAGGATGGGCCGAGCCTAAACGCGCTCGTGGATGCGGCGTCGAAGTCCAGCGCCGCGCAGAAGGCTTTCCTCAAGGAAGAGAATATTGAGTATGGGCCAGCCGTTACGCGCCCCGAAAAAATTGTCTGCGTTGGCTTGAACTACCGGCGGCACGCGGCAGAAATCGGCGCGCCGGTCCCCAAACAGCCGGTTCTGTTCAATAAGTACAACAACGCACTTAATTATCACGGCGGGACGATCAAGCTGCCCGTGGATGCGGCGAAAAAATTCGACTATGAAGTTGAGTTGGTCATGGTGATAGGCAAACAGGCAAAAAACGTAACGGAGGCGGATGCCCTCACCTACGTGGCGGGCTACTGCACCGGCAATGATTTTACCGCCAGGGATCTCCAGCTCGAAACGGGCGGGCAATGGATGGTGGGCAAGACGCCCGATCAATTCGCGCCACTTGGGCCTTACCTGGTGACCGCCGATCAAATTGATCCCGACAACCTGAAACTGGAATGCCGTGCGAACGGGGAGACGCGGCAATCATCGAATACCAGCGACATGATTTTCAACACCCGCCAAATCATCGCCTACATTTCGCGCGTCATCACGCTCAGGCCGGGCGACATTATTTTCACCGGAACTCCCCAGGGCGTCATCCAGGGAATGGCGAAGGACAAGCAGGTGTGGCTCAAGCCTGGGGACAAGATTGCATGCAGTCTCGAGAAGCTCGGTGAATTAAGATTCGACCTGGTTTGAAGCCGGCTTCGTCCCGCTCGCAAAGGTATTCCCAATCCAGCCGCGGATGAGCGAAACTCATCTCGCCATGCCGCGGCAAACTTTGCTCGAATATTTTCAGGCTGATTCGCGTCCAGCGGACGAAATCGCCGTCGCCTGGCGGCGCGGCTACCGAGCGGTGCGCTGGCCGTACGCCGATTTGCTGCGCACGGCACAGCAGTTCGCGCACGAATTGGGCGCGAGAGGAATCGCCCCAAGTGACCGCGTCCTGCTCTGGGGCGAAAACTGTGGCGAATGGGTGGCCGCATTTCTCGGCTGCATTTTCTCAGGCGCCGTGGCCG
>WNFE01004233.1_pt1 | contig 10671 bp, 10 predicted proteins | sample 5400451 | NCBI WGS metagenome assembly WNFE01 (sample SAMN13153344, study PRJNA577476) | soil metagenome | isolation source: 200 cm saprolite under Douglas fir tree site 2 hole 2 | place: USA:California | collected 2015-04-18
TAAAAGCCACAAACTTCGTGTGAAAGCCATCCTCCACGACGGCGAGAAGTCCGCCGTCCTTGGACCATCGGTAATCAAAGACCGGCCGGTCCAAGCTGGCGCCCGTGAGGTTTTGCGCGCCCTTGCCACTGTGCCGGACGATCATGAGGTCGTGTGGCGACGGGCCATCCTCACGGCAGCCGACGAATGCCATCCGCTGGCCATTGGTCGTGATGCGGATATTGCCGAAAGGCCCGCGAGGAGCGAGAAGCGGCGTCATCGAGTCCGCCGCTTTACGGTCGACATTAGGTACGTCCCCGACACGAAAGGAAAAAATGCGCTCGGTGTTTTGATCCGATTCGGGATGATCCGTGGCGTTCAGCAAAATACTTGAACCGGAGGGGTGCCACACGGCTTCGCTGATCTCCCATTTGGAATCGGTGAGGGCTTTGGCTTCTCCGGTGTCGAGCGTGAGCAGCCAGAGGCGCGCGTGCTTAACTTCTTTGTCCGTCACGTGCGCATCGTCTTTGTCTTTTTCTTTTTTTTCTTCCGCTTCGGTTTTTGCGTCAGGAGCAAGGAAGGCAATCTGCTTGCCATCGGGAGACCAGGCAAGACTGCGCACAGCGCGTTTTCCTTTGGTCAGGGCAGCGGCCTCGCCTCCGTCCGCGCGCACGGAATAAACCTGCTGCTGTTCGTCACGGTCTGAAAGGAAAGCAAGTAGCTTGCCGTCGGGCGACCAGTGCGGCAAGAATTCAGACTTCGCCGAGTAAGTGAACTGCCGGATCGTACCGGACCGTTTCTCGTAAATCCAAATGTGGCGCGCGCGGCTCTCTCCTTTCGCGGGCTCTGTGACCACGAATGCCAGACGGTTGCCATCGGGAGAGAACTGCAGGTCGGAAATGCTGCGCAGGTTCAATGCACCCTCGGGAGTCAGCAACTTGGGCGACCTGGCTTTGGGCGGCTCCTGAGCTAGGACCGGCATCGCGAGAGCCAGGAGGGCAAACAGGACGCCGGCCGAAAGAAAGCGAATCATTGAAAGCTCCTTCAATAGGCGAGAAAGAGGACTCTATCCGCCTCAGCGGTAAGCGTCAATTAGGACTAATCAGGTCGTATTGTTTGAGATTCGCGCAACATCGCGTAGCTTCGACATTGCTAGGTCTCAAACAGCTCGGCTACAATCGAGCGCTCATTCGACTGCGGAAAGAGACCGTCTGGAGCCCATGGCCGAAATTCAGCTGCACAACACGCTGAGCGGGAAAATCGAGAATTTCGCTCCGCAAAAAGCGGGCGAAGTGCGCATGTACACGTGCGGGCCGACGGTCTACGACTTCGCGCACATCGGGAATTACCGCACGTTCGTGTTCCAGGATATTTTGCGGCGGTTCCTGAAGCTGCGCGGATTCAAGCTGAGCCACGTAATGAACCTTACGGATGTGGACGATCGCATCATCGCGAATGCCGCTGCCGCCGGCGTGAGTATCCGAGACTACACCGCGAAATTCGTGCAAGCATTTTTCGACGATTGCAAAACGCTGAGCATTGAGTCGCCGGAGCACTGGATTCGCGCGACCGATCACGTCGATGATATGGTGAAGCTGATTCAGCGGCTCCAGGAAAAATCATTCACGTATCCGGGCGACGGATCGATTTATTACCGCATCGCGAAATTCCCAGCGTACGGAAAACTTTCAAAGATCGATCTGACTGGCATTCAAGCGGGCGCCCGCGTGGACAACGATCGCTACGAAAAAGAAAGCGCGCGGGATTTTGCGTTATGGAAAGCGCCGAAGCCAGGGGAGCACTTCTGGGAGACGGCGCTCGGGCCGGGGCGCCCCGGATGGCACATTGAGTGCTCCGCCATGGCGATGAAATACCTCGGCGAGACGTTGGATATTCACACCGGCGGAGTCGACCTGGCATTTCCGCACCACGAAAATGAAATTGCGCAGAGTGAGGGCGCGACCGGCAAACCTTTCGTGCGGTACTGGCTGCACGCCGAACATTTGCTTGTCGAAGGCGAGAAGATGTCCAAATCGCAAGGGAATTTCTTCACGCTGCGCGATTTGTTCGCGAAGGGTTTCAAGCCTTCGGCGCTGCGGTTTGCTCTGGCCAGCGTTCCTTACCGCAAGCAACTCAATTTCACCTTCGATGGCCTGCAGCAGGCCACCAGTTCGGTGGAACGGATCCGAAATTTCGCCGACCGGCTGAAACAAGGAAAATTTCCCGCGGGAAAGCAACTGGGTATGGCCGCGCGGATTGCCAAGGCGGCGGAGGAATTCGACGCAGGTCTTTCGGACGATTTGAATACCGCGCGAGCGCTGGCAGCAATGTTCGACTTGGTGCGCGAAGCGAATATCGCCGTTGACAAGGGCGAATTCCGCCAGGGCGACGTGCCCGCCGTGCTGGAGTTTCTGGCTGCCTTCGACCGAGTCTTCGCCGTTGTGGAAGACAACGATGGTGAGAGGCTCCGCGCGCTCGGTTACGGCAGCAGGGTGAGCGGCCCGGGCGACGCGGAGATCGATCAATTGGTCGCGGAGCGCAACGCGGCAAAGAAGAGACGCGATTTCGCCACCGCCGACCGCATCCGCAAAGAACTGGCGGATCGTGGTATACTCATTGAGGACGCGAAAGATGGCAGCGTCCGCTGGAAACGCAAGTGAGCCTTAACCTTCTAATTCGCCCTTCGTACATCCCGGGGTTTCTCCCGCCGGCCGCCCAGCGGCCAGAACTCTACGGCGTAGACTTAGTCTAATTTTCTTTCTCCTGCAGGCTCCTGGCGGATACGTCTGCTTGCGCGTCTGCGTTTGCCCGCAGCTCTTGATTAACTCCAACCTTTTGGTTTCTTCACTGGAGGAAGAAATGCCAACGACATTGGAAGTGAAAACACCCCGGCTGGTGACTGCGCTGCCCGGACCGAATGCCAAGCGCGTGCTGGAGCAAGACGCGAAATTCATGTCGCCGTCATATACGCGTGACTACCCGCTGGTGGCCAAACGCGGGCACGGCGCGATTGTGGAAGACGTGGACGGCAACGCGTTTCTCGACTTCGCGGCTGGAATCGCTGTCTGCTCGACCGGACATTGCCATCCGAAAGTTGTCGCGGCGATTCAGAAGCAAGCCGCTGAACTGATTCACATGTCTGGAACGGACTTTTATTATGAAAGCATGCCGCAGCTCGCGGAACGCCTGGCCAAGACCGTGCCCGGCGCCGAAAGCAAGAAGGTCTTTTTCACCAATTCAGGCACGGAAGCGGTGGAAGGCGCCATCAAGCTGGCGAGATACGCAACCAAGCGCGACAAGCTCATCGCGTTTTACGGCTGCTTCCATGGCCGCTCGATGGGCGCTCTTTCGTTGACCGCGTCTAAATCCACGCAGCGCAAAGGATTCGGCGCGCTGTTAAGCGGCATCGAGCACATACCTTATCCGTATGCGTATCGCTGCGCTCACGGGCACACCGCGGAAACCTGCGGCGCGGAAATTCTTGAACAGCTTGAAGGCCAGATTTTCAAGCGGCTATTCGATCCTGAGGACGTTGCCGGCATCATCATCGAGCCGATTCAGGGAGAAGGCGGATATGTGTCTGCCCCGAAGTTCTTCCTGCAGGAGTTGCAGCGGATTTGCCGGCAACACGGAATCATGTTCATCGTGGACGAAGTGCAGTCGGGAATGGGACGCACGGGGAAGTGGTGGGCTTGCGAACACGCCGGAGTGGAACCTGACATCCTTTGTTCCGCGAAGGGCATTGCCAGCGGCATGCCGCTGGGCGCGATTATCGCGAAAGAAAGCGTGATGCGTTGGAAACCTGGCTCACACGGAACGACGTTCGGTGGGAACCCAGTATGCCTGGCCGCAGCGCTCGCCACCATGGACTTGATTGAGGACGAGTACATGGAGAACGCCCGCGTCATGGGTGAGCACCTTGCCGGCCGCCTCGCGGATTGGACGAAGAAGTTCAAGATCGTCGGCGATGTCCGCGGACGCGGGTTGATGATTGGAATTGAGATCGTGAGGGATCAGCGGACAAAGGAAAAGGCCGCGGATCTGCGCAATGCGATTGTCGATGCGGCGTTTCACAAGGGCTTACTCGTGCTCGGCGCTGGCGAGAACACGATTCGCCTGTCGCCGCCGCTCTTGATCGATCAGGAACAGGCAGACTTTGCCGTGCGGATGCTGGAGGACTGCGTCCGTGAGGCGGAGAAGAAGATCTGATTCCAAAAGGGAGATTGCAAAACAGAAGATTGCGAGAACAACCCCGAATCCCGTGGTTGCCGTGGAAGAAACATGGCAACCGCGGGATTTTTGTTTATACTGCGCGCAAGGCAAAGGGAATCGACTCCGATATCATGCCGATATTTTCACAACTTATGTTTCGGGCAGTGCACTGGGCGGCGCGGCGCGGGCTGCGTGAAGAAGGGAGTTTTTCGAGCGGTGAAAAAAAGCAGGAAGCTCGGCGCACCGGCGTGCGCGGCGAAACCTACGCTTACTGGTATTTGCGCAGACAGGGATACGTATTTGTAGCGCGGAATTATACTCCCCGCGGCATTAAGGGCGAAATCGACCTCGTCGGTTATGATGGCAAGACGCTGGCATTTGTGGAAGTTAGAACGCGCACCATCAGGGACGACTTGCCGGCCCTTCCGGAACTTAGCGTTACCAGGGAAAAACAGCACCTGGTGGTTCGCACGGCGCACCGGTTTCTTGCAGAACGTCATGTGGGCGAGTGTCCTTGCCGGTTTGATGTAATGGCCATTGATAACTGCCCCGGGCAGGCGCCGGTGGTCCGGTTGCACAAGGATGCTTTCAGCCCTCAAATGTGAGGGCGCGACCGGAACATCTTCACGGGAACGCCAGACGCGGTACAATTCAGAGTCTCTGGGTTGCGCACCGCGCGCGGGTGGCCCTGAACATATTCCAGGAGGAATGCTTTGCCGGAGTTGCGTAAAGACCCGATCACGGGAAGATGGGTGATCATTTCGACCGAACGGGGGAAGCGGCCCAACGACTTCCTGAGAGAAAGTGTCATCCCAAGAGAAGAGAAGAATTGCCCCTTTTGCGTGGGCAATGAAGCGCGAACTCCGCCCGAAATTCTCGTTTACGGACGGAACGGCGGAGGCCCAAACTCGCCAGGCTGGAGCATCCGCGTTGTGCCGAACAAATTTCCCGCGTTGGGCATCGAGGGAGATCTGGACCGTGAAGGAGAAGGTCTCTTTGACAAGATGAATGGAATCGGCGCACACGAAGTCGTGATTGAGTCGCCAAACCATCTTGCAACACTCGCCACCCTCCCCGAGCGTGCGGTCGAGGACGTGCTGTGGGGCTACCGGGATCGCATGCTCGATTTGAAGAATGATAAGCGCTTCCGTTACATTCTCATTTTCAAGAATCATGGGGAAGCAGCCGGCGCGACTATTGATCACCCCCACTCGCAGTTGATTGCCCTGCCGATCGTCCCGCGCCGCGTGCGCGAGGAAGTCGACAACTGCTGGCACTATTACGATGAGAAAGAGCGCTGCATTTTTTGCGACATCATTCGCCAGGAACGCGACACCGGCGAGCGGGTCATCGGTGAAAACGAGCACTTCATCACGCTTGCACCTTATGCGCCTCGTTTCCCATTCGAAATGTGGCTGTTGCCAAAGGTGCACGGATCGTCCTACGAAAATAACCAAAGCTCCGTGTATGCAAGTCTGGCGAGGATTCTGAAAGAAACGCTGATGCGGCTGGACGCGGTGCTGGACCGGCCCGCACTGAATTTCATGATCCACACATCGCCGATCGGCGAAGAGATCAACGACCATTACCACTGGCACATCGAGATCATTCCGAAGCTGACGAAAGTGGCGGGCTTTGAATGGGGCACCGGCTTTTACATCAATCCCACACCTCCGGAAGAATCGGCGCGTTTTTTGCGCGAAGCAAAGATACCCGCGGTCGTAGAGAAAAAGTAGAGGTGTGCAGAAATCTCGCTCTCCGGGATGCCCGAAGAGTTCAGACAGATTTGCTATACTTAGAGATTCGGCGCGGTACCCAAGTGGCCCAAGGGAGAGGTCTGCAAAACCTCCATTCGTGGGTTCGAATCCCACCCGCGCCTCCAAGCTCCACAGACCTCATTCGGTACACTCCGCGATTCGACTGTTAGTTTCAATTTGAAACTCTTCTCGGGTTTTGTTCCACCCCGGATGGCCGCCCCCTGCACTGAACAAGTGACCTCCACTCGAACTCGAATCTTATCAATCACCTAGGGGAAGCGAGGTCTTTCCGGGTGGACACAAGCGTGCCTAGTCCCTGGAGGGGTTTCTGTGTTTCGCCGAAAGTGCAGAAGTCAAAGCCTGCCCACCGCGCCAAGGCAGCCCTTCCGGGGCCTATTGAACGCGGGAGCGGCAGTGTCTCTCGTACTGGCGTCTCTGCCGCTTCAGGCCCAAGACTCCGCGGCACTTGAATATCGCGCCAAGGCCAATTACTTGGCAAAGTTCCCGAGCTTTGTAGAGTGGCCAGTTAGTGCTCTTCCGCCCGGAGATTCTCCCTTTCTGCTCTGCGTTTATGGTGAATATCCGTTTGGAATCTCGCTGGCGGAATTCACGCGTGGCGCAACCATCCAGAAACGGCGAATCGAGACTCGCTGGATACACAAGGAGCAGGAATTACATGTCTGCCAGATTTTATTCGTGAGCCGGTCGGAGCAGAAAAGATACCGGCAAGTCTTGGAAGCAGTGAGCGGCCAGATGGTACTCACGGTTGGGGAAACACCGGGTTTTCTCGACGCCGGCGGGATCTTATGTTTCTCGATGCAACAAGGAACGCTGCAATTTGAAGTCGACTTGGACGAAGCGAATAAGGCGCACCTGAAGATTAGTTCACGGCTGCTTGCGCTAGCGCGGCATGTTGTTAGTCGTACCGAGGCTGCGAAGAGCTGAAATGCGATTCCAGCCGGTCCGCGAGGCGTCGCTTCACCAGCGTCTGCTGCTCCTGACGGATCTGCAGGAGCGGCTGCGTTGCTTTAACCGCTCATGCCATGGCGGGTGATGCAGAAAAATACTTGTCAGCTGGAATGGATGGCTATTTATCGAAACCAGTGGAGAGCAACTTGCTCCAAGCGGAGATCTGCCGCTTGGCGAAGGTCCCTGTCCATAAGGAGAAAGAAGCCGTGAAAGAAAAAGTTCCGAATAGTTTGGATTTTGATCAGGAGGAACTGCTCGCCCGTGTGGACGATGATCGCGAACTCCTGCACGACCTTCTCAGGATTTTCAAGGAGGAATTCCCCAGGCAGCTGCAAGTCTTGCACGAAGCCGTGGGATCCGGCGACGGACACCGCGTCGCGGCTGCGGCCCACACCATGAAGGGGATGCTTGCGAACCTCGCTGCCAGCCAGTCTGCGGCGTCGGCTGAACGGCTGGAACAGCTAGGCCGAAACGGAGAAAAGTCGGACTTTCGAGATGCCCTTACCGCGTTCGAGAAAGATGCTGCCAGGTTATTGCCACATCTGGACGCCTGCATGGCAGAGATATGCTGATGAGGATTCTGATTGCCGACGACGAAGCGATGTCTCGGCGGCTGCTTCAAAGAACTTTGGAACGCGCTGGCTACGTTGTCACCGCCGTCGAAAACGGACGCCAAGCAGCGGATCAACTATGCCAATCGGGTGGACCCAGGCTCGCTTTGCTGGACTGGATGATGCCGGAGCTGGATGGACCCGGAGTCTGCCGCGAAATTCGCAAGAGCAAAAATCAATCCTATGTGTACACGGTGCTGCTCACCTCGAGGGGGGAGAAAGAAGATATCGTCACAGGTCTTGAAGCTGGCGCCGACGATTACCTCACCAAACCATTCAACGCGGAGGAGCTGAAAGCGCGCCTGCGCACCGGACAGCGAATCCTTGATCTTGAGGACCGTCTCGTCGAGGCCCGCGAGCAGATGCGATTCCAGGCTACGCATGACGGGCTGACGACCCTCTGGAATCGGGGCGTGATTCTAGATCTCCTCCGGCGCGAACTCGCTCGTTCCAGGCGCGAACGCGTCTCCACCGCAATTCTGATGTGCGACCTGGATCACTTTAAGAGTGTGAATGATACACATAGCCACCTCGCCGGCGATGAAGTCTTGAAGGAAACCGCCAAGCGGCTGCTCGCTTCCGTACGCTCGTATGATTTTGTGGGACGTTACGGCGGGGAAGAGTTTCTGGTGGTCCTGATTAATTGCAAACCTTCCCACGCGTTCGCCCGCGCTGAGGAGATTCGCAAAGCCATAGCCCAGAAGCCTGTGCAAGCCTCCAGCGGTGCCGTTCCAATTACGATGAGTTTCGGACTCTTGCTAAGCCATGAGTGGGGCGACCGGCCTGTCGAAGTACTTCTGCAGGAAGCCGACGCGGCGCTTTATGCTGCCAAGGCGGCGGGACGAAACTGCGTGAGAATTGCAACTCCGGCTGTCAATCCCGTTGACCAAGACTCTCCGGTCCCCGAACATGCCAGACTGAGACCTTGACAGCCACCACCACTTCGCACACCCAGAATGTCCCCATCCCATAAAGCCCTATAGGCCCTTCGGTTTTGGTTTTGCCTGTCCGATCATTTGCCGCATTGCAGCGCTGGATCCGGGTGCGCGCTTTTCCCGCCAGGCCTCCAGCCGCTTGCAAGTTTCCTCTATATTATGGAAAAGATTCGGATTCTTGAAAGCGGCGCGCCACGTTGGAACGATCGATCGCATGCGGTCCCATACCACCCAAATCTCGCCATTACTATCGAAGAACAATTCGTCGTTGATCAGCCCGCGATTCACGATACCCGCCACCATGTCCCAATAGCTGATCACCATGCGGATGTAAGTGTTTTCTTCGCCCCCCTGCGGGTACTTCTGCATCATGTCTTCCGGAGATTCGGGATGGAAGTGCTCGACGAACCACGCTCGCGCCTGACGCAGCCGCGCCTCGCGCCTCATATCGTACAAGCGCAGCATCAGGTTTACTTCCTCGTAAGTAATCTGGGCCATTGCTGATTCTCCTTGCTCTAACTCGCCGCGTCTGGCTGGATTGCTTCCTGCGCGGAATGGGAGACGCCCGCCAGTTCGATGCGTTGCACGATCGATATGGGTATGCCTTGCTTCTGCAATTCGATCTGGATGCGCCGCCGGAGCTCGCGCGCGACTTCATCTTGCCGCGTGGGCGCGGTACGCACCTGCAAGCGCACCGTTGAGGAAGTACGGTCGAAGCTTTGCACCCCAAGGATGCGCGGTCCATCAACTAGTGTTTGCGACCAGGCCGCATCGCCCCGCAGACCTGCCGCAGCCGTCTCCAGCGCCTGCAACGTCCTTTCGATTGGGCTCTCCGGCGCGAGCGACACGTCCACGAACGCCTGGGACCAGTCCCGGCTGAGGTTGCTCACCGTGCGGATCTCCCCATTCGCGATGGTTACCAGCGCGCCGCGCGGATCTCTTATTACCGTGCGGCGCAGCGTGAGGTGTTCCACCCGGCCAATGTTGTCGGCAATTTGGATGGTGTCGCCAACAACATATTGGTCTTCGAGCAAAATGTAGAAGCCCATGATCAAATCTCGTACAAGCGTTTGCGCTCCGAAACCCACGGCGAGGCTCGCCAGACCCGCCAGAGTTACCGCCGCCGTGATGTTGATATGGAATTCGCTCAAGGCGGTCAGCAGAGCCACGACCCACACAATCTTGCTCCCCGTGCTATAGAGGATTCCCCCGAGCGTGCGCGTCTGCTGTTCGCGCAGTTGCGCCGGGCGAGTCTGTGCTGAGGCCCGTTTGATAACCAGATTAGTCAGCGCGCGGAGCACCCGATTCAACACCAGCGCGATCAAGATAATCACAAGAAGGTGCAAGGCGCCTGGAAGCAGCAAATCCAGCCAATGATTGAAGGAACTAGGCATGATTTTGATTAGAGGGGGGAGTATAACATTGGAAGAGGTTACAGGAAGTCTCGTCCAACGCGGCCTGGGATTGGGCAGGCAGGGGGTTACCAACCATGGATTCAAGACGCAAGTTTCTAGCGACCTTTATCGGACTAGGCGTACCTGCAGGGATTCTCACCCTCGCGCCTGGCGCGCAGGCTCGTCCCAAACGGTCGCAGAATCCCTCGCAACAGCAGCAACAGAAGGAAGACGAATCGAATCAGCCCAAGCTCGATCCCAAGTTGATCCTTGAGGCGAACCAAAAAGAGATCAAGAAAAATGTCGAGCGGCTCTACGATCTGGCCAGCGAACTGAAAGCCGAAGTGGAAAAAACGGATTCGGTCCATGTCCTTTCAGTTGTCATGCTCAGGAAAACAGACGAAATCGAGAAACTGGCCAAGGAAATCAGATCCCGCGCGAAGGGCTGACCCGCCACACTAGCCTTGTGCAGAGAATGCGCCCTAGCGCCCGCGATTCATACCCGATAGAATGGGGACGTTGGAAGAAGTTCCCGCGTCTCGCGCCCTCAGCAGAAATCGAGGAGGGCCCACTGCGCGCCAGTAGCTCAGATGGATAGAGCATTAGCCTCCGGAGCTAAGGGTCGGGGGTTCGAATCCCTCCTGGCGCGCCATAAGATTCAGGTCCAGCCCGGAGACATGGGTTACACAATGTACCGGCTACATAGGTAACACTTTTGGGCCGAACGGATTCTCCAGCGGTTCGAGCACGCGGGTCTGCAGATCGAAGTATCCCAGATCATAATCCATAAAGCTGACCAGCCAGATGTCGTCTT
>WNFE01018613.1_pt1 | contig 10671 bp, 8 predicted proteins | sample 5400451 | NCBI WGS metagenome assembly WNFE01 (sample SAMN13153344, study PRJNA577476) | soil metagenome | isolation source: 200 cm saprolite under Douglas fir tree site 2 hole 2 | place: USA:California | collected 2015-04-18
CACGCTTTCCATCATCGCCATGATCTATGGCGCGCTGGTCTCGCTCATGCAACAGGACATGAAGAAGCTGGTGGCCTATTCGTCAGTCAGCCATCTCGGCTTCTGCACACTGGGAATCTTCGCGCTGAACTCCGCGGGCCTGAGCGGATCGGTTTTGCAGCAGATCAATCACGGCATCTCCACCGGTGCGTTGTTCTTGATCGTCGGAATCCTCTATGAGCGCCGACACACCCGCGAGATTGCCGAATATGGCGGCATCTCAAACGTGATGCCCGTCTACGCCACCATTACCATGATTATGTTCCTCTCCTCGATGGGACTGCCGTTGCTCAACGGCTTCGTCGGTGAGTTCACCATTCTGCAGGGGACATTCATGGAGAACTGGCGCTGGGGCGCATGGGCTGTCCCCGGCGTCGTGCTCGCTGCCGCGTATCTGCTATGGCTCTACCAACGCGTGTTCTTCGGCACGGTCACCAATCCGAAGAACGAAAAACTGCACGACCTCACTTCACGAGAAGTGCTCACCTTTGTCCCGCTGCTGATCATGGCTTTCTGGATCGGCCTTTATCCCAAACCCTTCTTCCGAATTCTTGAGCAGCCGGTGAATCAGATCGTGCAGGACGTGCGCAATCCGCAGGCTGGAAGCGCCGTGAATGCAGCGCTGCAATCGCCTATTCCAGCGCCAATTGCGAGCAAAGACTCCAGGACGAAAGGGAAGAACTAGTGGGTGCGCTCTCTCAATTCAACTGGAATGATTACCTGCTCGCTCTTCCCGTCACTCTGCTTACGCTGTTTGCTCTCGGGATTCTGCTGATCGATCTGATGCTCCCGCCCGAATCCAAGTGGGTGAATGCGGTTACGGCCCTCATCGGCGTAGCGTTTGCCACTGGGGGCGTGGTAAAGATTCAGCTGTGGCTGCAGGCAAACCATCTGCCTCCGGGAAGCGGCTGGCCGGGCTTGATGGGGGCGATGTACATGGATCGCTTTGCCCTTTATTTTTTTTACCTCTTTCTCGCTGGCACAGCGATCTCCATTCTCATGTCCATGCGTTACATGCAGACCGAGCATGAAAATCACGGCGAGTACTACACGCTGATGTTGCTCTCGGTGGTTGGAATGATGTGCATGGCCTCCGGCTTCGACATCGTGCTCATCTTCATCGGCCTGGAGCTGATGGCGATTTCCACTTACGTTCTCGTAGGATTTTTACGTCGCGACCGCCGCTCCAACGAAGCGGCGCTGAAGTACTTATTATTGGGCGCCTTTTCGTCCGGCATTTTTGCCTACGGACTTTCGCTGCTTTACGGCCTCACGGGCAGCACCAACCTCGGAGAGATCAGCCGTGAACTGTCCCGCCTTCTTTCGCGGGACCCGCACAATCCGGTCGCCATCGTGGCATTGCTCACCACCACTACCGGACTTCTTTTCAAAATTGCCGCCGTCCCTTTTCACCAGTGGGCGCCGGACGCTTACGAAGGTGCGCCCACCTGCATCACCGGATTCATGTCCGTCGCCGTCAAGGCCGCGGGATGGGCGATGCTGTTGCGCATTTTGATCTGGGGACTACTGCCAATGCGCGCGGTCTGGCTTCCGCTCCTCGTCTTTGTCTCCATCGCCACCATGACGGGTGCGAACTTCGCCGCACTCACCCAGACCAATACCAAGCGCCTACTCGCTTACTCTTCGATCGCACACGTCGGCTACATGCTGCTCGGCCTGATCGCCGGAACCGCTACCCAACTAAGCCCTGACGGCATCAAGGGCATCCTGATTTACCTGCTGGTTTACACATTTATGAACCTCGGCGCCTTCGGCGTGATCACCTCGCTGCGCCGCCGCAACGTGATCGGCGACGAACTTGACGACCTCAACGGCCTCTACTCGCGCGCTCCGGTAGAAGCCGTGCTCATGCTGATCTTCCTGCTCTCGCTTGCCGGAATCCCGCCCCTAGCCGGCTTCTGGGGCAAATACTTCATCTTCCTCAGCCTGATCGAAACCGGACACTACGCGCTGGCGTCCCTGGGCGTGCTCTATTCCGTGTTTGGACTCTACTACTATCTGAAGATGGCGAATGCCATGTTCATGGGCGAGCCCGAAGAGCGAGGAGTGCTGCCCGTTAGTTGGACCATGCGCGTCGCGCTCGCTGCGACCGCCTTCGCCACAATCTTCGTCGGAATCATGCCCGACCGCGTCATCCAAATTGTGAACTGGTCGCTGGGACTGGCACAGAGTCCGGCAGTAGCAAAGTTAATCCGCTCGTGATTACTCATGACAGTCTGCTTTTAGCCTTCAGTCAGGGCTCTCGGCTGTCCCGTCCAGAGCGAAGCTCGGCGGCCCTACGGTGGTCGATTGCACATTAGCGTAGAATCCAATTTTGCCTGGCCCGATGCGAATGATGACCCCTGACCATCCAGCCCCTGACCCCAAGAACACCGGGCGCAACAATGTCTGGGTTCAAGTGGGCCGCTACAGCCAACTAGCGCTCGTGCTGCCATCAGCAACGATTGTGGGATGGCTGCTGGGCACAGCTCTCGACCACTGGCTGCATACGTCGTGGATAAATATTGTCGGGTTGCTGCTGGGCAGTGCGGCAGGCTTGATCGAAGTGATTCGCACAGTGCAGCGCGATACAAAATAAAACGTCCCAGTGAACACTCGCGTACCATGTCTGTTAGCGGCATGGAGTTCGAGAACTCAAAGTCTGACAATCCGGCAGGTCCCGCGCCTGTTCCCGAAGACGACTTCTACTCTGGCGCCGCCGGGCGGATTCCCTGGTTCATGGCAGGCCTGGGCCTAATACTCACCGCCGCGGCTTGGTGGAAGTTTGGGCACTCGTCGGCGTTGGGTTTTCTGGCGGGTTGCATCATCGCTTTTATAAATTTCCACTGGCTCAAGAGCGGCGTCACAGGACTAGCCGATCGCGTCAGCAATGCGGGCAAACCGCAATCCGGGAAGGGAATCGTCGCACGCTTCCTACTGCGCTATGTTTTGATGGGTGCTGCCGCGTATGGTATATTAACCAGTTTTCCCGCGAGCCTCCGGGGTCTATTTGTGGGCCTGTTCCTGCCCGTCGGTGCGATTGCTTGCGAAGCTGCGTATGAGACTTACGCAGCCTTAGCCCGAAAGCATTGAGGGGTTCGTCGATCAAACTTGCGAAAATAATCCAGGAGCCCGCCGCGTCAGGCCTATGCCCGAACAACTTTGGTTCACCGCCATTCTCAACCGCCTTTTCGCGGATCCCGTTACTTTATTCTTGCAGGCCCTGCATATCGCGCCCAAGCATCCGGAAGCGCCCATTCCAAATTCCGTTGCCATGGAACTCCTGGTGTTCTTCTTCCTGGTGGCTGTTTTCTTCCTGCTGAGGTCACGCCTGTCGGTGGACTCGCCCAACGGACTGCAGCACGCCTTCGAGAGTATTGAAGGCTTCGTCCTGGACCAAAGCCGGGAGATCATCGGCCACCACAGCGAACCCTACACTGCCTTCTTCGCAATTCTGTTCATCTTTATTCTGGCGGCAAATCTCATCGGGCTGATTCCGGGTTTCGAATCACCGACCGGCGTTCCCGTAGTGCCGCTGGGCTGCGCCATTTGCGCCTTCGTCTACTACCACGCCCAGGGATTCAAACACTCGGGGCCGAAGTACCTGATGCATTTCTTCGGACCACCCATGGAAGGCATGCCGCTGATTGCTCGAATTCTTTTGGCTGCGCTGATGCTCCCCATTGAACTGGTGAGCCATTTCGCCCGGTTGCTCTCGCTGACGGTTCGTTTGTGGGCGAATATATTTGCCGGGGACTTGATTACACTGGTCTTCTTTTCGATGATTCCGATCGGGGTGCCTATCATCTTCAGCGGCCTGCACATTGTGGTTGCGGTCTTGCAAGCGTATGTGTTCATGCTGCTGTCGATCATTTATGTCTCTGGCGCGGTAGCCGAAGAGCATTAATTTCAAGTTTGTGGCCGCAAGCGTGAGGGCGTCTGCACGGTATGGCGTCAACCACCCACTGGCGGAAAATTGATACGAGGAGAAAATACAACATGCGTAAGCTGAGTTATCTGTTCATGACGCTGTCCGCCCTGTGCTTTGCCATGCCTGCCTTCGCGCAGGGTGGAGTGGGCGGCGAGACTAATTGGATCGCCATCACCGCGGGGTTTTCGATGGCGATTGCATCCGCCGTTTGCGGTCTGGCCCAAGGCAAGGCCGTTGCCGCCGCCACGGAGTCTCTAGCCCGCAATCCTGCGGCCCGCCCTGGCATTCAATTCGCCCTGATTTTGGGTTTGGTGCTGATTGAGTCGCTGGCGCTCTACACCCTGGCGATTATCTTCCTCAAGGTGAAGTAGATATTCGCGCAAGGAAAAGCCTCTATTCGCACTGGCGAGCAGAGGCTTTTGTCTGACCTGAGATTTATGGCGCTAGATCTTGCGCTGCCCGCTCCACTGCGGATCACTCTTCTGCGGGGCGCGGTTGATGGCTTCCACCAGCATTCTGCGCAAACGATAGCGGCTTTCCAGGTCGGTGCTGACGATTTCAAATCCCACTTCGTTCACGCGTGCCCGGCGCAACAGCACATGCGCGCGGATCTTCGATCGCATGCCCAGAGAAATTTCCATGTCGGCTTCGCTGCCAATGCGGAGATTGTCTTCCTTCGTCCCCATGCCTCCGCCCAGGCTCAGTTCGCGAATCAGAATGCGCGACTTACCCCACGAACTGCCGATCGTAGCGCTGACCGCGCGCGCCAACACCATTCGTTCGTAGCGCCGTTGCCGGACCCACGGGCATGCCGGGGCGGTATCCAGAGGGGCAATTGCCAGTTCCGCCGGTTCGATGCCGCTATCGGCGAGAATCTGACTGCTGTAGCGCGGATCGGTTTTGGAGAGCGACTGCGCCGCAGCAATCCGCAACTCGCGGTGATGAATCCATCCGAAGGTCTTCTTCGCCTCGACAATCTCACGCAACAGAGTCAGGGATTCAGTATCTCGTAGCCTGCCCAGCGACTCGATGGCTTTTAGTTGCACAAACGGCGACCGCGAAGCCGACTCCCCGGGACGCCCCATGGCCAGCAGCGGAGGCGCTGCCGTGAGATCGCCACTCATGCCAATTTCATCAATCGCCTCGGGCAACACCACTGAATCCAGAACCTCCGCTAGTTCCAGCAACTGCCGGGGCTGTCCGGTGCGGAGAATCTCTCGCAGCTGGGCCAGAGCGGAAGTTCCCATCTCCCTTACCAGGTCAACCATGCGGTCGCATTCATCGCGGCGCATGCAGCGGAAGAAGCGGTCGGCAAGATGTTCCGCGCCGGTTTGCGATGTGCGCCGCAACACCAGCAATAGATCGCCCGGGATTTTCTCGCCGCGCAGGGCTTCTTCAATGAATTCTGGAATCCGGTTTTCCACGCCCACTCGCGGCCGCAGGTCGTTCACTAGTATCGGACGCTGCTGCTGCAGCATCTCCATACCGGCGCATACCGCATTCACTGCCGGGTAATTCTTGGATTCGCTGGCCTCCTGGCTGAGGCGCACGAATGCGGCGCTCAGCAGGCTTTGCAGTTCAGAATCCTTCTCCACGCATAGTTGATCGGTCACTTTGCGAATCGCTGCGCCCATCGAGTCGCCGGCCAAGCGCGCGTACAGGTCGGCTAATTGGCTCAACCCAATGGCCGTCTTGCGCCGCGCTTCCGCATCTTTTGTGGCCAGGCAACCGGAATAGTTATCTAGAATTTCGGCCGACGTTTTCTTATCTTCGCGATCCAATAAGACTTCCAGGAACTGGCGCAGGTTGCGCGGGGGAACGCACGGAGCTTCGTTGGAAAGCAGTACCGTCTTCTTTCCTGACTCCGGTACTTCGGCCCAGAACATCCGGTCGAGGATGTCGGCATGCGACTCCACGAGAATGCCCGCCTTGTTCATCTTGTCTTCTTGCAATATCAAAATCTGGCGCAGCGAGTCCATCTGCCGGCTCATGTGCTCCATCATCTGGTGCACGGCGTTAACTTTCACTTCGCCCTTGGAATACCGTTCCAGAGCGAAGCGAATTGCCATGTGCTCAGCCGCCTTCATCAACAGCGGCGTGTCTTCTTCCTGCTTCTCAGCAGTTGCCTTGGCCGCCAGGCTTCCCAGCAATTGTTGCAGGTTCAGCCGCGTGTTCGGATCGGTCTCGCCCACTTCTTTCTGGAGAGCTTCCGGACTAATAGTTGGATCGCCCTGCACCTGGCCGAAACGAGTGAGGAGGCGAATCGCTTGAACCACTTCCGCTTCCTGCAGTGGCACCACGCCGCCTTCCCACGCGGGCGCCGTACCCGTACCCGTGCCCGTCCCTTTAGATCCCGGCTCTGGCCCTGCGACCCAATGGCCGGGCAGATTCGGAACGCTACCGAAGGGGCCGCCAGGGCCGCTGCTTTGGCCTGCGCCCGCGGAGTTCGCACCTTCCGCCGCCGCGATCAACTGCAGCAGTTTCTGCGGATCATTGAGCCATTGTTTGAATTCCGGTCCCAGGGTTTGCGCTGCAATTTGTGCCGCCACGCTGATGTCGCCGGTCAGCGGATCGGCGGCCACAAACTTCACTTCATTGATCTTGATCGTGCTTTTCTTGTTTCCGCTGCTTAACGCTGCTTTAATCTGCTTGGCCACGTCCTGTGCTTTGGAGCCTGCGAGGGTAAAGGCGCGCACCAGACGGGTGAAGTCTTCGATGGTCACATCTTTCGAGAAGTGCAGGCTGGCCAGCCCGGCCGTACTCAAAAGCTGTCCAAAGCTGCGCTCAACCTGGCCGGTGTCGAGCGGCACTCCATCCAGCAACAACATATTGTCGGAAACGCCAAGCAAGAACCCTCCGTCTCCAGCAATTGGCAAGCCCTGTTGCAATTCCTTCCAGGTAATTTCAAACTGAGCTTCGGTACGTTTGTGACCGTAGCCGTACATACGCGCGTACTTAATGAGGATGTTCAGGCTGTGAACGAAGGCGCGTGCCGATGCTGCCCGGTTGGCGTGAAATGTGTTGGCGTTGTTGATAAGGGTCTCCTCAACCCGCAGCTGGGGCGTAAGCCCATAGAAAGGTTAAATCCATAGGGTAAGCGCCGCACGTTACGGAGGTAACGGGAAATAGCGACGGCGCGAGAGATCATAGTGTCCAGCATTCGGAAAATAAGCCGCGTCAGGCGGAGTGAATTTGGTCTATACTTTCTCCCGCTCAAAGAGCGCCGTCAGTGCAGTCAACTTAACCATCAGGAGGCTACCAATGATACGGGGTCGAACCAGCCAATTCTGTGCCATGAGTGTCTGCCTGTTCATTCTCACTTTAGCTTGCCCGCTCCTGACAGCGGGAGCCCATCCCATTTTCCAAGCGCAAACCAGAGTTGGATTCACAGTGGGAGACCAATGGGAGCCTTCGATCGCCGCTGACCGATACGGACACGTCTACATTCTCATTCCCCAGTACACCACTCCTACCCAGCCAACGATCCCCGGTTGTCCGACATGTCCCAGTCCAACCATGTTTCTGGTCATGAGCAACGACAACGGGAACACGTGGTCGGCGCCACGCATTATCGCGCCTCCGGGATCAGAACAAATCGACGTGCAGATCACGGTCGATCCGGTGGACGGGAGAACTGTGTATGCATCCTGGCTGCAAAACAATAAAAGCGTAATCGACGTGGCCAAGTCCACAGACTTCGGACAGACCTGGAGCACGGTAATAGCGAATCAGACAAAGGCTGGAACCGACAAGGATATTCTTGTGGTTCACGGCCAGGATGTTTATGTAGGCTACGACCATTCCCAGACCGTTTGGGTCTCCTCCTCGCATGATGGAGGCCAGACCTTCACCTCCGCGAAAGTAAATCAGAACGCCCAATTCGGCTGGTCTCTCACCGGAGGGGCCGCGATCGATAATGTCGGCAATGTATATTTCGCGTGGGAAGGCTATACCCAGAATGGCGGCGCGAAGGGTCCAGTAAATATTTACGTAAGCAAGTCGAGCGACAAGGGAATCACTTGGACTGAGACATTGGTGGATGTTTCCGGCGCACCGCCCGATTGTTCGGCGTACTCGTGCGGCTGGGCTTTTCTGGGCGCAGGCACGGCCATGACTACAGACGCAGCCGGAAAACTCTATCTGCTATGGAATGCCGGTACGGTAGGTTTTGGACCGGAGCGGATTTATTTTTCCAGCTCTCTCGATGGCGTCAATTGGACTCCGAAATTAGACATTTCGTCCGCTCCTGCGGGCGTGGACCATGCATTCCCGGCAATCGTTGCCGGCGGGGCGGGCGATGTCCGCGTGGCCTGGATGGATCAGCGCAACAATCCGCATTGGAACGTTTACTATCGGACTTCCGGTGATGGAGGCGCGACGTGGTCAACAGAAACCACGCTTTCGACCGACGTTGCTGGATATACCTACATCTTCAGTGATGGCTTTAGATTTCCCTTCGGCGATTATTTCGATCTCGCCATCGACTATCTAGGCCACACGCAGGCTTGCTGGGGGGAAGGATACGACTATCTGACGCCAGGCGCAGTCTGGTACACCAGACAGCTGAGATAGAGGCGATTGATGATTCAAATAGCATGGGTGATTGAAGCTCAACCTGACCGCCTGCTGGAGTTTCAAAAAGCCTACGGTGTGAATGGGGATTGGGTCCAGCTTTTCCGCAGGGCAGAGGGGTATATAGAAACGGCGTTAATGCGCGATACGGAAAACGCTAATCGTTTCCTTATCATTGACCGGTGGCGCGATCTTTCAAGCTTCGACTCGTTCAAGCGCCGCTATCAAGCCGCTTACAACGAACTCGATCATCAGTGCGAGGAAATCACCCTGCTTGAGACTAAAGTTGGGACGTTCCATTCGTAGACTTGCCCTGCGGCATCGATGTTAGAGGTTTCACCTGCACAAAATGTCAAATGCCAAAGAGTTGACACGCGCCTTCAATCCTTGAGACCGGCTACCTTTCCTCGCAGCACCGTGATTGAGGCCTTCGGGAGAGTGAACGCAGTGTCCGGACCTGCGACCACAGTGGTCGCGATCGGCGGGTGATCCGGGTCTGCATGACTGTTTGGTCCGTCGTTAATCCAAACATATTGCTCGCTTCCGAAAGTCACGAATGTGTCCGGCCCGTAAAATGACGCATTCTGTCTGTTCCTGGAATCTTCAAATTGCACGCGTACGGTATGAGGATTGCTCTCGTCCCGGTTGACCAGCATGATCGACCAATTTCCATCTGGACGATGCACTGCGTACGACGTAACCAGCGCATTTCCTTCCCCGTCCCTAATATCAACGGAAGAAGGGAACATGTAATGCACGCCAGAGCGGTGCTGCACCCACTCCAGGTTAATCATTCGCGCGGCGAAGTAGGGCGAAGTGTATCCCTTGATGTCGTAGCTTTCGTCGGAGACGAAATTCGACCATGAGGCCCAGCCGAGGCAACTGTTCTGAATACCCTGAGGCTGAATCGGCGAGTGGTGGAACGCCGCCCCTCCCCCTTCAAAGAAAGAGCCAACATTGTCGGCGAGCCATAAGGCCGCAAAAATGGTGGTCATCGGTCCGGTGAGCTCGGCGGCCAGGTGGTTCTCGGTCACCATCAGCGGCACATCTTTGGGAACTCCGTCGTCCCGCCACACTTGCAGAATGTGCTTCATCAACTGAGGCTCGGTGTACAAAGTTTTCCACGTAATCGTGCACGGCTCGAAGGGATAGTGTTCGAAGGACACGAAAGCCAGGTCGGAGAGGCGGCCGTGCGTCTTCAGGTAGTCCACAAAGCGCCCCATCCACGATATTCGGCCCTGCGCGTCAGGCCAGACCCGAATGTCCTGGTTCACGCCCTCGAAGATAGGCCCACCCAGCTTGAGTTTGGGATCGACCTTGTGCAGGGCCGCGGCCCACTGAATGTACAGAGCCGCGTAATCTTCGGGCATGGCGTGCTTGCCATCGGGTTCCTCTCCCATTTCGACGTATCCGATGCGGTAGCCGCGCTTTTCGATGTAGGCAATTTGGGCGGCTGAGTCGTCCGGCGTGCCGTAAAGCATAGTGACCGGAATCATTGCCGGAAGATTGTTGGTAAGTCCGCTGGTGAAGAACAAGTCGAAGCCGGTGTGCTGATAGCCGCCGGAGGCATTCACATCGGCGGCCGAGTGCCAGGGATCAATCGACGAAGTGCAATACGTGGTCGGTTTGTCGCCGAGATTTTTCTCGATCTCGGCAAAGGCTCCGCTGGAATCGACACTGCCGATTTGGATTTCCTGAATGGCGTAACCCACGCAGTTGCGAACGTCGTCCGCTCCATGCAGATCGCAGGTGTTCGATGACTCCGTCATCAAGATGCGCACATACTGTGTAAAGATTGGCCCATCCGCGAGCTTCAGATTGACTGTGCCGCCTCGAGCATCGTTTATCACTCCCGACGAGAATGTCTTCCACTCGCCCTGGGGGCCCTCATCGAAATCCAGTGCCCGCTTTCCCTCCCAGTACTCGACTTGGTAGATCTTGGCATACGGACTGGCCCATGCGATACGGATTGCATTCACCGGTTTTTCCACCTTCAGATCCACGACAACCCATTGCGGGTGCAGCGCGTCGCTCTCCCCGGTGAACTTGCTGGTGAGATACGGATTGCTCTTCCAATAACTGAGATTGGGGCCTTGAAGCGGGCGGTCGCCGCTGGTCGAGAAACCGCG
>WNFE01004234.1_pt1 | contig 10669 bp, 6 predicted proteins | sample 5400451 | NCBI WGS metagenome assembly WNFE01 (sample SAMN13153344, study PRJNA577476) | soil metagenome | isolation source: 200 cm saprolite under Douglas fir tree site 2 hole 2 | place: USA:California | collected 2015-04-18
TACCTTAAAGATCGACCGGTCTTTTGTGAGAGACCTTGCAACGGATTCAGACGACGCGTCGATTACCTCCGCCATTATTGCTATGGCCCATAGCCTAAAGTTGAATGTAGTTGCCGAGGGGGTGGAAACAGAAGAGCAACTAGCGTTCCTGCGCTCGCAACAGTGTGACGAGATGCAGGGCTATCTGTTTAGCCCTCCCGTGCCAGTCGAGGCGTTTTCGAAACTATTGCGCGAAGGGCACAGCTTAATCAGGAATCACGAACCCTACCAGACAAGTCGCATTGAGATGGAATAATCTTGCCTCACCCTGTCTCACCCGGGTTGCCCCTTCCCTCTCTCCATCATCCGTGGCTAACCTTTCAGTGAAGGCGGCCGCGAACAGAACGGGGTATTTCTGGAGGAGGCAAACTCTCAAATCGAATATCGTCAACCCCCTACAAAGGATGCAAAAACCCTGTGGTTACGGCAAACGGCTTTCGCCCAAGCTGCACAGCAGAAACGCCTTTATTTATGGGAAGTGAATCGGACACGTTTTCGACACAAGGCTTCATTGGTTGAATAACTGTTGTGAAATCCGCTTACCACCAGTAATCGGCCCGGGCAGCGACGGGCTAACTCCTTCCATGAGAGGACCGGTTAGTGTCAAGTCGGTTTTTCTTTTTCCTCCCTGTGGGGGTTTTTGCGTCTGAGCCGAGCCGCCTCTGTCGCCGTCCTTCCATCCGCCTCTTTTGTTGAGCGATTTTCGCTCGGTGCAAGTTGGGCGTCCTCATTTCAGCAGATGCTGCTACCTGATAATCGACCTCGGCTCCCATCTCTTCGACGGGAGTTGGGCCAGGAGTTAGGCGCAGGCACCTGAACTCGGCGGTTGAGCTGAACTCGGCGATTGAGCTCGGCTCTTCGGATCCAACTCTACACTACTGCGCTTACAACTTTGGGGCCGCAAGGAGGAGCTACCTGTGCTCGGAACATCAGCCCAATAGCTTTTCAAGCCAAACTTAGTCAGATTCCACGTAATTTATGCACTAAGCATATTCGGAGCCAACGGTTTTGATATGCTCCTCCCGCCCTCCTGCACGCCGAGTACCCTTCCGCCTGTCTTAAAATCCGGTTCCGGACGGCACGCGGGCCAAATTTTTGGCCTTTTGTGGCGTCTAATGCTTAGGACAGAAAGAGGAATGGCGTGTCCCGTCAGCGCAGGTCGGACTCGCACAAAGATTCGTGGTGTCTGATAACGAGCAAGGGTAAGATTCGGTCTTTGAAGATTAGGGTTATTCAAGAGCGCGACGTTACCTAAGCCATGGCGGACTATACCTTTAACCGGGCCACAACAGAGCTCCCCACGACCGCGGAGCGGCCTGCTGCTGGCCTGGCCCCGCCGGTTTCCAACCCTCTGCGCGGGCGCAAGCGCCTGCTTCTTATCGGCGGGGGCTTGGCGCTAGTCTTCGTTGTCGTCTGGGGGCTGACCGCCCGGCGTTCCTCGAATCCTTATACTGCCGCAGTCTCCAGCGGCGCGGACGCTGACGGCCAAGCCGTGGTCCGCACAGCAAGCGTGCGCCGGGGAGATTTCCTGCGTACCGTGCGGGTCCACGGCATCACCGAAGCCATTCAAGCCCGGCCGATTGCCGCACCGCGCCTTCAGGTACAGGGCCTGAATACTCTGGTGATTACGCACCTGGTCGCTTCCGGTACGCGCGTAAAGAAGGGTGAGCTTCTGGTTGAATTCGACCGCCAAGCGCAGATCAAGGCCGCGCTCGATCAGCAGGCCACCTATCGTGACTTCCTGGAGCAAATCAATAAGAAAAAAGCCGACCAGGCCGCCACGCTGTCGAAGGACAAGAGCGACTTGAAGCAAGCGGAGGATGCCGAGGCCTCGGCCGCCCTCGAAGTCCAGCGCAACGAAATCCTCTCCAAGATCCAGGCGGAAGAAAACGTGGAAGCGCTCGATGAGGCCAAGGCTCGGCTGAAGCAGTTGCGCGAGACGTTTGACTTGAAACGCAAAGCCGCACAGGCCGACTTGCACGTGCTGGAAATCCAGCGCGACCGCGCGCTCAACGCCATGCGCCACGCACAAAGCAACGCGGAAAGGCTGGCCATCCGTTCGCCCATGGACGGAATGACCGTGCTCAACACCATCTGGAAGGGCAACGGCACGCAGGGCGAAGTAATGGAAGGCGATGAGATCCGCGCCGGCTTGCCCTTCATGCAGGTGATTGATCCCGCGCAGATGCAAATTCGCGCGCGGGCGAATCAGGCCGATGTACCCAATCTGCGTGCCGCGGAGGAAGTCCAGGTGCATCTGGACGCGTATTCCGATTTGGTCTTCCCCGGCAAGGTTGAGCAGATCGCGTCCATCGGCGCTGCGGGAAGTTTCTCGAACAAAGTGCGCACGTTTGTCGTGACCTTTTCCGTGACAGGGAACGACCCAAGGTTCATGCCCGACCTTTCTGCGGCCGTGGACGTGGTGGTTGAGCGGCAACCGGGAGCACTCATCGTGCCGCGCGACGCCGTCTTTGCGGAAGGCGGGAATAGCTATGTCCGCGTCGCGCAGGGCGGCGGATTTGAGAAGAGAGCCGTGAAAGTCTCCTCTATGAGCGATACCGAAGCGGTGATTGAATCCGGACTCGACGCCGGCGCCAGTGTGCAGCGGGCTGCGGGGTCTATCTCACCCGATACCGCAGAGCCTGGAGTAAGGCCCTCTTAGATATTTTGTGGACAAGGGAATCGCCGAGCGATGACTCCGAGACTGCAATCCGCATGGAAAAAGCACCTGCCCTTCTGGCTCGGCGCGGGGTTCCTGCTCCTGGCAGGGGCAGGCTGGGGCGCGGTGCGCTACGTTCGTGCCGCGAAGCCCGATTTGCCCACGGCGGAAGTGAAGCGCGAGGAATTTGTGGATTACGTGGAGATCCGCGGCGAGGTCAAAGCTCTGCGGTCAGCCGTGGTCACGGCGCCTTCCAATGCAGGCGACATCCTGATCGTGAAGCTGCTAAAGAGCGGCACGATGGTGAAGAAAGGCGATGAAGTCGCCGTCCTCGACACCAGCAACCTGCAAAACACGCTGGACCAGCGCCGCTCCGACCTCAAGCAGGCCGATGCGCAAATTGAAAACTCCCGCGCGCAAGCCCACCTGACCGAAGAACAGGACCAGACGGCGCTCGTGAAGGCCCAGTATGACGTTGAGCGCGCGCGCCTCGAAGCCGGCAAGCAGGAAATCCTTTCCAAGATCGACGGTGAGAAAAACAAACTCCTGCTCGCGGACGCGGAGCAACTCCTCAAAGTCGCGGAGCAGAAACTCGCTTCGGATAGAGCGTCCGCCGCCGCCGATCTCAACAGTTTCAAGTTGAAGAGGGAAAAAGCGCTCTACGATGTGCGCCTGGCGGAAACCAACTTGGCAAAGATGACTCTCCGCGCCCCGGTGGACGGCATGGTCAACTTGCTGATGAATTTCCGCGCGGGCGGGCCGAATCAGATGCCGCCACCATTCAAAGAAGGCGACCGCGCGTGGGCCGGCGCCGCGATTGCCGAGATTCCGGATATGAGCACGCTGCGCGTCCGCGCGCGCGTGGATGAATCCGACCGTGGGCGGCTCCGCGTGGCGCAGACCGGGACCGTCCGCGTGGACGCCGTGCCGGACAAGGAGTTTGCCGGAAGCGTGGAAGACATCAGTCCGCTTGCCAAGCCCGATTTCAACCAGTGGCCGCCGCCCAAGAACTTCGACATGGTCTTTCAGCTTCAACAGCCAGACCCGCGAATGCGTCCTGGAATGAGCGCGACGCTGCGCGTGGCCGTGGAGCGCGTCCCGGACTCGATTCTCGTGCCGGGGGAAGCTGTCTTTGCGCGAACTGGCGGAACAGTCGTGTACGTGCTTCACGGCGCAAGGTTTGAGGAACGCCGAGTCACAGTGGCGCGGCGCAATGCTCGTGGCAGCCAGGTAGCTATCGCCAGCGGCTTGCGTTTCGGTGAGCATGTGGCGCTGAAGGATCCGAAACTGGAGTCCGCAAAGTGACTACCCGGAGGCGCATTCTCGACTATTTGCCCCGCGGCGTGGTGCGGGTCGTCGTCATGCTGGCTTTGTTAATCGCCGCCGGTGCTGGTGTGGCGGTGGCGCTCCAGGGCTGGCATAAGCCCACGAAGGAAATCCCCACAGTGAAGGTGAAGCGCGGCACTCTCGACCTCAAGGTCTATACCACCGGCGAGCTCAAGCCCGCACGCAGCGGCACGCTCGTCGCGCCTCCCGTCGACGGCACGCTGCAGATCGTTCACCTGCTTCCCGCGGGCGTGATGGTCCACAAGGACAACGTCGTGGCGCAATTCGATCCCAGCGAGCAGGAGTACAACCTGGAGCAAAGCCGCTACGACGTGATGCAAGCCGAGCAGCAGATTGTCAAAATGAAAGCCGACACTTCCGTGCAAGCCGCACAGGATCAGGTGGACCTGCTGACCGCGAAATACGATGTGCGCAAAGCCGAACTCGAGGCGAGCAAGAATGAACTTCTCAGCGCCATTGACGCGAAGAAGAATGTACTGAATCTTGAGGAGGCCAAGCGCCACCTCGCGCAGCTCGAACAGGACATTCAGTCTCGCAAGGCCTCCAATCAGGCGCAGCTTGCCGTTCTCGAAGAGCAGCGCAACCACTCCAAGCTGGCCATGGATCAATCCCAAAAGCGCATTGACAGCATGACGCTGAAAGCCCCCATGGACGGTTTGCTGGTCATCAAAGGCAACTACGATTTCCTGGGCATGGGCTGGGTGCCGCCCGGGATGTCGCTCCCCGAATACCGCGAGGGGGACACCGTTTCTCCTGGGCGCATCGTCGCCGAAGTGTTCGAAGTCTCGCAGATGGAGATTCTCTCCAAGGTTTCCGAGACCGAGCGCGCGAACATGAATCCTGGGCAGGCAGCCGAGATCCGAGTCGACGCGCGGCCCGATGAGATCCTCCATGCCAAAGTAAAAACCGTGGCGGGCATGGCTTCCCGCGGTTGGGGACCGGACCCGATGCCGCGGTTCGATGCTACTTTCGCGCTCGATCAGCCCGTGAAGGAGCTGCGCCCCGGCGTCACCGCGCAAGTGATCGTTGCCGGCGAAGAGGTCCACGACGCGCTCTACCTACCGCGCCAGGCTCTGTATGACAAAGACAGCAAGACCATCGCGTACGTGAAGGTCAGCAGCCACTTCGAGCCGCGCGAAGTAAAGATTAAGTACCGCAGCGAGAGCCGCACGGCGATCGAGGGATTGAAGGAAGGCGACGAAGTTGCTCTCGTGAACCCCGAGGAAGACTCAAAAAAGGCCAAATCTCCTTCCGGCGCGCGTCCGATGGAGATGAGCGGAGGGGGCAAGTGAGCTCCCCCGCCGCAGGTTGGATTGTTCCGAAGCGCTCGTGGGAACAGTACCTCCCGGATTTCCACCTCGGCCTGCAGAACCTCCTTCAGCACAAACTGCGCTCGTTGCTCACCATGCTGGGGATGATCTTCGGCGTTGCCGCCGTGGTTTCCATGCTCTCGATCGGCGCGGGTGCGCAGCAGCAAGTGATGGCCTTCATCGAGCAAATGGGCCTTCACAACATCATCATTGAGGCGCAGGAAGCCAACAATTTCCAGGAGCTGCAAAAAGTACGCAAGCTCTCTCCCGGCTTGACGTTTCAAGACCTCCGCGTCATTCGCGCCAACGTACCCGGAGTAGCGCGGTCCTCCGCACGCAAGAAATTCACACCCACCAAGCTGCTCCCGAAGCCGCAGCGGGAAATGCCCTTCGTTTATGGCGTTTCTCCCAACTACCAACAGGTCGCCAATCTCCGCGTGACTTCCGGCCGCTTCTTCGACGCCGATGAAGACGATCGCGCGGCGCCCGTATGCGTTCTCGGCCAGGCGGCGAAGACGAACCTCTTTGGACCGCAAGAAGCTGTAGGGCAATACGTCAAGGTGAACGAGCAGTGGCTGCACGTGGTCGGAGTGGCGGCGCCGCAACTCACCGCGCAGACGCAGGTCCCCGGCATGCCCGCCACGGACCTAAACAACCTGATCTACGTTCCACTAACTGGCGCGTTGTCGCGCCTCGAAGACAATATGAGCTGGGTGAAGGACGAGATCGACGGAATCTACATGCAACTCGAACCCACGAACGACAGCTTGAACACCTCGGAAATCGTGCGTGGACTTTTGAACGTTTCGCACAAGAATGCCGGCGACTTTCGTGTCGTCGTGCCCGCCGAGTTGCTCGCCGAACAGAAGCGCACGCAGAGTATCTTTGACATCGTGATGGTGGCCATCGCTTCGATCTCGCTGCTCGTGGGCGGCATCGGCATCATGAACATCATGCTGGCAAGCATCCTCGAACGCACGCGGGAGATCGGTGTGCGCCGGGCCATCGGAGCCCGCCAGAGCGATATCATTCGCCAGTTCCTGATCGAGGCCGTGCTGATTTCGTTTGTCGGCGGGGTCATGGGCATCGCTTTCGGGTTTGCGATGTCGCGGCTGATCGCCTTGCTGGCGAGCTGGTCCACCATCGTGACCGTTTCATCCATTCTCTTGGCGTTTTTGGTGTCGGTCTCAGTTGGACTTATTTTTGGCATTTATCCAGCGGTGAAGGCGGCCCGTCTCGATCCGGTGGAAGCCATTCGTTACGAGTAGTCCGCCGGTCAAACACTCCTCTGATTTGCTGTTGGCTGATTGCTCGAGGTTCTCTGAAGTCGCGAAGCTTTTCTGGCGCAGGAGGATGACGGTGAAGAGACTCGCGGGGTTTTTCTTGGTGGTCACCTTCATGTGTGTGGCTGCGCAAGGGACGAAGGCCCAGACCTTTCCAACTCGAGACTGGTTTCACGAGCGGCTTTCGCATGCGTCATTGCCCCAGCGCCTCCCAGAACCGGAAGGCTTGCGCGACTTCGTCGTGAACGGCAAGCTCCGGCTCGCGTTGCTCGACGCCATCAAGCTCGCGCTTACCAATAACACCAATGTGCGCATGAACCAGCTCCAGTATGAGAGCTCGCGCTTCGCTATCCTCTCGGCGCTTTCCCCCTTCGATCCGCTTTTCACTTCGAGCTTCAACACCAACCGGTCCACTTCCCCCACGAGCAGCACGTTGGCCGGCGCACTTACGCTAAGCAACTTGAACCAGACAACGCAGATGGGCTATGCGCAAACGTTCCAAACGGGCACCAATGTTGGCATCAACTTCAATGCGAGCAAGAATTCTTCAAACAACAGCTTCAACACATTCAACCCGGTGCTCACTGAGGGTCTGAATTTCCAGTTGAGCCAGCCGCTGCTGCGCAACCGCGGGCTCTTCGTCAATCGCGCGCCAATTGTGATCGCGCGGCGCAATCTGGCGCAATCTCGCGCGAATTTCGAGGGGCAGGTGAACGACTCCATCTCGTCGGTGATCAACGCGTATTGGGATGTCGTGCAAGCCCGCGAGAACCTGGACGTACTGCGCAAATCTCTCGAGGCCGCCCAGGCCAGTTACGATCATGATAAACGTTCTCTGGAGCTGGGCGCGCTCTCTCCCTTCGACATCTACCGTTCCGAGTCCCAGGTCGCCACGCGGCGAGTCGCGGTGATTCAGGCCGAGTATGCGCTCAGACAATCCGAGGACGCGTTCCGGCTTTCCATCGGAGCGGACCTTGATCCCTACGTGCGCGCGCTCGATCTCGAACTGATCGAGCCGGCCGAGACGTCCGGCGAACTGCTTGCCATAGACGCGCAGCAGGCCTACGAAAAGGCCCTTGAGAAGCGGCCGGAGCTCGAAGCCCTGCGCCAGCAGCTTGCCAGCGATGACACCAGCATCCGCCTGGCCCATAACGGTCTCCAACCGGACCTCAATCTTTCCGGCATCTACACCTCGAACGGCTTGGGCGGCAATCAGATCAACACTTCCGTAACGCCCCCCACGGTCATTTCTTTTGGGGGCCTCGCCGACGGCCTCAGCCAGGTCTTTGGTTTCAATTTTCCCGGGTACGGATTCGCATTGCAGTTGCGGTTGCCCATCCGCAACCGCGCCGCGGAAGCCACGTATGCCACCAACCAGATCAACAAGCAGCGAGACCTTTATTCCCTGCGCGCGCGCCAGCAAACGATTCACCTCGACGCTCGGAACGCCGTGAACCAGCTCGAGCAGGCCAAACTTTCCATCGCCGCCGGTAAGATCGCGCGCGATTTGGCGCGGAAAAATCTTGAAGCGGAGCAGCGCAAGTACGAACTCGGCAGCGAGACGATCTTCTTCGTCCTGGACGCCCAGACACAGCTCCAACAGGCCGAGTCGAGCTACGTGCAAAGCCTCATCAGCTATCAGCGCGCCGTCACCGCCGTCCAGCGCGCCACCGGCGAATTGCTCAACCGCTTCCGCGTCCAGATCAAAGAGCCGTACTGAAACAGCAGTCAAGCTTCATCCAGGCCGGGCGCCTGAAACGCAGCTCAGATCTCCCTCACCTTGGCCAGACGGAAGACGCGAGGCATGAGGGCCGCCGGCACAGCACGCTCATAAGCCCAGCGTTCGTCGCCGAGGGACAGCTCGTTGCCAGTTTCCGAATGGCGGCCTCTCGGAACTAATCCTAAAGAGCGTAGTTCTCAGCAGTCATGCGGGACGAATTGAGAGCAATCTCAAAACTGGATAGAATACGGCAACCGGGGAGCAAAAATGCGCGGGCATGTACCTTCTTCAGCACGACGAGCGGCCAAATCTGCAGCTCTTTGGGTAGCGATCGCCCTTCTGATCTGTCCATGGAATTCCGCGGCTCGGCCCCAGTCTGATTCTCAAGATCCTGCGGTCGAGCGCGGCCACAAACAGTTCGAGCAAGCCTGTGGATTCTGTCATGGCCCCGATGCCACAGGCGCTCGCGGGCCTGACCTTGTTCGCTCGCCGCTTGTGGCTCATGACGTGAAGGGTGATCAGATCGGCGAAGTCATTCGTCACGGCCGCCCGGATAAGGGCATGCCACCGATGCCCGTGACCGACCAGCAAGTGATCGATATCGCGGCCTATCTGCACGCGCGCGCCGCCGAAGCGCTAAGGTCGGCTCACGTCCCGAGATCGTATCCAATTGAGAAGCTGCTTACCGGCAATGTCGAGGCTGGAAAGGCGTATTTCAACGCAGCTGGCGGCTGCAAGAACTGTCATTCCCCCGCGGGCGATCTGGCCGCCATCGCTGGTAAGTACTCTCCCATCGATCTCGAAGCGCGCATGCTTTATCCCGGGGGCCGGCACACTATTGCGGTGGTGACGCTGCCCACAGGCGAGCAGGTCAAGGGTCCGTTGGCGCACGTCGATGATTTTGAGATTGCGCTGCGCGACGGCTCGGGTTGGTATCGGTCATTCTCACGAGATCGGGTGAAGGTCGAACTACAAGATCCCCTAGCTGCCCATCGCGAGCTGCTCGACAAGCTCACTCAGGCGGATGTTCACAACCTCTTTGCATATCTGGAAAGCTTGAAATAGGAAAAACAGAAGTTGGAAGACAGGAGCCGGAATGCTTTCTCACCTCTGTGGAACGATTGAGGTCACGCGCCGTTGCACGAATCGTCTTGAGCGCCATGCGGGCCTTCATTTATGCGTAAACCGAGTAAGGGCTGTGCTCTTGATGCTGCTTTTCGCTCTGGGCCTGCGTGTACCGTTTGTCGCAGCTCAAGGGCTTGACCCGGCAGCTCTGCTCAGGCCCGCAACCGATACCTGGCCGACCTATAACGGAGACTATTCGGGCGGGCGCTTCAGCACCCTCGACCAGATCAATGCCGGAAACGTCGGCTCGCTTACGCTTGCCTGGGTTTTTCAGACGCACGCGCTCGCGATCAAATCGACCCCTCTGGAAGTGAACGGTGTTCTCTACTTCACGGTGCCGGACAACGTTTGGGCCGTCGATGCTCGCTTTGGTCGCGAGATCTGGCACTACCAGCGTACTTCCGAGGGCGACCATATCGGCAATCGCGGCCTGGGAATGTACAAGAATTGGCTCTACTTCACCACGCCGGACGCGCACTTGGTGTGTCTCGATGCCAAGGACGGCAGCGTTCGGTGGATCGTCGAGCTCGCCGACCCGAAGCTCGGCTACTTCTCGACGATGGCGCCGCTTGTTATACGCGATCACGTGATCGTGGGCGTCTCCGGGGACGTCACGGACATTCGGGGTTTCCTCGAGTCGCTCGATCCGGAGACAGGAATAATCCAATGGCGCTGGCACACCCAGCCCGACCCTGGCCAACCGGGCTCCGAGACGTGGCCCAAAGACAGCGACGCCATCCTCCACGGCGGAGGAATGACGTGGATGACCGGAACCTACGACCCTGAGCTCAATCTGCTCTATTGGGGCACGGGCAATCCCAACCCCGTGCTCGCGGGTGAGGGGCGGGCCGGCGACAATCTTTACACCTGCTCAATTGTGGCCCTGAATCCAGACACTGGCAAACTCGCTTGGTATTTTCAGCCCTCGCCACATGACGTGCACGACTGGGACGCCGTCGAGACGCCGGTTCTGTTCGACGGTGAGTTCAATGGCAAGCGGCGTAAGCTTCTTGCCCAGGCCAGCCGCAACGGCTTTTTCTTTGTGCTCGATCGAACAAATGGCCAGCATCTGGTCACAGCCCCGTTCATCGATCAGACGTGGGCTTCCGGCGTGGACTCTCGCGGGCGCCCGATCGCCAAGCCGGAAGCCGCTCCGAGCCCGGACGGCGCGCTCGTCGAACCTGGT
>WNFE01004235.1_pt1 | contig 10669 bp, 10 predicted proteins | sample 5400451 | NCBI WGS metagenome assembly WNFE01 (sample SAMN13153344, study PRJNA577476) | soil metagenome | isolation source: 200 cm saprolite under Douglas fir tree site 2 hole 2 | place: USA:California | collected 2015-04-18
TTAGGCTCGCCACTTTCTGCTCAAGGGGAGCGTCCGACAAGATGACGAGCATGTCTGGTGTATTTCCTCTGGCGACCCGAACATTAATATCGATCTTCTGAGAAGTCAGCAGGGCACTCAACATGTCCACCGACGAACTGCTCGCAGCTATACCCAGCATGCTGTATGCTTGGCGTTGGGGTCCGCGCCAGCATCGAGGAGAATCTTAATTACTTCCGGATGGTTGTTCGAAACGGCATAATAAAGAGCTCTCTCCTCGGCGGCGAGCGCCCAATCCGGGCCGGTGCTATACTGCGGCCCGAAGTTTTCTGACAGGAGGTGTCTATGCGGTTCAAAACCATACCGGTGTACCTCAGCCTAATCGCATTCACAACAGTATCGCTGGCCCAGACCAAGATTTCCGGCACGGTGCAATGCGCGAAGTCAGACCAACAACATGTGCTTGAGGTGGGAGACCATCCCGGTCACTCGCTCATGATCAGCAAAGGTAAGTGCACCTGGACCAAACCTATGGAAATCGCCGGAACCCAGACAAAAGACGACGTCGGCACGAATTTCGATGAGGTCCACGGCAATAAGAGCCAGGGGCACGGCTACGTCGTGGGTACGATGGCCAATGGCGACAACATGTACGTGCGCACACAAGGCTCCTCGACACTGAAGGACAGCGCGGTCGAGAGCGCTAACGGTGCGTGGAGCTTCACAGGCGGCACTGGCAAGCTGAAGGGTGTCAAGGGCAAGGGCACGTACAAAGGCAAAGGTGCGCCTGACGGTTCCGCTACCTATGAAGTCGAGGGCGAATACGAGCTCCCCAAGTAGCTATCATCCGGTAGCTGGGGATTCCGCTCACGGCTAAACGGCGAGCCTCAAAGGCTCGCCGCTCTCACCTTTCCCTTCAAACTCCACGCAAATCCGAGACCCAGGCCTCACAAAGAATCCGAGACCAAACACGCAGACTTCGTGACCCCGGTCGTTCCACATTTGCGACAGACAGGTGCTGGGGACGAGAATCCCCCGGTCGAGACGGTACCAGTCGGACACGAGGGCGAAAAACCGTCAAAGGAGCTGTAGAGACGTGGGTATGGACTGCGACTTTGTTGCGAAGGGAGAGACTAACGTGGTCGGCGAACTCCCCGTTCGCAGCTACTCACGTGAACTAAAAGGCGCGCTCCCCGCGCGCCTTTTCCATTCAGATTTCGACGCAAAACTCGAGATTTCTCCTCGCCTCTTCTCAGTGTAGCGAGCACCCACCAGCTCCGACTTCTGCCTCGACTGATCTGCGGGATCATCACCCATCCAAATCAACCCGCACCGTGAGCAAGTCAGTCCCGAATAGTCGTACGGCAGCCGCATTCGCGGCGCTACGAGGCATGTGTCTGACGTCTCGAAAACGAGAAAAGCATGAATGCGACAGAGCGTCAGTTTCTCTTCAGCCGCCACGGCGGATTCTTTCGATTCTCTCCCGCTCGGAAGAGGCAAATGACGTTACCATCAGGATCCTTCAAGAATACTTCTCGCCAGAGCCAGGGCTGATCTTGCGATTCGGATTCGAATCGCAACCCTCGTTCCTTCAGCCGCGCCACGGTCGAATCCAGGTCTTCGCACTCGAAATACACAACGACCCCGGGGCTGCCAGGCGGCTGATTGGCTTGGTGGACCGAAAAAGTGGCGTCACCCTCTGGACACTCAAAGCGGGCATAGCTTGGGAGGTCCTCCACGATCAGCACAAGTCCGAGGCTCCGGTAGAAGTCGATTGACCTCCGGACATCGGTCGACGGCACCGTCACTTGATTCAGGTTCATGAGTGCCGCCTCGCGCCCTGCAGACGTGTGCGGAAATTAAGGACGTGTTCAATAACCGCACCAACTTCCGCCTGCACCCCAAGATCTCCCGTATTCTGCATCTCCACGATCACCGCCATACCGCTGCAGTTTACGCTTTTCGCTGCACCAATCTTGGGCAATTGACCCCAGGCGGGTTCAACTGAAGTAATCTCCGGCCCCCCACGTCGCATTGCACGCCCAAGCGGCTCGCGTTTTAATCTTCGCTTAAGGTCCCGACGAAATACAGACTGTTGCGAGGCATCGGCGCGCAGTTGTCCGCGCATCCCATCGATCGTCAAGAGAAGAAAAGATTGGAGGTGACTGAACAATGATGCGACCAATCAAACTAGCAGTACTCGTTATTGCGATGGCCCTCGCGTCGAGTGGAGTGGCCCGCGCGCAGTGGGATGCCGATGACGACTATCATCAACGCGGCCATGGCACCGAGGCGCGGCAATATGGATATCAAAATGGCTATCGCGACGGCATGAAGCAGGGCCGGCACGAAGGACGCGAACATGACCCTGAAGACTTCCGCGTTCCTGACGCCGGCCAAGCCAGCCGCGGCTACAGGGACTGGATGGGTCCGATCTGGGTTTATCAGAACGCATATCAAGACGGCTATCAGACCGGATTCCGGGCCGGCTACAACAACGAGGCCCACGCCTGGGGCCGTGGGGATGGCGATGCCGACGATTATCCGGCGGCCTACAGCGGGCAATACGGCGGTCCGGGATGGGGCAACCGCGCCTACGAGATCGGTTTTCGGGACGGTGCATCCATGGCACGCGAGGATACGGCCAAGAATAAGCCGTACAATGCCAATCCACGTGGCCGCTTCGACGACAAGGACCACGGCTATTCCAGTCTCTACGGCAGCAAGAGTCTCTACAGAACCCAATACACAGAGGGCTATCGGGCCGGTTACGACTCTGAGCGTAGCCGCTACTGATTTGCTTCAAGCCGTCAGCGCCAAGGACTGGCCGTCGCGTTGTCCGGCGGCCAGTCCTGTTCGCGCCAGGCTCTCGCCCTTGCAGTCGCTAACGCGCTTTTCAGCCATCTTCGCGCTGGACGACCTGCCCGAGAAGTGGAAGCATTTTACGGAGATCAACGCGAGCTACGTCCAAACCAGCAAATTCACGCCACAGAGTTCGCCAAACACCAAGCAGTAAAATAGTCCCAAGACTACTGGTTCGAAGAGCACGACTCAGTAGAAAGACGCTTGGGCATTCGCGTCGCATAGTCAGCGGCGACGAGACCATGCGGCGGCGGGAAGAGGAAGCGAGTATTCGTGAGATCGCGAAGGCAGTTGGTGCGTTTCCCGGTCGGTCCGGACGCGCCTCTGGTGTGAATGACTAAAATGTCCTCCGGAGGGTAAGAGGTGAACGAGGCATCCCCATCGAGCCACAGACGATCGGCACAAATTAACTGGTAGCCGCGCACAGTGCGACTATTGCAGCAATCTTTCCATTGCCATAGCAAACCCTTCCTCCTGGTTCGACGCGGTCACGAAGGTGGCTGCGTTCTGCACCTCTTTGCTGGCATTCCCCATTGCGATACTGATTGCGCTTTTCTTGAACATCAATACGTCGTTTGGCATGTCGCCGATCGTGGCGATTTTGTCTGGACGGATCCCGCAGATTTGCGAAAACATTGCCACCACTTCGCCCTTGTTCGCCTTTGGATGGGTGACATCGAGGTAGTACGGTTGCGACCGTGCGGCTGAGACCCGGCCGGCACTCCAGGCCTGCATCTCTGTCTCGCAGCGTGCCACTGCTTCGAGATCATCGCCTACCCCCACGACTTTCACGACGCGATCCATCAGCGAATCGAAATCATGAACAACCGTGGGTGAGAACTGGACGGTCCATGCTTCTCGTGCGACGTGCGGTGCGTTAGCATCGCGCACGAACCAGTCCAGGTCTGAGTAAAGGAAGATGTCCAGTCCGTGCTGAACAATCAACTGCATTGCCTCGGTCGCGACATCGGCCGGCAGCAGATGCTTGGACAAAGGCACAAGATCGGGATTCACGACTACGCCACCGTTGAAGCCTGCAAGGGGTTCTGTCAGTTGCAATGGTTCGATCAGCATTCTCATTCCCTTTGGAGGGCGCCCGCTCGTGATGCCGAACAGGATGCCCGCATCATGCAGTTTCTTGACCGCATCTGTGGCGCGAGGGGTGAGAACCTTGTCTTGTGTGACGAGTGTGCCATCGACATCGGCGATGACGAGGCGAACGCCGGAAGTTTGCGGATTTAGTTGAGAGCTCATAGTCCGTCCGTTTCTCAGTTGTGTGAGCTTATTCAGAGGTCTTCCGGCTACAGACCGGGGCTGCTTTGCATGATCCCGCCGTCGGCAAAAATTGTCGTGGCTGTTACGTAGCGGGCTCCGTCCCCTGCCAGAAATGCGACCACGGTAGCGATTTCCTCGGGTTTTGCCACGCGACCCAGCGGAATGGCGGCGTTCAATTTCGCTAGCAGTACGGGATCTTTCATGGTTGATAGATTGATCGGCGTAGCGATCGCCCCCGGACCAACACCCACCACCAGGATGTTGTATGGGGCGAGTTCGACTCCGGCTGTGCGGGTCAGCATGCGCATGCCCCCTTTCGAGAGGCAGTATGCGGTATTGCCAGGCATCGGCCAGTCTTCGTGCACGGAAGTGATGTTAATAATCCGCCCACCGCCGCCCTGTTTGAGCATCTGCTTGGCTGCGAGTTGGGTACCGAAGAACGCGCTCTTCAGGTTCACGTCAAGCACTTGGTCGTATTGCGCTTCGCTGGTTTCGAGAATTGAGGTGCGAGTCTCGATGCCAGCATTATTCACCATGATGTCAACGCGCCCAAACTGGGCGACTGCGGTGTCAATCAGCTTTTGGAGCTCCGCGACTTTACGGACGTCGGCTTCAATCCCAATCGCTCGGCCTCCCAGCGCGGTAATCTGCTGTTCGAGTGCCTCTGTCGCCTCAGGGTGAGCGATGTAGTCAATCACGATACTTGCGCCCAGACGGGCGAGTTCGAGCGCGATAGCCATACCGATACCGCTGTTTCCGCCAGTAACGATTGCAGTTTTGTTCTTCAGCGACATGAAAACTCCTCGTGTTGTCTTGGGAAGCGTACCGCCTAGGTCCGTTCCAGCTCGAGCCTCAGGCCCCGATCTGAATTGACCGGGACTTCTCCGCCGGCCAGAACTGTCAGACCCTGTCTGCCCCTGCTCATCATACGCAGTTAATATCTTTTATGCGCCCGAGCAAGAAGTAAAAAGACTGTGCACAGCTTGGCGGTGGATGGTCGATGTCGGCGGCGACGAGATTGCCCGGTTGCGGGAACAGGGGTCGAGCTTCCACGAGATAGGGAAGGCAGTCGGAGCATCGCCCGGCACGGTCCGGGCACGCCTCTTGTATGAAAGATTAAAGCCATCGCTTGATTTGAGATGGCGATCAAGTGCATTACTTCCGGGCTGCCCGTTTGCTTACTGGAAATCTTTAGAAATGACACGGCAGAGGCCGCCAGTGCCGGGGCCAGGGACAGGCTCATTTCTTCTGCTCAGCCGGCCAATTCGTCAGCAAAGTGATGGAGGTGGACTTGGTGTGGTCCGCAGTGAGTACTACGAACCGTTGACCGTCAGCGCTTACGTCATAGAGGGGATCCGCAAAATTCGGGAAGTCTAACTGGAACACGGGCCGGATCGAATCAATCTGAAAGTGCGGCAGCTTGGCGATCTCCGCCACCATCAAGCGGTTTCCCATCGTGACAAAGAACAGTTCGTTGCGGCGGCTGAAACGCGGCAGCCACCCGCCCTTAGTGGACACTTGATACTTCGCCCCGCCTAAAAGGAATGGCACAACGTACACTTCCTGCCGGCCAGATTCGTAGGAGAAATAGGCAAGCCAATGACCGTCAGGAGAAAACAGGCCGTCGTATTGGCTGATGGAACTTGCGGTTGTTGGAGGTGAGCGAAATGGCTCCCCGCCGCCCTTCAAAGGCAAGCTCCAAATGGAAAACGTTCCGTCTTTCGCCTTTAAGTCGAGGGAAAGATAGTTCCCGTTCGGGGACCAGTCAAGCGCGAATCCGGATCGATAAGCCGTAGATGTATAGAGGCTCTCTTCGGGTTGGCTCCCATCGAGAAACCGTCGGCGGATGGAGAACTTGCCATTTTCAAAGACGGAATATGCGATCTCTTTTCCATCCGGGGACCACACCGGCCAAGAATCATCTGGCCCGAACGTAATCCGGGCTGGCTGTCCACCCGCTACGGGATAAACCCAAACATCGTTCTTTCCTGATCTCGTGTCTTGCACCGTGACGGCCACGGATTTCGCATCGGGCGAGAATCGCGGATCTTCATAGTGAGCCAGCGGACCGGGTGTGCCAATCACGTTTCCGTTACGATCAAATATCTTCAGCTCTGATTCCGCCGAACTTTCATGGTAGGCGAGTACCCCATTCGTCGAGACTGAGAACGTGCCGGCTTCGCCGAGGGTTTGAGGGTCACCCGAGAGCTTGAACGAGCGCAAATCGAAAGACTGCGCCTGGATGCGCCCGCTGCGGACAAACAGCAGATGACCCGAAGCGAATCGCGCTTCGCTAACCAGGGCAATCATAATCCCACCCTGTTCAGGTTTACCGAGCAACCCGACTTTGATTGCTTCTGGACCACTCTGCTTGCTGGAGACGTAAAGGAAGTGTTTGCCATCTGGCAAGAACGACGGTGCGTAGTGGGAAACATCAGTCTCGTCAAGCCGCGTAGCCGGCAAAACCTCTCCCCCCGATGCTGGCACTCGAGAGATCGGGCCAAGGTTTTGTTTGTGGAACAGAATCGTGCCATCGGCACCCCAGTCGCCAGGAGAACTCGCCGCGTCCTCAGTGAGCGCTTGCGCCTCTCCTCCCGAAGCGCTGATCCTCTTTAGCTTTTGATCGGCGACAAAGCCTAGGTACTGGCTGTCGGGAGACCAGAAGGGCGCGGCGGCATCTTCCGTCCCAGCCAGCATGGTGGCCTGCGGGGCATTGAGCGGGCGCAGCCAGAGGTTGGTCCTTCCTTTTTCGTCGACGGCGGAAAAAGCTAGGGTTTTGCCGTCAGGCGACACGACCACCGGACCTGCGTCAAAACCGGAGGCGCGGAACGTAGTTCCCGGCGGGGGCGGGATAAAGGCGCGCACCGAGAGCGCCGGAGCACTTACGCGTTGCGAAAAATAGAAAATGCTCGCCGCGGCGGCCAGCAGAAGCACCGCACCGGCCAACATTAGACGTGGTCCGAACATGGGCAAAGATCGGCCCGGCGCTGTCGCAGCCGCGGATTGCGAAGATTGCGCGATGCCTTTCAATTGCAGCCGCACATCATGGGCCGTTTGAAAGCGGTCCTCACGGTCTTTCGCGAGGCAGGTTGCCACCAGGTAGTCGAGCGCCGCCGGCGCGAGCGGCTTGGTTGCGCTGATGGGCTCCGGATCTTTTTCCAAAATCGCCGAAGCTACGCTGATCTGGCTTTTGCCCTGAAACGCGCGCTTGCCGGTTGCCATCTCGTAGAGCACCGCGCCGAAGGCAAAGATGTCGGAGCCGGCGTCCGCCTCTTTGCCCTCGATCTGTTCGGGAGACATATACTGAATCGTTCCCACAATGCTGCCCGCGGTGGTCAGTGGACTCGCCGGACTTGGCGCGCTCAACGTCCGCGCCGTGGACAAGAGTGGCGCTAATCCCGAGCCCGACCCACCCAGGGGGGCCGGCTTCGCCAGGCCGAAGTCCATCAGCTTGGCACCCGCCTTGGTCAGCATGATGTTGCCCGGCTTGAGATCTCGGTGCACAATCCCGGCGCGATGTGCTGCCTCCAATGCCTCCGCGACTTCCATTCCCATCTTGAGCAACTCATTGAGAGGCACCGCACTTTTTCGCAGCCGCTCAGCCAGAGTCTCCCCATCCAAAAACTCCATCACCAGGAAATCGGTGCCATCCTGCGAACCGATGTCATAGAGGTGACAAATGTGGGGATGATTCAAGGAGGAAATGGTGCGCGCTTCGCGCTCGAAGCGCTGTTTGAATTCAGGATTGTCGGAGAGATGAGTCGGCAGGATCTTGACTGCCACCGTGCGGTCGAGGCGCGTATCGCGAGCGCGATAGACTTCGCCCATGCCACCTGCACCCAGTGGCGATTGAATTTCATACGGCCCGAGTTTCGTGCTAGAGGCAAGAGCCATCCGTGCGCGCAATTATAGTCTTGCGCAGCACGTTGGGGAGAATGCGACAATTCTGGGCGGGTGGGTCGGCAACCCTTCCCTTGGCACCCAGTAGTGTGCCCTTTTATTTCATCCCGTCCAGAATTGAGCCCACGATGCCTCCGACGACGCCTCCCTGAACTGCTTCCTTGTGCTGCGTGGGCATGTACTCCATGAGCTTGTGCGCCAGCTTGGAAATGGGCAGTGTTTGCAGCCAGATTCTACCCGGACCGGTGAGAGATGCGAGAAAGATTCCGTCACCGCCAAAAATCATGTTCTTGATTCCCGGCACGGTCGTGATCTGAAAGGAAACGCACGTCTGGAACGCGCCGACGTGTCCCGGGTGCACCCGCAAAGTTTCGCCCGGCTGCAGATCCTTGATGATTAGCTCACCCGAAAGCTCGATCCATGCGGTCCCCATTCCGCTGACGTGCTGCAGCAGGAAGCCGTCGCCGCCGAAAATTCCTGCCCCCAGCGATTGCTGGAAACCGACGCTGATCTGAATCTGCGGCGTCGCGCACAAGAATCCGTGCCGGTGAATCATGTATTCGTGTCCGGCGCCAACTTCGATCGGCACGATATGCCCCGGCAGTTTGGTGGCGAAGGAAATCGCTCCAGGGGCACCGATGGCCCGGTACTCCGTCATGAACAGCGATCCGCCACCCGCCACGCGCTTCAGCACGCCGAAGATTCCTCCGCCCCACCAAACTGGGTGTGCGTCGTCATCTGGATGGAACTCGTCATCCAGGAAAGTTCACCGGCTTCAGAAATGACGGACTCGGTGGGGTCAAGCGCGAATTCAACGACCGGCATGGTGGTGCCGAGAATGCGACTCTGCATGGCGGACTCCTGGTCTAGATTGCGCGCTGTCGACGAGCTTTGAGCCCGCGCTGAAGCGAATACTGTTATCGGCAACCGTCGGGCTCGGTATCGTACTGCTCAGCTGGGCGTGCCTTGTTAACCGCCGCAACAGTGCTACCTGCAAGCAGCGGGGAGACGCGTACAGGGCGAGAATGGAGACACTCAAGCGAGAAGCCCATGAAAAGCTCAAGATCGGGACAAATGCTAGAAACGCTGCGTGTTCTCGTGTTCTGCGCCCCGTTCGAAATTATACCGTCAGTAAAGTCACCCCTATCGGCAGCTTTCTGCCAGGCAGCCCGCCGAACCATGCGGCCCTACTCAATAGAGACAACCGCTAACGACTCCATATAACTGACACGCAGAGCCTTAGGTTGACTTGCGCCTTGGCTGGTGTGGCAAGCAAGTAATTGCTTGACGCCTTTCGTGGCCAGCGCAAAAATGTGCCTACTTGGGGCTTCAACGCGGACTTCAGCCAGGGTCCGTTAAATCGGTGTACCTAGATCAAGGTTAACCCCCTCCTCACGGACCAATTCTGTCCGAGCGCGTGCCTGCCCTAGCGCATTGCCTACCAAATCTATCGAAGGGAGGGTGGAACCATGTCCCTCAAAAATCGACTTCTCCAGTTAACGCTGGTTGTACTTAGCCTTGCCATCGGGACGCACGCAGAGGACAGGGCACATTGCTCAAACGCCACATTGCACGGCAGCTACGGTCTGCATGCCACGGGAACCATTATCGGTGTTGGAGATTTCGCTGCAGTTGGGCGATTCGTTTTCGACGGAAACGGGAATCTCACTGCAAAGCTTTTCGTAAGAGTGGCTGGCAACAACAACGAGCCCGAAATTACGGGGACCTATTCCGTAAGCCCCGAGTGCATCGTGTCTGACAGTTGGGGCGGCAGCACACACGTGTCGGTGATCGTCGACAACGGCAAGGGATACTTCATTCTCAACAATACCTCAGGCGAGGGAGATACCATAAGCGGTGAGGCCAAGAGGCAGTAGCCTGAAGAATCTAGAGGGGCCGTTACGCAAGCGGCCCTTTTTACGGTCTAGCAAGCAACTTCATCCAACCGAAACTTTTCACGCTGTTCGTCCAGCGTTCTATGCCGTACAGATGCAATATGTACAGCGTGGATTGCAAGATCAAGACCCGGTTGTGAGTTCCCATGGGCCTGCGGCCCACCCATGGAGATGAAAGCCGCATTTCCAAGGCCGATTGATTCCAAATGGGTTAAGGCGCGACTTTCGAGGGAGTGTAATTGATTCCATGACAATGTCGGCTCCCTGGACCCGAGTAAACTTTGGTGGTGCTGAAACCAACCAAAAAAGGCTCGGGAGGAAGGAGCCGAACAATGATCATTATAGGATGCGATTATCACCCGGGCTTTCAACAAATTGCTTTTGTGGATACCGAAACTGGGGAACTGCAAGAGCGGGCATTGCAGCACCGCGAGGAAGCGGAAAAATTCTACCGTGAGCGCGCGGCCCAGGGACTGAAGGTGTGCGTAGGGATGGAAGCCAGTGGGCATGCACGCTGGTTTGAGCGACTGCTGGCAGAGCTCACCTTTGAGTTGTGGATCGGGGACGCGGCCGAGATCCGTACCAAGCGGGTGCGCAAGCAGAAGACGGACCGCCAGGATGCGCAACTGATTCTGAAGTTGATGCTCAAAGACGACTTTCCGCAGATCTGGGTACCGAGCTGGGAGAATCGCGATCTGCGGCAACTGCTGTGGCACCGGCACCGGATGGTGCAGGCGCGCACGCGCCTCATGAATCAG
>WNFE01004236.1_pt1 | contig 10669 bp, 10 predicted proteins | sample 5400451 | NCBI WGS metagenome assembly WNFE01 (sample SAMN13153344, study PRJNA577476) | soil metagenome | isolation source: 200 cm saprolite under Douglas fir tree site 2 hole 2 | place: USA:California | collected 2015-04-18
GTACGCCCGCCGCAGCCAATCGTCTGACAGATGCCGACTGCACGGTTTCATCGGGTCCTTCGGCGACGGGAACACCGCCGTCTGCCCAATCGCCGCCTGCGCCTTCTGCTGCGCGGCCAGAGCGTCCCACACCGAACCGCTCATCACCACGACTTGCTCGTAACCCTTCTTGTCGTGCTCGGAGCGCCAGCGGATCGTCCTCGCCTCGAAGTCGACATCGTCCCAGAACAGGTTCCGCCATGCCGAGATCCGCCGGCCGGTTCCTTCGGCCACAATGAGCGCCAGCGGAAGCAGCGGATGTACGCGCGGCGCCACCTCGTGAATGGGCGGATCCTCGGTATCGAGCTATCTCTCGACGAAGTGGTCACGGAACGAGGTCGCGCGATCGCAGCGCAGGCGGATTCTCAGGTCTCGATGGGCAGGGTGCAGAGGGTGTATCGCAGCACCCCTCGTACGTCGAGATCGAGAGCTGCCGGCCGGCGCTAACCCGGTTTGACAACCCCCCCTCGGCCTATAAGTTCGTCCGCTCGAAGCGAGCTCCCCTACCGGCGCCGCCGCGTGCGCCGGGCCGTCCGGTCAGCCCCGTGAGGAGGGTCCAGCATGAGAGTCACCCGAACGCTTCTCGCATTGCCGTCGTTCCTGTGTATGGGCGCCATGGCCACCCTGGCGCAGGGCCAGGCGTTGCCGACATCGCAGCCGGCGCTGATCACTATCTATCGTGAGCAGGTGAAGCTCGGCCGCGGGACCGAGCACGAGCGGATCGAGGGGGGGTGGCCCGCGGCGTTCGCGAAGGCCAAGTCTCCGAACTACTACCTCGCGATGACGTCACTCACGGGACCGAGTGAAGCCTGGTTCATCGTGCCGTTCGCGTCCAACGCCGCGGTCGCGGATGAGATGAAGCTGGAGAGCTCCGACACGGCACTGGCCGCCGAGCTCGCACGGTTGGGCCGTGCGGACGCCGAGGTCCTGACCGATGCCCGGGCTATTCAAGCGGTGGCCCGGACCGATCTCAGCCACGGCGCCTTCCCCGACCTCGCCAAGATGCGCTTCTGGGAAATCTCGATCTTCCGCGTGCGGCCGGGGCACGAGTCCGATTTCGAGGCTGCGGCCAAAGTCTACGGTGCGGCGACCGACCGGGCGGCGACCGGCTTCAGCTACCGCGTCTACCAGATCACGGCAGGGTTGCCCGAGCCCACGTTTCTGGTGTTCGCATCGGTCGAGTCGTATGCGCGGTTCGACGGCATGATGGCGAGCGGGCAGAAGACGATGCAGAGCTTCACGCCCGAGGAACAGGCCACCATGCAGAAATTCTCGACCGAGGCCCTGATAAATTCGGAGACGAACCGCTTCGCGCTCAATCCGGCGATGAGCTACGTGTCAGCGGAAACGCGGGCGACGGATCCGGCGTTCTGGATGCCGAAGCGGCCGGCGCGCCGGCCGTAGGGGCGGCAGGGTCGGTACGGACGGAATGGGGCGCGTCGCGCTACGGGCGGAGGCGCGCCCCCCGCCCTCCAATCTGGCTCCGCGTCCTGCTCAGCGACGGCGACTTCACTGGATCGTGATCTGCCCCGTCGTCAGCGTCTCCCTGGCTAAATCGTAGTTGCCATTTCCGCGCGCCACATCCCCGGGTACACCGTCGAACACCCCCAAGACCGTGAGCTGCAACGTGGCGACCCCCGGGCCACCGGGCGTGACCGCAACGACAAACGGGATATCGTGGAAGGCCGACTGCACGCCAGGGCCGAACGCGTTCAGCACCTTCACGGTGGCGGCGCCGCTAAAGCTGAGCCCGTCCGGCGCCCCGCTCGTCACTGGCCCTTGCACGGCCATCACGTGCAATCCGAGGAAGTTTGCATTGCCGGCCATGAGACACGTGAAGTGTCCTTGTGCCGATCCATCACCGGCGATCACTGCCGCCAAGCCGAAGTGCGACCCGTCGACGTCTCCATCGCCGTCGAGATCGGCGCCGAAGGTCGTGGTGCCGCCGCCCATGACCCGCATGGCATGCGCCGGCGGCGCAGCCGCGCGGTCGCTCGATATGGCGGCGCGCGGAGCGAAGGCATCTCCGGGAGCGGCACATGCGGCGAGCCCGAGCGCCGCCGCCACTACTGCGGTGCTGTGCAGAGAGCGTTGCATGGTTCCTCCCTGACGTTGACGGGGGCGACTTGCGCCGCCCCCGCGGATGCGTGCCCTAATCAATCACGTGGAAATCCGTCCGGTTGGCGTTCCCCGGAGGAGCCGGGGGCGCTTCGCGGTTCCAGAAGTCGACGAACCCCTTCGAGGCCGTGACCCCCTCGAATACCGCGTCCGGTGTGCCAACCAGATGGCAGCTGACTCTGAGCACTCCTTCGCTCCCATCGTCGTACGAGATACGGACCATCACAAGGCCGGCGTGATTGTCAGCCAGGTTGCCGATGTTGTCGTGCGGCAGGGGTGGTGTGCCCGGAGCCAGGGTGAAACTCACGAGGCCTGTCACCGTGTAACTGCCGCTCCCTGTCGACCCACCACCGGCGTCGAAGGTCTGCCATGTCCCCCCACCGGTTACGTCTTGTGGGCTCCCGGGATTCGAGCGAAACGTACCAGATCCCGTGAGCGTGATCTTCGACCCATCGTTGGCGCGTGCCGACGCCACCCCGCCGGCTGAAAGCGTGCCCGTGCCGAAATTGACATCGATGATGTCCCACCGCCCGGCGTGGTTGCTAGCTGAAGCGCTGAAGCTCGGGGAGGACCCAGCGGCCTTTGACGCCAGCATTCTCGAGGCTGGGGTTCCCCTCTCACATCCAAGGGCGAGGCTGATCAGCGCAACGCCCGCGACTCCTGCACTTAAGGTCCGCGCATTCATTGAGTGTTCCTCCCTCTCCGCGTGCTTCCTATTGGGTGAGTTCACTCCGCGAGCAAAAGGCCGTTCACGTGCACAGGCGGGGGACGGGCCGTGAATCGGTGGAACTGCTTTCGGGATCTGATCGGGGTTGGGAGAGCGGCGCGAACCGACGTGGATGCCGACGCCGGTGTGGAGCCAGCGGGAATAAGCGCTGCGCGACGGCGGCTTCCCGTGTGAACAAAGCGCCGACGATGGGCTCCCATTCTCACCCCCCGCGGGTCAAGCACGACATCGCGCCTCGGGGCTGTGGATCGCCTCACCTTGGACACACTCTTGGCGCGAGTGTGTTACAACCCGCCGCGCCCGGTGAGGCAGAGACCGTCGATCGGGGGAGAAGAATGCACGTTTCATGCTAGAACACTGGTCCACACGGCGTCATTCACGAGTACGGCCCTGATTGTCTTGATCGATCAGTATCAGCGAGGTAAGAAGCCGAACGGCGTCAGGTGTCGTCGGAGAAGGGTAACGGATCGGGGTCGGCGCGATCGGTCAGGCCATATGCGGAACCCCAAGTCTCGACACGCGACCCCGATACCTGCCCGGAGATTCAAGCGCGCGACGAACCCGCGAATTCGTCTGGATCGCATGCTGTGAGTTCTGCTGTGAGTTTTTTACGACACTCGGTTGATCTTTGGGCTTGCTGTTACGACACCGATGCCCAGAACATCGCGGATTGCTACCTGGTGTCGTAACTCGGCCCGGATGCGGTTGGCCCCCTTTTGGCCCCCGGGATCCTGCGTCCATCACGTTGCATCGGACACGCAGGGACCGTCTGCTGCTCGCTAAACCACCTGCATGCGCTACGGTTTACCATGATGGCGCTCGATGCCAAACCATTCCCGCCGCTTTGAGGGGGCAGCGCCGCAAGGCATCCCGGTTCGAATCCGGGCCAGGGCATTCTCCGAGGAGCTTGGGCTTCCGCGTGGGTTGACGGAGTCTGGACAGAGCCGACCCTGTCACGTCCCCCCGCTTTGCGGCAATATCCCTACAACTCGTTCTCCCAGGACCTCGATGCGTCACGTCGTCGGTCTCGCCGTCGTGTCCGCCCTCTTCGGGTCCGCGCTCCGGGCACAGGGAAAGTTTCCACCCGATTCGTTCACGAACTTAAAGGTGCTGCCAAAGACGATCGGTAAGCAGGAACTGATCGCCACCATGCGGAGCTTTGCCTTGGGGCTCGGCGTTCGCTGCACCTACTGCCACGTTGGGCGGGAAGGAGCACCGCTCGATTCACTCAAGTTCGCCGCGGACGACAAACGCCCGAAGCGCGTGGCGCGGGTGATGATAGACATGGTCAACCACATCAACGAGGAGCATCTCGCAGACGTACCCGAGCGGCCCGAGCCGCACGTGGTGGTGAGTTGCGAGACCTGTCATCGCGGCGTGGCGCGGCCGCGGCTCCTGTCGGATGAGATCGCGCTCTACCTCGCCGATTCGGGGCTCACGGCGGCGTTCCGACGTTATCGAGATCTCCGGGGGCGCTACTACGGCGGCGCGGCCTATGATTTCCGCGAGTTCCCGCTCGTGGACCTGGCGCGGAGTGAAGCACGCGCCGGTCGGGCAGAGAATGCGGTCGGCCTGCTGAAGCTCTCCGCGGAGTTCTTTCCCAATTCGGGCCTTACACCGGCAGCCAAAGGGGACGTGTACCTGGAGCGGGGCGATACGACCCTCGCGTTGGCGAGTTACCGGGAGGCGCTCACGAAGGATTCGACCATGGGGCAGGCACGGCTACGGATCCGGCAGTTGACGGGTGGGGCGTCGAATCGACCGTAGGCCTGACGGCGCTAAGAGCCGCCTCGCTGTCGCAGCAGAATCGCCGCGATCACGGCCATGCTGAGCGCGAGTACCGCGCTGATGACGGCCGTTATCTGGAACGCATGAGCGAACGCATCCCGCGCGGTGCCCAGCAGCTCGGCACGTAGCGGGTCGGGTAGCTGCTGGGCCACCGAGACGGCACCGCCTAGCGTTGCCTTCGCGACTTCGGCCGCTTCCGGCGGAACGCCGAGCGGGATCCCGGTCGCCATCATACCCCGGTACACCGCGATGCCGATGCTGCCCAGCACCGCGATGCCGAGCGCTCCTCCCAGCTCGGAGCTGGTCTCCGAGATCGCCGACGCGGCCCCGGCTCGCTCCACCGGAGCGCTCCCCACGACCAGGTCGGTTGCCAGGATGACAACCGGGGAGAACCCCAGTGAGTAGATGACGGACCCGATGACGATGACGTGGAGCCCGCCTGCTTGGGCGAGCACTCCGAATCCGACGGCCGCGAGGACCAGCCCGGCCGCCATCAAGGACCATGGGCGAACCCGGCGCGCGATGACCGGGACCAGCATTGAGCCCACGACGAATGCGGCCATCGACGGCACGGTTGCCAACCCTGCTTGGAGCGGTGGTAGCCCGAGCACCAATTGCAGGTACTGCGCGATGTAGATGTACGCTCCGAAGGCGACGAGTGTCCCAAGCAGGTAGACGGCGAGTGACGCACTGAACGCGCGCGACCGGAACAGCCGGAGGTCGATCAGCGGGTGGGCCAGCGCGCGCTGGCGCCGCAAAAACGCCGCGCCGACGGCGAGACCGGTCACGATAGTGAAAGCGGGCACCCACCCCAATCCATGCTCGGCGACCCGCTTCAGTCCGTAAATCACCAGGAGCACGGCGGCGAGCGACAGCGCCGCGCTGAACAGATCCAGTCGCCCCGCTTGGGGATCACGGAACTCCGGAAGGAGAATCGGCCCCAGCACGAGCAGGAGCAGCATCACCGGCACGCCGATCAGGAACACCGAGCCCCACCAGAAGTACTGCAGCAGCACGCCGCCGAGCAGCGGGCCGATCGCGCCGCCCACCGAGTAGCTGGTGACCCACACGCCGATCGCGACCGTGCGTTGCTGCGGGTCGAGGAACATGCTGCGGATCAAGGACAGGGTCGACGGCGCCAATGTCGCCCCGGCTACGCCGAGCAGCGCCCGGGTCGCGATCAGCATCTCCGCGCTGGTCGAGAACGCTGCGATCACCGACGCGACGCCGAATGCCGCCGCGCCGATCAGTAGCAGCTGACGGCGGCCGATCCGGTCGCCCAGTGTGCCCATGGTGATGAGCGATCCGGCGATCAGGAATCCGTAGATGTCCACGATCCACAGGAGCTGCGCGCTGCTGGGCTTCAGTGCCTCACTGAGCTTGGGCACCGCCAGGTTCAGCACGGTCAGGTCCATGGAATAGAGCAGGCAGGGAAGGGCGATTACGCCGAGCCCGATCCACTCGCGGCGTGTAGCCTTTGGACCAGCCACGACTACCTCTCTTCGAGGACGGAGAGGATGTTGCCGGCTGGATCCTTGAACCACGCGATGACGGGCCCGCCGCCGCGGAAGACTCCTCGTTTGTCTGTCTTGAGACCGGCTTCGTCGTAGATCTCAAAGCGCACGCCGCGCTGCGTGAGCTCGTCCACCGCCGCATCCACGTTGTCCACCGGGAAATTGAGGATCGTGAAGGTCGCCGGAGAATGGTTGGGTTTGGGGTACACGAGTACCGTGCAGCCACCCGCGAGGTGGAGATGCAACAGGCCGTGCGACTCAGAAACGGTCAGGCCGAGAACCCGGCCATAGAACTCCTTCGCCTTCTGGAGGTCATCTACCGCAAAGCCGGAAAACGCCTTCGAGTCGCTAAGCACTGTGCCTTCCTTCACGCGGTTACCTGTTGGACCACCGACTTGGCTCACCCGGATCCCAACACGAACTGATTGCCGTCGGGGTCGACAAAGATGGAGGCGATGCCCCAATCGGCCTCCTTCGGCTCCTGGACGAACGTCACCCCCTTCGCCGCGAGGTCACGCCAGGTCGCCTTCACGTCGTCTGCGACGAAGGCGATACTGGTATCCGTGCCGATCCGATTCTCGTGCCTTCGTGGCGTGAACAGCGTGATCCCGGTCGCGGAGCGCCCAATGCCGAGCTCGATCCAGCGTTGGTCGTCGTCGAACGGCTAGTCAGTGATCACGCGGAATCCTAATTTGGTCGTGTAGAAGTCCAGCGCCCGCTGCTGGTCGCGCACGGGAACGCCAACGAATTTGATGGCCTTGATCATGAGCTCTCCTCTGTGAAGGCGAACCAGACGTCTCGTCTCTGGAATACTGGAGGATGGCATCGATGACACAAGGCCGGCTCTGGTTACTATGGCATTGGCTGCCATAGCTTGCGGAGGTGCAATGACCGCGGTGGAAGTTGATGCCTACGTACTCGACACGCTCATGGCGGACTTGGTCGGTCACGATCGCCAGCCGTCCGCGTTCTTGGTGTATCTGTATCTCTGGCGGCGCACTCACGGATCCGGGCACTCCGACGCACAGGTAAGTCTCCTTGATGTTGCCGCCGGTACGGGGCTCTCCAAACGTGCCGTGCAAGGCGCTCTGGGCTGGCTCGCAAAGCGCAGACTCATTTCGATCCAGCGGGAGAGCATAACCGCGGTCCCTGTTTACGCGGTGCGCCGTCCGTGGAAGCGCTAGGGCTCCGGGTTGCCTTCCTATCATCGGACGCGAAGCGCCTACGGGCGCACCGGCTCCAGCGCCACCTTGATCCCGCGCCACTTTCCCTGACGGAACCGCAGCACGCTCAACGCGCAGCGCGTGATGTGCCCCAGCAGGATGGCCGTCCAGATGTCGGCGGGGCGCAGGCCGCGCGTCGCCTGGAACAGCGTGCAGATCCCGAGCGGCACCACGATCTGGGACACGATCGAGATGTAGAGCGGCGATCGGGTGTCGCCCGTGCCCTGGAGTCCCCCCGTGTAGGTGAGAGCGACCGTGACGAACAATCCCGAAACACTGAGGAAGCGGAGTAGCTGCACTCCCAGGCCGACCACCACCGGGTCGGTCATGCCGAACAGCCCGAGCAGCGAGCGCGGGATCGCGAGGAACAGGATGCCGATCGCGGCCGCGAGGCCGAGCCCGATCCCCGCCGCGACGTGCACGCCGTGCACGGCGCGTTCGGGACGGCCGGCCCCCAGGTTCTGACCGCCCACGGTCGCGGCGGCGCTCATCAGCCCCACCGACGTCCACGTGATGAAGGAGAACAGCTCGGTGTACCCCACGGCATACGCGGCTTGCGCTTGGGCGCTCTGCGCGAGCGAGCCGATGAACCGGAGCAGCAGCACCCCCGCGATGTTCATCGCGATCCCCTGAACGCCGGTGGGCAGGCCGAAGCGGAACAGCTCGCGGATGATGGTCCAGTCGGGCCGCCAGTTCATGCCGCGGTGCCACGCCACGGGGAGCCGCCCCGAGAACAACAGGTATCCGGCGATGCCGCTCACGACGATGCCCGCGACCGTGGTGCCGACCGCGGCGCCGGCAGTGCCCAAGCGCGGCAAGGGTCCGAGGCCCGTAATGAACGCCACATTGCACACGATGTTCAGAGCGGTGAGGAGGACACCGAGCCGCAGCGGCGTGCGCGCGTCGCCCGCCGCCCGCAGGGCCCCGCTCACCATGAAGAAGAGCAGCATCCCGAGGCTGCCCACGAACATGATACGGAGGAACGGCAGCGCCTCGGCCCGCACGGCGGGCGCGGCGTTCACCACGCCGAGCAGCGACGGCGCCAAGAGCCAGCCCAACGGGGCCAGCAGCAATGCCCACAACGCCACCGCGGCGAGGAATGCCTGATAGACGGTGCGATTCACCTTGTCGGGTTCGTTGGCCCCGGCGAAGCGGGCCACCAGCACACCCATCCCGCCGAACACCGAGATCACGAACACGATGACGACGATAAAAATCTGGATCCCGACACCGATCGCGGCGTTGCCGGCGTACCCCACGAAGTGTCCCACCAGGGCGTGATCGACCACGCCCTGGAGCCCGGCGATGAGGTTCTGCAGCATCGTGGGCCAGGCGAGCATCCAGACGGCCCGCGCCAGCGGGCCCTCGACGATGGAGCGGTCGAGCGGCTTTCCGGTCACGATGCGCGTCTCACTTTCCGTTTTCGGAGTGGAAGGGGACCCGCCCCCCGGTTGACAGCCACGAGCCTCCCAGAATCAGCACCAATCCAGCTACGGATGTGGGCCCGAGATGCTCGTCGAGCACGACGACGCCGAGCAAGACCGCCACGAGGGGGTTGACGTAAGTAATGACGCTCGCCCGGCTCGGGCCTGCCTCTGCGATGAGCTGAAAGAATACGACGAGCCCCGCCGCTGTGCAGACCACGCCGAGTACCGCGATGGCCCATAGGGCGGACGCCGGGATCGCGTGTGGCGGGCTTACAAACACGGCGGGGAGTAGTGCGACTGCCGACAGCGTGAGGCTCGCGGCCACGGGACCGAGCGGGTCGAGATCGGCCAATCGGCGGCTCACGATAATGGGCGCCGTGGCGTACCCCAGGGTCGCGAGCAGCACGAGGGCGGCACCGAGCAGCTCGTCGGGGCGACCGGCGACGTCGATGCCGAGCAAGGCGACGACCCCGCCGAGCCCGATCACGAGTCCGAGCAGTCGGATGCCGGTCGGCTTGTCGCCGGGCGACAGGCGCACCGACAGGAGCGCCACGAAGAGCGGCATCGTGGCGATGAGAATCGCGGTCAGTGAAGACGAGATGTAGCGCTCGCCCATGGCGATGAGGACGAAGGGCGCGGCGATTTCGCACGCCGCGTAGGCCGCGATCGCCCCGCCGCGCCCCTGCAAGCCGCGGAGCGCGCCGCGCCGCAGGGCCAGGGGCACGAGGAGCGCGGCGCCCAGGGCGACCCGCGCCCACGCGAGCAATGCGGGCGGCACGCCGGCGTCGACCGCGACCCTGATGAACAGGTAGGGCACGCCCCAGATCGCCGAGCTTGCGGCGAAGAGCCACCATGCGCGGGGGGTCACGTCTGTGTTATGAGGATGATCTCAGTCGCGATTCCGTCTGCGCTCGGCGGCGAGCTCGGGAATGGCGTCCACGAACACGGTCGGCTGGAGTTGATATCTACCCGTCATCGGGTGCACCCCCGGCGCGCCTCCAGTCCGCATTTCCCCCTCGTGCCTGTCTCTCGGAAGCACCGACGGTCGCCGCAACCCCCTGCACGCGCAAGTCATAACTACCTCCGCATCGTGTTGAACTGGCTGTCTACACTATCTCGACGTTTGGAGGAGGCCAGAATCGACACGCACCCTCCCGCGTGGAGTGTTCGAGGCGGAGTCACATCTTGCGGGAGCGTTCCAATAGTCGAGGGTCTCCTAGGCGCTCCGTCCACGCAGCGAATGCCCCGGTGGGTCCCCGCCACCGCAGCTCGTCCACGTCCTGGAACAGGTCCGCGTCTGTCCGGAGCGTGGCCAGCTTCTTGAACAGCAGGGCCCGGTCGCGTTGCTCCCCGAGCACCGTAGGGGGAAAGGTCTCGATCGCGCCGTACTGGTTCAGGAGCCGCGCCGCCGTGACCGCGCCGATCCCCGCAATGCCCGGATAGCCGTCGGCCGTGTCGCCCACGAGGGCGAGGAAGTCGGGAATCAACTTGGGCTCCACGCCGAATTTCTCGCGCACCCCAGCCGCATTGCGAATCGCTTTCCCTTTGCGGTCGACTTGCACGACGCGATCGTCACGGACGCACTGGGCCAGGTCCTTGTCGGGCGTCCAGATGCAGACCTTCTCCACCCGCTCATCTCCTGAGGCGATCTGCGCCGCCGAGGCCAGGGCGTCGTCGGCTTCCAGCTCGATCATGGGCCAGACTACCACTCCCATCGCGGTGAGCGATTCCTCAAGCGGCTGGAATTGCGCGAGCAGTGAGGGCTCGATGCCCTCCCCGGTCTTGTACTCGGGCCAGAGGTCGTTCCGGAACGACTCGATGACGTGATCGGTG
>WNFE01009946.1_pt1 | contig 10669 bp, 12 predicted proteins | sample 5400451 | NCBI WGS metagenome assembly WNFE01 (sample SAMN13153344, study PRJNA577476) | soil metagenome | isolation source: 200 cm saprolite under Douglas fir tree site 2 hole 2 | place: USA:California | collected 2015-04-18
TAAAAATCAAGCAGCGCGCGGTCGAGCGGCTCACGGACATGCGCTACAAGGGCGCGGCCGCCTCGGAAGAAGACCCTCAGCCGGTCGTCGCCGATATGCCGGGGCCGAAACGAGATTGAACGAATGCGGCGCGCGAGCGCCGCGGAGGAATCGAAATGGCAAACGCAAGATTGATTTTCATCGGGGAAGTCACGCAGATCGCCGGTGTCGCGGCGGTTGTGGCTGGAGTTGTTTTGAGTTTGCACCACTGGCCCGCGGCTGCCGCGCTCATCGGCGGCGGTGCCGCATTTTTCGTGGGAAAGAAGCTTCGCGCACAGTAGTGCGAAGGCGCGAATCGAGCCTGGGATGAGCGGATCGAAGACACATGGAAAAGGTCCTCTGCGCATTAGCGATTATTACAGAGCTTTTGCAAGGCAAAAGGAATTTCATGAATCGACAGCGAAGTACCGTCTTTTTGGCGGGGCGGCGGGCCCCGGAAAAACGAAGGCCCTGTTGTGGGAAGCGATTCGCCAGGCCATCGAGGTTGCGGGTTGCGACACGCTGCTCCTTCGGCGGACGTATCCGGAGCTGGAATCGTCGCTGCTCGCTTACTTTCGCCGCGACGTGCCGCGCGCTTTTTACAAGAGTTACAACGAATCGAAGCACGTCGTAACCTGGAAAAACGGTTCGACCACGCGCTTCGGCTACTGCCGCAACGAGCACGACGTTTACCAGTACCAGGGCGCGGAGTTCCTGTTCATCGGCCTCGACGAGCTGACGCATTTCACGCTGAAGCAGTGGCAGTTTCTCACTTCGCGCAACCGCTGCCCCGTGCCGGAAAGCTTTTGCACCATGGCCGGCGCGACGAACCCGGGGAACATCGGCCACGCCTGGGTCAAGGCGCTGTGGGTTGATCACGTGCCGCCGCCGGGCTTCGAGCGGCCGGAATTGTACAACCCGCGCGATTACGATTTCATTCGCGCGCGGCTCGACGACAACCCCATTTACGCCAACGACGCCGAATACCGGCGCACCCTGGAAGCACTGCCGGAGCATTTGCGCCGCGCGTTTCTTGAAGGCGACTGGAACGTTTTCGCCGGGCAGTATTTCGACGTTTTCGAGTATGGACGCCACACCGCGCGCCCGGAAGAGCTCCGGCTCGAACCGTGGTGGCCGCGCTGGATTTCGATTGACTGGGGCTTCCAGCATCCCAGCGCGGTCTGTTGGCATTGCGCTATTCCAGTCGACAGTCGACAGTCAAAAGTTGAAAGTAAAAGCAATGCAAGATTTGAAGATTCTTCTTTTAACTTTCAACCTTCAACTTTCAACTCGCGCATCGTCACCTACCGCGAATTCGTGCAAAGCGGCCTTTCACCGCGCATGCTGGCCCAGGCCATTGCCGAGCGCAGCGGCCGCGAGCACATCGTAGAGGTGTTTCTTTCTCCGGACGCCTTTGCGCACCGCACTTCGGAGGCGTCCATCGCGGAGCAGCTCGGCGACGTGCTCGTCGCCAACGGCTTGCCGCGGTCGTCGCCTGCCGATGACGACCGTATCGGCGGCTGGCAATTGATGTACCAGCTGCTTGAATCGGATTCCTGGGTGATCGCCGAGAATTGCGCGAAGCTCATCGAGTGCTTGCCGCAACTGGTGCGCGACGATCGCCGCGTCGAAGACATTCGCAAGGTGGACGGCGACGATCCCGCCGACGCCGCGCGCTACGGATTGGTCTCCGGCGGAAGGATCGCCGGTGTTGGGCCGGCCTTTGTGCCGGCCAGGGCGGGGCAGGCCCCGCCCCTCTATCCGCCGCACGGCGGGCCGCATTTTGTCACCGGCATGCCGCTCGATGAGCAAATCGCGCGGCAAGTCAGCGCGCAGGATCCAACTTCGCGCGCCATTCATTACCAGCGCCTCGAATCGGAAGCGCGCAAGCACTTTCGTCCGAAGCCTCTCCCGCGCCGCCGCTGGTAACGGGGTCAGGCTTGGCAAGTTTTACGGCGGCGCGTCTGGATCATAGGAGCGGCGGATCATTGCGCAAAGCTCGCGCATTCGACGATCCGAGAGAGGTCGCGGCTGCCGCTCGATCAAACGTGACTTGCGAATCGTATTCATGAAGTGGCATTTGATCCAGGAAGGACCTGGTAGTCCAGTTTCACCGGGTTCGAGCCGGAGAGTTGTGGGTCCGTTCTCCCCGCGGGAACTGAAAGGAACCACGAGAATGGATTCGATGTAGTTGCTGCGATTGCGGGAATCAAGGGAGACGACTACCACCCAGTGGCGAACGGGCGGATCCCCGATATTTGCAGTCCAAATCTCTCCGCGACGCGCGAGTGGCCAATTCCTCGCCGGACTACTCATCGAAGTTTACAAGCCCGGCCTCGTATCCAAGCGCTTCGCCAAGACGATTCTCTTCTTCAAGCGCCTCCGGGGAGAGGGAAGCGAAGTACGCCTCTGTCGCGGCCTCCAACCGCTCGCGAGACTCGGCCCGGCGGGCGACGGCGATCGCGCGGTCAACTGCCTCCGCGAGGGTAGCGGCCTTGCCACGCTTGATCAGCGATTTCAGGAATGCTTCATTTTCGGGGGCGATTGTCGTGGAGATCTTTTGTCGGTTGTAGCGCATGGGACAGGCGGCTCCTTTATCCACGGACAATGATACCACATATTGTCGGAAAATAATCAGATATTCTATCATCTAAAGTAGATGACAGGGCAGGTGACGTGCGAGACTTTCTTCAACGGTTGCTGCAGGGGCGGTACGTCCGGCTGCTTGAAGAAGAAGTAGCGCGGCTGCGGGCAGAGAACCGCGCGCTGATGAATTCGCTCCTGGGCACCGCCGGATTTCCTCCAGTGGAGTTTCCCGAAGCGCCCAAGCCGCAGCCTTTGCCGCGTCTGCGCAAGCGTTCCTGGCACCAGATCCAGGCCTGGCGCGAAACCGAATCGTGCCGTTTACGCCCCGGCTCTGCCGGGGTCGCGCGCGACGCGGCGATGAATTCTGAGGGCAGGGAAGAAGCGAGGCCGAATGGACCTGTATCGCGCAGCTGAAACTTGGACGGGCGGCCCGGGCGCGATCGCGCCGGCGGATGGGAACTACGCGCACCCTCCGGTCATTCCGAATGGAGTGGAGCGGACTGAGGAATCTCTCTTCGGTTCTGCGCGCGAAAATGGAAGAGAGATTCCTCGCTTCGCTCGGAATGACGGAAAAGGGATGAATGACGGGGAGCGTCGGACCGGCGAAGAAAGTTCGTCCGTACCGTCAGATCTTGGCCCGAATAACGAGCGGCTCGAGGATGTAAAGCCGGAGCTGGTGCACGCGCTGCGCGAGTTGGTGCGGCAATATCGCCAGGAAGGCGTGGTCGCGCGCAGGCATGAGATCCGGCGCATTCGCCAGGCGCGGCTTTTCTGGCAGGGCCTGCAATACGCCTGGTGGAACCCCAACGACATGAACTGGCATTTGCCGTTCGAGCAGCGCTTCAGCGACGACCGCGCGCTCGAAGAGATGCCGCGCTACCAGTTCGTCACGAATTTTTATCAGGGGTTCGGGCTGTCGTTCATTGCCGTGCTTTCGCAGGATGTGCCCAGCGTGCGCTTCTAGCGTTACGTCGCGGACGGCCAGCGCTTCGGTTTCCACGAAGAAAATATTCTGGAAGCGCTGGAAATCCCGCTCGGCGAAGACGTTTACGTTTGCCCGCAATGCGGCAAGGAAACGCCGGCGCCTCACCCTGTAGCTCAGGCCTTTAGGCCTGAGGGTGTTTCTTCTCCCGAACGGTTAGCGAACGCTGGCGGACAAGACCTCACCCCTGAAGGGGTGAGCTACAGCAACGACGACGAATTTTCTTCCACCAGTCACGAGTCACCAGCCACGAGTTATCTTTCCTGCCCGGCCTGCGGCGCCGAACTGACCGACGCGAATCTGCGCAAGGCCGAACGCGTCACGGTGCCGCGACTTGTGGGCGCACGCCGCGTCCCGAACGGCCAGGAAGTGATCTCCATCGCCGGCGGGCTCGAACTGAACACGCCCGTCTGGGCCAACGAGATGCACGAATATCCTTACCTGCAATGGCAGGCGGAAGTGCATCGCGCGAAATTGAAGGCCGCGTATCCGCACTCCGCCGGCAAAATCGAATCGTCGCCTTCGCAAAGCGCGGAAGACGTCTACGCGCGCGTTTCGCGGCTGAGCGTCGAGCAGGGCCTGCCCTCGATTCATCCCGGCGACGCGCTGATGAATTTGATCACGTTTGACCGCACCTGGCTGCGTCCGTGGGCGTTCTACGCGATCGAAGACGAAGCCGTGCGCAGCGAATTGCTCGCGCTGTTTCCCGACGGCTGTTACGTCGCGTTTGCCGGCGATGTTTATTGCGAATCGCGCAGCGAATCCATGGACGACCACTGGCGCGTGCTGCACGCGCTTCCCGGCGACGGCCAGAACCGTCCGAGCGTCGGCGATTCGCTGGTGCAGGTCCAGGAGCGCTACAACGTTCTTTCCAACATGCAGGCGGAAACGTACGAATACGGCATCCCGCCGATTTACGCCGACCCGCAAGTTTTGGATTTCGATGCGCTGGCGAATCAGGTTGCGGAACCGGCCGCGCATTTTCCGGCGCGCGCGCGCCCGGGCCAGCCGCTCGCGGCGGGATTTTTCCAGCCCGCTCCCGCGCAAGTTCCTCCGGACATGATTCGCCACCAGCAGGATTTGATCGGCCCGGTGGCGCAATTTCTCACCGGTCTGTTTCCCGCAATTTTCGGCGGAAACATGGAAGACGTGAAGACCGCGTCCGGCTACGCGCTGGCCCGCGACCAGGCCATGGGCCGCCTGGGCCTTGTGTGGCGCCGCACAAAACAATTTTATGCCGATGTGCTTCTGCTCGCCGTGGATTGCTTCCGCAAGAATCGCCCTGAAGACATGGAGATTCCCCTGCTCGGTCCCGACGGCGTTCTCGACGCGCGCGCCATCCGCACCGCCGATTTGAAAGGCAACATCTGCGTTCATCCCGAAGCCGACGAAACGTTTCCGCGGCTGAAATCCCAGCAGCGCGGCGTGCTGCAGCAATTGTTCGGCATCAACGATCCGGTTCTCCAGCGCGCGCTCACCGAGCCCGCGAACCTCGGCTATATCAAGAACGTGCTCGGCCTCAGCGAAATGGTGATTCCCGGCGAGGATTCCCGCAACAAACAGTTGCGCGAAATCCAGCAATTGCTGGCGAGCGCCCCGATTGTGGTGAATCTGCCGCTCGCTCCGAACTCTTCCTCCGTCATTCCGAGCCCCGGCATTGCCGGGGTAAACTCCGCGAAGAATCCCTCTTCCTCTGACATGGGCCAATCCGCGCCACAGGAATTGGGTGTAGGGGCGACCCCCTCGTCCCGAGAGGAGTCGAGGGATGGGTCGCCCGGCGCAGATGGTGCCGTGGGATCATTGGGCGGGGCAAGCCCCTCCCCGACGACTGCATCGCCGGGGAGTGCTCTTCACCAGTCACCAGTCACGAGTCACCAGTCACATGCTCTGGTTCTGCCTTCCGTATCCGTCGATCAACTCCTCGACGATCACGCCGTCGAATTCGAGGAGTGCAAGCGCTGGGCCAATTCCGAAGCCGGCCAGTCCGCGCGCATGACCAATCCCGCGGGCTTCGCCAACGTCCGCGCCCACGCCGAAGCGCATCTCCGCGCCATCGCCGCGATGTCGAGGGGGACCAGCGGTGGTTAAGCTCGAAACTTCTTTCCGGCCGCTTGCGTAACAATGTTAGGGGTTGTCAGATGAACGGAACCCTAACGTACTCGACGCGACGCGATGGTTTAGAGATAGCCGTTGAAGCCGCTCTGCGGTTCTGCCTCTATTTGTTCTATGCCTTGCTTGAAGTGTCATGGACATGAAGAGCCAGCTAGGCTATCCGCGATGAGGAGCGACGCGTCATGACTAACACACTGACTTATCCCGAACAGCCAACAGACGTTGAGACGGGCTGCCAAACTCTCGATTCGATCCTTGCTGTACTTGAGGTTGTGTCAGATTTCATGGACTTTTATTTTGGTTTCTTCTGAGAAACTGGGCTTTGTCCAGAATTGAACCACCGTAAGCCCCGTGGAATCGGGGTTTTTTTCATTTTGGGATCACAATGGACCAGCAAAACACGCAGACAAGTTCTGGGACGAATGGCACAACCGCGCTGCACGATTTGTTCGTGTTGACCGACGAGCAGATTCTGGAGATTGAGCCGGAAGCGCAGGATGTGACCGTCTCCACTGATTCGCGGCCCTTGGCCCGTGACCCGTGGCCTTTGATCCGCGAAGAAAGCGCCCACGAGCAAGGTCAGGCGCGCCGCGCCACCCCCGCCGTCATTTCGAGCGAAGCGAGAAATCTCTCTTCCTCCGATATGGCCGACGAAGCGGCGCGATCGAAGAGAGATTCCTCGTCGCCTTCGGCTCCGCGGAATGGCGGGATGGGGCAAAGCGCGCCCGACGCTGCGGCAACCAGTCACCAGTCACAAGTCACAAGTCACGATTCTGTCGAGCCGCCGGCGTGGCTCGCGGCGCAGATGAAGGATCCCTGGAGCGGGGAAGAAGCACGGGAGTTGTGGAATGGCGTCCAACAGGCGAAGCAGGAAGCGGCGGCGTATCGCGCGGCGTTTGCGACACCCGAAGATGCGCATGCGCTGAAGGAATTGTATCCCGGCGGCGTGAACGAAGCGCGCGCAGCGGCGGAGCGGGCGCGCGTGCTCGACGAAATTGATCACGCGTATCTCGGCGCGGCCGGGAATTCGCCGGAACAGGCAAGCGCAGCCCGCGCGCAGCTCGCGCAGACCATGCTGCGCGAGAATCCCGCCGCATTTCGCGAAATGGTTCTCGCGGGCCTGCGCGCACTGGAAGAATCGGGTAAAGGCGCAGGCGAAAAGACTGTAGCTCAGGCCTTAAGGCCTGAGGGTTTTTCCTCCCCCGTCGCACCCACAACCGCGGATCGGAAAACCCTCACCCCTGAAGGGGTGAGCCACAGCGGCGAACCGAGTGCATCCAGCGCCAGGCCTCAACCGGCCGCTGCAACGCGGGAGTCGCAAGCTGTTGACCACGGCGCGCGCTTGGCGGCGTACGCCTCCTTTGAAAAAGCCGCGAACGAAGATTTGGAGCGCAGCGTCGGCGCAGCCATCGCGCGCGCCATCGAGCAGGCGTTGCCAAGCCTCTCGCGCACGGAAAACTCCTCGGGCGCGGGGACGCAGCATCCCGGCAGGGCCGGGACAGGCGCCGCTCCCCTCCAGGCACGCCTGAGCGCGGCGATCCGCCAGGACATCGAGACGGCGCTGAAGGGCGACCGTCAGCTCGGCGAACAGATTGCCCAGATTCTTTCCGCGCGGCGGTTCGATAATGAAACTCGCGGGCATGTTGTTCGACTGATCGACGACAGAGCGCGCCAACTGATGCCGATCGCGGCGAAGCGCGTCCTGAACGACTGGACGCAGACGACGCTCGCAGCTCATCGCACCAAGACGCAACAATCTGAGGCCGCTCTCACCAGAAGGGAAGTAGCGCCGGCGTCCTTGCCGGCCGGCTCCTCTGCCAACTCACACGCGCAGCAGCGTCCCGATCCGAATCGCGGTGCGGCTCGATCTCGCGCGGTCGACTACCGCAAGTTGAGCGACGAGCAAATCCTCGACTTGTAAGTGCTACTTGATGAGTTCGTAGGTGCTGATTTCTCCCGTCACCCACAGCCACCAGCTCATCCAGAAGCGCCGAATGGTATTGCGGCCCTCGCGGCTCAATACGATGAGGTTGACCATCGCTGCGAGCACATAACCCAGTATCAGAAGTACTCCGACGGGCAGAAAAATCAAGAACCTGACGGCGATCCAAAACCTGGTCATTGGCGGTTCATTGTACACCTTGAAAACCCAGTCCTAGCCGTTCCGTCTTTCCAATTTCTCATTTTCCGGCGCCTTCTCAAGAGACGCCTTGCGATTCCTAACAGCGCGCGATGGAAGTGTAGACGCCGGGCTTCAGCCCGGCTTTCCGTTTCAACCTCCTCGCATCGCCATCCGGAACGCAGCCATCATAAGGAGAACAACAGATGCCAGCACAAGCGAACGCGAACGTCGTCGCGTTGCAGCTCGAGAAGGTGCGCGACAAAGTGCCCCTGCTCTACGAGCGCGACGATATTTTACTCACCATGATCCAGCAGCGCGGCGACGTGGAGAAGGTTTCCAGCCGCAACATGCGCCTGCCCTTGCAGGTCAATCCCGGCGGCAAAGCCGGCTCGTACAACGCCGACGGCGGCGACCTGGGCCGCGGCTCCGGCACGGCCTACGATGTCGCGCAGGTCTCGCCGATCTTCTTCCGCTTCGCCATTGAAATCACGAAGCTGGTGGAATACGCGACCACCGGCCGCGAGCGCGCCATTGAAAACGCCGCCAAGCGCGAAGTCGCCAACGGCATGAAACAGTTCCGCGCGTTTCTCGACAAGTTGATGCAGACCGCCGGCAACGGCGTGCTCGGCACCATCAGCTCGTTTGCCAGCACCACCTGGACGATGGCCACGCCTCCCGGCGCCGCGCTCGTTTACGTGGGCCAGACGATTCAGGTTTACGATTCGACGCTCACCACCAACCGCGGCACCGCCAACGTGACGGCCGCGGATCCCATCAGCCCGACGCAGACGATCACCGTCGACGTGAATCCCGCAGGCCTCACGAACGGCGACGTGCTCGTGCACGATGGCCTCAGTGGCGCGCAGCCGGTCTCGCTCTTCGGCATCAAGTATCACCAGAACAACGCGACCACCGGCACCTGGCTCAACCTCAACCGCGCCACGTATCCCGTGCAGCTCGCCACGCCGCGCGTCAACGCCGGCAACGCCGCGCTCACGCCTTCCAGCGTGCGCCTGGCCATCAACAAGGTCCGCAAATCCCTGGGCATCAACCACATTGCCAAGCTGATCGCCTACATGGCAGTGGAGCAAGAGCACGCCTGGGAAAATCTGGGCATCACCGTTTCGCAAATCATCAAGGAAGGCGGCGGTGGCGACGGAAACGATCTCGATCTGCTCTTCAGCGGCCGCAAAACCATGAGCGGCATCCCCATCAAGTCCAGCGTCAACGCCGACCAGACCCGCGTGGATTTTCTCGACCTCTCGCACTGGGGCCGCGCCGTGTTGAAGGACATCGACTTCTACGAAGTCAACGGCAACACGGTCTTCCCCATCTACGGCGCGAGCGGCGGCCTCGCGGCCAGCTACATCTTTTATTTCGACACCGCGTTTCAGGTGTGGGACGACTCGCCGCGTACCGGCGCGTTCATTGACACTCTGGCGCGGCCCAGCGGCTACTAAAACGCCCGAAAGTAATGCAGGGAAGGGAAGTAGAGGTTCGGAGCGATCCGCTGAATCGTTGCGGCGGCCTCTCTTCCTTTGCTTCCCAGACCTCTCCAATCTCCTTTACGTCATCTGGAAATGCGGCGAGTCTTCATCGGCGGAATCGCAGTCTCGCTGTGCTGGGGAATTTCCGCGCGCGGCAAGAGCGATCCGCTGACGTTTGTCTTTCTTCGCATGGATCGCGAGCGCGACGTCGCCATTCTCCGGCCCATGATTGCGCCGGACATCGGCGTTCAGCTCGATTCCGGGCCGCGCAAGCTCGAACCGGGAACCGTGCTGCGGTGCGCGTCCGCGGCGCGCTCACACGCCGCCATTGTCGAAGGCCAGGTCGGAAAAGTCACCGAGCTCGTGCTGGACTGCGGCGAGCAGAAATTCGTCGTGAAGAGCGTGGAGTTTTCGCCTCGCGCAAAATGATTCGGGTGGTCCGCGAAACGCACGACACGCCGGAAGCGGTCGCATGGCGCCTGATCTCTGCCGGCGGAATCAACCGTCTCGGCGAAGCGAATTACCGCGCCGTGTGGGGCTGGAACCGCCTGGCGTGGATCGGCGGAAAGTTCGAGGACCGCGACGAGCAGGGTTCGCTGTTAAGAGAGTGCATGGAACTAAGAAAAGAGCCGAAATATCCGGCGGTGAACCGCTGGCACATCGAGCGCTGGGTGCCGCCGGAAGTCTACGGCTCGCCGCGCGCCTGGTACGCGCAAACCATCGAGCGCGAGAAGGGCGTGAGCCTTCCCGCACTCGGCCCATATCCTTCGCGCGGCGAATACGAGCATTGCTTCACGCTCGAGGGGCCGCGCGGCGAATTCCTCCAGCTCACGCCGACGATCGCGGAGCACGTTGCGCGAGCCATTGAGTGGTCGCGGAAAACGCCACGCGTTAAGCGTCGCAACCGTTTGTACGAGCGCGAGCAGCGCGCGGACCGCCACTACGAACAGTGGGCATTCGATGTCCTGGACGACTCAGTGCCCGCATTTCACAAGCAGCCGTTTGTTACGGTTGCATAAAATCTGTCCCAATCTTCAATTTGCTGCATTAGCCCGAAACGCGCGCACAAATGAACCAATGGTTACAAAAAGCCAGGCAACTAGGGTAAAGATTCGAGACAGAGTGGAACCAGATTTCGAAATGACGACAGAATAGCGAAAGGCAAGCATAGCTGCCAGAACACCGCAGACGAGCCACTGTTTATTGGAGTTGACCATTATTTGCGTGATTATCCCTCTCCGCCGAAAGAATGCAAGGATTTTCATCTTCAAATGCCTTCGAAAATGTCTGAAACTCGCCTCCAAATTTGGTTGAAAGGAATTCTGGCCGCGGCAATCAGCGGCGCGGCTGGTGGGATGCTCA
>WNFE01014667.1_pt1 | contig 10669 bp, 10 predicted proteins | sample 5400451 | NCBI WGS metagenome assembly WNFE01 (sample SAMN13153344, study PRJNA577476) | soil metagenome | isolation source: 200 cm saprolite under Douglas fir tree site 2 hole 2 | place: USA:California | collected 2015-04-18
TGGGGCGAACTCACACAATGATAGCCGAACTTGAGCTGCAGGTTGGGAATGACCGAACAGAGATTGGCGTTGCCGCAGCGTTCGCCGAAACCGTTGATCGTGCCCTGCACCTGCACCGCGCCGCCCTCGACTCCGGCGAGAGAATTGGCCACGGCCATCTCGCCGTCGTTGTGGCAGTGAATACCCAGAGGCACGGTCACAGCCTGCGCAGCGGCGCGCGTGGCAGCCAGAATCTCGTGCGGCATGCGACCACCGCAGGTGTCACACAGGATCAACACGTCGGCCCCAGCTTGAGCGGCGGCAGTCAAGCATTCGAGCGCATATTCCGGATTTGCCCGGTAGCCGTCAAAAAAGTGCTCGGCGTCGAAAAAGACTTCGTCCACGCGTTTCTTGAGGTAAGCGATAGAGTCGGCGATCACTTCCAGGTTGGCCTTTTTCGAGATACGCAGGTCATCGCGTACGTGCAGGTCCCAGGTCTTACCAACAATTGTCACCACCGGTGTCTCGGCCTTGAGCAATAAGCGGATGTTAAAATCCTCGGCCGCGGAAATGTTCGCCCTACGGGTCGAGCCGAACGCGGCGACGCGGGCATGCTTGAGGTGCAGCTTTTTGACCGCGCTAAAAAATTCCTCGTCGCGGGGGTTGGAGCCCGGCCACCCCCCTTCAATGTAGGCGATGCCAAAGTCGTCGAGTTTTTCCGCGATCCGCAGTTTATCTTCGAGGGTGAAGGAAACGTCTTCCGATTGGCAGCCGTCTCTCAGGGTTGTATCGTAGAGCGCGATCCGTTTCATAGCTACCTCATTGGGCCGGGGAAATCAGGGCGTCGTGCAGCACTCGCACCGCGAGTTCGGTGTATTTGGCATCGATCACCACCGAGATTTTAATTTCCGAGGTCGAGATCATCTGGATGTTGATGCTTTCGCGGGCCAGGGTCTGGAACATGCGCGCGGCTACACCGGCATGACTGCGCATGCCCATTCCCACAATCGACACTTTGGCCACCTCGGCGTCAAAGGCCACGCCGCTGGCGCCGATCTCCGCGGCTGCGGCTTTAACGCGGGCCAGAGCCTTATGCGCATCCCCCTTAGGCACGGTGAAGGTGAGATCGGTAAACCCGTCGGCGCTGGCATTCTGGATAATCATGTCCACCACGATGTTATCGGCGGCGATCGGGCCGAACAGCTTGGCCGCGAGGCCGGGACGGTCCGGCACATGCAGAAGGGTAATCTTCGCCTGATCCAAATCCGAGGTCACCCCCGAAACAATCACATCTTCCATGCTGGGATCCTCACCCACCAACCAGGTGCCTTCATCCGGGGAAAAGCTCGACCGCACATGCACGGGCACCCGGTACCGTTTGGCGAACTCGACTGAACGAATTTGCAAGACTTTCGCCCCTAGACTGGCCAGTTCGAGCATCTCGTCGTAGGAGATGCGGCTTAGTTTGCGGGCATGCGGGCAAATGCGCGGGTCTGCGCTATAGACCCCATCCACATCGGTATAAATCTCACAGGCATCAGCCTGAGTCGCCGCGGCAATGGCAACTGCCGTGGTATCCGAGCCGCCCCGGCCCAGGGTGGTAATATTGTCGTCGGCATCGACCCCCTGAAAACCGGCCACCACCACGATATGCCCAGCGCGCAGACCGGACAAGAGTCGCTCGGTGTTAATGTGCCTGATCCGCGCCCGGCCGAAGGCGCTATCGGTGGAAATCTGCACCTGGTGCCCGAGCAACGAAAAGGCCGGATAACCCATCTCTTTCAACGCCATGGCCAGGAGCGCGACCGTCACCTGCTCACCGGTAGAGAGCAAGACGTCGCTCTCCCGCTCGTCCGGCTGGGCAGCGATTTGTTTGGCCAAGCCTAACAGCCGGTTCGTTTCCCCGCTCATGGCGGACACCACTACTGCAACCTGGTGCCCAGCGTCGCGGGTAGCGGCAACTCGCTGGGCTACTCCCTTGATCCGTTCGGTCGATCCGACCGACGTGCCGCCGTATTTTTGCACGATCAGCATACGGTAAAACTGTAGTGTTCGTGCTTCGACAAGCGCAGCACGAACGGGACATCAGCAATAACGGTAAGTCCTTCCCCGTTCATCCTGAGCCTGTCGAAGGATGAACAGCGGGTTCTCCTGTAGTTTGCTAAATCGAAACACACAAGATTGGTACAGTCGTATTTGTGGAAGCGAAATCCAAGACACGGTGGAACCCGCCATTGTAGGGGCGCACAGCCGTGCGCCCCTACGAGCGGTGAGTGCAAGAGTGTCCCAATCTGCTGTGGTCTGATTTAGGCAAAAAGCGTCCCTACGATCCGCTCATACCGTTCCCCCCGCGGCTTCAGCGTCAGCACCCGCTCCTCTTCGTTCACAAAAGTCAACGAAACCAACAGATACGCCTCCACCGTGCCGGCAGGCAGGAAGCGAAACCATTCGATCGCGGCCACTCCCTGGCCAAATAGATACTCATCCAGGCCCAACTCCTCGATCTCGGCACCTTCCAGGCGGTAGAGGTCGATGTGGTAGAGCGGGACTTTTCCCCTATAATGTTCGGCGATCAGAGTAAAGGTGGGGCTGGAAACTTCGTCTTCGTCGATGCCGAGTCCGGTCGCGAGCCCTTTGACGAAACAGGTTTTGCCCGCGCCCAGTTCCCCTTCCAGGCCGATCACTGCTCCCGGGAACAATAAACGGGCGAGCCGCTCACCCCAGGCCTTGGTTTCTTCGGCTGAGGCAGTGCGTACTTCAAAGGTCATTCTCTGCCCCGTTGTCTTGCAGGGCAGCCTGACGTAATGCCCGTAACCCGCCTGGCAGCCGTTCGATCAAATCTCGCGCCAGGATGCCGGCCTCGCCCTTTTCCTGAGCGGCCAGATCACCAGCGTAGCCATGCAGGAACACACCAAGTGTGCATGCCTCTTCTGGCGGATAACCCTGCGCCAGCAGTCCGCCGAGAATGCCGGTTAGCACGTCTCCCATGCCGCCACTGGCCATACCAGGGTTGCCGGTGGTATTGACCCAAGCCCGGCCGCCGGGAGCGGCAATCACGGTGTGAGCCCCTTTGAGAATGAGATAACAACGATGTTGGGTGGCAAAGGCCCGTGCGACCTCCAGGCGCCGAGACTGAACCTCGGCGTTGCTCGTGTTCATCAGGCGCGCCATTTCCCCCGGATGCGGAGTCAGCACGACCGGGCCGCGTGCACTAAGGAGGGCACTCGGATCTGTCGCCAGGCAGTTGAGACCGTCGGCATCGATGACCAAGGGCAACTCGCTATGCGCGAGCAGCCAGCGGGTCAGGCCGATCGTATCCGTCGAAACCCCAACTCCCGGACCGAACGCTACCGCGCTTTTGCCTTGCAGCGCCTGGGTCATGGCCCCTTCATCCAAAACGAGACTGCCATCCGGTCGCTCGGGAAAAGGAACGGTCATCGCCTCGATCAAGACCGACGAGAACACCGAGTTCAGCGAGGCCGGTCCGGCGAGCGTCACCAGCCCCGTCCCCACACGCAAGGCTGCACCGCCACAGAGCAGCGCCGCCCCGCTCTTGCCGCGCGCGCCGGCAAGCACGACCAGATGGCCGAAATCGCCTTTGTGCGCCGCGCGGCGGCGCTCACGCACTAGCACACCAACTGCTTCGGCGGTCAAGAGCGTCGTCTGCGGCTGTACCCGCGCCAGAGCCTCTAGGGCAATGCCGATGTCCACGATCACCAGACGACCGATGTGTGTCGCACCAGGATCGCCAATCTGGCCGATTTTAGGATAGCCAAACGTCACAGTGAGTTCAGCCTGGATAGCGGTGCCGAGCGGCGCTCCGGTATCAGCATCCAGGCCCGAAGGAATATCCACGGCCACGACCGGCACGCCGCTTGCATTGATGAGGTCGATCAGCGCGGCCATCAGCCCTTGCACGGGCGAGTTCAGGCCAGTGCCGAGCAGTGCATCGACAACCAGCCCGCTCCGGGAAAGCTTCTCTTGCACTAGGTCGAGTTGGGCGGGCTCGGTCACCTCGGTCATCTGGCCGCGCAGACGGAGAAAAGCAGTCAGGTTACGTAGCGCCTCGCCCTTGACTTCGGCCTTCCTGGCGACCAGGACGACTTCACACTTCACTCCCTGTTTTTTGAGCAAGCGGGCGATGACGAATCCGTCCCCGCCATTATTGCCTTTGCCAGCGACGATGAGGACCAGCGATTTGTGGATATGAGGAAACTCCCTGAGCAGGGCCTCGGTCGCGCCCGCTCCAGCTCGTTCCATCAAGACATGACCAGGCGTACCGTACTCTTCGATCGTGAGCCGGTCCAGCTCACGCATCTCTTGCGCGGTGACTAAATGCATCGTGTTACTCCCTCTCCCGCTGAGCGGGAGAGGGCTGGGGTGAGGGTCTTTTTCATCACTCAGTCACCCCCAGGTGCTTGTGCACGACCTCCGCCACCTCTTCCCCATACCCGCGCACGACCTGTTCATCCTCTCCTTCAACCATCACACGCACCACAGGTTCGGTCCCGGAGAAGCGGACAAGCAATCGACCCTTTTCGCCGAGCGAGCGTTCCACTTGTTGTATCGTCCTCGCTATCGGTTCGACCGTCGCCAAATCGCGCCGTTCGCGCACTTTCACATTGATCAACACCTGCGGGTAGCGTTGCATGACGTCACCATGCCATCTCCGGTGGTATTCACATCCAGGAAGACCACGTGTCCCGATTGCTCCCCTCCCAGGTTATACCCGCCCCGGAGCATCTCTTCGACTACGTAGCGGTCTCCTACTGGTGTGCGCACCAGACATCCGCCCATCTGTCGGAGCGATACCTCCAGCCCGAGATTACTCATTACTGTGCCAACCAAAGTCTTATGCTGGAGCGTCCCGTTGCGCAGCATCTCGCCAGCGGCAATGGCCATAATCGCATCACCGTCAACGATGGCTCCCGTCTCATCTATCAGGACGACGCGGTCCGCGTCGCCATCGAGCGCCACGCCCACCTGCGCGCCCGTTTCACGCACCAAACGCTGGACGTGTTGCGGATGGAGCGCGCCGCAATCACGGTTGATGTTCTCCCCATCCGGGTCCACTCCGACGGCGGTGACGCGGGCGCCCAATTCTTCCAGCACCTCGGGAGCAACCTTGTACGCCGCCCCATGGGCGCAGTCGATCACCACCTTGAGACCATCCAAGGTGAGATGACGGGGAAAGGCATTTTTAACGAAGACATTGTAACGGCCCAGCGCATCGTCCACGCGAAAAGCCTTGCCAATCGCCGTGGCCGTAGGTCGCAGGTGATCGATTTTTTGATCCATGACCAGGGACTCGATCTCATCCTCCACTTCGTCCGGGAGCTTGAAGCCGTCCCGCGAGAATACCTTTACCCCGTTATCTTGGAATGGGTTATGTGAGGCTGAGATCACCACTCCAGCGTCAGCTCGCAAACTTCGAGTGAGGAAGGCAATCCCGGGGGTCGGCACGGGTCCGACCAGCAAGACATCCACTCCCATCGAGCAGATGCCCGAGGCCAGGGCGGTTTCCAGCATATAGCCGGAGAGCCGCGTGTCCTTGCCGATCAGGATCTTGTGGCGTCCTGGACGATGGCGAAACACATAGGCCAGTGCCCGGCCCACTCGAAGGGCGGTCTCCGAGGTCATCGGCTCGATATTCGCCACCCCACGGATGCCGTCAGTCCCGAATAGTCGTTCGCGGCGTTCCCCATTTCCATTCACGATCGGCCTCCTGCTGGCTTTTTTTTCTCTGGAGTCTGCTTCGGCTGCGGCTTCTTCTGGTTGTCCGGCAGCAGCTTCAGTTCGACCTCGGTCGGCTCTTGTGACACGAGTTCGATCCGCGGCGGGAGCAGCACGTTGATCGGCAGCGTGACCGGGCCCGGCCCCTGACCGGAGGCATCGACGAAGATCTCACCGTCCCACAGTTTGAGCTGCTCGACCAGCCGCTGGGGACCCCGTACGGTCACATCCACCTGCGACGGCGTGGAGACGGCGCGAAAGGCCGCGTTTTTGATTTCGATCTTCACCCGGCGAAACTCTTGTGTCATCATCACTTCTTGAATTTCGATCCGCACCCGAACCCGATCCACATTCGCGGTGAGCAGATCCCCCTCCAGCCCGCGCAGCTGGAGATCCTGCGTTTGCGACTGGGTGAAATGACCCACATCGATAGGAGTAGTACTTACCGCTTCTATCTTTTCTACTTGAGGCCCTGGACCGACGACCTCCACGGTGTCTGGCATGACCTCGACTTCCTTCACCCTATATCCGTGCGGCGGTTTCCCCACGAGACCAACATGCACGGGGACTGTGCGCCGGATAATCGCCGCAATCTCCAGATTGACTTGAGAAGGACTGATGCGCCGGACTTTTACCCCGCGTGGCAGGCGCAGCAGGTCGGCCTCGATACGGAACGATGCCGGTCCTGGTCGCACTCTGCTGAGGTCCAGGGTGATCTTCTTCGGATTGAACCGTCCCAAGAGCGTCCGTGGTCCCATGACTTGCAAATCCACAGAGTCTGTTTGTGGTCCAATGACCATCAGTTGCGGAGGCAGGTTGCGCAGTTCGACCGGCACGACCAACGTCTTCTCAGTATCACGCTCCCCGGCATTGACTAACAGCCAGAGTCCACAGGCAAACGCCAAGGAAAAAACCTTGAGCGTCCCGTTATGAACAATGAGACTTCTAAGCCTTCTTCCACCCCATCTCATGGGAAAACAACTGTCGCAGCGCGGTGAGGAGCGCGGCGGCATCCAGGTCACGCGTAATGCGGCCTTCTCGCACTAGAGAAATCGTGCCTTCCTCTTCTGAAACGACCACCACGACCGCGTCCGTCTCCTCGGTTAGTCCGAGCGCAGCCCGGTGGCGGGTGCCCAGCACCTTGCTCACATTCGGGTTGCTCGTCAATGGCAAGAAACACCCAGCGGAGGTGATGCGCCCGCGCTGGATCACCACCGCGCCGTCATGCAACGGCGCCACCGGTGGAAATATACTACAGAGGAGTTCCTTACTCACGCGGGCCTCGAGCCGGGTACCGACTTCGATGTATTCGTTAAGGCCGATCTCTCTTTCCAGCACTATCAGTGCGCCCACGCGCTTGCCGGCGAGGGCAAGCGCAGCCTTGGTGATCTCCTCCAGCACCGGGCCGTAGGCGGCCTGCTCGCCAACCCCGAACAGCGATCCGCGGCCCACCTCGGTCAGCGCCCGGCGGATGTCATTTTGAAACAGGACAACTATCACCAGCAAGATCGAACTGAGAAAATTGTCCAACACCCAGTTCAGCGTGTACAGCTCGAAATACTGCGAGCCGAGGTAGGTGAGGAACAAGACCACCAACCCGAGCAACATCTGCACCGCGCGGGTGCCACGAATCAGGTGGATGATCCAGTACACCCCGCAGGCAATCAGCGTAATATCAAGCAGGTCCTGCCAGCGGATCTGGGTGAACAGGTCTCTCACCTAATGTGCGACTCTTTTGGGGGCTACGCGGTCACGAGCCCGTCGAGGTCAAGAGCGGGGCGTCCGAATTGGAGATTGAGAAAGACGACCACGGTATGCGCGAGCACTTTGCGAATAAGGCGATGTTGAAAATGCCACAGATCATGCACCCGAAGGCGGGCCACGGCAAAGCGCTCCGTCAGATGCGAGCCCACGGTTTCCACTCCCTTACGCAAGCGGGCGCAAGCCTTCAGCAGGGTGAGACTATGGGGCGTGGTCATCCGTTTGCGGGGAGCGGTCACCACAAAGACACCGTGGCGTTCCGCCAGCACGGCCTGACGAAAGGCATCGATAAAGCCCTTATCCGCAGGCACCAGCCCAGCAAAGCCTGCGACCAAATCGTCCAACAACTGGATATCATGGGGCCGGGCGGGCAGGAGGGGACAACAGGTGATCATCCCACAGCGCGCGATACGCAGCCCCAGCTTGAAGCCATAGTAGTCCAGCTTCTTGGCGGCACAGTGGCCATAATCGGCAAACGGCTTGAAGCAGCGGTCGCGGCCACTGCGGGTGTAGCCACAGACGGGCAGGGGCAGGGTATCGATGATCTGGATGGGGTCGGCGGCTTGCCCACTGACCTGTGTCAACCGCTGTTGAAGGGCGGCTTTGACCTGCCAGAGGTTGGCGGCTTGACGGATGAAGAGCGTGCGCTCCTTCAGGTGCGGAAAGAAGTGCGCGTAGTGGGTGCGGAAGTACATAAAGAGGTCTTTGTCGGTGGCGAGCTTAAAATACTCGCCGCAGATCTCCAGGGTGAGGACTTCTTCATCGCTCAGAGCCGGGGCAAAGCCGCCGCGGCGCAACGCGTAGGTGTTCTTGATCACTTGATAATGCTCACAAACCAGACAGTAGACAGTAATGATAAACTCATCGCGATCCATTGGGGACCTCCTGTGGGGAATAGTTGGTGTGGTAACCCCTATTCTACCCAGAGCCTCCTCAATGGATCAGCCGTCTAAGAGTTGCACATTAGGTTTGGTCTATGTCCTGTCTCCTACCAACTCTTTCCGTTGCGGAGGTGCGCGCATGTTCCTCTCGATTCCTTTTTCTGCACGGACCAAACCCAGATCCCCACTCCTAGGGCTTCTTACGGTTTGTGTTGTGAGCGCTGGGATGTTGTTTTTCGGCGAGCAAGCAGTTGAGGCCGCGGATTACCAAGGGTTCGGCGCCATGACGCCTGGGGGGACTGGGCAAACCACAGTCGTCGTCACGAACCTCAATGACTCAGGAGCTGGCAGCTTGCGGGACGCGCTGTCACAGGGCAACCGCACTATCGTTTTCGACGTGCCCGGCGCCACCCTCCGCACCATCACCCTCACCAGCGGCCCAATCAAGGTGAAAGGAGCCCTCATTACTATTGACGGCTGCTCAGCGCCGAGTCCGCAGATTCCAGGGATCACCTTAGTCAACGCCGGGCTCTACCTGTCAGGCACGAAAGGCGTGCATGATGTCATCATAAAGTGCCTGCGGGTCCGGAACGCGGTTGGGGATGGCATCACCGTCCGCGACGCCGCGCATCATATTGTCATCGATCATGTCTCTGCTCAGGGGTCGACCGATGGGGACATCGATGTCACCCGCGGGGCATCCGATGTCACGGTGCAGTGGTCAATTTTGGCCGAAAATGACCCAAGCCATAACCTCTTGGTCTTAGTGGACCTCCAAGCCTTACGAGTCACCTTCCACCATAATCTCTTTGTGAAAGGGCAAAGCCGCAATCCCCATACGGGCTGGGATGGGACCTTGGCCACCACACCATCCGACACCGTTGCAGACGTCCGCAATAACCTGATCTGGGCTTTCTCCGATTATGGAACCTTGGTCATAAACAACGCCCAAACGAACGTGGTACAGAACTTTTACCACCGTTCTTCGACCCCATCCAGCGCGGACCGGGCGCTACGCGTGAATAGCGGAGGGAAGGCATATGCCCAAGGGAACTTGAGCCCTGATATCGACAGCCAAGGCAACCCACTCGATATCGATAGCCAAGGCAACACCGGGCAACCTTTCCCTGCGGCTTCTGTACAAACCACGGACGCCTGTCATGCTGCACAGGACGTGGTGAACTCAGTGACGGGGGCAGGAGTCCACCCGCTTGATAATATCGACCAGGGTTATCTCTCTAACATCACGCTCCCTTCCTGCCCCCCGTGAGGAATACAACTGCACCCACTCCGCCGGTCAAGCCTTACAGGGTTGAAGCAACCAAACCCAACAACGAACAAGAAGGCTACGGCTTCGATTCTCTCGCCCGGCCGCTCATCTTTGCGTGAACTTGGGCGCGCATATCAGCATGCACATCCAGGAGTTTACGAAAGGCCTCTCCCTTGATTTCTAATAACAGGCAAGGCTCTACGGCCGTCACCGTCGCTGATCTCGGTCTGCGCTCCAGAACAGCCATCTCTCCAAAGAACTCGTTTGCCTGTAAGGTGGAGAGGAGAATAGGCCGGCCCTCTGATCCTTGCACGGTGACCTGGACCGATCCTGAACTGATCAGGAAGAGCGAGTCCCCGAACTCCCCTTCTCTCAAGATGACGCTGCCTTGGGGATATGCTCGCTCTTGCACCGTCTCACCCTTGAGCAGTTGCGTGACCTCTGCCTCGTTGAGGCTCGAAAAGAGTGCGTGACCTTTCAAGAAATCTTGCCAGTGAAAGAACTGCATGGCTTCCCCTTTCTTGCCTAACAGGCGGTGTAGGAGATGTCGTCCTTGTGCCAAGAGTTTCATCGTTGTCTCTCCTTTCTCCTCTCCTTGAACTGTCGAAAGAAAGGAAGACCGAGGGCAAATCAGATTCTACGAGGAGTCGCAGGCGAATGTCAAACAGTAAAGATGGGTCAGCCTAGAGAGTGAGATGTTTCTCTCGCCCACGAGGGAAAAAATGGCAACTTTAGCCCATTTGATCGTACTACTGAGCGGTACCGTTCTCCTTTCAGGTCTCAACCAACTGAGAACCACTGTAGGTATCGACATGGCTAAGGCGAGCCTCAACGCCTGACGCTGATCAGTGGGGCCACTACGGTGCGCTGCCCACGAGTGCGTTGTCAATCGGGGGCGGTCGCTGCTGGCGCCAGGGAGTGCCGGTCTCACTGCACTGGGTAGGGTGCTCCTACTTCTTTGGCACGGACAGGGGGGAGAACGGCGTCCTCCCCTCCCTCACGACCGGTTAGTGAATGCAGCCCTGGTTGGCCACGCCAAAAGTGT
>WNFE01006025.1_pt1 | contig 10668 bp, 9 predicted proteins | sample 5400451 | NCBI WGS metagenome assembly WNFE01 (sample SAMN13153344, study PRJNA577476) | soil metagenome | isolation source: 200 cm saprolite under Douglas fir tree site 2 hole 2 | place: USA:California | collected 2015-04-18
TCCACCGTGTAGCCAGCACGATGGATCGCGAGCAGGGTTTGGCCTATGCGCGCGATGGTCTCGGGCTCCAAGACCTTATCAACCAGCCCCCTTCCGGCTTCTCGTCACTCTCGCTGAATCCTGCGGTCGCTAAAGGCAGCGCGGTCTGGCCGTACGTCCCGATCCCGCATTGGGGCTCCCGCTTGGGCCAGTGCCTCGCGTACGACAGCCCCATTGATGTAAGCAAAAGTGATCGAGGGCCGGTCGAAATCTACGCCCAAGATCGCCGGGACGTGGCAGCCAGCTGCCGCGAGGTCGAGAGCCGCCTCCAGTTCGTTCACGAAGGCGATTCTGTTTCCGCGGAAGTCTTTGCGCACTCCGATCCAGCCGTCATGGTCCACGACCACAAGCTCGAACCGGCTCCGCGGCAGAAACGCGTCCGCCGCCACCACGCGAGGCGCCGGCCAGAGCTGTTCGAATCGTGCGAGGAGGAGACCATCCTGGTCGATGCTGGCGAGAGTGATCTCCTCGTTGGGGCGCCTTATCGCGCGGCAGGTCTCGTCCAATTCCGGGCATAGTTGCGCCAACGCGACTCGGTTGCCGCCCTGCGCAAGACATCCTTGCCCGATCCGGGCGCGCAGTTGCGCCATCCGCTGGTCGAAATCCCGCTGTCGGCGACGACGGACCTGCCATCGCCACAGCAGGTGCATCGGTCCGGCTGCGCGATGCATCCACGGGGCAATGCCCACCACGTAGGCCAGCCAGATCAGGTCTCTCGTGTCATGGGCAAGGAGCTGCCGGATCCGTTCAATTGCCGATGTCATCATCGCTTCCCAAACGAAGCGAACGATCGAGCGTTCCATCGCCTACGCTGTCAGAATCGAAATGCAGGATCATCAACGGTATTCTGCGCGAGCGCTCCAAGTCACCAAGTCTACCGCTGGTGCGCCTCATGGCGCGAGAGCGAATTGTTCCAGAGATTGGCCATGCGCGGCTCATGCCGATCGGGAACGTGTCAGGCGACTGGTAAGTGTGACCGCAGCGTTGCGAGGCCAGCCAGAGCGTCTAATCCTGTGAAACTGGAAAGGTTGCTGCTATGATGCGAGCAGCGGCGGTCGCCATCCAGGCGCGACCAAATTTGCTCTACGCCGCCGCCGTCATGAGACACGCCGCTCGCAAGAACATCGTGAGTTCCAGAACCGACGCTGAGTAAGAGAGGAGATCTCGATGCTTAACCGAACTCGGCTTCGCCTGCGCTCCATCCGGTCGGGGCTACGCGCTGCTTTTCTCGCCGCCCCCTCCACGATTCGCGGTTACAGGAGCAATCGGAGTTGGCCGGCTTTGAACACGGCGCAGGAGATTTCCCACCGAGCAAATCCTCTGCGCGATTTCTTCAACCGCCATCGGCAGGGTCGCGGCATTTGGAAGTGGGATCACTATTTTGACGTCTACCATCGACACTTCAGCCGTTTCCGAGGTCGCGAAACCTACGTGCTGGAAATTGGCATCTACAGCGGCGGCAGCCTCGAAATGTGGTGCGACTATTTTGGCTCCAAAGCTCACATTTATGGCGTTGACATCGAGTCAGCGTGCAAGAGCTACGAGAACAGCATGATCAAAGTGTTCATCGGCGATCAGGCCGATCGAAAATTCTGGAGCCAGTTTCGAAGGGAAGTGCCGATCCTTGATCTTGTCATCGATGACGGCGGACACGAGCCCGAACAACAGATCGTCAGCCTTGAGGAACTGCTCCCCCATCTGAGGCCGGGCGGAGTCTATGTCTGCGAAGACGTAACCAAGGCCTTTAACCCATTCATCTCCTATTTGACTGGCATGGTGCACCAGCTCAACGCCTACAAAGGCGCCGAGTCGGATGTCTGCGGCGGTGAAGGTCGGGTATCCTACAAAACGACGCCGTTTCAGTCGGCCGTCGATTCAATCCACTTCTATCCCTTCGTAACGGTCGTTGAGAGAGCTCGGTCGCCGGTAATAGAGTTGGCCGCGCCGAAGCACGGTACCGAATGGCAACCATTCCTGGATCCGGTACTGCCTGCCCGATTGCGCAGCGCGCGTCGAAATGCGCACTGAGGCCCTTGCGAAAGGACCTAGGCTGAGCCAGTCGTGCGCAGGATTGCGGCGCGGCGCTCCACGGGGAGCTCAGTGATGTAAGCGAGTCTCCTGCGGCTCCAGGTCGCTCTTGGGCGTCCGCAAAAAGCAGTCGGATCAATCTCAAGGAATTTGCGACCGAGCACTCCACCCCCGTCGCTGCTATTGAGCTTCGCTCTCGCGAGCTCGCCAAATCCGCTTGACACCTGGAGGCGCGCAAAGGCTCGTATCGTGCTCACCCGTAGTGTAGCGAACGGATCTTCCCTCAGCGCCGTGAGAAGTAGCCGCGCTCCGGTCAAGAAGCGCCCGTCGCTAAGGTGAGCCAGACCGAACTCCCGGTCTTGATGTGCGGTTGCCCACCGAAAGAGCTTGTTGGGCAATTCAGGATGGCGCGCTCGCGCCTCCTCGATAACCACTTTGCGGGAGCGCAACATGGCATCGATATTGGTCGACATGCTTCCGGCACGGACGCGGTACGAAAACAGGAATTCTGGGACGAGATCGAAGTCGCAGCGCTCGGCGATATCCAGGTTGAACTTCAAATCTTCACAGCAAGGGGCTCCTCGGGAAGCGAGTGTCGCATCATAGCCTCCTACCGCTTCAGCGCAGCATTTTCTAACCAAGGGTGCGCCGCTGGAGAGAAAATTTCTTATAATCAGAGCGGCGTAGACGCTACCCCGAAGATTGCACGGCGTCACATCCCAGAGCACGCGGTCCTGCTCGTCGATAGCCCGCGACCAGCAATAGGCCAGCCCAACCCGATCCCCACGGTCCCGCATGACCGCCATTTGCTTCCTGATCTTCTCAGGATGCCAGAGGTCGTCGGCGTCGATGGGAGCAATGAACTCTCCGCCCGCATGCGCAATTCCATGGTTGCGAGCTGACGCGAGGCCGCCGTTAGGCTTTTGCAGCAGCCTTATCCTGTGGTCCACGTCCGCCATGCTCTGGACAAGTGCGGCGGTTTGATCCGTCGAACCGTCGTCAACAGCCAGGACTTCTAGATCTGAATAGGTCTGGTTGAGTACAGAGGAAACAGTCCTTTCGACGGTCGCGGCATCGTTGCAGGCGGGAATGATGACTGAGACCAGCCCCGCACCGTTGGGCCTCGTGCGATCAGCATAAGAGCGCCCAGTGGGAAGAGGCCGCTTTGAGGAGTGCTGCCCTTTGGTCCCTGTGCCTTGCATTCGTTCAGGCCCATGTGCCGATCAAGGCTCTGATCTCAGTAAGTGGAGATTCAGAACCGAGCGGCCGTACACCCAGACGGTTCCGCACGCCATAATGGCGGCGATCGTCACTCCGGTCAGGAGCAAGCGAGGAAACGGAGTCCAGTCTTGTGCGATGAAATGCCTGAGCGCCCATACCGCTGCCACGGTCATCATCATCAACAGGAAACAGGGAAGCATGGCCTCTAGCGCGTCCATGAGCCGGATTGTTGTGCCTTTTGCGGCATAAGCAAAGCCTGGAAGAAACAAAACGAGGTTCGCTGTCGCGAGCCCTGCGGCAACACCAATCGCTCCCCAGCGAAGACCGAGAACGCAGCCGAGAAGGCTGGCTGTCGTGTCGATTGCCGTCCAACGAAAAAAACGGTCCGCCTGTCCCTGCGATCGCATCAGCCAATCAATGCTGGCGTAGCCCACCTGCAGGGCGGCCACGGGGGCGAGCAGCCTTAAGATATCGGCCGCGTGGCCCCACTGCGGACCCGCGATCACGTGGACGACGTCGTCGCCACAGATCGCCAAGCTGAACAACGGCGGGAACGACGCAAAGGTCACCAATCGAAGTAGCTTCAAATACCACCTCTTTAGCCGATCAGGGTCACCCTGGAGACGGCTCAGAGTCGGGACCATGACCTGGCCGAGCGGCCAAGAAATCTGCTGAGCCGGAAGAAGAAGCAGTCGGTTCGCGAGCGCGAAAGGCCCGAGTTCAGTGCTTCCGTAGCGCCAACCGATCAAGACGTTGTTGGCGTGCCGCCCGATCGAAAAGAGAAGCGAGGATCCGATGCTATACCTGCCGTATCGCAGCAGTGCCCTGGTGGTGTCGTCCCATTCGGCGCGGGTCGGCACCCAGCCAGTCGAGGTCCAGACCACGATGCCGTAGACCAATGGATCGGCGAGCGCACGGATGGTCAACGCCCAGTAACCAGCGCCATTGAGCGCAAAGGTCACCGCCATCACCGATGATACCAGCGATGCGGCGATCTGCGCGCGCAGCAGCGTGTCAAACATCAGGGCACGGCGAAGAAGCGCTTGCTGCACGGCCGTGAACCCGGAAAAAACGAACATGAGACTCAGGGCGGCCGCGACCTGCGTCACCTCGGGATCGCCGTAGAACGAGCCAAGCAACGGCGCGCTGAGCAGGAACAGCCCGCCGAACGCGGTCCCGGCCACCAAATTGATGCGAAAGACAGCAGAGGCCTGCCCCTCGTTCAAGTCGCGCTGCTGAAGCACCGCGGACGCCAACCCCAGATCGCCGAAGGTCATGAGGATCCAGACGAAGGGTGTCGCCATCGCGAACCCTCGGAAATCGGCGGGAGTGAGCAATCGCGCCAGGATGGCCATGCTGACGAACTGGAAGAGGAAATCTATGCCGCGGGCGCTGAGATTGAGGAAACCCGCGCGTTGGGCATCGTACCGCAGCCGCTGGTTCGAGATTTGAAATGGGATAGGCATCTGAACCCGGCACTTTGATGCTGGCAGCGAACGAAGTTTTGGTACGGACATGGAGCGTCATGGGGCCGAATGTGCGCACCAAGCTCCCGTTCCACAGGGAACCTCGCGCCATGCTTGCGCGAGAACGCACAAGATGGCGAACTCTGTCGCTGACACTGTGACAGTCTACGATAAAGAAGCCGACATTGCAAAAGAAGCCGACATTGCACTGCCGATCACCCTGGTCCGGCTTCGACAGGACGTCGACGGAACAAAACCAAGAGTAATCGAGGGCCAGACCATCGACTGACTTGTTCGACTGAAAGCAACTCTTCTCGGGAGGGGTCAATTGCGGGGGCGATAGTCCTCCTGGCCCCTCCAAACCGGCACCATCGATCATTTCACCGCCCGAACGCACACGACCACGGGATACGCTGGATCATGGACATCGAGAGCAGTGCGATCGACTTCCTCGAGGGCAAGCCCGTGCAGAAAGGCAATCGCGGCGAGCACGTTTCCGGCGGATTCGACGCAAACGCTGCCGCCAAGAAAGGCGTCCGCAATGAGCCTCTCTACCGATGCCGGTCTGAAGGACCAATAACATGGCCAGCTTTCCGGCCCGATGGCGCATATGCCGGGGACGGTCGCAAGCAGCACCCCGCCGGGCGCCAGAATTCGATAAATCGTTCTCACGGCGGCGGGCAGGTCGTAAATGTATTGCAGCGTCTGAGTTAGAATGATGCAATCGAACGTGCTCGACGGAATTTGATCTGCGGACGTGAGGTCAGCGACGATCGTCACCTTGCTCCCAGGTGAGACACTCAGTACCTCGCTTCGTTTAACGAAGCTCTTGCCAAAACGCCTGGTATACGCGTCATCCTGGATCTCAAGCACGACGCCGCGGATGTCGTTCGCATGGCGAGCCAGAAAGTCTTCGATGTAGTACCTATCGATGGCCGTGCCGCGATCGGCACCGTACAGCCGACTTATCGGGGAGGTTCGACGCAAGAGGTCATGGGATGCGACAGCACCGAATGGCGGCCAAAGTAGAAGCCTGCGTATGGCCGCGTCCTGCCACCAGGCTTGAAGCCTCTGCGTGACGGCGATGGGGAGAATCGCCTTCAAACCAGCAGCAAGTCTCTTTTGGACCGAGGACAGCATCTCGTACTCTGCATGTCAGATTTGATGACGGATATCAGCTCCCACATCTTCAGGCGAACGGTGATCCGCGCCGGATGGGACATCCGCGCGGCGCTCTACGAACAGTGCAGCAGCGTCAGCGAGCCTCTTTCGGTTCCATGGCGCTCTTGGACGTCCGCACAGAATGGTCGGGTCAACCTCGAAGAAGTTGCGATTGACCACTGTATGACCCGCGCCCCCACGGCGCCTCGCTCTTACGAGCGCACCAAATCCGCTTGACCTCCAGAGGCGCGCAAAGACCCGCCTCGTCCCTTGTCGGATGGTGGCAGGAGGATCTTCGACCAGCGCTTTGAGAAGCAGTAGGGCTCCTGTCGCCCACTGCCCACCGCCCAAGTACGTGAGCCCGAGCTCCAGGTGTTGGTGTCCGTCTGCCCAGCGAAATAGCCTAGCCGGCAATTCAGGATGTCGCGTTCGTACCTCCTCGATCACCACCTCGTAGGAGCGTAACATGGCATCGCTATCGGTCGACATGCTTCCCGCACGGATGCGGTGTGCAAGCAGGAACTCCGGAACGAGATCGAAGTCATAGCGCTCGGCGACCTCCAGATTGAACTTCAGGTCCTCGCAGCAAGTGGCCCCTCGGGAGGAAAGTGTCGCATCGTAGCCACCCACTTCTTCGACGCAGCGTCTGCGAACCAAAGGCGCGCCGCTGGACAGGAAGTTTCTAAGGATCAGAGCCGTATAGACATTGCCTCGAAATATGCACGGCGTGATATCGAAGAGCACCCGGTCCCGTACATCGATCGCCCGCGACCAGCAGTAGACCAGCCCAACCTGATCCCCACGGTCCCGCATGACCGCCATTTGCTTCTTGATCTTGTCCGGATGCCAGAGGTCATCGGCGTCGATGGGGGCAATAAACTCTCCACCCGCTTGCGCAATTCCATAGTTGCGAGCTGACACGAGGCCGCCGTTAGGCTTCCGTAGAAGCGTGATCCTGTGGTCTATGTCCGCAAGACGCTGGACTATGGCGGCAGTCTCGTCGGTCGAACCGTCGTCGACGACCTGCATCTCCAGATCTGAATAGGTCTGGTTGCGTACCGAAGAAATGGTCCTTTCGACGGTCGCAGCCTCGTTGTAGGCGGGAATGATGACTGAGACCAGCCCCACACGGCCGGCGCTATCATGACCTGCGAGCGCGCGGGCCGCAGCAGGAGGCCCGGTCGACAAGTGCTGTCTCTTGGACTCTGTGGCTTGCATGCAGGCCGGTCCATGAGCCGATAGGGCTGGTCTTCAATAAATGCTTTCCAGGGCTCAATTGCGACCGGACTTGGGCATCAGTCGATCAATGTAGGAGAAAGGTAGTCAATTGACGTAAAATCGCACCTCCGTAGCTACCAGCGCGGAGAGACGTTCGGAACGAAATCGCTTGAAGAGACACTGCGGAGCGACAACGCCGACCTAGCCGCTCGAAAAGGATCAGAGTTAGACAGTCGAGATCGAGAGGCAACGCAGATGGCGCACCACCCCGATCTGATTTTCGATGTCGGCTTGCACAAAGGCGAGGACACCGACTTCTATCTGAAAAAAGGGTTCAAGGTTGTCGCCTTCGAGGCCGACCCCGACCTCGTCGCCCATTGCAGGGACCACTTCCAGCAGCCGATTGCCGACCACCGATTGCGAATAATCGAAGGTGCCGTCGCTCCAGAAGCAGCGGGTGAGCGCATCGCCTTTCATAAGAACCTGCAGAAATCCGAGTGGGGGACTATTGATCAAAGATGGGTGGAGCGAAATGAAAAATTTGGAACGCGATCAGTCAAGATCGAGGTTGGCCGAGTCGATCTTGCTGAGATCTTACGCACACATGGAATTCCATTCTATTTGAAGATTGATATCGAGGGCGCCGATCACCTGGTTCTTGACGAGCTGGGGCGATTCGAGGATCGCCCACGTTACATTTCGATGGAGGCTGAAAAAGTCGACTTCTCGCAGCTTGTCTCCGAATTGAACCTCCTCAAACGTCTTGGTTACCGGACATTCAAGCCTGTTCAGCAAGCGTCGATCCCGGGCACCCGAATTGCGACGACCACTCTTCGGGGCGAACCGCTGCACCATGTCTTCGTCGGCGGCGCTTCTGGACCATTTGGGGAGGACCTTTCCGGCCGCTGGTTGAACTATGGCGAATGCCTTTGGCGATTCCGAGCGATCTTTGGTCTCTACCGTTTATTTGGCGATGATGGGATTGTGCACAACTTTCCAGGCGGAATGCGCATAACGCGCCTGTTGTCGCGGCTGTACCGACGGCAGTTCCCTGGTTGGTATGATATTCACGCCAGCTTGCGGTAATGAGCTTACGTAACAAGCAGAAATAGTAGGGCTGGATAACGCGATCAATTCATCTGCGCCAAGGAGTGCGCGAAGGAAAACATGTTGTCGGCACGCTGCATGTAGTCCCGAGGATGCGTGCTGAGGCGTGAAAACACGGAGTGTCCCGCCCCGCGCCAACCGCCTTGCCAATCGTGCAACTCGAATACGATAAGGGGCGTTTGCTCGATCCATTCGACGTTCGAGCGGAATAGCTCGATTTCGCCGCCTTCGATATCTATCTTGACGATGAGCGGGAGGCCATTGGGCTCGCGCTGCAGGAGGTCGCGCACGGTGACGGTCTGCACCTCACCGGATCCGGATTCGCGCGCCGCCCATGCCCAAGGCTCACCGTCCGGATTGACCAGATCGACCCGCGTGTCGCGATCCCATATGGCGGCGTGTATCGGCGTGATGTTGGGATGCGAAGAAACATTCTGGCGCAAGAGTTCGAAATTGTCTTGCGCGGGCTCGACCGCGAATATGCGAGCATGAAGAAACTGCTGTGCGAACCAAAGGGCAGCAAGGCCAATATGCGCGCCGCAATCCAAGATCACAGGAGTTTGACCACGCTCGAGCATCCTGTCGTAGTGTGAACGAATGGCGCGCTCATGCCCCGGCCAACGCGACAAACTGAAACCTTGATCGATGAAAATCTGCTCCATGACATACCAGTCGGTTGTCGCGGGGCGCAGCCAGATCGGGTGCGGGACGCTGGGAATGCGCATCGGCTTCGCCTTCCTTTCGGCAAATCGGGACAGGCGAGGCAACGCAAGGAAGAAGTATGCGCTCGTTCCTTGTCCGAGGCCGAACGCTTTGACGGCTTTCCACCAACGCCCAAGTTCCAATTGTTCCAACATTCCGCAACGCAAGCACAGACCCTGATTGCAAGCAAGCAGTTGAGAGTAGCGGACGCGATACGCGTCGGGAAAGTTCCCAAATCGTGACGCAACTTGGTCCATAGAATGAAGTGATGGTGCTGACCCGCCGCGCCCTGCTTGTAGCAAGTCTCTCCTCACTTGGGAGATCCGCAAAAGCTGCGCCTGCACCCAGCAAGACGACCTCGCCTCCAGCCGAGGCGAATCTCCGCCATATAATGCCAGCGCCGGCGGGCAACGGAACGGGCGATAGTTGGGCGAACGCTGCGTCGCTCTCGCGGCTCAACGATATGATCGCTGCCGCCGGTCCGGGCGGCACGGTCTACGTTCGCGCCGACGCCGGGCCGTATTCGCTCGCAAACAACAAGGTCAACATCAGCGTCGGCGGGAAGGTCGGATCTCCGGTGACCATCATGGGCGTCGATCGGGAGTTCGTGCGGGTGAGAGCCACCATCGTCGGAAGCCGGACAGCGTGGACGCTTCCGACTGATCCGGAGGCGGTGACGAACGTCAGGAACTGGTTCCCCGGCGGGGACGTGTTCACCCTGCGGTCAGCCGCGGATTATCTTACCTTCAAGTTTTTTGATTTTCAGGGAACTGGGCAGCCGTTCCACCTGACTGGTTCGACGCACAGGGGAATCACGGTCAGCGACTGCAACGCCTATAACTTCCAGCGCTTCTTTGAGCACGAACCGGCCACCTCCCACATCGATACGATCCTAAGAAACATCACGGGCACTGGCTTTTCAAAGACAGCCATCCGCATTCGCGGCGACAGCCACAACGTCCTCTTGGAGGACATTGTCTTGAACTCAGGACGCCAGGACGGCCACAATTTCGCGACCGGGGTCGAATGCAATGAAACGGCGCGCAATATTACGATGCGCCGAGTGACCGCCACAAATTGCCATGACACACGCAATTCGAATCCGGACAAATTCTGGAACGCCGACGGCTTCGCAAGCGAGGGCAGCAATTACGCAATCTATCGCGAGAATTGCACGAGCAGCGGAAACACTGATGCCGGATATGACGACAAAGCCGCCGACGTCGTGAACGTGAATTGCACCGCCAGCGGAAACAAAGTGAACTTCAAGTTCTGGGGTCCCTCCACCACGAATATCCATTGTCGAGCGCTCAATCCGAAATCGCGCGGCGGTGTCGGCGCGCAGATGCAGTATTATGTGTATGGGGGCTCTGCCCGGGATGTCTCCGGCGCTGACGTGCTCATTCAAGGCGGCATCGTTTCCGATAACGACCCGAACACCAACGTCTTCGTCGCCGAGGCGTACAATAGTGTCTTCCGCATCGCTGGTGTTGCAATCACTCATCATGCCCGCGCGGCTCGGCAAACGGAGTTGTCAGGATGGGGCAACGCCTTCCTCTACGCTAACCCAGCTTTGGATGCGACGCCACCGACGATCACGTCCGCAGCATCGGTGGCCGCGGCGGCAAATGCCAATTTCGCGCACCTGCTGAAGGCCAATAGGCCCGTGACGTGGTCGATTGTCGGGGGTCGCGATGCGGCCTCGTTCAAGGTGCTGCCGGACCGA
>WNFE01004237.1_pt1 | contig 10667 bp, 9 predicted proteins | sample 5400451 | NCBI WGS metagenome assembly WNFE01 (sample SAMN13153344, study PRJNA577476) | soil metagenome | isolation source: 200 cm saprolite under Douglas fir tree site 2 hole 2 | place: USA:California | collected 2015-04-18
TGCACGTTCGCCGCAGAAGCCGCCAAATATTCGAAGGCCTGCCGGACGCGCTGGATTTGATGGTGGTGTGTGTCGAAGCCGGTCTGGGACTCGAGGCGGCGATCCAGCGGGTGGGGCAGGAGCTGAAGCTGACGCATAAGGTGCTGCATGAGGAGTTTGCCCTCGTCGGCTTTGGCTTGCGCGCCGGGCAGACCCGGCAGGTGGCCTTGAGGGATCTAAGTCTGCGCATTGCTCTGGAAGAAGTCAAGAGCTTTGTGGCGGTGCTGATTCAGACAGATAGGTTTGGGACCAGCGTGGCCCAGGCCTTGCGGGTGCATGCGGATGCCATGCGCCTGAAGCGCCGGCAGAAGGCCGAAGAGCTGGCCATGAAGATCCCGGTAAAACTCCTCTTTCCGCTCATCTTTTTTATTTTACCGAGTCTTTTTGTGGTCATGGTCGGCCCAGCCGCTATCCAGGTCTTCAGGCGCCTTTTACCCATGATGACTAGCAGATAACACCGTGGCGTTGTGGGCTCGGATCACTAGACAAGGAGGAGCGCAGATGTGGAGCCGATTGTGCTCTTGGGGCCTGCTGCTGGCGGGCACCGTGGGTTTCTGGTGCAGTGGCTGTGCCTCGCACCAGGAGCCCCAGATCACCATGAAGCCGGCAGAGTACCGCAAGCTGCTCGACAAACAAAAGACCGGTAAGCCCTTGGACGAGGTGCTGCAGAAAGAGCTGCCCCCGATGACAGTGGGCGATTATGAAGCGCTGGGCGATACGTATCTCAGAAACGACAACCTGACCATGGCCTTTGTGCAGTATGACAAGGCCTTACGTGTGGATCCTGCCTCCACCCGCATCCGGTATAAAAGTGCTCTCCTCTTTTTAAAAAAGGAGTTAGTCGACGAAGCGATCAAAGACTTTCAGACCGTCTTGCAACAAGACGCGCATTACGCTTTGGCCTATGAGGGGATGGGACAGGCATGGCTGAAAAAGGGCAACCTGGTGGAAGCTGAGAAAAGTTTGCGCCAGGCCATTGCCCTGAATCGAGACCTTTGGCAGTCCTACAACTTTTTAGGCATGATTGCCGATCGCCGCCAGCAGTTTGACGAGGCCATTGCGGCGTATCAATTTGCCATGACGCTGCGCCCAGAGCAGGGATTTCTCTTCAATAACTTAGGCATGTCCTACTATCAAAAAGGGGAGTACGAGAACGCCGTGCAGCATTTTCAGCAGGCCTTACAAAAGGGGTATGCCCAGGAGCGCGTCTATAATAATCTGGGCCTCGCTCTCGCCAAACTTGGCAAATACCCAGAGGCGCTGGAAGCGTTTACGCAGGGTGGCGATAAGGCTAAGGCCTATAACAACGTTGGGGTCGTCTGTTTCGCGGACAGAAAATATCCCGAAGCGATTGCCTTCTTGCAAAAGGCCGTGGCATTAAACCCGAGTTATTACGCCAAAGCGAATGAAAATTTGCAAGCTGCACAAAAGGCCCTGGAGGCGCAGGGTGTTGCTGTCCAACTACCCTCGAACTCGTCGAACCAGAAGCAGGGCGCGCCTACGGACCACTGAAGATTCTTCCAAAGATACTAGGAGATACTTCTGATTCGCACATCCGAAAGGAGTCTCTATGGTCTCATCGTTGTCTCCCCAGCCCGTCATGGACAGGCCTGTGCCCCTAGCATCGCCCGTGGCCCGACGGCGTCATCCGGCCCTAGTCCCCTGGATCGTCCTGGGGCTCGTGGCCGTGCTCGATGCCGTCTGGCTCACATGCGCCGGCGTTGGGCTGACAGCGACCCAGCTCCCCTCGCTGCTCCTGCGCGTCGCGCTCCTGGGCGGGCTCCTCGGCGAGACGCTCCTGCGCTTTCTCGCTCTGACCACCAGCGCTGGTATCCTGAGTTATCTTGTCCTCACCCTCCATCGTCCCCTCATTGACCCTCTCCTGGCGCAGGCGGACGCGGCGCTCGGGGTCCCCTACATGGCCTGGTTTGTCTGGGTTGAGGCGCATCCACAGGTCGCCGAGCTCTTGACGAGCGCCTATCTCACCACCTGGCTGCAACTTGTCGTCTGCCTGGTGGTGCTGGCATTGGGCCAGCAGCGTGCCCGCCTTCAGGAGCTCTTTTGGGCGATTGCGCTGGCGCTCGGGGTGATTCTTCCCCTCTCGGGCGCCTTTCCTGCCCAGAGTGCCTGGGTCACCTATGGCCTGACCGCGCGCGTGCCACCCTGGGCGATGCAGTGGTATCCGCTCTTTCATGGCTTCCAGACGGGCATACTGCGGACCATTGATCTCACGAGCATTGAAGGTCTGATCACCTTTCCTTCCTTTCATACCACCATGGGCATACTGCTCACGGCATCGCTGCGGCCGTATCGCCTGGTCTTTCCCCTGGCGCTTGCGCTCAATGCCCTCATGATTGTCTCCGTCCCCACGCAGGGCGGGCATTATGTTGTGGATGTGCTCGCCGGGGCCGTGGTGGCAGGCCTGGCCCTCTGGGGTGCCCAGTGGCTCCTGCAGGGCGAGACGGCGGTGGGACCGCGGACGTGGAGACGACGCTTCAGGCCGGACAAGGCAAGCGCTACCGCATCGCCTCAGGCCAGGATGGTATCTGATCGGACGGTTTCGCCATGATTGAGACCGTGATCGACATTCTGTTAAATGCCCAAAACCCCGATGGGGGGTGGGGGGCAGTGCCAGGCAAACGGAGCAATACCGAAGCCACATCTCTTACCCTGCTCGGGTTGAGCATGTGGCACGAGGCAGTACTGGCAGCGTGCCTCAACCGTGGCCTTACCTGGCTGACCACCAGGCAGCACGCCGATGGCAGTTGGTCGTTGACGGATCAACTGCACGAAGGTTCATGGGCGACAGCACTGGCCATCCTGGCCCTCGATTTTTTCGAGCCACACCAGCAGAGCACTCTCCGAGGAGCAAGCTGGTTGCTGCGTCAGAAAGGTAGAAGACTGGGCTGGGTCGCTTCTCTGCTGTACCGCTTTGCTCCGCACACATTACCTTATCAGATGAATCCCGACTTGCAGGGGTGGTCGTGGGCCGCCAACACCTTCAGTTGGGTGGAACCCACTGCCTACGCCCTGATCGCCTTGCAGAAGCTCGGCTCCTCTCTCCAGGAGACCCTGGCCGTAGAACGCATTCGCGAGGGTGAACGCGTGCTCTATGACCGCATGAGCGCGGGTGGGGGATGGAATTATGGCAACACACAGGTACTTGGAGAGCATCTCCCACCCTACCCTGAGACCACCGCGCTGGCCCTCATTGCTCTGCAGAATCATCCGACAGCCGAGCCGAATCAACTGAGCTTGCACGCTCTGCGCACTATGCTCGAGCACGTTGAGTCGGGGCTGGGACTCAGTTGGGCGATCCTGTGCTTGACGCTCTATGGTCACGATGTCTCGGCGTGGCGGACACTGCTCAGGCGTACCTACGAGCAGACAGGTTTTTTGGGCGAGACGAAAACGCTGGCGCTGGCGCTCCTGGCCTTAGGCGATGGCAGCCGTGTCTTGAGGACAACCACACATGCTTAACCGCAGACAGTTTTTCATGGGGGGGATGGTGGCCGTGCTGCCTGCGGCCGTCGCCGGGTGTGCGCGGCGTGAGCCTTGGGGGAAGGCTGCCTACCGCAAGCCAGCACAGTCCCGCGTGGCTATCCTCGGGGCCCAGAGCTACGACATGCCCCTGGAGGATATTCTCCACCGGGGACTGCAACTCTTCCGTCTTCCTCTCCACGGCAAGACCGTGGTCTTAAAACCGAATCTAGTGGAGTATGATCCGGCTGGTATCATCAATACCCATCCAGCCGTCATCGTCGCGGCGATTGAGGCATTCAAGCGTCTGGGGGCGCGCCAGGTCATCGTGGCCGAGGGGCCTGGGCATCGCCGGGATAACGAGTATCTCTTGAGCGCTTCCGGTTTCTCTACCATGCTCAAGGAGCACCAGACACCGTATGTGGACCTGAACTACGACGATGTGCAAGCGCTCCCACTGCGCAGCCATTTTACCACCTTACAGCAGCTCTATGTCCCTGAGACGGTGCTCAAGGCGGACCTGCTTGTCTCTATGCCGAAGCTAAAAACCCATCACTGGGCCGGGGTCACCCTGTCCATGAAAAACTTGTTCGGGCTCATTCCGAGCGCCATCTATGGCTGGCCCAAAAACGTCCTGCACTGGGCCGGGATCGCTGAAAGTATCCTGGACATCAACAGTACCCTCCCGGTACCGCAGTTCGCCATTGTCGACGGCATTGTGGGGATGGAGGGCAATGGCCCTATTCAGGGCATTCCGAAACCGTGTGGCACGTTGATCCTGGGGGACGATCTGGTCGCGGTCGATGCCACGGCGGCCCGGTTGATGACGATCGACCCCGGGAAGATCCCCTATCTGACAGAGGCCGGACGCTTCCTGGGGAATATCGCCCCGGAACATATTCTGGCCCTCGGTGAAGACCCGGCCGCTTTCCGGCAGGACTTTCGTGTCATCGACCGATTTCAGCATCTCAAGGTGCGCAGTGGTTAGTGAGAGTGCTGCCTATGTCAGGACGGTGTCATGCCCTAATCCGGTAGTGTCCCTCAGTTGCTGTGATGGCATCCATTCCATTCTGGAAACAGGTGTTCGATGGTACGCAGTTGGTGAAGGAACTGGTAATAAGCACGAAGAGTGAGCAAGTTTTAGGATGAAAAGTGAGCAATCAGCGCGAAGCATGAGCACTCGTAGGCCGGGGGGACATGAAGGCTAAAATGCTGCCCCAGCAGTTTGAGGCCAGCATTTACAATGGGTTATTAGTTGGCTACCCTTAGGCAAGCCATTGCGCATTGCTCCGTCTGGCGACTGACTGAGGGGGAGAGGCCGCATTTTCCCAAACACGCCCTGCTTCTGAGATCAATCCCCAGAATTTTTATTTACAACTTTTCATTCCAGTGCACCAGATGGAGAGCCATTTCCCCACAGTATGCGCACCAGTGCTCATGCTTCGCACCGATTGCTCATTCTTCGCCCTAAGATATGCTCACTCTTCGCGCTTACTACCAGGAACTCTACGGGCACTCGATATGCAAGCAACTCATCCGTTGTGCTTTGCCAAAAAGGTTGGTTCTTGACCAAAGTTCGTGAAGCCGAGGCGATCCGGTATAATTTCACAAGCTATTGTCTCTCCCAGCCTCGGCTGGCACCCATCACTCATACAAGAAGGATCTCGTTGTTGAACGACCTCTATGCTCGCCTCCTTCCACCTCCTCTCCAGGTGGAGACCCTCACCCTCGAGGACCATGGCCTGACCCTTGACGTGAAGGTGACCGCACCGACAGCCCCCTGTCCCACCTGTGCGCAGCCGGCCGCCCGCATTCATAGCGATGACCGCCGTACGCTGGCCGATCTGCCCTGGGCGACGCTCCCTGTCTGCCTCGCGCTCCAGGGGCGACGCTTTTTTTGCGATACTCCCTCCTGTCGTCGGCAGACCTTCACCGAACGGGTGCCGACTGTAGCCCGCCCGTATGCGCACACCACCATCCGGGCGAGCCAGGCCCAGTGTGACACCGGCCTGGCGCTGGGCGGGGCGGCGGGCGCCCGCCAGCTCGCACGACAGGGCCTGCCTGGGAGCCGCCAGACCGTGCTACGCCGGGTTCGCGACTACCAGCCCGCGCGCCGGGACCAGCTCCACGCGTGATCGGCATCGACGACTGGGCGTACCGCAAGGGGCGCCGCTCTGGCACGATCGTGGTCGATCTCGACCAAGGCTGCCCGGTGGCTCTCCTGGAGGATCGCTTGGCAGCGACCGTCGCTACGTGGCTGCGGGCGCATCCCGAGGTGACAGTGGTTGCGCGAGATCGCGCCGACGCCTACAGCGCGGGCGTGACCCAGGGGGCCCCAGACGCGGTCCAGGTGGCGGACCGCTGGCATCTCCTCAAGAATCTGCGGGAAGCAGTCGAGGTGGAGCTCTGCCAGCGCCCCAACCTGCCCTGGTCTCCACCTCTCCCAGAGGCAGACACCGCACTTTCTGGCACCCCAGAGGCGCCCGCAATGCCACGCGCCGATGTGGCCCGGTTGGCCCGGCGGGCCCAACGGCTGGCGCAGTACGAGCGGGCTCAGGCGCTGCGGCAGCAAGGCTACACCTGGGCAGTCATCGCGCCGCAGGTCGGGGTGCCGCCGCGCACCCTGCGCTCTTGGCTCGCACGGGAGGGCTTCCCCGAGCGCAAACGCCGCACGGGCGATCGGAGTGGCCTCGCGCCGTATCGAGCGTATCTCCGGCAGCGCTGGTATCGTGCGGTGCAGGGGTCTGGACGACGCTCGTGATGCTTCCGGTCTGCGCGAGCGCTTCGAAGGTGGCATGGGGCAGCTCAACGAAGGCTCCGTCGCTGCCGAGCAGCTCTGTCTTGCTGGCACCGACGTTCACGATCTCCCAGCGCTTGCCATCCCACACGATCACCTGTCCGACCGCCGCGGCAACGAACGCCTGCCTCTCCGTGGTGGCTGGCGCAGGCCCTCGCATCAGGGCGTCCTGAGCACGAGCGACCGCTGCGTTGCAGAAAACCTGTACGCCTGCTGGCTCTACCAACGCCACCGTGCGCAGGTCGACATACAACTGTGCCGTCGCGATCAGACCGTAGACGTCGTCCGCTCCACACGGCTCCGCGAGACGGAGCAGGGCAGCAAGCGTGATACCCGGGTGGGTGTGTACCACCTCGACGAGGGCCTGTCTCGCACCGTCTGAGACAGTTGGGGTACGGCCACGCAGATAGTCTTCCAGGAACTCCAGATTACGCCGGTACACCGCGTTGATGTCCCGAGACGAGCGGAGCTCGTACCGCAGCCCGAACTGGCTGGCGTACTGCTCTCCGGGGGGACAGTGCCAGCTGCCATCGCTTGCGTGCTGGAACCGAGCAGGGCTCCGTGCCGCTAGGCTGAGGAGATCGGGCTCGGTCTTGCATTCCACCCAGCCGGCTGCGTGGCGACGTAACACGAAAAAATCGGCGGTGTGGAGCACGCGCACACGCCTTCCGTTCTGCGCCTGGTACTCTAGCAACAGCCGTGGTTGGGGCTGATCATAGAACTCCAGGCACTCCGGATCGTGCTCATACTCGAGCACCGCGGCGAGTTCGTTGGAGTGGCTCTCGAACTGGATGGTCACGCCCATCTTGCGACTCGGATAGCGGCCGGTCACGTTCGTGCGGCCTCCACCCACGCGGCGCGCTGGCGGTGCAGCACGGATCTGGTCGAGCAGCTCCTGTGTCTGCTGGGTAAAACCGAGACTTCGACACCAACGCACGTACTGTTGTTCGGTGAGCATCCCGTGCCGTCCTCTGCCTCCAAGCCTCTTAGCAGGCGCTGTTTTATACATTGTACATCAAAAACACTTTTTGCAAGACTATGGTTCCAAACAGCACTTCCTGCAAATCTATGCTTCCAATCCAACTGCTCAGTGGGGCACAACACTGCTCAGAGGGGGCAAAATGTGGTAAAAACGTACCGTTTTGTCACATAAAGCATAATGTGGCGGCGGACGTAAAGCATAAAATGGCGCCTTAACAACCATAGGCTAGAGGGGTGCGCTGCGTTTTGGGAGGTTCAGATGCACGTGGAGCTTGGGTGTTATGCCGAACCCACACAAGGGTGAGTAGTGCGACCAGTGGCCAAGATATGCTTTATGCTACGGCCGCTTTATGCTTTATGTGACACGTTTCACTGCAAACCTATGGTTCCAGTTCTGCAAACCTATGGGTAAAGTGACACCACTGGTCGAACCAAACCCATCTGGTTTGGTTAGGTATAGTACCCAAGCCCAACGCCCATTTGACTTCACTGAAGCGCAGCGCGCTCGTCTAGCATATTGTTTTTGAGGCGCCATTATATGCTTTACGTCCGCTGCCACATTATGCTTTATGTGACACCAGAGGCCGCCATTCCTCGTTGCTAAGGCCACAAGCTGTGAAGGTCCTGCAAGATATCATGACCGCAAGTTGGCTTTGTGAAGCATAAGGTGGCAGGAAGTCTGCGCTCCTCTTTGTGTGCGTCCCAGATGTGTTTTTTGCCAACTTCTGGCCTCGATATGCTACAAAACGGCCAAGATATCTTTCACAGCACGTTTTTTCTGCCGTCATCGGGGCTGCCGCCTTATGCTCCAACGTCCAGAGGCAGGGCAAGCCAGGAGTAAGTTCTTTTTGTCCCTGCATGGTTTGCCCATACAGAATGCGAGGTTACTCGATTCTTCAGTGTGAAGTATATAATGCCCCCTCCAGGAGTGAAGTATATCTTGGCTCTTTAGGCCATATTATGGTTCACATCTCACCATCTCGTATGCCTTTGATTGTTGAGAGTTTTTCTCCAGGTGGTGCGAATATATCTCTACTACTCTTTGTTCCAAAAGCTCACAGAGGGCGATGTTGCGGAACGTTGATACTGGCACGCGTTCTGGAACGCTTTTCGCCTGTAAAATCACTGTATTCAAGGTTCAAGAGTCCCGTTCCAGAATCGTTTGGATACTGTTGGCGAACCCCTCTTTTAGTTCTTTATAATCTAAAATAAGGTCCTAAAAGGTATTAGAAAGGATGAGTATTTTTACCAGGGGAATGCCATGGCAGCCCGTGCCTTTGACACGGATCTGAGGAGAGGCCTTTTTTCACACTTGACTACAGAAAATATTTTCTGTAGTAAAAAAATACACGTAGCGCGCTTTCTCACCCGCAGGGTGCCGCTGGGGAGCGGGCTATGGCATAATACGGATGCCGCTATCTCTGGTGCCTTCCCCCAAGTAGCAGAAGGATGTCCGTCATGTCGCTCCACCCGCACGTCATCGCGCCTGTGCCGGAAGAAACCGCCCGTGTGGCCCGCGCCGCCTTTCCCAAAGGCCATCCCTCTCTCACGTTCCGGGATGCCCTCGGGACCGTCTTTCAGGACGAGGACGTTGCCGCCGTCTTCCCTATGAATGACCAGCCCGGCCTCCCGCCCTGGCGCCTCGCGCTGGTCACGATCATGCAGTTTCGGGAGAACCTGGCTATTACTACCGGTCACAAAATGAGCCAAAACCACCGGTTTGAAAATGTACCAGGGTCAGTTGTGGGCGCACTTCAGACGGGGAGATGCTGAACAAGTTTCAGAACCGGAGGCAGACGTCAGGCTATTTGTGGCGGGAGTGGACTGGGCTCCTCATAGACCTCCAGAGTCAGGGGAATCATGTTGCGTCCTCAGGCCGTAGAACGCCGAGAAATCGGGAATCCCGTTTCACACCTGCAGCGCAGGCAACCCTTTCTTGGGGCAATACGCATCCTCGGAGGCGCAACTTGCATGGCACTGTATCACAAGAAAAAGAACCAGCGTCAAGGAAAATGCAGAAGAACAGACATTTTTCTTCTGCATCTCTGCGCAAGGAGAACCAATGGCTTACTTTCTGCTGGTGAGGCTGGTTTACTTTCTCACCGGTGATATTGGCTTACTTTCTTGCCGGTGATAATACCTGGCGGATCGTCAGGCGGCCGAGGCGGTCCGCGCGCGCATTGATTGGAAGTATCTCCTGAGTCTTGAGCTGACGGATCCCGGATTTGACTTCTCTGTCCTGAGCGAATTCCGCGACCGCCTGCTGGCGGGGAGCGCCGAAGCGCTCCTCCTGGAAAAGCTGCTGGAGCGCTGCCGTGCGCTGGGCCTCCGCACAGCCCGGGGACAGCAGCGCACCGACTCAACGCCTGTCCTCGCCGCGATCCGTGTGCTGAACCGGCTCGAACTGGTGGCGGAAACGCTCCGGGCCGCGTTGAACGCGGTGGCCACGGTCGCGCCCGACTGGCTCCAGGCCGTGCCCCCGCTGGCGTGGTACGAGCGCTCTAGCCGGCGGATCGAGGAGTCCCGGCTGCCGAAGGACACGGCCGAACGCGAGGCGTATGCGCAGATGGTCGGCGAGGATGGCTTCCATTGCTTGGACGCCTGAGAGGCTCCCGACGCCCCGCAGGAGGCGCGGGAGTTACCGATCCTGGAGAGCCTGCGTCGGACGTGGCAGCGCCACTACGAACGGACGGAGAACGAGGCTAGCGCGGCAGGGGGAGGCGCTCAGCGCCGCGTGCAATTTAAGACGGATCGGGAATTGCCGCCGGCCGCTGAGGGCATCGCATCGCCCTACGATGCCGAGGCGCGCTACCGCCACAAACGCGACACGTCCTGGACCGGCTCCATGGTACATGTCAGCGAAACGTGCGAGCCCACCGCCCCCCACCTCCTCACGCACGTCCACACGACCCCGGCCAGCGTCCATGAGGCGCAGTGCACCGAGCCCATCCAGCAGGCGCTTGTCGACAAGGACGTGCCTCCGCAGGATCACCTGGTCGATGCGGCCTCTATCAGTGCCACGCTGCTGGTCAAAAGCCGCGAGGACCAGGGCATCGCGCTGCGTGGGCCCACCCGACCGGACGTGAGCTGGCAGGCCCAGGTCGAGGGCGCCTACCGTCTCGACCAATTGGTCATCGACTGGGAGCAGCAGCAGGTGCACTGTCCGCAGGGCAAAGCCTCGGTGAGCTGGGCGGAGCGCGTCGGCCCCGCGGACCATCCCTTTATCCAAGTGCGTTTCAGCACGCAGGACTGCGGGGCGTGTGCGCAGCGCGCGTGCTGTACGCACGCGAAGCCGCCGCAGGCCCGCACCATCAAATTCCACCCGCGGCCGCAATACGAGGCCCTGCAAGCCGGCCAGGCCTGGTATGCG
>WNFE01009190.1_pt1 | contig 10665 bp, 13 predicted proteins | sample 5400451 | NCBI WGS metagenome assembly WNFE01 (sample SAMN13153344, study PRJNA577476) | soil metagenome | isolation source: 200 cm saprolite under Douglas fir tree site 2 hole 2 | place: USA:California | collected 2015-04-18
GCCTGCTGGTATGCGAAACGCCTCTCATACAGGGCCTTGCCGACGAGCACCCCACACACCCCAAGCGGTTCGAGCGCCGCCAACTGCCGCAGGTCGTCTAATTGCGCGACACCACCCGAGGCAATAATCGGCACATGCACCTGCTGCGCCAGCGCTGTAATGCCGGCAATGTTTGGCCCTTGCAGCATACCATCACGCCCAATGTCCGTATAAATAATCGCTGCGACCCCAGTCACAGCGACGCGTTGCGCAAAAGGGATCGTCTCAACCTGCGACACGGTTTGCCAGCCGCGTGTGGCAACCTGCCCATTGCGGCTATCAATACCCACACACACCTGGCCTGGGAAACGTACTGTCGCAGCCACCAACGTATCCCACTGCTCCAGCGCCGACGTGCCGAGCACGACTCGACGTACCCCGGCGTCCAGGGCGCGACTGATGGCGTCCAGATCACGCAATCCCCCGCCCAACTGCACGGGCATGGGGATAGCTCGTACGATGGCCTGGATCACCCCAAAATTGTGCATCTGCCCGGCAAAAGCCCCATCGAGGTCGACGATGTGCAACAGCGGTGCCCCAGCCTCTGCCCAGCGCCAGGCCATGGCCACCGGGTCATCCCCGTAGACGGTCTGCTGGTCTGCCTGCCCCTGTAGCAGACGCACGCATTTGCCGGCGCGAATATCAATGCACGGAATTACCTGCACACGCTTTTCCCCTGGCTCAGGGCAAAAAAATTCTGCAAGATGCGCAGACCCCAGTGCTGACTTTTCTCTGGGTGAAATTGCGTGGCATAGAGGTTGTCGCGCCACAGCATAGAGACGAATTCCACCCCATAATTCGTCGTGGCGACTACCGCATCAGCATCCTTTGGCGCGGCATAGTACGAATGCACGAAATAGGCAAAGGCGCCATCGGGGATACCTGCGAGGAGGGGGCAAGCGCGTTGCTGCTGCAACTGGTTCCAGCCCATGTGCGGTACTTTCAGGCGGGTTGTCGAGGCCGGAAGTGTATCAGGGAAACGCCGTACCTGTCCCTCAAAAATGCCGAGCCCCGGAGTCAGCCCAAACTCCTCGCTCTCGGACAGCAGCGCCTGCATGCCCACACAAATGGCCAGCACTGGCTTGCCCGCCTGCATCACCTCACGCAGCGCCTGATCCAGGCCACTCGCCACCAAATTCTGCATGCAGTCACGAAAGGCGCCAACACCAGGGAAGACAACCGCGTCGGCACTTCTGATGACGTCAGGGTCACCGCTGATCTGCACCTCGGCGCCGACCTGCGCAAACCCATTCTGCACGCTCCACAGATTCCCTCTGCCGTAATCGACAATGGCCAGCATGAGATCACCTCGTGCGCTCGTTAAAAGGCTTCCTTGGTGGTGAGCAACCCGGTCAGGCGTGGCTCCAGCTTGGTCGCCTCATCCGCTGCTCGGCTAAACGCCTTAAAGAGAGCTTCGGCGATATGGTGTCGATTACGGCCATAGTGCAGGTTGAGATGCAGGGTCGCCCGGCTATGGCTGGCAAATCCTAGGAAAAACGTTTCAACGAGTTCGACATCGAACGTCCCGATGCGGCCGAGAGGCATATCGACGTTGTATACCAGATACGGGCGGTCACAAAAGTCAATCACGGCTGAGGCCAGCGTCTCCTCCAACGGCACACTGGCCGACGCATAGCGCCGCATGCCCTGCTTACTCCCCATGGCCTGGTGGAAGGCCTGGCCCAGGCAAATGCCCACATCCTCCACCGTGTGGTGATAGTCGACGTCGAGATCCCCCGTAGCATGCACTTCAAGATCATAAAATCCGTGTCGCGCCACCATGCTGAGCATATGGTCAAGAAAGGGAATCCCGGTATGCAGAGAGGAGACACCGCTGCCATCCAGGTCGAGCGACACCCTGATGTCAGTTTCGGCGGTACGGCGGTGCATGCTGCTACAGCGTTCCATGAGAACTCCTCGTCATGAGCAATAGAACTCCGTCAAACCTTAGTCCGGGGCCAGTATGGCGCCGCCTTCCGTTATAACTCCTCGTCACGATAAATAGGCCCGGATCTGCTGAATAAGTTGCATGATGGGTTCATACTTGGTCTTCTGGCTGGCGCGATTGACTACCAGGCGCGCCGTTGACTGCAAAATTTCTTCGACTTCAATAAGACCATTTTCCTGCAACGTGCGCCCAGTCTGGACCAGATCAACGACAAGATCACTCAACCCGACTAAGGGAGCGAGTTCCACAGCGCCTCCCAGGTAGATGATCTCGACCTGCACGCCTTTGCGGTTAAAGTGCTCCTCGGTCAAGCGAGGAAACTTGGTAGCCACTTTGAGGTTCGACCAATGCAGGGCATTGGCGGTGTGCTGGCGCTCTCTGGGCTGGGCTACAACCAGACGACAGAAGCCGAACTTGAGATCGAGAGGTTCATAAATATCTTTTTGCTGCTCGAGCAAGATATCTTTCCCAACGATCCCCATATCGGCAGCCCCGTATTCCACGTACGTCGGCACATCAGAGCCACGTAAAAGCAAAAAACGCACCTGGCGCTCAGGGAAGTCCAGGATCAGCTTACGGCCTTCGTCCAATGCCTGACAATCAAAACCAATTTTTTTTAACAGTGCCAGTGCGCCCTCTAACGTTCTGCCTTTCGGGAGCGCAATGGTTACCCCCCCAGCGAGCCCTGCCGCCATAGTTGTGCTCCTAGCGCAGCCTCCTGCGCTTCAAAACCCCTCTCTCTGCTAGAGCACTCGCGCCCAGACAACGCGCTCGATACCAGCCAAATCATGGTAGATACCAATAGCACTAAAATGCCCATGCTGTCGAATCATTTCCTGCACTGCCGTAGCCTGTTGCCACCCTACTTCCAGCAGTAAAACCCCTCCTGGAGCCAGCACCTTAGGACTAGAAGCGACCAGGCGTCGTATGAGCTCTAAGCCGTCCTGGCCCCCACACAAAGCCCCAGGGGGCTCATAATCCTTGATTTCCCGCGGCAAACTGTGCCACTCGGCTGTTGTGACGTACGGCAAGTTCGCCACGCAGAGGGCAAAACATCGTTTGCCGTCCTGGCACGCCGTGACCAGATCACTACAGACCCAGTGCAGCCGCTCGGCCACGCCAAGGCGTTGAGCATTCTGTCGGGCTACCTGTAAGGCCTCATAGGCACAATCAACCGCCCACACATTCCTGGGCCAGACGTACACCCTGCTCAATCAGTATTTCGCTTTCCGGGCGTGGGATGAGCACGTGCGGACTCACGGCGAATTCCAGCGACCAGAATTCTTGTTTTCCCGTGATGTATTGCACCGGCTCACCGCGCAACCGGCGTTGCAGGCGCCCGACGTAGGCTGCCTGCTGGTCTGTACTGAAGGGGCAGGCCGCATCTAGATAGAGCCGCGGTCGTGTCATACCCAACAAGTCACCCAGGAGCACTTCTGCTGCGGCTCGCGGCTCAGACACACCGTGTTGCTCCAGACAGCGTATCGCTTGCCTGAGAGCAGCCCCGATGGTCTGGCTCATCCTTCCACAGCCTGGAGCTTGGCCGTGCGATCGGCCAGGGACAACGCTTCAAGCACCTCGTCCAGCCGCCCTTCCATGATCTCCTCAAGCTTATATAAGGTGAGCTGGATGCGATGGTCGGTGAGGCGGCTCTGGGGGAAATTGTATGTGCGAATACGCTCGCTACGATCGCCACTACCAATTTGGGAGCGGCGCTGCTCGGAGAGTTGGGCCTGACGCTCGCCTTCGAGGAGGTCCATGAGCCTCGCGCGCAGCACTTTGAGAGCTTTCGCACGGTTTTTGTGCTGCGACTTCTCGTCCTGACAGGTGACGACAATGCGCAGCCCTTTGCGATCTTTAGGCTCGTAGGTGACCCGCACCGCCGAATCCGTGGTATTGACACTCTGCCCACCTGGGCCGGAGGAACGAAAGACGTCAATACGCAGATCAGCCGGATCGATATCGACCTCAACCTCTTCGGCCTCAGGCAAAATGGCCACGGTCACGGCCGAAGTGTGGATGCGTCCTTGCGCTTCGGTGGCGGGAACGCGTTGCACGCGGTGGGTGCCGCTTTCAAATTTGAGCTTGCTATAGACGTCTTTGCCCTCTATTGAAGCAATCACCTCTTTACAACCCCCGGTTTCCGTCGGGCTCACATTCATTACTTCGACCCGCCAACGCTGGGAGTCGGCATACCTGCTATACATCCGAAACAAGTCTGCCGCAAAGAGTGCCGCCTCATCCCCACCAGTGCCCGCCCGGATCTCCATGATGACCCCCCGCTCATCATTGGGGTCACGGGGTAACAACATGGTACGCAGCTCGGTTTCCAGGGTCGCCAGGCGCGCCGTCAGCGAGGCCACTTCCTCCTTGATCAAGGCGGCAAACTCGCTGTCCTGGCCCTCACTGTCAAGCAACTCCTGATTTTCCCGCAGCTCCTGCTGGAGTTTGCGATACTCGTGATAGGCGCTCACTACGGGTCGCAGGTCCGCCTGTTCCTTGGCATAGCGGCGCAGCGTCTCGGGATCCGCAAACACCGCTGGGTCACTCAGCAGCTTCGTGAGCTCTTCAGAGCGTCGGGCTACTGACTCAAGCTTTTCAAACATACGGCACGTCCGTCCTGGTGGTGTACTCAGTTACTTACGTTGTTCCGCGCATACTTCCTCTGGAATTTCTCCACGCGCCCGGCCGTATCAACGAGCTTCTGACGACCGGTGAAAAACGGATGGCACTTGGAACAGATAGCAACACGGAGATTCGGGACCGTCGAACGTGTCGGATACGTCGCGCCACACGCGCACACGATCGAGGTCTCAACGTACTTAGGATGGATATCAGCCTTCATGCATTTCTCCTATGGTATTGCTGCCGAGATTTTTTGTTTCAAGATAGCACAGGTAGCACCGAGCGACAACCAACGCTCACGCTTAACTGTTCATGGACGCCAGGAACTCAGAGTTGCTCTGCGCCTCTTTGATCTTGTCAATCAGCAGCTCCATACTGTCAACGGTGTTGAGGGGATTGAGCACCTTGCGCAGGATCCAGACGCGGTTGAGCTCATAATCATCCAGTAAGAGCTCCTCTTTCCGGGTCCCGGAGCGGTTGACATCAATAGCCGGGAAGACCCGCTTGTCGACCAGCCGACGATCGAGATGGATTTCCATATTACCGGTACCTTTGAACTCTTCAAAGATGACCTCATCCATCCGACTCCCGGTGTCCACTAATGCGGTCGCGATAATGGTGAGACTCCCCCCTTCCTCGATATTGCGGGCTGCCCCAAAAAAGCGCTTGGGCTTTTGCAGCGCATTGGAGTCAACACCACCTGACAGCACTTTCCCACTCGGCGGCACGATGGTGTTATAGGCACGCGCCAGACGGGTAATGCTATCCAGGAGGATAACCACATCCCGCTTATGCTCGACCAGACGTTTGGCCTTCTCGATGACCATTTCGGCCACCTGCACGTGGCGTGACGCCGGCTCGTCGAATGTGGAGCTGACCACTTCCCCTTTCACCGAGCGCTGCATATCGGTGACTTCTTCCGGCCGCTCATCAATAAGGAGGACAATAAGGATGATTTCGGGGTGGTTCTGGGTGACGCTGTGGGCAATGGACTGGAGCAGCATCGTCTTGCCAGTGCGGGGCGGGGCGACGATCAGGCCGCGTTGCCCTTTCCCTATCGGCGTCAGCAGGTCCATGATCCGCGTCGAGGTATCACCATTTTTTGTTTCCAGGTGGACACGTTCATCAGGGTACAGCGGAGTAAGGTTATCGAAGAGGATTTTATCTTTGGCGAGCTCAGGGTTCTCATAATTAATCGCTTCAACCTTGAGCAAGGCAAAGTACCGTTCGCTCTCTTTCGGCGGTCGTACCTGGCCCGACACGGTATCACCAGTGTGCAGGTCAAAGCGCCGAATCTGTGAGGGGGAAACGTAGATATCATCCGGGCCTGGCAGGTAGTTATAACTGGGCGCCCGCAAAAATCCAAAACCGTCCGGCAAGATTTCGAGAACTCCTTCACCAAAGATCAGGCCATTTTTCTCCGTTTGGGCCTCAAGAATTTTGAAGATGAGCTCTTGCTTGCGTAAGCCACTGGCGCCAGTCACATTGAGCTGTTTGGCAACCTCCGATAACTCGGAAATGCTCATCTCTTTCAGCTCTACGATATTCATGCGTCCTTTGTGAAGCACACTGCTCACGTCGATCACTGTCTCTTCTGCTGGCATATGACTCATCAACCTCCATGGTCATTATGAACTAGGATAATAAGGTGAGAGCTACTCAGCTCGGACCATACAGGTCCCAGATAAGCAGCAAGGGAAACCACAGGACGGCAACCAATGTCCAGGGAGTCAAATCCCTTCTCGCCATAGGCGCCATCACTGTACCTTCGAGACTGCATCTTCCAGGTCAGACGACCGATGGGCGTATTGACAACGGCTAAACACCATACGTTGGCACTGGTAAGATGCATTTTCAATTTGGGTAGACGCAAAAGGTGAGAGATGTCACGGTGTTATCTTGGCCATAGCTGCGCCTACAGCACAGCGTCCTCCATGAGGTGGCTATCCGTCATTCCATACGGGATATCACACGCGAGCGGTTCCCGCCGGCCTCAAACTACAAGTACACTCTGGAGCCTCATCTATGCAGGAAATAATGTGGCTGATAGGCAATGCTAAACCCCTCAGCCCCGAGATAACAACGAGGGTTACCGGCAATGAAAGCCTACATCAGAGGAATGCTGTATTTGTTAAAAAGCGAGAAGCAATCTGACAACACTTCTATGCGGGCTCTGAAGTAGGATTAACCTAAATATACGCAGCCTATGAGCTAGTGTCAACTTTTTTCTGTGCCACGCGGTAGCCAAGTACAGCTTCCAGAGCGTGTTGTGCGATCTTTCCAGGGCGGTACACGCACGGTGGCTCCACAGTGACATCAAGAATAGTGGAGACAACCGGACTCGTCACGGCGCCGGCGTCGAGGACGAGATCAACGGCTGGAGCCAATTGCGCTAGGACGTCGGCAGCAGTGAGCGCCGCGGGTGCCCCAGAACGATTGGCACTCGACGCGGTGATCGCCCCGCCAAGCCCCACAGCGAGTTGTTGACTAATCGTGGAGGCTGGCCAGCGCACGCCGATGCGGTCACTGTCGCCCAATAAAGCGGCAGGGACACGTGGATGTGGCGGCAGCAACAAGGTCAGAGGGCCAGGCCAGAAGGCCGCCATGAGGCGCTCCGCCATAGCAGGAACCGTGGCGACCACAGCAGCGAGCTGCGGCAGCGCGCCAATAATCACCGGGAGAGCTTTTGATTCTGGTCGCCCTTTCACAGTATACAGGCGCGCAATAGCGTCTGGGCGCATGGCATCAACGGCCAATCCATACACGGTATCTGTCGGATAGGCCACCACCCCGCCGCACCGGAGCACAGCAAGCGCTTCCGCAAGCACTGCCGGCGCCGGGCACTGGGGGTCAACGGCGAGCAGGCGAGCCATCGCGTTGCCCCTGGAGTTGTGCTTGTAAGGTCGCGTCCGCTTGCTCTACCCCCGCTGCCAGCTCCGCTTTATACTGGCGCAGGCGCGCGGCGAGTTCGGGATCCTGGAGAGCCAGAATCTGAGCGGCGAGGATACCAGCGTTGGCTGCCCCGGCTTTGCCAATGGCGACCGTAGCGACTGGCACACCCTGGGGCATCTGGACCATGGCCAGCAGCGCATCCAGCCCTTGTAACGAGGAAGAATCAATCGGCACGCCGATGACCGGCAGTGTGGTCTCCGCAGCAATGACGCCGGGCAGGTGCGCGGCGCCACCAGCCCCGGCAATGAGCACTTGCACGCCACGTTGGGCTGCTGCATGCGCTAGCGCAGCCGTACGCTGCGGCGCCCGGTGCGCAGAACTGACTGTGACTTCATACGGGATGTGAAAACGCGCCAGCATCTCGGCGGCGCCTTGCATAATTGGCCAATCGTTCGCGCTTCCCATGACGATGCATACCACCACTTGTGCCATGCTGCCAACCCTTATCCTATTTCTCTCCCACGGGGAGAGGGCATGACATTCTCCTGGACACGCTCTATATGCAGAGCGTAGCATCTTCTCACGCTTTGCGCGAGAGTCTCCATACTGCCGGCCGCATGCGTAGGCCCACAAGGCCGGACACCGGTATTACTTGCTGACATTGCTGCAACATCACATAGGGAAAAATCCCGTGCAATATCGCCTGGTGCGTATCTTCTGCTGGCTCGGTCTCCTGTGGGGCGCTCTCATCGTAGGGCTCCCTGTCCTGGCTGTCCCAACAGCGGCTGATTCGGCGTCAAATCCTTTACTGGCCGCCTTTGATGAGGTGCTCCAGCGTGTCGTGAGCCTGCGGCAGCTGCAGCCGAAGGGAGCCATCAAGCGGGCGGTGCGTAATCGCCAGCAGATACGTACGGCGGTGCTGGCACTGGCGCAGGACGCGTTGTCGCCAGCGGAGTGGGAAGCGGAGAGAAAAGCGATGGTGCAGTGGGGACTCCTCGCCCCAGATTTTCGCCTCAAGGAATTTGTGCTCGATCTCCTCACTGAACAGGCAGCAGGGTACTACGATCCCAAACAGCAGACGTTTTTCATTGCCGACTGGCTTCCGCACATCGTCCAAAAACCAGTCATGGCGCACGAACTCGTCCACGCCTTGCAAGATCAACACTATAATCTGCAAAAAAATTTTGACCTCGTCAAGGACCAGGCCGATCTCAGTCTCGCACGTAAAGCCCTCATCGAAGGCGATGCCATGGCGGTGATGCTGGTGTACCTCCTCGAGCCACTGGGGCTGACCATGGAGGACTTACCCGATATGGGAACGCTGTTGCAGGGCAGTGCGTCACTCCTGGGGGACCAGTTTCAGGTCTATACGCGTGCGCCGCTCATTCTGCGCCAACAGCTCCTGTTTCCCTATGTGCACGGGCTGGCCTTCGTCAAAGCCGCCCTGGCGCACGGTGGCTGGCCGGGGCTGCAACGCGTCTATCAGCATCCCCCCGTTTCCACACAACAGATTATGCATCCAGAGACATACCTTACTGAGACACCTGTGTTGCCAAACGAGGTGACCCTGCACGTTCCTGAAGGGGCGCTGAGTACACCCTGGAAAAAGCTGAAACGCGATGTCCTGGGAGAATTTTTCCTCTCTGTGATTTTGCAGCAGTTTCTCCCAGAGGAGGAGGCGCGCCAGAGTGCCGCCGGGTGGCGTGGCGACCGCTATGAACTGTTTGAGCAGCAGGATTCCGGGCGCTTACTCCTTGTGTGTGTAACCGCCTGGGGCACGCCGGCGGAGGCCACGGCATTTTTCCAGAGCTATCACAAGCTCCTGGCGTTAAAATACCCCGGTTGGAAAATCCAGGTTCTGGAGGACCAGAGCGGCCATCTCTGGCAACAGGATCAGACGCATGTCCTGCTCCGGCGGCAGGAACGCTTTGTGCACATTGTCGAAGGCGCTCTGGCGGAGGATCTCCCACGCCTGCAGGCGCTGCAGGAGCGCGTCATGGCCGTGCCAGCACAACCACGGTGAGCTATGACCCCATCGCAGTTTTTTTCGCCTGATCCCACCGCACGTATCGAACCAGTGGACTTCATGAGACATTTCCTGGTGCAGCGCGGGCTTGACGCCATCAGTGTTGGTTTGCGGCAGACCGTTGTGTTGCCCCTGATCCCGGCCCTAGAGCGCCGTCTCTTGCGTGTGCTGGGCGCCCCAGAGCCCCAGCCGCACCCCATTCAACATCAGGCGTTGTACCACCCGGCGGGATATCCCTTTTCTGTGATCGCCTCGCCTATGGGTGCCCCTATGGCCGTCATGCTCCTGGAGCAGCTCATTGCCCTGGGAGCACGGCGGCTGCTCTATCTGGGATTTTGTGGCGCCCTCATACCGTCCTACCGCATTGGTGACTTGTTTCTGCCCGTGCAAGCTGTCCGGGAGGAAGGCACGTCCTATCACTACTTGCCAGCCGACGTCGTGCCCTGCGCCTCCCCTCACGTGCAGGCCGTACTCTACGCTCAGGCACAGCGACTGCAGTTATCCATCCAGCAAGGGCCCATCTGGACGACTGACGCACCGTACCGCGAAACAGCACTCAAGATTCAGCAGTTTCAAGCGGCTGGGGTGCACGCAGTGGACATGGAAATGGCCGCCTTATTCGCTGTGGGCTATTATCGTCATTGCGAGGTGGGAGCGTTGCTGGTGGTATCGGATGAGTGCTACCACCCTGTCTGGAAACCGGGGTTCGGCGCATCACGCCTCCGCCAGGCCTGCGATGCGGTGGTCACTGTCGCGGTGGCCGCTGCGAGTGTCTAGGCACTGCAAAGCACTATTCCCCCCGAAAGACTGGTTGACGTTTCTCTAGCCAGGCACGCACGCCTTCGCGTGCATCGGCACTGCGACGGGTGCGTTCGCTCAACGCATCGAGGTCGGCGTGGGCAATCTGCTCACGGAGTGAGAGGGCTCGCTGGATGGCGGTCTTGATACCCTGTAACGCTAAGGGCGCATTTCCGGCGATAGCGCGTGCCATGGTATACGTGGCCGGCTCCAGGTCAGCCGCAGGCACCACCTGGTGCACCAGGCCCATTTCGTATGCTCTGGTGGCATCAATAGGCTGGGCTGTCAGCAAAAACTGCTTCGTGAAGGCCGTCCCGATCACCTCGATCAGTTTACA
>WNFE01004239.1_pt1 | contig 10663 bp, 10 predicted proteins | sample 5400451 | NCBI WGS metagenome assembly WNFE01 (sample SAMN13153344, study PRJNA577476) | soil metagenome | isolation source: 200 cm saprolite under Douglas fir tree site 2 hole 2 | place: USA:California | collected 2015-04-18
CGTGGCCGGCACCGCGGGCGCGGCGACCTCCATCGGCGTGGGCGCGGTGGCCGGGCGCCTCGCCCCCGGCCGGCTCGCCGACGTCATGGTGGTGCGCGGCGATCCGACGCGTGAGATCACCGCGCTCTGGGACGTGCTCAACGTCTACCAGGCCGGCCGTCGCATCGACCGCGGCGTGCGTTGACCGCGCCCCCGCTCTGACGCGTCATGTCCGATCCGTCCCCTGACCTATTAAGTCAGGGGGGCGGCCCTGGACACCTATCAAGAGAGCCACGCCTTCACCCCGCAGGAAAAGATCGCGCTCCGCTTTGCCGAGCTCATGGCCCTGAGCCACCACGAGATCGACGATGACTTCTTCCGCACTCTGCGCGTCCAGTTCACCGATGCGCAGATCGTCGAACTGGGCATGATGATCGGCCAGTATATCGGCTTCGGCCGCCTCGTCGCGGTGCTCGACCTCGAGCGGCCGGCGTGTATCCTCTGACGAGGGTGGTGGTCAATCGGCTGCTCAGTCGGCCACCGGGGCAGCGGGGGATCAGCGCGACGCGATGTCTCCCACCACCCTGACGCGCGTGCGCAGCGAGTTGCCGGGGAGATAGGCCAAGGGCAGGTCCTCGACCTCGACCACCTGGAGACTCGCGGGGTCGGCCCCCGCGCGGACGGCGCGCTCCTCGGCGAGCTGCCGGGCCCGGGCGATCGCGTCCTCGCGCGAGAGTCCCTGGAAGATCTGGTCGACCTCGCCGCTGACCTGGGCGATGGCGGCGCCCACGGCATTGGCCACCGCCTGGTGCGGCACGTGCACCACCTCCGAGACGCCGGCCAGACGCTCGGGGATGACGAAGCAGCCGCCCCCGACGGCGATGAGAGGCCCGGGAGCGGCCTCCGTCTTCATCCGGTCCACGCCTTCCTCGATCATGGCGGAGATGCGCGCGAGCGTCCGCTCCACGAGCGGCGCGGGAAGATCGGCCACGCGCTCGCGCGCGCCCAGGTCGACGAGGCGGGCGGCCACGCCGATGTCGGTGACGGTCAGGTCGGGGCCGCCGAAGACCCGGGCCCGCTCGGTCAGCCGAAAACCGACGCTCAGCGGTCCCACGGCGAGCGGCTCGGGGACGACCAGGCTGCCGCCGCCGAGCCCGAGCGAGAGCAGGTCCGGCATCCGGAAGAGGGTGCGGACGCCGCCGATCTCGACCACGTTATTGGCCTCGCGCGGAAAGCCGTGGCGCAGGGCACCGATGTCCGTGGTGGTCCCGCCCACGTCCACGACGATGGCGTCGTCGCGCTTCGACAGGAAGGCGGCGCCGCGCATGCTATTGGTGGGCCCCGAGGCGAAGCTGTAGACAGGGAACTGCCGCGCCTGCTCGGCCGGGAGCACGGTACCGTCGTTCTGGGTGATGTAGAGCGGCGCGCGAATCTTGCTCCGGGCGAGCGCCTCCATGAAACCCTGAGTAGTCCGGCTCGCCCGGTCGACCAGACAGGCGTTCAGCAGGGTCGCGTTCTCCCGCTCGAGCAGGCCGATTCGCCCGAGGTCGTGCGAGCAGGTGACGGAGAGACCGGGGCACTCATCCCGCAAGATGCGCGCGGCCTCTTCCTCGCAGGTTGGATTGAGGGGCGAGAACACGGAGGCGATGGCCGCGGCGGTCAGGCCCCGCTCGCGGATCCGCCGTGCCGCCTGACGGATCGCCGCGGTGGCGAGCGGCACGATGGGGCGTCCGTCGTACTCGTGCCCCCCCTCGACCATGAACACCTCGCCTCGCACCAGGCGGGCCAGATCCTCCGGCCAGTCCTCGAAAGGCGGGAGCGACGCGCTGGCCGGCAGACCGATACGCACAGCGGCGACGGCGGTCAGGTCACGCCGCTGGACCACCGCGTTCGTGAAGTGCGTGGTCCCGATCATCACGGCGTCCACCACGCCCCCGCCCTCGGGCAACGAAGCCGTCAAGAGCTCGAGGGCCTGCACGATGCCCCCCGTGACATCGGGCGTGGTCGGCGTCTTGACCGCGTGCACGACGCGATCGTCCTCGAGCAGCACCGCGTCGGTATTGGTCCCGCCCACGTCGATGCCGATGCGCCGCATCAGGCGAACACGGAGACGAACTCGAGGTCATAGCCGAAGGCGCGCGGGCCGACGTGCTCGATCCCCTTGGGCGTCAGCAGAATGGGCGGCGCGGGGAGCGCGATCACGGTGACGCGCTGGCCGTACCGGAGGGTCTCGGTGCCGATGGCATCGCCGGAGACGGTGTCGAGCACGCAGATCAGATCGGGCGTGGTGGCGCGGGGCGCCCCGTCGAGCCAGGCCACCGCGAACTCGTTCTGGAAGGCCAGGCGCATCGTCCGGCCGCGGAAGTCGTCGATCCCGTCGAGGGTGGCCGTGCCGCGCAGGAATCCCTCGGTGGCGCGGCGATCGACGTCCTGGATCTTGCCCGTGAAGAGACGCAGGCCGCCTTCGAGGGCCAGCACGGCCTGGATCGGATCCTCGTGCGCCCGGCGGGCCGCGCGCACCGCGTGGCCGATGCGGAGGGCCTTCGAGGTGGAATAGAGGATGGCGCACTCCTTGACCTCTTTGCCGGTGCGCGGGGCCTTGCAGGTGGAGGCGATGGAGCCGACGGCCACGCAGGCCGTCCGGGAGAGCCGCTCCATCCACTTCCACGAAGCCGCGCGCGCCACCACCACGGCATTGTCACGGACATCCACGAGGGTGAGCGGGTACATCTGGAGATCGTGGATGGCGAAGCTCGTCATCTGCGCCTCGGGAAAGGCGCGGCCCATGCAGTCCGCGTCCACCACGGGCAGGCCGAGCAGGGCGGCCGCCATGAAGGGCTGGAGCGAGTTGCCCCCGCCGATCTCGAGCGACATGACGGCGCGGAAGCGCTGCCCGATCACCTCCTCCATCATGCGGACGGCCTGGGCGATGGTCCGGGGATCGGTCAGCCGCTCCTGGCCGACCAGCGGCGCCCCCATGTTGGAGACGACGGCGACGCAGGCCGTTCGCGAGAGCCGCTCCATCCACTTCCACGAGGCGGCGCGCGCGACCACCACGGCGTTGTCGCGGACGTCCACGAGCGTGAGGGGGTACATCTGGAGATCGTGGATGGCGAAGCTCGTCATCTGTGCCTCCGGGAAGGCACGGCCCATGCAGTCCGCGTCCACCACGGGCAGGTCGAGCAGGGCCGCCGCCATGAAGGGCTGGAGCGAATTGCCCCCGCCGATCTCCAGCGACATGACGGCCCGGAAGCGCTGCCCGATCACGTCCTCCATCATACGCACGGCCTGGGCGATGGTCCGGGGATCGGTCAGCCGCTCCTGGCCCACGAGCGGCGCCCCCATGTTGGAGACCACGGCGACGCGATCCTCGTCGGCGAGATCGGCCGGATCCATGAGCGACACCACGGTGCCCTCGCGGTAGAGACGCCGCAGGTTCAGGAGGGCCAGATACGGGCTTCCCCCGCCCCCCGTGCCGAGAATCCAGGCCCCGATGGCGATCGACTCGATCTCGTCCAGGCTGACAGGGCGGGGCGGCGCCATCGGACTCAGAAGCCGGCGAACTCTTCCAGGCCCATGAGCCGCGCGATGCCCAGGACCAGGACGAGAACGACCCCGATGGCGAAGGCGGAGACGGCGGCCGCCGTGGGGTCGAACGAATACTTGAGATACGCGAACAGCTCGATGGGCAGCGGGGTCAGCTTGGCCGCGGTCAGGAAGAGCGACAAGGTGAAGTTGTCGAAGGAGATCGCGAAGGCGAAGATCGCCCCCGCCACTACCCCAGGCTTGATCACGCCCAGGGTGACCTCGAAGAAGGCGCGGAGGGGCGAGGCGCCCAGGCTCTGCGCCGCCTCCTCGAGGGCGGGATCGAAGTGGTAGAGGGTGGCCGAGGTGGTCCGGATCACGTAGGGCGCAGTGACCACGACGTGGCCGACGAGGAGCGCCCAGTACGTCTGCGCCCAGCCCAGCATGGTGAAGAACTGCAGCATGGCCACGCCGGTCAGGATCTGGGGCAGCAGGAGCGGAGACATGACGAAGGCGTTGAGGCCGTCACGGCCCCGGAAGCGGCCGCGCACGAGGGCGACGGCAGCGGGGAGGCCGATGAGGACGGAGAGCGCCGCCGTGGCGACGCCGAGATGGGTTGACAGCCAGAGCGCCTGCATGAACTCCCGGCGCGCGAAGAAGTTCGCGAACCACTTGAGGGAGAAGCCCTGCGGGGGAAAGGTGAAGTAGTTGCCGGCGTTGAAGGCGGCCAGCACCACGACCACGAGGGGGAGCAGGAGAAAGGCGTACACGGTGGTGGTGGCGGCGCGCAGCATCAGCGAATGCCCCGCAGCGCGCGCTCGGTGGCGCGGATGTAGAGCGCGATCAGGATCACGGACAGCACGAGGAGGACGAAGGCGTTGGCGGCGCCGAAGGGCCAGTCGAAGACCGAGAGCATCTGCTCGTAGATGATCATGGGCAGGACCTGGACCTTGAACCCGCCGAGCAGGATGGGGACCACGAAGGAGCTGATGGCCAGCGAGAAGACGAGGAGCGAGCCGGCCAGGATGCCGGGCAGAGAGAGCGGCAGGGTCACCTCGAGGAAGGCGCGAAAGGGCGAGGCGCCCAGCGTCATGGCTGCCTCGAGGAGATGGGGATCGAGGCGCTTGAGAACACCCGTGAGCGACAGGACCATGAAGGGCAGGAAGACGTGGACGAGCGCCACCGTGACACCGAAGCGGTTGTACATGAGGGGGAGCGGCTTGGCGCGCCAGCCGCCGTCGATCAGCATGGCGTTGACGAGGCCGCGGTCGGCGAGGAGGATCATCCAGCCGTAGCAGCGGATAACGATGCCCACAAGGAGCGGCGAGAGCACGAAGACGAGGAGCAGGGGCTTCCAGCGGCTCGTCGTCCGGGCGAGGTGCCAGGCGAGCGGATATCCCATGACGAGGGCGACGGCCGTGGTGATGGCGCCCAGGACCAGGGTGTCCCAGAGCACGCCCAGGTAGAAGCTGTCGGAGAAGAAGCGCGCGTACTGCACGAGCGTGGGCTGCCACGAGATCTGGCCGAAGGACTCGCGCGTGAAGCTGATCCCGAGCATCAAAGCGAGGGGGGCGCTGAAGAAGACCACGAGAAGCAGGACGAGCGGCCCGAGGAGCATGGCCGCGGGCGGCACCCGGCTCAGAGCCCGCACAGCTCCGCCACCACGCGCGCCACGAGGAGATTGGCGACGAGCACGGGAACGCCGAGCTCGCGCTGGAGGGTGTCGCGCGTCTTCCGCCTGAACCCGATGCAATCCATGACGACGAGCCCGGCCTGGCCCTCGCTCAGGGCGAGGCGGGCGGCGTGCAGAGCGGCCGGATCCTCCTCTTCGTAGGGGGAGATCGGCACGACGACGGGGTCGAAGCCCGCGGCGCGCCAGCGCGCGTCCGTCTGAGGGACGTGAGGCACCGACGGCGTGAGGACGCCCAGCCGTCCTTCCCACGACAGACCGCGAAGAAGGCCGAGCAAGACTTCCTGAGGCTCGACGAAGGGACGACGCGAGCGGAATCGCGGGAAGGCGCCCGTGCACAGCAGCGCGGTCATGGTCACACCTCCGGTTTCAAGCTCATCGATGAGAGCCTGCACCCGCGCCACCATGTGGCGCTTGGCCACGAACACGCTCGAGCCGTCGGCGAGACGGGTGACGAGGAGGTCCTCGTCGGGTTTCGGGGCGAGGGTGGCGATCTCCCGTGGAGACAGGCCGTCGAGAGCGCCCCGCTCGCGGATCTCCACACCCGGGCCGAGGATCTCGACCATGTCCGGCACCACGTCCGAGCGCGGCGACTGGCCGATCGTGATCATGCCGACGATGATGGGTTTCACGTTTCTTGACCTCTCTAGCGCCAACTACTCATGAGCAAGCCATCCCTGTTTGGACCGCCCCCTCGCCCTGCGCTCTCCCCCGCGACGGGGGAGAGGGATAAGGATGGTCTCACGCGACGCCTTCTTGTCTTGATCCCTCTCCCCCATCGGGGGAGAGGGCAGGGTGAGGGGGCCCAGCTCCTTGCGCACTGTTCAGGTTATCTCTCGAGGACCCGGGCGTCGTCCGCGGCCCAGCCGGCCCGCACGCGCGCACCCGGCGCGAAGCGCGTCTGTCCCAGCTCCACCGCCTGGAGCTCGAGCCCTTCCTCCGTCCGGAGCACGTACCGCACGGTCTCGCCCTGGTACACGACGTGCGCGACGGCCGCCGCGACCACATTGTCGGCCCGCCCATCGGGCTCGAGCCTGACGCGCTCCGGCCGGAGGGCGAGCGTCACCGAGGCGCCGGGGCCGCCCGCGGGGGTGGCCGTACGCACGCGCACCCGTCCCCACTCGACCTCGGTGCCCGTGAGGACGCGCACGGGCAAGAGATTCGTGGTCCCGATGAAGCCGGCCACGAAGACCGTGCGCGGACTCTCGTAGATGTCGCGCGGCGTGCCGATCTGCTCGAGCCGGCCGCCCCGCATGACGGCGATGCGATCGGACATGGTCAGCGCCTCGCCCTGGTCGTGGGTGACGTAGATGGTGGTGATGCCGACCTCGCGCTGCAGGCTCTTGAGCTCGATCTGCATGTGGTCGCGAAGCTGCTTGTCGAGGGCGCCGAGCGGCTCGTCGAGAAGGAGCACGGCGGGGCGCGTGACGAGGGCGCGGGCGAGGGCGACCCGCTGCTGCTCGCCGCCGGAGAGCTCGCGAGGATACCGCGCGCCATACGCGGGCAGCCGGACGAGCTCGAGCGCCTCCCCGACCCGCCGCTCGAGCTCACCGCGCTCCACGCCCGCCATGCGGAGCCCGAAGGCCACGTTCTGAAATACGGTGCGATGCGGGAAGAGCGCGTAGTGCTGGAAGACCATGCCCACGCGCCGGCGATGGGGCGGGACGTCATTCACCCGGCCGCCCTTGATCAGGACGTCGCCCGCGGACGGATCGACGAAGCCCGCCACCGCGCGGAGGGTCGTGGTCTTGCCACAGCCCGACGGACCCAGGAGCGTGAAGAACTCGCCGGCGTGGACGGCGAGCGACACGCCGTCGAGGGCCAGGGTCTCACCGTAGCGCTTGACGAGTGAGCGGAGCTCGACGTCCGGCGGGGAAGCGACGCTCAGCGCAGCTCCTTGTTCCAGCGCTCGGTCCACTGGGGACGCTGCCGGGCGACCTTGGCCCAGTCGAAGAGCACGAGCTTGTCCACGTCGGCGGGGCCGCTGATGATCTTCCGCGCCACCTCGGGCGGCAGCTTGACCGTCTTGTTGGTGGGGCTGAAGAAGAGCTCGGTGGCGAAGGCGGTCTGGACCTCGGGGGAGAGATAGGCGTCCACGAGCTTCCACGCGAGCTCCTTGTTCTTCGAGCCCTTGGTCACCTGGATGACCTGGTCGAGGATGGGCACGCCTTCCGACGGCGCCGCCCAGTCCAGCGGAATGCCCCGCTTCTGGAGATCGTACGTCGAGCCGTCGTGGAGGACGGCGATCACGACCTCCTTGGATTCGAGGTACTTCTCGATCGTGCCCGTGAAGTCCACGAGCTTGGGCTGCATGCGTTTGATGGCCGCGATGCCCGCGTCCACGTCGAAGAAGTCCTTGCCGTAGATCTTCGACGTCATGAACAGGAAGTTGATGCCGAGGGTGTTGCCGATGACGTAGGTGCCACGCCGCCCGACGTACGCCTCGTCCCAGAGGTCTTTCCAGGAGGTAGGCTTCTTGGCCACCACGTCCGTGCGGTAGGCGATGCCGATCCGCGACCAGAAGATCGCCACGCTCGTGTCGCCGACGAGGGCCTTCTCGTACACGTTCTTGATGTTGGGGGCGAGGGCCAGATTGCGGGGCTCGAAGAAGCCGCGCTCGCGCGGGATGGGGAAGGGCGGCTCGTTGCCCATGACGACGTCGAAGGGCGGGTTATCGGGACCGCCCGCCATGAGCTTGGCCACCCACTCGGTGGTGATGCCCGTGACCAGCTCGATCTTCACGCCGTGCTGCTTCTCGAAGGGCTCGATGAGCGCCTTCTTCATGACCTCTGACCAGCGTCCGCCGTAGCCCGTGACGACCAGCGTCTTCTGCTGGGCAGGGGCGTAGACGGCGACGGCGGGAAGCAGCAGGGCGGCAAGAAGAACCAGCAGCGAGGCGATGCGTGTCATGAAAGCTCCTTCCGTTCGGCGTGCTCGGTGCGCGGGAGTGTAACACGAGTAACGAAGAAGCTCCGGCAGGTCGAACCCGATTCGATCGCGGCGCGAGCCGCCAGGTCAGGGCGGCTCCGACTCCGTGAGCTTGGCCAGGGTGACGCCGAGGGCACGCGCCAGTCTCCCCAGGATGGCCGGGGCAGGATTGTGGCCCGACTGACCGCCCTCGAGGATGGACACGAAGCTCACGGAGAGCTGCGCGCGCTCGGCGAGCTGGGCTTGGGTCATCCCTCGCGCCTCGCGCAATTGCTGGACGACTTCCCCAAGCTTTCTGGTGGCCATGCACTCTCCCTGCACCTGAGAGTTTAGGCTGGCTGTCGAGGTCCTTCACCTATATTCTTGCTTCCCCATACATCCGTGGCTCTCGAGGAGGAGTGCCGTGTCCTGGACGCTGGGTGGAATCGTCAGGGAGCATGCGCGAGGGCGGGGCGACCGGCCGATGATCACCTACGGCGAGCGCGTGATCACGTGGTCGGAGATGGACGCGCGGTCGAGCCGCGTGGCGCAGGGGCTCCTCGCCGCGGGGCTCGCCGAGCAGAGCCGGATCGCCTTCCTGGACAAGAACGGCCCCGAGTATTTCGAGGTGCTCTTCGGGGGCGGCAAGGCCAATGTCGTCAACGTGGCCGTGAACTGGCGGCTGACGCCCGGCGAGATGGCCTATGTCATCAATGACGCCGAGGCCAAGATCCTCGTCGTGGGTCCCGACTTCCTCGGACACCTCGAGGAGATGGAAGGCAGCCTCAAGAGCGTCGAGAAGATCGTCGTGCTGGGCGCCCACGCGCGCCACGAATCCTACGAGGCGTGGCTGACACGCCATCCCCCCGACGACCCCGGAAGGACCTCCGCGCCGGAAGACGTCGCCATGCAGCTCTACACGTCGGGCACCACCGGCCTGCCCAAGGGCGCCATGCTCACCAACGCGAGCCTCGGCACCCTTCTGCCCTACGTCGGGCCCTTCTGGCATTTCGACGAGACTTCCGTGAACCTCGTCTGCATGCCGCTCTTTCACATCGGCGGCTCGGGCTGGGCCCTCGTCGGCTTGGGCAGAGGCTGTCACTCCATCCTCGTCCGCGAGTTCGTGCCACAGGAGATCCTCGCCATCCTGGAGCGGCATCGCGTCACCAACGCGCTCTTCGTGCCCGCCATGCTCCAGTTCCTCACCATGGTCCCGGGCGCCGCCGACCGGGATTATTCCGCGCTCCGCTCCGTCGTCTACGGCGCCTCCCCGATCACGAACGAGGTGCTCGTCCGCTCGATGAAGGCGCTTCGATGCCCCTTCATCCAGGTCTACGGGCTCACGGAGACGACGGGCGCCATCACCCAGCTTCCCGCCGCGGACCATGAGCCCGAGGGACCACGCGCGCGCCTCCTCCGCTCGGCCGGCAAGCCCTTCCCCTGGGTCGAGCTTCGCATCGTCGAGCCGGGGGGCGGACAGGACTGTGCGCGAGGGACGGTGGGAGAGATCTGGACGCGCTCGGTGCAGAACTTCAAGGGCTACTGGGGCAAGCCGGAGGAGACGGCCCGGACCCTCGACGCCGACGGATGGCTCCGCACGGGCGACGCGGGCTTTCTCGATGAGGACGGCTATCTCTTCCTCACCGACCGCGTGAAGGACATGATCATCTCAGGCGGCGAGAACGTGTACCCCGCCGAGGTCGAGAACGCGCTGTTCGACCATCCCGCCATCGCGGATGTCGCCATCATCGGCGTGCCCGACGATCGATGGGGCGAGACGGTCAAGGCCATCGTCGTCCAAAAAGCCGGAGTGGACGCGCAGCCCCGGGACATCATCGCCTTCGCCCGCGAGCGGCTCGCGCACTACAAGTGCCCGACCTCCGTCGACTTCGCGGAGTCGCTGCCCCGCAACCCTTCCGGCAAGCTCCTCAAGCGCGAGCTGCGCGAGCCCTACTGGAAAGGGCGTGAGCGCCGCATCAACTGAGCGCACTGGGCAAATTTACTTCGCCACATCTACTCAGCCCTTGCCTCGCAGCAGGGCTGCTCAGCTCGAAATGCCACGTTCTCGGTCGCCAGCAACGCTCGACGTACGACTGATTCAGCCCTCGCCTCGTGGCTTCGCCCCTCAGCTCGAACTGCCACGCACGCCTCGCGTTGCTGGCTCCCTCGGGCGTGGCATTTCGAGCTGAGGGCGTAGCCCGAGGCGAGAGCTGAGTAGAACTGGCTCGCAACTTGGCCCAGTGCTCAGCTGGCGTGCCGGTGCTCCGCCGGTAGCCCAAAGCGCTGCGCCGTCTCCGCCGCGGCATCGAACTGGATGAGGACGGCGGGCTCGCGCCCGACGACCCAGGCGTCGTGGCCAGGCTCGACCACCATCACCTGCGGCGCCGCAAACTCGAATGTGCAGCCGTCGGCGTACTGGCCCTGGACCTTTCCCGAGGTCAGGAATCCCACATGCCCGTGCATGCACAGCTCGGTGCCGATGAGGGGCTTCATGTGGGTGGACCAGCGGAAGCCCGGCGGGTACACGACGCGCTTGACCTGGCCGTTGGCCGCGGCCACCGA
>WNFE01004241.1_pt1 | contig 10662 bp, 10 predicted proteins | sample 5400451 | NCBI WGS metagenome assembly WNFE01 (sample SAMN13153344, study PRJNA577476) | soil metagenome | isolation source: 200 cm saprolite under Douglas fir tree site 2 hole 2 | place: USA:California | collected 2015-04-18
GCGATTTACAGAGCCACTCGAGGACTACAATCACCAGCATCAGACGCCGCGGACGGAAAACGGAATCGAGTACGGAGATTTTGAGAAGTATCTCAACTTTACGTTTATGGGCGACGTGGCGCGAGACAATGCCGAAGCGCTGCGGCAGTTGGCGTTGGCTCCGGCTCCGCCGACGGGCACGAAACTCACGGGGGCGGTCACGCCGGACGCGAAAATATCATGGTCGGCAGAGGATGATTCCGAGCGCGCGGGCTTCGAGATTCTGTGGCGCGAAACCAGCGAGCCGCGCTGGCAGGTTTATGATTTTGCGGCTTTGGCGGGCGAAACGGTGTTAAAAGGTGTTTCCACGGACAACCATTTTTTTGCCGTGCGCGCCGTGGGCAAGAATGGGGCTCGTTCGATTGCGGTTCCCACGGAAATGGAGCGACGTCCGCCTCCGCTGCCTAGCGCGCCGAAACAGTGAGTCCACGCGGAGAACTTCCAAGGATTCACCTTAGTTTAGGTCTTGCCTAGTAGGGGCGCAGCATGCTGCGCCCCTACACCGGAGGGTGACGCCGCGACGAATGCTGGTCAGTGCTTGGGCGGAGCGACGGGCTGGGCGAAGGTGACAAAGTGGCCGCCGGGGTCCTGGACGCTGAATTCGCGCATGCCGTAAAAGGCGGTGCGGACGGGCATGACGATTTTCACATCTTTCATGGCGGCGAGGACGGCGTCGAGATTGTCGACCTCCATGTAGAGATAGGTGGGGCCTTTGCGGGCGGTTTCGGAAACTTCTTTCGGCGCATCTTTCTCCACGCTGGCGTAGGTTTGGTACATCACTTCGGCAGGGCCTTTCTGAAATGCGACAAATCCGAGTTTGTTGGCGTCGGGGACTTCGATCGTTTTTGTGAAGCCGAGGCGATCGACCCAGAAAGGGATGACGGGCTCGATCTCCTTGACGGGCAGGACCGGGGTGATGCGTCTGACGTTCATGGATTAAATCTCCTGAGTTTGATTGGCGCGAACGGAAGCGAAAGCAAAAAATGAAACCGGAGCGGTGAGGGCAAAATTTCGCCTGTGGCATTTTCTCCTTGCGTGCCGCAGTAGTCTTATTTAGATTAGTCAAGGATAGAAGAGACGGAAAACGAAGTCAAGGAGATTTCTGATGGCACGAGCGAGACGGCAACTGAGAGACGTGATCTCGATTGGACCGGCGATGCTGCGGGATTTTGAGCTGCTGGGGATTCGCAGCGTGGCGCAACTGGCGCGGCAGAATCCGAGGCGGATGTATGAAAAATTGGGGCGAGTGGCGGGGCAGCATCAGGACATCTGCGTGCTGGATGTTTTTTGCGCGGCGGTGGCGCAGGCGAGGAATCCGCGGCTGCCGGCGGAGCAATGCAAGTGGTGGTATTGGAGCAGGAAGAGGAAGCAAGGGAATAGGGAAGCAACGAAGTAAAGAAATAAGGAAATAAAGATTCTGGAGGCAAGGACGAAGCAAAAAGAGAAAGATGAGAAAAGATAACGCAGAGACGCAGAGAACGCTGAGGAGCGCGGAGGGACCGAGAAAAATTGTGCGCGCGGGCAGGAAATTGGTGCTGACTACGCCGGACCTGGTGCTGCTTAGCCTGCTGGCGGAGCGGCCGATGCATGGTTATGAGGCCAACCTCGAGCTCGAGAGACGGGAGATACGGCATTGGGCGGGAATTTCGCGGCCGCAGGTCTACTACTCGCTGGAAAAACTGGCGCGGGCGGGATTGATCCGGGCTTCGGAAACGGGTGAGCCTGCTGCGGGGCCGGAGCGAAGTACCTACGAAACGACAAAGAAGGGGAGGGCTGCTCTAGCGGACGCTCTGGAACGTGACGAGTGGACCACGCAGCGCCCGCGGCCGCCGTTCCTGACTTGGATTGCGCTTTCGTGGCAGGCGCGGCCGGGGGTTTTTCAGAAGCAGTTGGAGCGGCGGCGAACATTTTTGGAAAAGGAGCTTTTGCGGGAGAAGGAAACTCTGCGGGCAGTTCTCGAAGAAGTTGGCCATCCTCATCATGAGGCCGTGTGGATGGTAGGCCTGATGATCGAGCAGTTCAAGGTGGAGTTGCGATGGTTGCGCAAACTCGAACGCGAATTGCCCCTTCGCGCTCGGGCGCAGCACCCAAGCTATGCGGCGGGCGATTCGAAACCGCGGCGATTGCAAAATTAGCTTGTTCGATTGGACATGTTTCGAGCTCGCAAGCTGGTTTCGCGCAGGGCAAGAGGCTACTCTAGATAGAAGCCCAAAGTGCCCTCACATCTGAACTGGAGGTTTCATGCTTTCTCGTCTTTTGCGGTATAGCATCACAGGCGTCTTGATGGCCGGACTGCTTTCTTGCACTGCTTTTCCTCAAGGCAACAGCCAGGGCCACGGCAAAGGGAAGGGTCATAACAAACACGATCAAGGGGAGGATGAGGGCCAAAGCGTGAAATTTGGTTTCGGCGTGCATGAACGCGAAGTAATCACGCACTATTATTCGAATCGCGGATCAAACCTGCCGCCGGGCCTCGCCAAACGTGGAGGAAATCTGCCCCCGGGGCTGGAGAAGCAACTGGAGCGGAACGGAACGCTGCCGCCAGGACTGCAGAAGCGCGTTGAGCCGTGTCCCGTGGAACTGGAGCGCCAATTGCCGCCGCTTCCCGCGGAATACCGCCGCGGCGTGATTGGTGCGCACATCGTTATCTTCAATCGAAATACGAATGTGATTGTCGATGTTCTGAAGGATGTGGCGCACTAGGAACTGCGAGCTGACGGGATCGCCTCCAAAGAATCGGGTGTGCTTTTATGCGAGGTTGAGAGAGCCGGAGAAGGTGACGCGGGCTTTGCCGGGTTCGCTGCGCTCGATGCGGCCGATGCGGAAGAATTTTTCGCGGCGCTTCTTCAGGCCGGCTTCAACAGAACGGACATTTTTCGGCGGCACGATGAGAATCATGCCGACGCCCATGTTGAAGGACTGAAGCAACTCGTCAGTTTCAATTTTGCCGAGCTTAGCGAGATACCTGAAGATCGGCGGCACGGGCCAAGAAGCCAGATCAATTTCCGCTTTCAAGCCGCTGGGAAGAACGCGCGGAAGGTTGCCAGGGATGCCGCCGCCAGTGATGTGCGCGAGGGCGGAAACCCAGCCGCGCGCGACGATGTCTTTCAGCGCGGGCGCGTAACACAGATGAGGCGTCAGCAACTCGGCGCCGATTTTATTTCCGACTTCGGCAACGTAGGTATCCGGCTTAAGTTTAGCGGCTTCGAAAATCAGTTTGCGCGCGAGCGAATAGCCGTTGGTGTGCAGGCCGGCAGAGGGCAGCGCAATGAGAGTGTCTCCGGGCTGGACGTTTTTGCCAGTGAGGAGTTTCTTGCGTTCGACGGCGCCGACGATAAAGCCGGCGAGATCGTATTCGCCCGGCGGATAAAACCCGGGCATCTCCGCAGTTTCGCCGCCGATTAGGGCGCAGCCGGCTTTGCGGCAGGAGCGGCTCATGCCTTCGACGAGCTGCTCGACGACCTGCGGATCGAGCTTGCCCATCGCGAGATAGTCGAGGAAAAAAAGCGGCTCCGCGCCCTGGACGAGAATGTCGTTGATGCAGTGATTGACGAGGTCGCCGCCGACCGTGGAGTGCACGCCCATGGCCATGGCGACTTTGAGCTTCGTGCCTACGCCGTCCGCGCTGGAGACGAGCACTGGCTCTTTCCATTTCTTGCGGTCGAGCGCGAAGAGCGCGCCGAAACCGCCGATGCCGCCGAGCACGCCGGGAGTGAACGTGCGGCCGGCACGGTGCCGGATTCTCTGCTTCACGTCATCCGCGATCGCGATATTCACTCCGGCATCGGCATATTTCATGAGAGCCCGTTCGCTTATGTTTCCGGTCTTCTTCTGATCGGGGCGCACCCGCCGCGCCGGCGCCGGTCACTGACAGGAATTCATTGGAACGCCGTGGAGGATCGCGGCGGCTATTGCCAACAACGTCTGTTCGACAAAATTAAAACGTACGGAAAATGCGGTTCCAGCGAACGATTCTGGGATGCAGGAGGGCATTCGCGTAAGCGAAAAACCGCTCGCGAATTTGTCCCGGCTCCCAAGCCTCCGGCGAAACATTCAGCGACATGTAAATAATAACGGGCGTTCCGATGATGTCCTTTCGCGGGACGCAGCCCCAGAAGCGGCTGTCGTAGGAATTTCCGCGATTGTCTCCCATCACGAAATAACAATCCGCGGGGACCTTGTACGGCGTGTGTAGCTCGTAGGGCTCGCTCGTGCCATTGGTGTATTTTTCGGCGAGCTTCTGGCCGTTGACCCAGACGGCGCCATCGTGAATGTCGATGGCGTCACCGGGCAGACCGATGACGCGCTTCACATAGTCTGGCGTGTCCGGCGCAAAGGGCGGCTTGAAGATGACCACTTGCTGGCGCTTGGGAGTGCGCCAGAGCGGCACGTGCCAATTGGTGAAGGGCACACCCGCGTCGTAGCCGATGCGGCTCATGATGAGGTGATCGCCGATGAGCAGCGTGTTTTCCATCGAGCCGGAGGGAATGACGCGCGCCTGGCCGATGGTGCCGTTGATGAGCAAAAAGGCGAGGCCGACCCAGAACCAGGCAATGATCTCGCGCTGAATCTTGGCTTTCACCGGCACGTTCGCTTCTTCTTGTTTTTTCTTTTTTTCAGCTTTCACGTTCCACCACCACCGGCCGCTCTGTGGGCGCGGGTTCAATGCCGTTGCCATGAGTAGGTTCGCCGGATTTGCTGTTGGGAGCGCTTTCGCGCACCTCGAGCTGCACCAGATCCGTTGGGTAGAAACCTGTATAACAAGACGTGCAGAACTTGCCTTCGGTATCGCTGAGCGCGCGGCGCAGCGCCGGGAGAGAAACGTAGCCCAGCGAATCCGCGCCAAGGAACTTGCAAATTTCTTTGGGCGTGTTCGAGGAGGCGATCAATTCTTCGCGCGTGGGCGTGTCCACGCCGTAGTAACAGGGGGAAATCGTCGGCGGGCAACTGATGCGCACATGAACTTCTTTTGCGCCAGCTTCGCGGACCATGCGAACGATCTTGCGGCTGGTGGTGCCGCGCACGATGGAATCATCGACGAGGATCACGCGCTGGCCTTCGATCAAACCGCGGATGGGATTGAGCTTGAGCTTTACGCCGAAATTACGGATGGCCTGCGACGGCTCGATGAAGGTGCGTCCGATGTAGTGATTGCGGATCAGTCCCATGCGGAAGGGGATTCTTGATTCGAGCGCGTAGCCCACCGCGGCAGGCACTCCGGAATCGGGCACGGGGACGACGATGTCCGCATCGACGGGATGCTCCTGCGCGAGGAGGCGTCCGAGCATCTCACGGCTTTCGTTTACGGAGCGGCCAAAAATGATGCTGTCCGGGCGGGAGAAATAGACGTGCTCGAAAATGCACTGCTGGAGCTGCTTTTGAGGTGCGAAGTGGATGGACTCGATGCCGGATTTGGAGATGCGCACCATTTCGCCGGGCTCGATTTCGCGGATGTAATGCGCGTTAAGCAGATCGAAGGCGCAGGTTTCTGAGGCCACAAGCCAGGAAACGAAGCCGCCGGGCGTGGTCAATTTTCCAAGCACCAGCGGACGGAAGCCGCGAGGGTCGCGGACGGCGTAGAGTTCGTCCTGTGTGAGTACGAGAAGGGAATAGGCGCCTTCAACTTGATTGAGGGCGTCGCCGATCGCGCCGGAAAGATTGCGCGCCTGCGAGCGGGCGATAAGATGGACGATGACTTCGGTGTCGCTATTCGTTTGAAAAATTGAGCCGCGATGCTCGAGCTTGCGGCGCCACTCGGTGGCGTTCGTGAGATTGCCGTTGTGGCCGAGGGCGACCTTGCCCTTGTTGCAGTCGATCATGATGGGCTGAGCGTTGAGCAGGGCTTTGTCGCCCGCGGTAGAGTAGCGCGTGTGGCCGATGGCGAGGCTGCCCGGGAGTTGTGCGAGCACGCTTGGCTGGAAAATTTCTTCGACTTCGCCCATCGCGCGATGGACGTACAACTCTTTGCCGTCGCTGGAAACGATGCCGGCGGATTCCTGGCCGCGATGCTGCAGGGCGTAAAGGCCGAGATAGGCGAGGTTCGACGCTTCCGGGTGGCCAAAGACACCGAAGACACCACACTCGTCGTGGAAATGATCGTCGGTGAAGGCGAGTTTTTGACTCATTTTGCGGTTAGTGTGCGCTCGAGCGAATGGGCCCAGGCGTCACGTAGCGTTTCGACTGAACTTTCGATCACTGCGCGCCCCTTATGTTCGATGCGGAACAAACCGTCGCGGGTGACCTTGCCGATCTGGTGCGCCGCCACTTGATATTGTCTCGCAGTATCGAGAACGCGGGCAAGCGAAGAAGGCTTCACAGATACCACCGCGCCAGCGCCGCGTTCTTTGAAGAGAGCGTGTTCGGCAGATGCGTCGCCGCCGATTTTGATGTTTGCGCCCAGAGACGCGCTGCCGGACGCAGCAGGAGAAGAACCTGTCTGAAGACCGGTCACTACAGAGGCAAAGCAGGATTCCGCGAGGGTGACGGCGAGGCCGCCGTCGGAAATGTCGTGGGCGGATTGGATGGCGCCTTCGGCGGCGAGAGCGACGAGGCAATCGATGAGGCGTTTTTCCGCGGCGAGTTCGATGGCGGGTGGTTCGCCGGCGACAATGCCGGAGATCGTCTTGGAGTATTCGGAGGAGGAGAATTCGCGGGCGAGTGCGGAAGAATGGTTGCCTTGTAGGGGCGCATCATCCCTCCACTCCGCTCGGGACAAGTGCTGTGCCCCTACAGGCGAGCCTGATCCGTCGAGAAGGAGGATAACGTCGCCCTCGTTGCGGAAAGCGATTTTTAGCACGTGCGAGGCGTCGGCGAGAATGCCGAGGACGCCGATGACCGGCGTCGGGTAAATGGATTTGCCGAGGGTCTCGTTGTAGAAGCTGACGTTGCCTCCGGTGATGGGCGTGCCGAGCGCGGTGCAGGCTTCGGCGAGGCCGTCGATGGTTTCGCTGAATTGCCACATCACTTCGGGCTTTTCGGGGCTGCCGAAGTTGAGGCAATTCGTGGCAGCGATGGGGCGCGCGCCGCTGCAAGCCACGTTGCGGGCCGCTTCCGCGACGGCGTGCATCGCGCCCACGCGAGGATTCAACTGGCACCAGCGGCCGTTGCCGTCGGTGGAGAGCGCGAGCGCGCGCTTCACGACGCCCGTTTTCGGGTCCTTGATGCGCACGACAGCCGCATCGCTCGCGCCGGGGCCCGCCAAAGTGTTTGTGCGCACGGAAGTGTCGTATTGCTCGGTGATCCAGCGCTTGGACACGATCGCGGGCGAGGTCAGCAGCTTCACGAAATTTGCGGTGAGATTCGTGCCTTCGGGAGCGAATGCGAACCAATCTTTTTCCGTCTCGACGCGTGGCGCGGGCGCAGCGATGGGGCGATGGTAGACGGGCCCTTCTTCGGCGAGCGGATGCGCGGGGATTTCCGCGGCGACGCGTCCGTTGTTGTTGATGCGAGCGATGCCGCCTTCGGTAACGTGGCCGACGACGACGGCATCGAGGCCCCACTTCTTGAAGACGGCGAGGACTTCGTGCTCGCGGCCTTTTTCGGCCACGAGCAGCATGCGCTCTTGCGATTCGCTGAGCATGATTTCGTAAGGCGTCATGCCGGTCTCGCGCTGGGGAACTTTAGCGAGGTCGATCTCGATGCCGGTACCGCCGCGCGAGGCCATTTCCATGGTGGAACAAGTAAGACCTGCGGCGCCCATGTCCTGAATTGCGACCACCGCGCCGGTCTGCATGGCTTCGAGGCAGGCTTCGAGCAGCAGCTTTTCCATGAACGGATCGCCGACTTGCACGTTCGGGCGCTTCTGCTTCGACTCCTCGGTGAACTCAGCAGAGGCGAGCAGAGAAGCGCCGTGGATTCCGTCGCGTCCTGTTTTTGCGCCGACGTAGATTACGGAATTGCCTATGCCCTTGGCTTTGGCCAGAAAAATTTCTTCTTTTTTGGCGATGCCGAGCGCGAGCGCGTTGACGAGCGGGTTTTGCGAATAGCACGGCTCAAAACCGACTTCGCCGCCGACGGTGGGAACGCCGAAACAATTCCCGTAACTTCCGATGCCGCGAACTACGCCGTCGAGGATTCGGCGGTTGGCGGAGATCGTCGCACCGTCGAATGTAGGGGCGGACTTCAGTCCGCCCGCGGCCGATGCGGCAGCGGCCGAACTAAAGTTCGGCCCTACACAACCCTCTTTCGTGATCGGGCCGAAACGGAGGGAATCGAGCACAGCAATCGGCCGCGCGCCCATGGTGAAAATGTCGCGAAGGATGCCGCCAACGCCGGTGGTCGCTCCCTGGAAGGGCTCGACAAAACTCGGATGATTGTGCGATTCGATTTTGAAGGCGGCGACGAGGCCGTCGCCGATGTCCACGACGCCCGCGTTTTCGCCGGGCCCTTGCACGACGAGCTTGCCGCGCGTGGGCAGGCGCTTGAGGTGCACTTTGCTCGATTTGTAGGAGCAGTGCTCGCTCCACATCACGCTAAAGATGCCGAGCTCGGTGATGTTCGGATCACGCCCAAGGATTTTTCTGACACGCGCGTATTCTTCGGCAGTGAGGCCGTGTTCGGCGGCGATCTCACGAGTGACTGTGGCCATTCCTACCATCTCACGATCAGGTCCTCTCCTGGCTTTCAAAGCTAGAAACCGCCTCTTCCTCAACTGTATAGATTTCGAAAACCTTCGTTAACTTGGAGGCCTGAAGAAAGTCATATACCGGCTTGCTCGGGCTGACTAGCTTTAGCTGGCCGCCTTGCTTGCGATTCAGAACGAGAGCTTCGAGTACGGAGGCAACGCCAAAATCACTGATCAAGGTTACCCCTAACATATTCAGAAGTAACTTCCTCTTGCCCTGCGCGAACATCTTCTCCACTTCTTGCTTCAAAGCGGTTTCCCCCACAGGCATTTCGCCGTTGATGTCCAGAATGGTGACACCCCGTGTCTCTCGTATTTCAATCTTCAAGACGGTCAGCTCTTCACTTAGAAACACCCGAGGCGGAGACGCTCGCCTGAGGCACGAGGCTCTCGACGAGCGCTTCGACCATAGAACGGAAAATCACCAAGCCGTCAACGGAGTCGAGTGTCGGTTCAACGGCGCGTTCGGGATGGGGCATCAGGCCGGCGACGTTGCGCCAGCGGTTGCAGATTCCAGCGATATTGTGAACCGCGCCGTTGGGATTGCCGGCTTTGTCGTCTGAGCCGTCGGAGGTCGTATAGCGGAAAACGACTTGATGATTTTTTTCAAGCTCATCGAGCGTGGCTTCGTCGCAATTGTAATTGCCATCGGAATGCGCGATGGGAATCTTGAGAATCTGACCTTTTTGCGCGACGTTGGTGAAGGGAGTATCCGTTTGCTCGACGCGAATGTAGACGTGGCGGCAGATGAAGCGCAGGCCGCTATTGCGCATCATTGCGCCAGGGAGCAGGCCCGCCTCGCACAGAATCTGGAAGCCGTTGCAGATGCCCAGGACCATGCCGCCGCTGTTGGCAAATTTCTCGACGGAGTTCATCACCGGGGAAAACCGCGCGACAGCGCCAGTGCGTAGATAATCGCCGTAGGAAAAACCTCCCGGCAGGATGATGGCGTCGCAATTCGCGAGGTCTTCGGATTGATGCCAGATGAATTCGACGGGCTTCTGCAGAACGTTGCCGATGGCGTAAAACGCGTCGTGGTCGCAATTGGACCCGGGGAAGACGACGACTCCAAATTTCATGTGGTGCCAGCCCCCTGTGGGATTGCGGGAACTCCTATTTTAGCACACACGCGCGAGTTGGGACGGCGGAGGATAAAGCAAGAACAAAGATAACGCCGAGACGCAGAAGACGCTGAGAACTCACGGAGATCAGAAAATGATCATCGCATTCGCTCAGGGCAGACGTTGGCCGCTACAATGAGCGGCCCACAGGCCCGGAAGCGGGCGGCGCGGACGACGCATCCGGAGCGGATTTGGGCAAAGCGTGCACCGCACCGTCAAGGCCTAGGACGTTTACGAGGCTGGAGTTGGAAGGCACGATGTATTTTGTATTCTGCGCCAGCGTGTTGTTGAGGACTTCGAGGCGGCGCATGGTTTCCGCGCGCTCCTTGAAATAGGTTTCGGCAGCGGTGGAGACGAGCTTGATGGCTTCGGCCTCGGCATTTGCGCGCGTGACGCGGGCCTGGGCGTCGCCTTCGGCCTTCAAAATTTCCGATTGCTTTTTGCCCTCGGCTTGCAGAATCTGGCTCTGCTTGATGCCTTCCGCTTCGAGCACGGCGGCACGCTTCTCGCGTTCGGCCTTCATCTGGCGCGACATGGCGTCGGTGATGTCCCGCGGCGGCTCGATTTTCTGCACCTCGACGCGCGTGACCTTCACGCCCCAGTTGTTGGTGGCCTCGTCGAGGACTTCGCGCAAGTTGGTATTGATCATGTCGCGGGCAACGAGAGTTTCGTCGAGGGTGCGGTCACCGATCAGGTTACGCAAGTTCGTCTGCGCCAGTGTCGTGCACGCGTATCCGAAATCCTGCACCTCATACTGCGACTTCACCGGATCGATCACCTTGTAATAAACCACAGCGTCGACTTCCACGGTCACGTTGTCTTTGGTGATGAGTTTCTGCGGCGGGACGGTGATGACCTGCTCGCGCATGTCCACGCGCA
>WNFE01004243.1_pt1 | contig 10661 bp, 8 predicted proteins | sample 5400451 | NCBI WGS metagenome assembly WNFE01 (sample SAMN13153344, study PRJNA577476) | soil metagenome | isolation source: 200 cm saprolite under Douglas fir tree site 2 hole 2 | place: USA:California | collected 2015-04-18
GGCTTCGGCATCTATCCCGACATCAAGGACCAGCCGGTGCTGGCCGATGGCCAAGTGCGTTACCGCGGCGAGGCGGTCGTGGCGCTGGTTGGCGATTGCGATGCAGTGCGTGCCATCGGCGACGATGAGGTGCCGATCGCCTGGACGGCTGAACCGCCTTTGTTCGGCATCGACGCCGCCATGGCTCCGGATGCGCCACTGGTGCAGGCCGACAAGCCCAGGAATCTCCTGCTCGAGGGTGGGGTGCGGCGCGGCAATACAGGCGAAGCCTTCGCAACATGCGCGGCCGTGGCCGAAGGCGTCTTTGAAACCGCCTTTGTCGAACACGCCTACATCGAACCGGAAGCGGGCTGGGCCGTGCGGGTGGGCGACCGCATCGAGCTCCATGTCAGCACCCAGACGCCTTACATGAATCGCGACGAAGTCGCGAACGTGATGCGACTCAGGCCCGAGGCGGTGCGCATCGTGCCGACCGCCTGCGGTGGCGGCTTCGGCGGCAAGCTCGATCTGTCGCTCCACCCGCTGTTGGCGCTGGCGGCGTGGAAGCTCGGCCACTCGGTCGCCTGCGTCTACACAAGGCCCGAAAGCATGGCCGCCAGCACCAAGCGCCATCCCGCGCGGGTCGCTGCCCGGTTCGGCTGCGATGCCGACGGCAAGCTTTTGGCCTGCGACGTGACGGCGACCTTCGATACGGGCGCCTATGCCTCCTGGGGCCCGACCGTTGCCAATCGCGTGCCGGTCCATGCGATGGGTCCCTATGCCGTGCCCCATGTCAGGACCTGGGGCGAGGCCTTCTTCACCAACGGCCCGCCGGCCGGTGCCTTCCGCGGCTTCGGCGTGCCGCAAGCCGCCATCGCCCACGAGGCGATGATGGACGCGCTGGCCGACAAGCTCGGTATCGACCGCTTGGAGTTCCGTCATCGCAATGCGCTGCGGGCCGGCGACACGACCTCGACCGGCCAGCGGCTGGCGCACTCGGCCGGCCTGGCGCAATGCCTCGATGCGCTGCGGCCTCACTGGAAGAAGGCACACGACGAAGTCGCTTCCTTCAACGCCCATTCAGGTCACAGGCGGCGTGGCGTCGGTATCGGCTGCATGTGGTACGGCATCGGCAACACCTCGATGTCCAATCCCTCGCACATGCGGGTCGGCCTGTCGCCGGCCGGCACGCTCACTCTCTACAGCGGCGCGGTCGATATCGGGCAGGGCTCCAACACCATCATGACCCAGATCGCCGCCGATGCGCTCGGCCTGCCCGCCGCACAGTTCGCGCTGGTCGCGGGCGACACCGACTTGACGGCCGATGCCGGCAAGACCTCGGCGTCGCGCCAGACCTTCGTCTCGGGCATGGCGGCCGAGCGCGCCGGCCGCGACCTGCGCCGGCAGATCCTGCGCTTGGCCAATGCCGGACCGGGCGCCGAACTGAGCCTTGAAGGCGCCAAGCTCACCGTGCGCGATGGCGGCGAGGTGCGCCGGATCGATCTGGCGAGCGCCGGCATGCTGATGGGCGAGGGCACCTTCGATCCGCCAACCACGCCGCTCGATGCCGATGGCCAGGGCGTGCCTTACGCCACCTATGCTTTTGCCGCCCAGATGGCCACGGTCGAGGTCGATACCGAGCTCGGCACCGTGAAGGTGCTGCGCCTCGTGGCCGTTCACGATGTCGGCCGCGCGATCAATCCCACGCTGGTCGAGGGCCAGATCCAGGGTGGCGTGGCGCAAGGCTTGGGGTTGGCGCTGATGGAGGAATATCTTCCAGGCCGCACCGAGAATCTGCACGACTACCTGATCCCGACCGTCGGAGACGTGCCGGAGATCGAGTGCATCCTGATCGAGGATCGCGAGCCCTTGGGTCCGTCCGGCGCCAAGGGCGTGGGCGAACCCGGCCTGGTGCCGACGGCGCCGGCCATCCTGGGCGCGGTGCATCACGCCACCGGCGTGCGCGCGCACCGTGTCCCGCTGTTGCCGCACCGCCTGCGCGAGGCCATCGTTGCTCTCCACGGGAAGGGGACATGAGCGACGATCTGGCGCTCAGCGAGGCCGAACGCGGTGCCGGCATCGTGCGCTGCGATGCCTGTCCCGTGCTCTGCCGCATCCGCCCCGGCCGCGCCGGCGCCTGCGATCGCTACGCCAACGAGGACGGCAAGCTGGTGCGCGTCGATCCGCTGGTGCTGCTGGCCAAGCCCGACCTCGCACGCGTCGCCTTCATCGAGGGCAGCTCAGCCTGGCGCGGCGAGCTCGGCAAGGGCGAGGGCGCCTTCGTCACCGGCATCGGCGCCACAACGACCTATCCCGACTACAAGCCCGCGCCCTTCATCGTGTCCTCCAGACACCAGGGCGTGGATATGGTCACGGTCGTGACCGAGGGCATCTTCAGCTACTGCGGCGTGAAGGTGAAAATCGACACCGACCGCTATCTCGGGCCCGAGCAGGCAGCGGTCCGGGTGAAGGGCGAGGCCGTCGGTCATGTCACGACGGCGGAATACGGCTCGCAGATGCTGTCACTGGGCGGCGTGCATCACCTGACCGGCGGCAGCAAGAAAGAGGGTGCCGTCACCTGCGAAGCGCTGCTGGCGCTATGCAATCGCCAAGCCGTCGAGCTGGCGATCGATGGCGGCTCGACGGTGGTGGTGCAGGCCGACAAGCCGCCCATCGTCAATGGCACGCTCGAGGAGCGCATGCGGGTGGGCTGCGGCTCGGCCGCCATCGGCATGTTCGCGCCGCAATGGAAGGACCATGTCGACGAGGTGATCGTGGTCGACGATCACATCACCGGCGTCTTGAGCGAGCACCAGGGCGGCCGCTTCCTCGACATGAAGCCGGCCGGCATCCGGGTGCGCGGCCGCAAATCGACGCCCGGCCGCTACTTCCAGGTCGCCGATCCCGGCCTGGGTTGGGGCGGCACCAACGTCTCCGATCCGCTGGAGATCATTGAAAAGATCGATCCCAAGCAAGCCTGGCCCGGGCTGAAACTTTTAATGGTCTCGACCACGGGCGAACATTCGGCGTGGTTCGAGCTCGACCAGGACCTGATGCCGCGGCCGGCGGAGATGCCCGCCGCAGTGCGCCACGTCGTGGAGCGCATCGCCGAGAATTGCGAGCCGGCGCTCTGTACCGTGCTGTTCATGGCGGGTGCCGGCGGCTCGCTGCGCGCCGGCGTGACGGAAAATCCCGTGCGGTTGACGCGCTCCGTACGTGACACGCTCACCAAGGTGACGCTGGGCGGCGTGCCGGCCTATGTCTGGCCGGGCGGCGGCATCACCCTGATGGTCGACGTGGCGAAGATGCCGGAAAAATCCTTCGGCTACGTGCCGACGCCGGCCCTGGTCGCGCCCATCGAATTCACCCTCAGCGCCGCCGACTATGCGGCGTTGGGCGGTTACGCCTCACGCGCCGTCACCCTCGAAGAGGTGCTGGCGCGCGGGGGCAAAGTACGCGTCGACGAGAACGGCTCATGAGCGCCATCGCCGCCGGCCTGCCCGACGGAAGGCTGCACCTGCAGCACGGGCCGATCGATCTTATTATCGAGGCATTCGGCGACGCGCAGGAAGTCGAGCGTGCCTACGGTCAGGCCGTCGCGCGCTTCGGCGATATCCTGCCGACCTTGGTGCGTGAGCTGCCGATCCTGCGCCGTCCCATGGGCGAGGCTCATCCGCTGCTGCAGGGCCCGGTGGCGAGGCGCATGGCCGAGGCGGTGTGGCCGCATCGCGCCGTCTACATCACGCCGATGGCCGCGGTGGCAGGCGCGGTGGCCGACGAGATGCTGCAGGCCATGGTGAAGGGCCGCCGGCTCGACAAGGCCTATGTCAATGACGGCGGCGATATCGCCATTCATCTCACGCCGGGCCATGAGTTGCGTGCCGGCATTTTTGCCTCGGCCCTCGACGGCATGGCGCTGCTGACGCACGACCGGCCGGTGCGCGGCATCGCGACCTCGGGTTGGGGCGGGCGCTCGTTCTCGCTCGGCATCGCCGATACGGCGACCGTGCTGGCCGCGACCGCGGCTGACGCCGATGCGGCCGCGACCATGATCGCCAACGCCGTCAATGCAGATCATCCTGCCATCGAGCGTCGACCAGCCCACGACCTTGATCCAGACAGCGATCTCTTGGATCTGCCGGTGACGGTTGCGGTCGGAGCGCTGTCGCAAGCGCTGATCGACGAGGCCCTCGATCGCGGCGCCGCCGAAGCGCGGCGGCTCAGGCTATGCGGTCTGATCGACAGTGCCGCCATTTCACTCCAAGGCTATTGGCGGATTGACGCGCAGTCTTATTTTGAAGTCGCCAACTTGGCTGATACCGGAGTTTGTCACCCTCGCTCGATGGGAGCATGAGATGGGGAAGAACGCGTCTTTCGAACTCGAAGAGAAGGAAGCCAAGCTCGCGGCGCTGCGTGCCGCGCTTGACGAAGGTGAAGCCAGCGGTGCCGCTACGGCCTTCGATTTCGAGGCCTTCATTGCCGAGAAGCGCCACGTCGGTGAAAACGGTAGCTAGATGGGCAGATTGAGCAGCATGGTGCTTGCTGAGGCGGGGTGAGATGAGCGATCCACTGAAGGAGGCGCTTGGTGTGCTCAACGCTTTCATGGCCGCCCTTAATTGCGGCGATGAGGCGGGTGTGAACGCGAGCTACAACTTTCCGCATGTTCGTCTGGCCAGCGGCAAGGTGACTGTCTGGCAGGCGCCAGGCGACTACAAGCTCAAGGATTTCCATGCCCGCGCCGGCGACGGCTGGGCGAAAAGCCAATGGGAGGATCGCGCGCCGATCCACGTCGGATCGGACAAGGTGCATTTCGCCGTCGAGTTCAGCCGCTGGCGCAACGACGGAACGGAACTGAGCCGTCACAAGTCGATTTATGTGGTGACCAGGCAGGATGGTCATTGGGGCGTGCAGGCGCGATCGAGTTTCGCAGCCTGAAAGCTTGTCGGGTGTGGGCCGGGCTCGCTAGGGTCGGCCAAGGGAGCGTTTTCGAGAAGGGGGATGTCATGTTGACCCGCAATCACTTAATCGCCGGCGCCGCGGCCCTGGTCGCGCTTGCCCTGGTCGGGCCGGCCAACGCGCAGGCACCGATCAAGCTCGGTGAGCTCAACAGCTACAAGGTCTTCCCGGCTTTCCTCGAACCGTACAAGAAGGGCTGGGAGCTGGCCGTCGAGGAGGTCAACGCGGCGGGCGGCGTGCTCGGCCGCAAGATCGAGGTCGTAAGCCGCGACGACAACGGCAACCCCGGCGATGCGGTGCGCGTCGCCGAGGAGCTTTTAAGCCGCGAGGGCGCGTCGTTCCTGATCGGCACCTTCCCGTCCAATGTCGGCTTGGCGGTCGCCGACTTCGCCAAGCAGCGCAAGGTGCTGTTCATCGCCGCCGAGCCGCTCACCGACAAGATCGTGTGGGATGCCGGCAATGCCTATACCTTCCGCCTGCGCGCCTCGACCTACATGCAGACGGCGATGCTCATCCCCGATGCCGCCAAGCTCAACAAGAAGCGCTGGGCGATCGTCTATCCCAACTACGAATATGGCCAGTCGGCCACACAGGCGTTCAAGACACTGCTGTCGGCCAAGCAGCCCAGCGTCGCGTTCGTCACCGAGCAGGCAACCCCGCTCGGCAAGATCGACGCCGGTGCGGTGGCCCAGGCGCTCGGCGACGCCAAGCCCGATGCGATCTTCTCCTCGCTGTTCGGCCCCGACCTCACCAAGTTCGTGCGCGAGGGCCAGCAGCGCGGCATCTTCAAGGGTGTCGAGGTGTTCAATCTTCTGGCCGGCGAGCCCGAGTATCTCGATCCCCTGAAGGAGGAGGCGCCTGACGGCTGGTACGTCACCGGCTATCCGTGGAGCGAGATCAAGACGCCCGAGCACACCAAGTTCCTCAACGCCTACCAGGCGAAGTACAAGGACTATCCGCGGCTGGGCTCGGTGGTCGGCTATTCGACGATCATGTCGGCGGTCGAGGCGATCAGGACGGCGGGTTCGCTCGACCAGGACAAGCTGATCGCCGCGGCGAGCGGGCTGAAAGTCCTGACGCCGTTCGGCATGGTCGAGTACCGGCCGATCGACCACCAATCGACCATGGGTGCCTATGTCGGCCGCATCGGCGTCAAGGACGGCAAGGGTTATATGAAAGAGTGGCGCTTCGTCGACGGCAAGGACGCCCTGCCGTCGGATGCCGAGATCAAGAAGATGAGGCCGGCGAACTGACGCACCTGTGTCATCCCGAGCGCAGCGAGGGACCTTTGAGGCCGCAGGAAAGGTCCCTCACTTCAGCGCGGATCAGATCCGCGCGATTCGGGATGACACGGTAATCGTTTCGTGAACCTCCCTTCCATCCTCATCCAGCTCCTGAACGGGCTGGCCGCCGCTTCGTCCTTGTTCCTGGTGTCGGCCGGCCTGTCGCTGATCTTCGGCGTGACGCGGATCGTGAATTTCGCGCACGGCTCGCTCTACATGCTGGGCCTCTACAGCGCCTACACGCTGATCGAGACGCTGGGCCGCACGCCGCTCGGCTTCTGGAGCGCGGTCATCGTGGCCGCGCTCGCTGTCGGGCTGATCGGCGTGCTGATCGAGGTGCTGGTGCTGCGGCGCATCTACAAGGCGCCGGAACTGTTCCAATTGCTGGCGACTTTCGCCGTCGTGCTGGTGATCAAGGACATCGCGCTCTTCGCCTGGGGCGCCGAAGACCTGGTCGGCCCGCGGGCGCCCGGGCTCTCCACCGCGGTCGAAATCATGGATCGTCGCATTCCCGCCTACGATCTGCTGCTGATCGCCATCGGCCCGGTGGTGCTGGCTGCGATGTGGTTGCTGCTCACCCGTACGCGTTGGGGCGCGTTGGTGCGGGCGGCCACTCAGGATCGCGAGATGGTGGGCGCGCTGGGTGTTGACCAGGCGAAGCTCTTCACCTCGGTGTTCTTCGTCGGCTCCGTGCTCGCAGGCCTGGGCGGCGCCCTTCAAATTCCGCGCGAGCCCGCCAATCTCGAGCTCGACCTCGCCGTCATCGCCGATGCCTTCGTGGTCACCGTGGTCGGCGGCCTGGGCAGCATCGGCGGCGCGTTCCTGGCGGCCATGCTGATCGGCGTCGCCAAGGCGTTCTGCATCGGCGTCGGCACGGCGCATTGGTTCGGCGCGGAAATCGTCTTCTCCAAGCTCACCCTGGTGGTCGAGTTCCTGATCATGGCGCTGGTGCTGGTGGTGCGGCCCTTCGGCCTTTTGGGCAAGCCGCAGGCCGTGCAGCGCATCGCCGCCGACCCGGCGCCGCCGCTCTCGGCGCCGTCCTGGACGTTCGCCGGGGTCTGGCTGGCGCTGCTGCTGGTCACGCCGCTGCTCGCCGACCGCTACGTGACCATCCTGCTGACCGACATCTTCTGCTTCGCCCTGTTCGCGGTCAGCCTGCATTTCATCATGGGGCCGGCCGGCATGGTGTCGTTCGGCCATGCCGCCTATTTCGGCCTGGGCGCCTATGCCGCCGGTCTTTTACTGAAGCGGGCCGGCCTGCCGATGGAAGCCGCTCTCGTCCTGGCGCCGCTCGCCGCCGGCGCCTTCGCCGTGGTCTACGGCTGGTTCTGCGTGCGGCTTTCCGGCGTCTACCTGGCCATGCTGACCTTGGCCTTCGCGCAGATCAGCTGGTCGATCGTGTTCCAGTGGGATTCCTTCACCGGCGGCAGCAACGGCCTGTTCGGCGTCTGGCCCTCGGCTTGGCTGGCCGGCAAGACCACTTACTACTATCTGGCGCTCGCGCTCTGCGGCGTGGGCATCGCGCTGCTGTGGCGCGTGCTGTTCTCGCCGTTCGGCTACGCACTGCGCGCCGGCCGCGATTCGCCATTGCGCGCCGAGGCGATCGGCATCGACGTCCGGGGCTTGCAATGGATGGCCTTCATGCTGGCGGGCGCCGTCGCGGGCCTGGCCGGCGCCGTCTACGCCTTCTCCAAGGGCAGCATCTCGCCGTCGGCAATTTCCATCGCCCAATCGACCGACGGGCTTGTCATGGTGCTGCTGGGCGGCGTCGAGACCCTGACCGGCCCGGTCGTGGGTGCGGCGATCTTCACCTGGCTGCGCGATGAAGTCGCCCGCCGCACCGAATTCTGGCGGGCCGTGATGGGCGGGGTGATCCTGCTGATCGTGCTGCTCTTTCCGCAGGGCCTCGTCGGTGGCCTCAAGGCGCTCATGATTCGCTGGCGCGAGTCACCCGCATGACCGCGGTGTTGCAGGTCGAGGGATTGCGCAAGGCGTTCGGCGGCGTGCAGGCCGTGTACGATGTGTCATTCGCCATCGAAGCGGGCGAGCTGCTGGCGTTGATCGGGCCCAACGGCGCGGGCAAGAGCACCTGCTTCAACATGCTGAACGGCCAGCTCGCGCCCGACGCCGGCATCGTGCGGCTGGGCGACCGGGACATCGTCGGCCTGCGGCCCCGCGCCATCTGGCGGCTGGGCGTCGGCCGCACCTTCCAGATCACCGCCACCTTCGCCTCGCTGTCGGTGCGCGAGAACGTGCAGATGGCGCTCTACTCCCATGGCCGTCGGCTCCACTCGCTGCTGTCGCGCTTCGGCACCGCTTTCACGGCGGAAGCCGATTCGCTCCTGGGCCAGGTCGGCATGCTCGATCAGGCCGAGCGGACGTGCGGCGTGCTGGCCTATGGCGACTTGAAACGGGTCGAGCTCGCGATGGCGCTCGCCAACCGGCCACGGCTGCTTCTGATGGACGAGCCGACAGCCGGCATGGCGCCCAAGGAGCGGGTCGCGCTGATGGAGCTTGCGGCGCGGCTGGCCCGGGAACGCAAGGTCGCGGTGCTGTTCACCGAGCACGACATGGACGTGGTGTTCGGCCAGGCCGACCGCATCATCGTACTCGATCGCGGCCAGCTCATCGCCGGCGGCACGCCCGAGGAGGTGCGCGCCAACGCCGATGTGCGCGCCGTCTATCTCGGGAGCGCGCACTGATGCTGTCGGTCAGGGACCTGCACGCCTATTACGGCCGCGCCCATATCCTGCACGGCCTCTCGCTGGAGGCGGGCGCCGGCGAGGTCGTGGCGCTGCTCGGCCGCAACGGCGCCGGTAAATCGACGGCGATGAAAGCGATCATGGGTTTGGTGCCGCCGGCCAAGGGCGAGGTGAGCTTTGCCGGCCGGCGCATCGAGCGCCTGCCAACCTATCGCATCGCGCGGCTGGGGTTGGGCTATGTGCCCGAGGAACGCCGCATCTTCACCGAGCTCACGGTGATGGAGAACCTCGAGGTCGGCCGCCAGGACCCGCGCCAAGGTGCACCGGTGTGGACGCAGGACAAGCTCTTCACGCTCTTTCCCAACCTCGCCGGCATGCGTGAGCGGCCAGGCGGGAGCATGTCGGGCGGCGAGCAGCAGATGCTCACCATCGCCCGCACCTTGATGGGCAATCCGCGATGCCTGCTGCTCGACGAGCCGTCGGAAGGGCTTGCCCCCATCATTGTCGAACAAATGGCACACTCGATCCGGGCGCTGAAAGGCGAGGGGCTTTGCGTGCTCCTGTCCGAGCAGAACCTGCATTTTTCCCATGCCGTGGCCGACCGCGCCTACATCATCGAAAAAGGCCAGATCCGCTTCGGCGGCTCGATGGCCGAATTGACCGCCGACTCCTCCTTTCGTGAACAGTATCTTTCGGTTTGATGATGCCCCCACGCTCTCTCACCGTCGGCATCGATGTCGGCGGCACCTTCACCGACCTCTTGGCGGTCGATCCCGTCACCAATGCGGTCAAGCTCGCCAAGGTGCCGACCACCATCGACAACCAGGCGATCGGCTTCATGGCGGCTCTTGCGTCGGCCGGGGTCGATCCCGCCACCCTGCAGGCCGTCGTGCACGGCACGACGACCACGACCAACGCGCTGCTGGAACGCAAGATCGCCAAGGTCGGCCTCATCACCACCAAGGGCTTCCGCGACGTGCTGGAACTGGGCCGGCGCACGCGGCCGCAACCTTACGGCATGCGCGGCACCTTCCGTCCTCTGATCGAAAGGGAATACCGCTTGGAAGTGGCCGAGCGCATGGACGCCGACGGCAAGGTGCTGACGCCCCTCGACGAGGCTGCCGTCGCCGAGGCCGCAGCCAAGTTGCTGGCGCTGGGCTGCGAGGCCGTCGTCATCCATTTCCTGCACAGCTACATCAATCCGGCGCACGAGCGCCGCGCTGCCGAGATCGTCCATGGGCTGTGGCCCAACGCCTATATCACGGCGGGCCATGCCATCCTGTCGGAATATCGCGAGTACGAACGCGGCGTGACGGCGGCGGTCAATGCCTCGGTGCAGCCCGTGCTCGACCGCTATCTCACGCGCCTGCGCCTGGAACTCATGGGCAAGGGCTTCGACCGCGATATCCTGGTGATGCAGGGCAATGGCGGCACGACTTCCTCGCAGTTCATCGCACACTCGGCGGTGAACACCGTGATGTCGGGCCCGGCGTCGGGCGTGATGGCGGCGGCCTATACCGGCCGCGCCTCGGGCCATCCCCATCTCATCACCTACGACATGGGCGGCACCTCGACCGATGTCGGCCTGATCGAGGACGCCGTGCCCCAGGTCTCGGGCGAACTCGAGCTCGAGTACGCCATGCCCATCCATGTGCCGATGGTCGACGTGCACACGATCGGCGCCGGCGGCGGTTCGATCGCCTCGGTCGATGCCGCCGGCATGCTCCGGGTCGGTCCAGAG
>WNFE01013267.1_pt1 | contig 10661 bp, 7 predicted proteins | sample 5400451 | NCBI WGS metagenome assembly WNFE01 (sample SAMN13153344, study PRJNA577476) | soil metagenome | isolation source: 200 cm saprolite under Douglas fir tree site 2 hole 2 | place: USA:California | collected 2015-04-18
TCACTTGGCTCCTGATCCCTGCGCAGGCCAAAGACGCCGGCACGCAGAAGATCATTCTGGACTTCCTGAATTGGATGCTGGATAAGGGGCAACCTATGGCCCAGCAGTTGACTTATGCTCCTCTGCCGCATGAGGTAGCGGAGAAAGTTCGTGCCACCGTAAAACAGATCCGCTAGTTCTGTTTTGAGATGTGGGACAAGGAATTCGAGACGAATGATGCATCAGGGCCTGGCTTGAGAGGGGTCGCGGTGTACGCTGCGACTTTGAGAAAGCTGGGCCCTGAGCTTGTCGAAAGCAGAAGGACTTGCCTGCCTAAAGGTTGTTGTTCGCACTAACTCTAAAACTTTTTTCAAGAACGTCCGCTTGGCAGTTTCTTACAGAAAGTAAAAATAAATAGTTCAAAAGACTAAAAAGGAGAGGTACGCAGATGAAATTTCTACGATACTTATGGATTCCTCTGTTTTCAGTGGCTCTGATGGCGCAGTCTGCGAGCAGCACGGCGTCCACCCCCACCAAGACGAGGAAGAAGAGAGCGGCGGTCTCGACGCGCACGAAGACAAGCGTTGCAACGGTGACCACCGCTGATGAAATCAGGTCGCTGCGCGAGGCGCTGACAACGCAGCAACAACAGATTCAGCAGTTGACACAGCAACTGCAACAGCGTGACCAGGCCTCGGAGCAGCAGCAACAGCAAATCAATCAGTTGCAGCAGGCCGCTACTGAAGCTCAGACCAAGGCCACTTCGGCGGAAACCACCAGCACGCTGACCGCTGCAAACTTTACCAAGCTGCAAGGAGACGTGGCCGATATAAAAACCAACGCCACCAATGCTGCACTTTCCTCGCAAGAAGATCAGAAGAGAGTGTCGGCGATCGAGGGCGTATTAGGACGCTTTCGTTTTGGCGGAGACGTGCGTGTCCGCTACGATGGAATCTTTCAAAGGTACGCAGGTTGTCTTGGTGTCAACTGCGCCGATCGTAATCGTCCTCGTCTCCGGCTTCGCCTTGGTCTTGAAGGTAAGATCAATGAGGATTTCTATGGCGGAGCGTACATAGGCTCCGGCGCAAACGTTAACGCAAGCGCAAATTTTTCCGATCCTACCTCGTTGAACGAAACCCTGACCGGCTTTTTTGAAAGGAAGGCCATCGGATTGGACCGTGCCTGGATCACCTACCAGCCGCAATCGCATAAGTGGTTGCAGCTTACCGGTGGCAAGTTCGCTTATCCCTGGGTACGCACGCAGCTTACGTTTAAGAACGACATCAACCCTGAAGGTTTTGACGAGAAGCTTTCCTTTGACTTCAATCACCCGCACTTCAAGAACGTCTCAGTACAGGCCATGGAGTTGTTTTTCAACGAGGTTGCCAAAGGAGTCGACTCCAACGCTCCCGGGGCGCAGGTCTCAGCTAAGTTCCAGTTTTTTGGCAACAAGTGGACCATCACCCCTTCCTACACAGCCTTAAACTGGAATGGTGCGGACTCAATTGCCCAGGCAGCACTGCCTGTTCCGGTTTGCGCAAGAGCAACCTCAACCAATTGCTTGCCTGAACCACTAACTACGGCGGTAGGGACGCCAATCAACCAGCCTCTTGTTCCTCCCGTGCAAACCTTAAATCCGGGCCCCTTCACCAATGCCACTCGCATTGCGGGTATTGGCACTGGACAGACGCGCGCTATGGTTTCAGGCTTCATGTATAACGACTTTATCCTCGATAACACCTACCTGACGCCTTGGAGCCGCTTTCCCTGGCGTGTTTTGGGGGAATACGAGCAGAACACGAGGGCCAGGTTGAACATCGGCCTCGCACCCTCCAAACAGGATAAGGCTTACTGGTTTGAGACGAGTCTGGGCCAGCTCAAACAGAAAAACGATATCCTGCTCGGCTATAGCTTTGATCGGATTGAACAGGACGCCGTAATCGCATCGTTCAACGATAATGATCAGCGGGCTGCCACCAATATTGTGCAACACAAATTCTATTTCAACTGGCTGCTACGCCCTAACACCACTGCGTCGTTGAATTGGTACATCGGGCGTACTCTGAACACAAGACTGCAGAATGCAGCCTTGGAAACCGGACGTACTGCAGGACTGACCGATCCCTGGTTAAACCGGGTTCAGCTCGACTTGCTGTATAAGTTTTAATTTCCTCCGGAACGGGGAAATATGCCTGGCAGGAGTTGCTGCTTTTGTTAACAATTGAAAAGCAGCGGCTTCTGCCGGCTTTTTCTGTTTCTAACCGGGTTTTAACGCTCCTTTAACATTCGTTTGCTAGCGTGGAAATGATGCTTAAACAAATGAATGGGCCCTTGTTGAAGACCAAGTTTCAACCAGCCTCTGACGTGTCTTCACCGGAGGACCAGGCAGCAGAGGTCTCGCGGCGAAAAACTGCGCTTACATCTTCACCTTTCGCCGATGCTGCTTTCCGGTATTTGGGCAGGCTTGGGACCCAGTGAATGGAGATTTTGGCGCTTTGCCATTTATTTACGGCACCTTGGTGTCATCGTTTCTGGCGCTGCTTCTGGCGGTGCCTCTGTCGGTCGGGGTCGCCACTTTTACCACCGAGCTTTGCCCCCGGAAATTGCGCAGCCTGCTCTCCTACATGGTTGAGTTGCTGGCCGCAATTCCCAGTGTGATTTATGGATTGTGGGGCATCTTCGTACTGGTTCCCATTTTGCGTCTGTATGTAGAGCCTTTTCTGGCAAAGTATTTTGGCTGGACTGGATTGTTTGGCGGCCCGCAATTCGGCCTTGGCATGCTAGGGGCGGGTGTGATTCTGGCAATCATGATTATCCCCGTTATCACCTCCATCACCCGCGAGGTGATGAGCGCAGTGCCCACCGCGCAGCGCGAAGGAGTGCTGGCTATAGGGGCGACTCGCTGGGAGATGATACGCGTTGGCGTACTGCGCAACGCCCGCACCGGCATTATGGGGGCCATTATTCTGGGTTTGGGGCGTGCTTTGGGTGAGACCATGGCTGTGACCATGCTCATCGGCAACCGTCCGGAGATCGCCAAGTCACTCTTTGCGCCCGGTTATACGCTGGCCAGCGTGATTGCCAATGAATTCAGTGAGGCCGCCGATGATCTTTACCTGAGTGCCCTGGTGGAGATCGGGTTAGCACTGTTTGTCATAACCTTATTGGTTAACGTTGTGGCGCAATTGATGGTCTGGAGCATCACCCGCGGAAATGCTGCGAGGGCAACGGCATGATGCTGAAAAAATACTGGTGGCGAAGTTTCAAAGATAAGTTGGTGGTTGGCCTTGCTGCCGGCGCGACATTCATGGTTTTGCTCCCTCTGGGCGCTATTTTTGGGTATCTCGTCTATCGCGGTATCGGTTCACTGAACTGGAACTTTCTGACCCAAATCCCGAAACCGCCGGGAGAAACTGGCGGCGGCATGGCCAATGCCATTGCCGGATCGGGATTGATTCTGCTTATCGCCAGCCTGATTGGTGTCCCTATGGGAATCGGGACCGGCGTCTATCTGGCGGAATTCGGGAAAAAGCGCTTCGGTTATCTCATTCGCTTTACCGCAGACGTGTTGAACGGTGTGCCTTCCATCGTGATTGGGATTGTCGCCTACTCTTTGGTTGTCATATACCAGAAGCATTTCTCGGCCCTGGCCGGTGGAGTAGCTCTGGGCATCATGATGGTGCCTATCATTTCGCGTGCCACGGAGGAGATGCTGCTGATGGTGCCGCAGTCCCTTCGCGAGGCCGCCTGGGGATTGGGGATTCCGCAGTGGCGTACCACTCTCTCCATTACCCTGCGCACTGCCAGTTCGGGGATCATTACTGCCGTGATGCTATCCTTTGCCCGGGTGGCGGGAGAGACCGCCCCGCTGCTGTTCACGGCCTTTGGCAACATGTATTGGAACAAGAACATCAACCAGCCAACCGCAGCCCTGCCTTTGCAGATATTTAACTATGCCATCTCACCCTTTGACGACGAGCATCGGCAGGCCTGGGCTGGCGCGCTCATTTTGATTGTCTTGATCGTGGTTTCCATGTCGTTGGTTAGAATGGTCGCATCGCGTGGCGTCTTTAAGGGGGGCAATTAGGATGGGCGTAGGTATCCAAGTGAATCAGCTTAACGCCTGGTTCGGCAACACGCATGCGGTTCGTGACATCCAGATGGATATTCCTGCCAATCATGCGACGGCCATTATTGGACCCTCCGGCTGCGGGAATCGGCGATACGCATGTCTATGGCAACGGCACCTCTGCCGTGGAGATCCGCCGCCGTGTGGGCATGGTGTTTCAGAAACCTAATCCCTTTCCCACAATGTCGGTGTACGATAATGTTGCGGCTGGCTTAAAGCTGAATGGATACCGCAACCGTCGCGAACTCGATGAGATTGTGGAGCGTTCGCTGCGTCAGGCCGCGCTTTGGGATGAGGTCAAAGACTCTCTGAAGAAGAAGTCGGGAGCTAGCCTCTCCGGAGGCCAGCAGCAGCGGCTCTGCATTGCCCGTGCCCTGGCGGTGGAGCCCGAGGTCATGCTGATGGATGAGCCCGCCTCTGCGCTGGACCCCATCTCAACCTCGAAAATTGAGGATTTGATTTTCGAACTCAAACAGAACTACACCATCGTGATTGTGACGCATAATATGCAACAGGCAGCCCGCGTGGCCGAGTTTACCGCGTTCTTCCTGATCGGCAACCTGATTGAGTTCGATAAGACGGAAAAAATCTTTACGAATCCGAGCGACAAGCGTACGGAAGACTATATTACTGGCAGGTTTGGATGACACGAACGAAATTCCATCAAGGACTCGACGAGCTCAAGCAGAAGCTGCTCACCATGGGCGGCATGGCCGAGCAGGCCGTGCAGCGTGCTGTGACCGCGTATCGCACCCGCGATCTCAAGCTTTGCCAGTTGGTGTTGGATAACGAACAAGCCATCAATCTGCAGGAGCGCGAGATTGACGAGCTGGCCCGCGACCTTCTGGCCATGCAGCAGCCCATGGCCATTGACCTGCGCTTTATCCTGGCCGTAATCAAGATTAACGCTGACCTGGAGCGCGTAGGTGATCAGGCGGTGAATATTGTGCAGCGAGTAATGCACATGAACGGTTTGCCGGTAGTGGACCTCCCTGCGGATATCCCCCACATGGCAGCGGCTGCTTCGGCCATGGTAGGCGAAGCCCTGGAGGCCTTCATTGAAGGCAACGTGGATCTGGCGCAAAAAGTCCTGGCCACCGACGATGAAGTGGACCGCATGAATCGCGAAACTTTTGTTGCCATGGAAGGTGCAATGGCAAGCTCGCCCGAGGTCTTGCATCAGGCATTGGATGTGTTGCTCATCGCCCGCAACCTGGAGCGCATTGCCGACCACGCCACCAACATCGCTGAAGACGTTATCTTCTGGGTGCAAGGGGCGGATGTCCGCCATCGCATCCATAGCAACAGGTCTTAACCGGCAAAACGGAACATCAGGGTAGAGACGTAGCATGCTACGTCTCTACGGTAAACTCACCAACCGCCGTGGGCGTCCTGCCCGCACGTTTCAGAGTAACAGCAAAATTACACGAAAATTACAAACCTATGACAATCGTTGAATTCCTCCTGCGCCATCATTCTAAAGGTGTCGAGTAAGTAATTCTTTGTTGTGATCAGTAGTGATTAGCGGAAAAGTGCCATTGGATTCTTCAACTTGCGGGCTGGAGGGATGGTTTATGCATCTGGGATCTTTGAGGTTATGGAGACTGCTCATTCTGTTGGCGGTAGTATCCGCGTGCGCAATTGCCTCCGGTGCCGCGACCAAGATTGTGAATGTCGGGCAGGGTGGTGGATTGGTTTTTATTGACCAAGCCAGCGGGACCTCCACCACCACCATCAATGCAGGGGATACCGTTCAATGGAATTGGGTCAGCGGCTTTCACTCCACCACCTCAACGAACCTGCCTTGCTGCAGTCCTAGCGGAATGTGGGATTCAGGCGCGAAATCCAGCGGATCATTCACGTTTACTTTTAACAGCGCCGGAACATTTCATTATTACTGTACGGTTCACGGCTCCGTCATGCAGGGGACGGTGGTCGTCAACGCTTTGCCAGATTTTTCTATCTCCGTTTCCAACCCCAATGGTGGCACGATTACGGGACCCATTTTCCCCAGCCAGCAGACGGTGTTTAACGGCAATCTTTCTCCGTTGAATGGATACAACAAGACAGTCAACTTGAGCTGTCAGGCAGGTGCGACGGGAGTTCCCTCTACATGCACTCCCAGCCCGGCCAGTCCTATGGTTTCGTCTTCTACTCCCTTTACCATTACCGCCGCAGCAACGACACCTGGCCACTATGACTTTATGGCGCAAGGCTCGGATGGCTCGATGGCACACTCTGTTTCAGGTTTAAATTTTGACGTGGTGGATTTCGCTATTGCTGCTCCGTCACCGTCTTCGGTGACTGTAGTCACCAATCCCAGTTCAACCGCAATTTCTGCGTCAACCTCCGTTACTCTGAGCGCTGCCGGAATTTTCAGCGGAACTGTAATGCTCAGTTGCAGCGCCGGATTGCCCGCCGGAGCAATGTGTAATTTCACTCCGGCTGGTCCGTATGCTCCCACATCAAGTACTCCTGTTCCCGTCAATGTGACGATCACCATTCCCGCCGCAACTATGGTCCAGGATTACAGCGTAACCCTGTCGGCCGCTTCGAGTACTGGCGCCGGTCCTGTCACAAAGACACAACCGCTCACATTGCACGTCGCGCAGCTTACTGTTTCGTCGTTTACGCCCGGCACAATCACGATTGGTGCAGGAAACATTTCCAACGCTGCCACAACGACGGTTTCCGTCACAAACTTTACCGGCTCGGGTACGGTTGCGCTGGCCTGTACAGCAGGATTGCCTGCGGGCGGGGCGTGCAGCTTTTCACCAGCGATTGTCAGCAGCTTTCCGTCGAGTCCATCTGTCACTGCGTCTGTGCCCTTCAACACCAACGCGGGAACTCCTACTCTTACGGTTACCGCTACCGGAAACCTAAATGGGGCCTCAGCCGTGCGGACCCAGTCTTTAATGTTGAGTGTGCCCGCTCCCGATTTTTCTTTAGGTACGCCGTCGCCGGCAACGGTCAATATGGTGAACAACTCTTTCTCGCAGCCTGTAACGGTCCTGATTACGCCTACCAACCTGGCGGGGACGGTAACCCCGAGCTGCGGAAGTCTGCCCACCGGGGTTTCCTGTATTTTTTCGCCTCCTACGTTCGTCAACGTGAAGGGACAGCCAACCAGCTTTGCTGTGATCTTTGCGGCCAACGGAGCGACGGCAAACAGTTATGCCGGCATTACCATTAATGCCGATGTCACAATCAATGGCGGACCGATTTCCCACAACGTCGCTTTGACCCAGCTCAATATCGCTACTCCGACTACCAGTACGACCATTACGTCAAGCCTGGCAGCGGTGAATTCCGCCACTAACGCTGGATTGATCAACGTAGGTGACCCGAACCTTACAATCACCGCATCGGTGGATAACAGCGGTAGCACTTATAGCGCCGCAGTTTGGCAGGTCAACTTCTCGAACCCGGTTATCTTGGTGGCTTCATCAAACCCGAATTGTAGCCAGCTTTTGCCCACGGCAATTTCCTGCAATCTTGGCGATATTCTGGTGAGCACCGGGAACCACTATTCCTTCAAGGTACTGCCGCTCTTTGAGCGTTCGGTGGAAGCGAAGAGTGTAGTAACGTCTCCGACCGTAGGATCTGTCAATTTGACCGGCAACAGCGCGAATGCGCCGGCAGTACAGATACGTCCGCGGCCACTGGCCCGCAAGGGGCTTGTGCCCAAGACCCCATAGGATGGCAGTAGGGGTTAGTCCAAGCCGGGGGGCTGTCATCTTTCTAGTGACGTGTGACTGTCACGGCAAATAGTATCCTCCCCCATTGCTCGAAGTAGTCGCCGTGGAGTTAAGTCATTCCAATTCAAGTACATACGGGAAGGGGAAGAGTAATGAGGACAGATTGGTCCGCAGTTACTGGATAGATGCTGATCAGTAAACGGTGGGTGGTCGATCTGCAGCGGCCATTTGTCCCAGCAGACAAAATAAGTTTTTCAAAGACCAGAACCAAGCCATGCATTCTTGAATGCTTAACAGAATGATACTTGCAATTCCCGAAGAATCAGCGAAGTGATATCACTATGGCATGTTTCAAAAATGGCTCGCGGACTGACGAAAAGACCACGTTAGAGGCTGAAGGGGCACTCGAATCTAATTGTTTTGCCTCTTAATCTTGCATTACAATTAACTGCCTCCCCTAAATGCCGTAAATAGTTTTTGCCGGGGATTCCCCAGAGTTCTTAAAGCTAAGGAAGTATCTATGAAGGTATGTGTCTCCCTGAGGACTTTGTGCGTATTTCTCCGTCTCGGCCTTTTTGCGCTGGCTTTCATCTGCCTCGTCCACGCTCCTGCCTCCGCCCAAACGTGCACCGGGCCGAACTGCAAGGTCGTGTATGCAGGAGATGACAGCGATAACATCTGTTTTACGACGGACCATACCGCCTGCCCAGGCGGCAGTCTTTCTGTGACCATCAGCTTTGGCCAGACGATAGATTTCTTCCAGCCCCTTGGAGTAGGCAGCTTAGATGCTCACACCGCAACATCAGGAACCTCAACAGGTTTCTGTCCAACCAACTGCACTCCAGATGGGAAATTTAATAAGCCAGGGAGCGGCAATATGGTAGGTGGGACTGATTATAAAGTGAATTTCGATGGGACAGCGGGATTGGGGTCCGGAACCTATACCTTTTATTGCACACCACACGGCAATACGATGACCGGTACCATCACCGTGATTGCGGACACCACCACCACGAGTCCTGTCACTCGTACGAGCGGCCCCAATCCTTCGGTTGCTGGGCAATCGCTCCAGTTCAAGACCACAGTCAGTAATAACATCATTCCGGGAACAATTCCGACGGGCGGAGTCACATTTAAAGATTTTGGTGTACCCATTACCGCCAACTTGCCTCTGGACGGCACCGGCTCAGCGACCCTCACGACGACTTCACTGGCAGGCGGGAACCACAGCATCACGGCGGTTTATACCCCGGATGTAACTAACTTTTCGGGCAGCAATTCTAACGCTTCTCCTCTTTCTCAGGACGTTCAGGATTTTTCCATCACGATCAGCAATCCTGCCGGCGCCGCGTTGCCTTGTCCAGGCGGTCCACCCTGTCCTGCTGGAGAAAGTTATGACTACAACGGCACGTTGGCTCCGATCCACGGGTACACAGGAAGCGCGACGATAAGCTGTCAGGGCTCTGCCCCGTCTTCTTGTTTACTAGTGTCGCCCGCTAACCCGGTTGCGATGAACACCCCATTCACGATACGCGCCAGCCATACATCTGCAGCTTCGACACCATTTAGTTTCAGCATTCAGGGTATCGGCACTCCCACTCCCACGGTACCCCGCACGTTTCCAGTTACGCTGAATGTGGGCAGCTTTAACTTCGCAGCGCTAAGTCCAAACACCGTCTCCGTGGTGCAGGGAAACCCCAGCAGTCCGATGGCATTTCAGATCAGTTCACTAGGATCTTTCTCGGGAGAGGTGGACATGAGTTGTGTTTCGCCCCCGTCTGGAGTGACCTGCCTCTTCTCCAATGGCTCTTCAACCCAACCCTTGTTGTTGAGCCCAGGTCAGACGATTAATGACACACTCACTTTGAACACAACTAACTCTGTAGCCGTTAGTTCATATCCAATCACTGTGCAGGCCACGCCGGTAGCATCTCCTGGCAACTTCCAGCAGCGCACTGTGACTCTGAATGAAATTGCCGGGGTAAACACGGTTAAAACAATCTTATACTTCGGTGCTTGGCTGGCAGGCCAGACCGATCAGCCTCTCAATGTTTTACCTGTTTTTCCAGCGCCATCTTCACCGCCCGGGGGTTATATAACGGCTACGCTTCCAATAAAGCTGGAGATTTGGGGAGGGCAATTAAGCTTCAAAGTTAGCGCATCCAACTGGAGTCCGGTTTCGGCGGATGCCCAAGGAGCTCAACTTTTCATAACGTTTTCTGAGCCAGTTTTAAGTGCTACGGCAAATGTAACAGCAGGTACTGACGGCGGTGAAAGCTGCGGATCTTTGGTTAGTGGAGTCTCAATAACCTGTAATCTCGTCACCGTTCCTTTTGGTGATATTAATGGCTCTTGGACCAAGGAAGTAACTGTATCTGTCGCACCTCCAGTTGGCAGATTTGTTGGAGTAACGGCTGAATTTTCAACAACGAGCGAAAATCAAATTTATACCGATTCAAAATCGCAAACGAGTACAAATGTTATTCATGGTACGACCCAAACCCGCCCTCGCCCCATGGTGCAGCCCGGACAAAAACCTGGAAACACGAATCCTAAGTAAGACAGATTAACTTTGAAGAGCCCGGCGCTTTGCCGGGCTTTTTGTTTACATCTGTAGGTTTGTCAAAAGTTTGTCAAATATTTAAATTTTCAAAAACTTAGCGTTCTCTCTGATATCTTGGTCTGACGTTGATCATGACCACTCGGCCTTTGATCTGGCGCAAAATTGCACTCCTGTTGAGCCTGGTTTGCGTTTTTGGGAGCAAATACATTTGCGCCCAGACCCAGCCGCCCGCGCCGGCCAAACTGCCGCCGGGATACATGGGTTCTGAAAGCTGTAAAGATTGCCACGCGGA